>Ga0075421_100003471_pt1 | contig 18858 bp, 14 predicted proteins | sample SoiMetdeltSBSDD5_FD_75292 | JGI IMG/M metagenome (GOLD analysis project Ga0075421, IMG submission 75292) | Bulk soil microbial communities from a Populus tree surrounding site in Tennessee, USA - Soil MetaG P. deltoides SBSDD5 | ecosystem: Environmental > Terrestrial > Soil > Tree plantation... | reverse complement strand
TCTCTTGAGTCATCAGGAAGGGCCCAATCCTAACCGCCGGCGCCGGCCGGCCCCAAACTTTTCGGACGCATCATTGTATATCGGGCCGCGAATGGCGCCGGACGCGGCGCGGTCAGCGCGCCTGGAAGGCCTGAACGATTTCGTGGATCCGTCGCAGGCCGTGCACCAGCGACGGTCCTGGCGACAGCACGTCCTCCCCCGGCAGTTCGTGGATCTCTCCGGCCGCGACGGCGGCGACCGTGCCGAAGCCCGTTCGCGCTGCGATGGCGGCCGGATCGACGGGCTTGCCGCACCAGGACGCCAGGATGATCTGTGGATCGCGCGCCAGGACGTCCGCCGGCTTCACGATGCGCTCTGAGGCCGAGCGTCGGTCGCGGAGCTCGGCGAAGACGTCGCGGCCGCCGGCGACCTCGATGAGGTCCGACACCCAGCCGATGCCGGTGATGAGCGGGTCCATCCACTCCTCGAAGTACACACGCGGTCGATCCGGCCACACGGAGGTGTACTCGTGCATCTGCTTGATCTCGTCGCGCAGGTCGGCGACGACGTCGCGGGCGGCGGCCTCGCAGCCGAGCGCGCCGCCGATGAGCAAGATCGCGCCGAGCACCTCGTCGAGCCGTCGCTGGTTGGTACACAGCACTGCCACGCCCGCGCCGATCAGCTCGGCGACGATGTCGCGCTGGAGATCCGAGAAGCCGAGGACGAGGTCCGGCTGCAGCGCCAGGATGCGATCGGTCCGGAACGTCGTGAAGCCACCGACCCGTGCCCGCTCACGCGCGGCCTCCGGACGCCGCGCCGTGCCCGGCACGCCGACGACCCGCTCGCCCGCTCCGACCAGGAACGCGATCTCCGTCGTCTCGGCGGTGAGGCAGACGATGCGCTGCGGGAACTCCACGGGACTCTTGCCGTACATCAGGCACTCGGCGCCGACGCCTTACCCCTCGAACGTCTCGCGCCGCGCCAGCCCGCGCTGGAACGCGAGGTACTGCTCGCGCGTCATCGGTGGCTTGGCGTTCTTCAAGACGTCGCGCGCGCCCGCCGCGCCGTCCGCCAACATGTCCACGGCCATCGCGGCCAGCGCCTTGGCATTGGTCACATACGCGAGCGCCGGATCGGAGATCGCGAAATCGGCGCCATGCCCGGTGCCGATGGCGCCGCCGACGTAGGGGTGCAGCACGGGCATCACCATGCTGAGATCGCCCATGTCCGTCGAGCCAGTGCGATGGCCGATCTTCCGGTAATGCTCGGCGCCGACGAGCTGCGCGGCATTGGCCTCGTAGTGGCGCGCCATCGTCGCGTCGCACGTCATCGGCATGTAGCCGGGCAGGGTCTCGATCTCCACGCGCGCGCCGAGCGCCAGCGCGCCCGCCTTGAAGGCGCGATCCACCTTCTTCTGGGCGTCGAGGATCGCGTCCACCGTGCGGCCGCGCACGTAGGTCTCGAGCCGCACCTCGCCGGGAATGACGTTCACCTGCGAGCCGCCGTGCGTGATGATCGGGTGCACGCGGATCGTGTCCTCGTCACGAAACGTCTCGCGAATAGCGTTGACGGCCGTCAGGCCGACGTGCGCGGCGTACAGCGCGTTGATCCCCACGTGCGACGCGCCGCCCGCGTGCGCAGCGCGGCCGACGTAGCGGATCGTCTTCACGAGGCAGCCGTTGTTCGACACGGGCACGCCGGTCTTGCCGTCCTCGGGCCGCGGGGTGAGGTGGATCATCATCGACAGATCCACGTCGTCGAAGTGTCCGAGCCGCAGCAGCTCCGGCTTGCCCCCGAGGAATTCCAGCTTGCCGGCGCGCGCCTGCGCCACCCGCCACTCGATGTCGCCGTATTCCTCGGCGGGCACGGCGAAGAAGACGAGCCGGCCGCTGAGCGCGTCCAGCGCGTTGGCGTCGGTGAGCCCCATCGCCGCGCCCACCAGCGCCGCGACCTGAGCGTTGTGACCGCACGCGTGCGCGGCGCCGGTGGTCGGGTCGCCCTCGGGATGCCCGGCCACGACGAGCGCATCGAGCTCACCGAGCAGCGCGAACGTCGGCCCGTCGCCGGCGCGGCCGGCGACGTCGGCGCGCACGCCGGTCAGCGCGAGTCCGGTGCGAGGCTTGAGCCCGAGCGTCGCGAGCGTGTCCTCGACGAGCCGCGCTGTCTTGGTCTCCTTGAAACCCAGCTCGGGATGCTTGCGGATGCGCTCCCCGAGGCGAACGATCTCCTCGGCACGACGATCGATCGCGGCGTAGACGCGCTCTTTGAGCTCGGTGCGGGTCATGGGGGCTCCTTTCCGGCGCTATTCTACCTGCCATGAACTACCACCACGTCGTCGAGGCAGCAGGCGCCGTCGCCCTGGCCCTCGTCTTCTACTCCTACACGTGGCGCTGGTTCGACGCCGCGGCCGCTCCGCGACTCGCGCGCTGGCGGCCGCTCGTGAACGGCGTCGGCTTCGGGCTGCTCGCCGTGTTCCTGATGATGTCGCGCATCCAGGTCGGCGACGACCGCTGGGTCGACGCGCGCGCGGTGCCGCTCGCGCTGATCACGCTGATGGAGGGCACGGCGGCCGGCGCGATCGCCGCCGCCATCGCGCTCGCGCGACGCGTCTGGCTCGGCGGCCCCGGTGTCGTCGCGGGCGCGCTCGGCATCGTGGCCGTCGTCGCGCTCGCCGCGGCCGTGCGCTGGTGGGCCAGGCGGGAGGGCGGCGTGGGGCTCCGGCACTCGCTGACGCTCGCCGTCGCCGTCTACGCCGTGACGTGGGCCTCGTTCATCGGGCTCGGCGAGCGCGGCGCGGCGATGTTCGCGCCGGTCGCCCTGCACGTCTTCGTCCTCGATCTCGTCGGCATCGGCCTGGTCGCGCGGCTCTTCGCCGACGTCGTGGCGGGGCGCGCGGCCGAGGCGGCGCGGCGCGACGCCGCCCAGCTGCGGGCGGTCACGCTGCTCGCGCGCGCCGCCGCGCACGAGATCAACAATCCGCTCACGGCGGTGCTCGGCGGGCTCGGGCTGATCGCGCGCAAGGTCACGCCCGACAGCGAGGAGGCAAAGTGGATCGATCGTGCACGCAACGGCGGCGAGCGCATTCGCGACATCGTCGCGCGCATGAACCGGATCACCCAGATCGAGGAGGCGCCGCAGGTCGGCGCGCTCCCGCCGATCCTCGATATCAGAAAGTCGAGTGATCCCGGGTGAACATCGGAGGGGCCACACAGGCGCGCCTCCGGCGCGACGGCCCCCTCCGATGCCTCCCCCAGAACGATTGCGCCGGCAAAGCCGGCGCTCGAACGCCGTTCCTCGCTCTAGAAAGTCGAGTGATCCCGGGTGAGGAAGCGCTGGGGCGCGAAGTCCTCGACGTCGAGTCCCGGCGTGCCCGCCGTCATCCAGTCGGTCATCAGCCGCGCCGTGATCGGCGCGAGCAAGATGCCGCTGCGGAAGTGCGCCGTGGCCACCCACAGGCCGTCGACGTCCGGCCAGGGGCCGAGAACCGGACGACTGTCGGGCGCCCACGGCCGAAAGCCGTACCAGGTGCGCGCGATCGGCAACGAGCCGAGCGACGGGACGAGCGCGATCGCGGTCGACAGCAACCCGGCGATGCCCTCGGCCGTCACCGAGCGCTGAAAGCCCACGCGCTCGACGGTCGCTCCGACGAGCAGCTCACCCGAGGGTCGCGGCACGAGGTACACGTTCGGCGCGTTCACGGCGTGGTGGAGGACGGGCGGCACGTGAGCGAGCGCGACCATCTGGCCGCGCGCCGGCTCTACGGCAAGCCGCGCGCCGAACGACGCCGCCAGCGCGCCCGTCCACGCGCCGGTGGCAAGGAGGACGGCGTCGGCGTCCCAGCGCTCGCCGTCGGCGACCACGCCATGTGTCCGGCCGTCCTCGACGATGACCCGGCTCACCGGCGTGCCCGTGCGCATCACGACGCCCGCGGCAAGCGCGGCCTGCGCGTACGCGACGACGAGCCGCTGGTTGTTGACCCAGTGATCGGCGCCGACGAACATCGCGCCGCGCACGCGCGTGGCCAGCGCCGGCTCGCGCGCGCGGACGTCGCCGGTGTCCCACGTCTCGATGCCGAACTCGTGCATCGCGCGGCCGGCCATACGAGCTTCCGCCTCGCGGACATCCTCTGCGTCGAAGAGCGGATAGATCGAGCCGCGCGTGACGTACTCGACGTCGATCCCCGTGCGCTGACGCAGCTCATCGACGATCGCCGGATACAGCCGCCAGCTCGCGACCGCGAGGCGGTCGGGTGCGGAACCCGGCCGGTCAGCGAGCGGCGCCAGCAGTCCCGCCGCCGCGCCCGACGCCTCGGCACCGGGCGTGGCGCGCTCGAAGAGCGTCACGGCGCAGCCGGCCTTCGCCAGCTCGTACGCGGTCGCGCAGCCGATGATGCCGCCGCCGACGACCGTGATCTTCACGGGGTCAACGCGTCGAGAAAGCGCCGCACGGCGTCGGGCGGCGACGGCGCGTCGAGAATCGCCGCGATCGCCGCCACCCCGCGCGCGCCGGCGGCTTTCACCTCGCCGACACGCTCGGGCGTCATGCCGCCGATGGCGACGACCGGCAGACGCACGCGTCCGGTGACCTTCGCCAGCGCGTCGAGGCCCTGCGGCGCGCCGAAGCGTCGCTTGGACGGTGTGTCGTAGACGGGACCGAACACGAGCCAGTCGGCCCCCTTCGCCTCGGCGTCGATCGCATCGTCGAGCGAGTGAACGGACGCGCCGATGCGCAGGCGCGACCCCGTGATCGAGCGGATGTCGTCGACGGCGAGCGAGGCGCCCGTGCGCTGCACGGCATCAGCGCCGACGGCCAGGGCGACGTCGACGCGATCGTTCACGATCAGCAGCGCACCGCGCTCCCGCGTCGGCGCGCGGAGCCGGCGGCACAGCGCCGCGAGCTCCGCGGCGCCGAGATCCTTTTCGCGCACCTGGACTGCGGGAAGACCCGCGCCGAGACAGTCGCCGACGATGCCGACGAGGTCACGCCCGCGGGTCTGGGCTCGGTCGGTAACGAGGCAGAGCCTCAGCTGGTCCAATCCGGCAGGCCCTCGATCGGCGAGGACGCTGTCGCGTACAGCTTCTTGCCGATTCGCCCCGCCTTGTATGCCAGCCGCCCGGCCTCGACGGCCAGACGCATCGCACGCGCCATCGCCACGGGATCTTGCGCGCCGGCGATGGCCGTGTTCATGAGCACGCCGTCGCAGCCGAGTTCCATGGCGATCGCGGCATCCGAGGCGGTCCCGACGCCGGCGTCGACGATGACGGGGACGGAAACCGTCTCGAGGATGATCTTGATGTTGTACGGATTGCGGATGCCGAGTCCCGAGCCGATCGGCGCCCCGAGCGGCATCACGCACGCGGCGCCCGCGTCTTCGAGCCGCTTGGCGGTGATCGGGTCGTCGTTCGTGTACGGCATCACGACGAAGCCCTCGCGCGCGAGCGTCTTCGTGGCCTCGAGCAGCCCCTGCACGTCCGGAAACAGCGTGCGCGCGTCGCCGATGACCTCGAGCTTCACCATCTCACCCAGCCCCGCCTCGCGCGCCAGATACGCGGTGCGAACGGCCTCGTCGGCGGTGTAGCAGCCGGCGGTGTTGGGCAAGAGCGTGAAGCGCTTGGTGTCGATGAAGTCAAGGATCGATTCGCCCTTGCCGGGCAGGCTCACGCGCCGCACGGCGACGGTCACGATCTCGGCGCCCGATTCCTCATGCGCCTGTCGCATGATGTCGTTCGTCGCGTACTTGCCCGTCCCGACGATGAGTCGCGACGTGAAGTCCTTGCCGCCGAGAACCAGATTGGTGTCGTGCATCTCAACTCCTCCGGATCACTTCCATCGACATGGCCAAATTTTTAGGCTCGGCTCGCGGCGCGGCGCCGCTCACCTCGCACCGCCACCCATAGGCCGAACGATCTCCACCCGATCGCCTTCGCGCAGCGCCACCGACGCATAGGACGCCTTCGGCGTGATCTCGCGGTTGACCGCGACCGCGGTGTACTCACGCCGCACGGCCAGCTGAGCCAGCAGCGCATCGACGCTGAGCCCGTCGGCGACGTCCATCTCCCGACCGTTGACCATGATCTTCATCGCAAAACGAAAACGGCCGCCCCTTTTCGAGGGTGCGGCCGCGTCTGTTCGCGCCGTGTTCCCTTCGCCCGCATTACCGGGATCAGGTTCGAGGGGTCCCGGGCCGCACCCGGTTCTCAGGAATCCTCCCCCCACGACGCCGGTCGAAGTATAGCACCGCGCGCATTGACTTGCCCCAGCCGCGGTGCTACTCATCCGGGCACTTCAGGCGTCGACCCTCACCCGCACGCATAGAGGAGTCAGCCCAATGAAAGGAACGACCCGACGCCAGTTCCTCAAGCAAACGGGCGGTACCTCGGCTGGTATGGCGTCCTGGCTCGCACTGGGACGGGCGCCCGCGTTCGCACAGCAGCGCGAGCTGACGTTTCTCTCCTGGAATCATTTCGTCCCCGCGTCCGACGACGAGCTGCGTAAGCAGGCGGAGGCCTTCGGCAAGCAAGCCGGCGTAACGGTTCGTGTGGACACCATCGCGCACCTGCAGCTGCCGGCCAAGCGCGCCGCCGAGGCTCAAGCGCAGTCCGGCCATGACATGCTGCTCACCGGCGGTGCTGACCCGTTCCTTTACGAAAACCAGCTCGCCGATGTGGGCGACGTCATCGAGGAGCTCGGCAAGAAATACGGCGGTTGGTATCAGTTTGCGAAGGAGGGCTCGCACACGAGCTCAGGTTGGCGAGCCGTGCCCTGGTTCTGGATCTCGTTCCCCGGCACGTACAACATGAGCCACTTCAAGACGGCGGGCCTCGAACCGCCCAAGACGTGGGACGAGCTGCTCAAGCACGGCCGCACCCTCAAGAAGCAGGGCAATCCCGTCGGCATTCCGATCAGCCACTGCGCCGACGCCACCTCGACGTTCTGGTCGGTGTTGTGGTCCTACGGCGGCAAGGTGCTCGAGGCCGATGGCAAGACACCGGCCATCGCCTCGGAAAAGACCGCGCAGGTCGTCGAGTGGTACAAGGAGCTCTACAAGGACGCGATGGAGCCGGAAGTCCTTTCGTGGGACGACGCCTCCAACAACCGCTTCATCCTATCGGGCAAGGGCTCGTGGATCCACAACCCCGTGAGCCCGTACGCCGCCGCCGTCGCGAAGAAGATGCCGATCGCCGATGACCTGAATCATCACAATAGCCCCGCGGGACCGGGGGGCACGCACTCGGCGCCGCCGATCAACTCCATGGCCATCTGGAAATTCTCGAAGAACGTCGCGGTGGCGAAGGACTTCATTCGTTTCCTCTTCCAGAAGCCGAACTACGATCCGTTCATCGTCGCCTCGCAGGGCTTCAACCACCCGCCGCTGCGCAACCTCGCCGATCATCCGATCTGGGCGCAGAATCCGAAGTTCGCGATGCTGCCGAAGGAGGCGGAGTTCGCTCACGAGCGCGGCTGGCCGGCCAAGCCGAATGCCGCCGTGCAGCTGGTTCAGGTCAACTACGTGCTGCCCGACATGGTCGCCAAAGCCATCAACGGCATGCCGACCAAGCGGGCGATCGCGTGGGCGGAGGATCAGATCAAGCTCGCCGTCCAGGGCAAGCTCGAGACCAAGGGCAAGGCGTAGATGGCCGTCGGCCCACGCGCCCTCGAGGCGACCGGGCTCGCGCAGCCCGGCCGCCTCGCGCGCGTGCGCGAGTGGTGGGAGCAGGAACAAGTCTTCGGCTATGGACTGATCCTGCCCGCCCTCGTCCTGATCGTGGGTCTCGTCGCGTACCCGTTCGGGATGGCGATCTACTTCAGCCTCTCGGACTACTGGGTCGGCTCGCCGGGCAGCTTCGTCGGCCTGCAGAACTTCCGCGACGTCGTCGCCAACGAGATCTTCCAGCGTACGGTCTACAACTCGTTCGTCTTCACCGCGATCGCCGTCGTGCTCAAGGCCGTGCTCGGTGTGTGGCTGGCGATGCTCCTGTTCCGCAACTTCAAGCTCAAGCGGCTGATCCGCGGCGCGGTGCTGCTTCCCTGGGTCATTCCGACCGCGCTGTCCACGCTGGCCTGGTGGTGGATGTTCGATTCGCTCTACAGCGTCGTCAACTGGACGGGCATTCGTCTGGGGCTGATCGCGCCGCCGGGTCCCAACTGGCTCGGTATGCCGGGCTACGCGATGACGGCGGTGATCACCGTCAACGTGTGGCGCGGGCTGCCGTTCTTCGCGATCACCGTCCTGGCCGGTCTCGTGTCGATCCCGCGGGAGTACTACGAGGCGGCGGAGGTGGACGGCGCTTCATCGTGGGGGCGGTTTCGCTTCGTCACGCTGCCGCTGCTCAAGCCCGTGCTCGCGGTCGTGATCCTCTTCTCGACGATCCTCACATTCGCCGACTTCAACATCGTGCAGATCCTCACGCGCGGCGGCCCGGTGAACACCACGCATTTGTTCGCGACGCTCGCATACCAGATCGGACTGCAGGGCGGCAACCTCGGCCAGGGCGCCGCCGTGTCGCTCTTCCTGTTCCCGATGCTCGCGGCGGTCGTGTTCCTTCAGCTACGGTACATCCGTCGAGACTGACGTGATCGTCGGCGTCCGCAGCCGCGCCAGCAAGGTCAGGTCTCTCCTCTACGGATACACGAGCATCGTGCCCTTCGTCGCCTTTGCCGTGTTCCCGTTTTATTACATGGTCATCACGTCGCTGAAGAAGGACACCGAGCTCTACAACCTCAAGGCCGTGCCCTTCCTGATCCAGACCGGTGTCATCACCGATCACTACCACTTCCTCTTCTTCAAGACCGAGTTCTGGACGTGGATGAAGAACAGCCTGATCATCAGCGTCACCGCGACGTCGATCTCCCTGGTGATCGCGATCCTGGCGGGCTACAGCCTCGCGCGACTGCGATTCCCCGGAGTGAGCTCGTTCGGGACGGCCGTGTTCATCACCTATCTGGTGCCGCCGACCCTCTTGTTCCTTCCGCTGTCGCAAGTGGTCGTGTGGCTCGGCATCTCGGACACGATCTGGGCGCTCATCGTGACGTACCCGACCTTTCTGGTGCCCTTCTCCACGTGGCTGCTCATGGGGTATTTCCGCACGATCCCGCGCGAGGTCGAGGAGTGCGCGCTCGTCGACGGCGCCAGTCGCATGCAGACGCTGACCCGGATCGTGCTGCCGATGGCGATCCCGGGCATCGTGTGCGTCACTCTCTTCGGCTTCACGCTGACCTGGAACGAGTTCACCTACGCGCTGACCTTCGTGTCCCAGACGGCCAACAAGACCGCGGTCGTGGGCGTCACCGCCGACCTCATTCGCGGCGACATTTACTACTGGGGCGCGCTGATGGCCGGCGCCGTGGTCGCGAGCCTGCCGATCGTGGTCATCTACGTCTGGTTCCTGGACTACTACGTGTCCGGGCTCACCGCCGGCGCCGTGAAGGGCTGACCGGCAGCCGATCAGTTCCTGATCACTGGATCATCCGAAGCCGCACGTCTCATCTCTTAAGTATGTAATATATAAGCCATTCTGCCGTGGTACTCCCCTTGCTCTCACCAAGGGGCATGAGCTTCGACTTCCTGGCGAACCTGGTGCTGGCGCACGGCTACGTCGTCGTGTTCTTCGCGATCGCGCTCGACTGCGCGGCGCTGCCGATTCCGGGTGAGCTCTTGCTCCTTACAATCGGTGGGCTCGCCGTACAAGGTCGGCTGGATCCGCTGTGGGCGATCTCGGTCGCCACGGCCGGCGCGATTCTCGCCGACTCGATCAGCTACTGGATGGGCCGCCTCGGCGGCGACCGCGTCATCGCGCGCGTGGGCTTCCGTGGCGCCTGGAAGCCCGGACTCCCGATGCTCATGTTCGGGCGGTTCGTCATCGGCGCGCGGCTCGTGGTGGCGCCGCTCGCCGGCGCGCGTCGCTTGCCTTACGGCCGCTTCGTGCTCTGCAACGTGCCCGGCTGCGCGCTCTGGGCGGCGGCGTACGTCGTGGTCGGCTACCTCGCCGGGCGGCATCTCGCGGCGCTGCAGCAGCACTGGTCGAGCGCGGCCACGACGATCCAGATCCTCGTCGCGATCGCCGTCACCGCGTTCATGACGATCAAATTCTTCCGAGCGCGCTGGACCCGCGCAACCCTCGGCGCGGCGCTGCTCGCGCTCTTCTCGATACGCGCCACGACGCTGATGTTCGACGAGGACGACCTCGAGCCGGTCCCCGTCCGCGTCAGCGTGAACCGCTGAGCGTTAGCGCGCGTCGGCCACCGCCTGCACGGCGGCGGGATTCTCTAGCGACGAGAGGTCGCCCGGCTCCTTGCCCAGATAGGTTGCCCGGATCACGCGGCGCATGATTTTCGCGCTGCGCGTCTTCGGCAGATCGCGCGTGAACAGGATTTTCTCCGGCTTCAGCGCCTTGCCCATCGAGGCCGCGACGCGCTCGGAGAGCTCACGCCGCAGCGGCTCGGCGGGCTCGTGTCCCGGGCGCAGCACGACGAAGCACACGATGGCTTCGCCCTTCACCTCGTGCGGGACGCCGATGACGCCCGACTCGGCGACCGCGGGATGGCCGACCAGGACGGATTCGACCTCGGCGGGTCCCAGCCGCTTGCCGGCGATCTTCAGGGTGTCGTCGGAGCGGCCCTGCACGTACCAGAAGCCATCGGCGTCGATGGTCGCCCAGTCGCCGTGGACCCAGACGTCCTTCCAGCGTGACCAGTACGTCTCCTCATAGCGCGCGGGATCCCGCCAGAAGCCCGCGGTCATTCCCGGCCACGGCTTTGTCACGACGAGCTCTCCGACGGCGCCGCGCACCGGACGGCCCGTCTCGTCGTACACCTCGGCCGCCATGCCGGGAATGGGTCCGGTGAACGAGCACGGCTTGATCGGCGCGATGGGAAAGCAGCCGAGGATGCCGCCGGAGATCTCGGTGCCGCCGGTATAGTTGCTGATCGGAACGCGCGTTTTGCCGGCGTTCTCGAAGAGCCATCGGTACGGCTCGGGATTCCAGGGCTCCCCCGTGGAGCCGAGCATGCGGAGCGACGAAAGGTCGTGGGCGTGAACGTGCTCGGGGCCGTGGGGCATCAGCGCGCGCACCGCGGTCGGCGAGAGTCCCATGACGGTGACGCGATGCCGCTCGACGAGCGCCCACAGACGATCGGGCTTCGGATAATCCGGCACGCCCTCGAACAACACCGCCGTGGCGCCCTGCGAGAGCGCGGCGGTGATCAGCATCGGCCCCATCAGCCAGCCGAGATCGGTCAGCCAGAACAGCCGATCGCTCTCGCCGACGTCGTGGCAGTACGCGAAGTCGTGCGCGGCCTTGACGAGGAACCCGCCGTGCGTGAGCACCGCGCCCTTCGGCTTTCCGGTCGTCCCGGACGTGTAGATGATGAGGCACGGATAATCGGCGTCGACAGCCAGCGGCGCGCAGACGTCAGCCGCGCCCGCCGTCGCCTCGTGCCACCACACGTCGCGGCCGGCGCGCCACGGCACGTCGCGGCCGAGCCGTCGGTAGACGACCACGCGTGTGACGCTCGGCGACGCCGCGACGGCTTCGTCGGCGGTCTCCTTCATTTGCACGACCTGCCCGCGCCGGTAAAAGCCGTCCGCGGTGATCAGCACCTTCGCTTCGCAATCGGCAAGACGCGACGCGACGGCGTGGGCGCCGAAGCCCGAAAAGCACGGCGTGTAGATCGCGCCGATGCGGACGATGGCCAGCGTGGCGATGGCCGCTTCCGGCGACATCGGCAGGAAGACGCCGACGCGATCGCCGGCGCGCACGCCGAGCGCGGTGAGCGCGTTGGCGAGACGATTCACCTCGGCGAGGATCTCGTTATACGTCAGCGTGCGGCTCGTGCCGTCATCGCCCTCCCACACGAGCGCCGGCTTGCCGCCCCGGCCGGCGTCGACGTGGCGATCGAGACAGTTGTCGGCGAAGTTCAGCCGCCCGTCCACGAACCACCGCGGCCACGCGGGTCCGCGTGAATCGTCGAGCACGCGGGTGAACGGCGTGCTGAACCGAATGCCGAGATCCTCGAGAACACCGCGCCAGTACCACTCGGGCTCAGCCACGGAGCGACGCTGGAGCTCCTCGAGCGTGCCCACGCCGAGGCGCCGCATGAGTCGGGTGATCTTCGCGCGCTCGACGTACTCCGGTGTGGGCCGCCAAACGATCTGCTCGCTCATCGGGGCTCCTATGATATCCCTTCGCCCATGACCGACAATGTCCGCCTCGACCGCGAAGGCGCCCTCGCCACCGTGACGCTGAACCGCCCCGAGCGACGCAACGCGCTCAGCGACGCCATGCTGAGCGACCTGGGCCGTGTCGTGAACGAGCTGCGCGACGACGCCGCTGTCCGCGTCGTGATCGTCACCGGGGCGCCGCCCGTCTTCTCCGCCGGCGCCGATGCCGGGCTGAAGAGCTCGATGTCGCCCGAAGAGCGGCGCCACGCGATGGCGACGCGCCGCTCACAGTTCAGGCGGCTGTTCGAGCGCGCCAACACAGTGCTCGAGGGGCTCGAGCAGATCACGATCTGTGCTATCAACGGCCACGCGGTCGGCGGCGGCTGGGGCCTGACGCTGGCCTGCGATTTTCGGATCGCGGCTGCGGACGCCCAGTTCTGGATTCCCGAAGTCGACCTCGGTGTCCCGCTCGGCGTCGCATCCACCACGCGCTTCGTGCGGCTCGTCGGTCCCGCGCGCGCGAAGGAGATCATTCTCGAGTGCCGGCGTTATGGCGCCGAAGAAGCGCGCGCGCTCGGACTCGTGCATCGCGTCGTGCCCGGCAACGACCTCATGAAACACTCGAGAGACTACGCCCAACTACTCCTCGCTAAACCATTCCGGCCGCTGTCTGAGATGAAGGCCCGAATCAACGCCATCGCCAGGACCGGTATGCCGGAGGTCAACGCCATGACGGAGGGCTTCCTGGACCGAAGCTAGACTACTCGTCTTTTGTTTGGTATCTATGCGGCATGGACCTCCGCCGCCGCATGGAGCTCTTGGCCGACTCCGCCCTTGCCGACCGCGAAGGCGTGCCGCAGCTGCGGCGGCCCTCCCCCGTGGGCAAGCACCCCCTCGCCTCCGTCGGAATCGCCGCTGTGCGCCTGCCGGGAGGCGGCTGTACCAACCTCATGCGCGTCATGCAGACCAACGCATGTTCGTTGTCCTGCGGCTACTGTCCGACGTTTCGCGGCGGCAACGTCCCGCGGGTCTCGATCTCGCCCGACGAGACCGCACGGACCTTCATGGATGTCCATCGCAGAGGTCTCGCGTCGGGCCTGTTCCTGACGTCCGGCGTTCCCGGCCGGCCGGCGCGCGCCACGGATCGGATGCTGGCGACGCTCGATCTGCTACGCCGGCGCGAGGGCTTCGCCGGCTACATCCACGTCAAGCTGCTGCCCGGTGCCGAGCCGGCGCAGGTCGACGAAGCCGCACGCCTGGCGAACCGTATCTCCGTCAATCTCGAAGCGCCGAGCGACGCGTATGTCCATCGCCTCACCGGCGACAAGCATTTCACGAGCGATCTGTTGCCGAAGCTCGAGCAGGCCGGCCGCCTGCTCAACGCGCGTCGCGGCGTGCCCGGCGCGCTGCCGGCCGCGGGTGCGACCACGCAATTCGTGGTCGGCGCCGCCGGTGAGCGCGATCGCGAGATCCTGAGCGTCGTCGACCGTCTCGAGCGCAGGCGGCTGCTGCACCACGCGCACTTCAGCGCGTTTCAGCCGGTGGCAGGGACGCCACTCGAAAGCCTGCCGGCCACGCCGGCCGCACGCGAGCTGAGGCTCTACCAGGCCGAGCACCTGCTGCGTCAATACGGCTTCGCGCTGCAGGAGCTGACGTTCGACCGCGAAGGCAATCTGGATCTCGTGCACGATCCCAAGACGGCGTGGGCCCGCGCCCAGGCCGCGTTCTTCCCGCTGGAGGTCACGCGGGCGCCGTACGAGGCGTTGCTGCGCGTGCCAGGCGTCGGGCCGGCAACGGCGAGGAGGCTCGTGGAGTCACGACGAACGACGACGCTTCGCGGCCGAGAAGATCTGCGCGCCGCCGGTGTCGACGTGGTGCGCGCTGGCTATTACCTGACGCTGCGTGGGCGCCGGCTGGCGCCCACGCCGCCCGCCGAGCAGCTGCGGCTGTTCGCGCCGGGCGGACACCTGACGCAGGCACCGTATCGCACGCCGGTGCCGCCCTGCGCGTACCGCTGATCTGCGCTACTGCGTGACGACCGTCGCGACCTTCGACGTGCCGTCGGAGAAGGTCGTCGTCACGGTCAGCGTCCGGCCCGGCTGGAAGCCCTGGCCGCCGCCGTAGTCCGACGCGAACAGCGTCAGGCTGCCGCCATCGGCCACGAACGTGTTCACCGACATATTCGTGGGATCGTTCAACAGCGGCGCCGTCGGCCCGGTCGCGACGCCCAGCAGCCACGACGCGTTGGGCGCCGTCGTGTCCCAGACCCCGCCGACGCCGTTCGAGAGCTGCACGGACGTGACAGTCCGCCCGCCGCCTGCACTCAGCGTGAGCGTGATCTCGGCGTCGTTCGCGCCATCGGGCGTGTTCGCGGTATCACCGCCGCCCACCCGGTCGCGCTGTGTCCTGCCGTTGTACACGAGCGTCACGACCACCGGCGTGTTGACGGTGAAGCCTTTCGCCAGAGCGCCGCCGACGTTATTCGGGTTGACCACCACCACATCCCGCGGGCCCATCGCCGAGGGCCCGGCGATCGCGAACGACGCGGTCAGCCGTGTCGAGGAGACGAACGTGACGTTGCTCACGGTAATACCCGCGCCGGCGCTCACCGTCGCGCCGCTGACGAACCCGCTGCCGTCGATGGTCACGGAAACCGCCGAGCCCATCGTCCCCTGATTCGGGGTGATCGAGCTCACTGTCGGAGCGGCGCTGGTCACGGTCACCGCCTGAGCCGACGACCCGTCCGAGAACGTCGCCGTCACCGTCAGCGTCCTGCCGGCCGCGAAGCCGGCACCGCCGCCGAAATCCGAGGCGAATAGCGTGAGCGATTCGCCGTCCGCAAGGGGCGTGTTCACCGCCGTCGTCGTGGCGTTATTGAGCAGTCCGCCATCGAGCGATGACGCCACCCCCAGGACCCACGCCGCGTTCGGCGCCGTCGTATCCCACGTACCGCCCGCGCCGTTCGAGAGCTGCAGCGCGGTCACCGTGCGCGTGCCGCCGCTGAGCGACAGCGTCATCGTCGCGTCGGCAGCGCCGTCGCCCCCGAGGCCGCGGTCGTCGCCGGTCACGCGGTCGCGCAGCCGCCCGTTGTACGTGAGCGTCAGCGAAACCGGGGTGTTGACGGTGAATCCATTCGTGAGCGTCGCACCGACGTTGCCGGGGTTCGTTACGGTCACGTCCCGCGGCCCGGCCGCGGCGCCGCTGTCAATCGCGAACGAGGCCGTGAGTCGCGTCGACGAGACGAACGTCACGTTGCTCACAATGATCCCGGCGCCCGCGCTCACACCGGCGCCGTTCAGGAACCCGCTACCATCGAGCGTCACCGCCACTGTGCTGCCTCGCGTCCCCGCGCTCGGGGCGACGGAATTGAGCGTCAGGCCGGCCGTCGTCACGGTGGTCGTCGCCTGCGCAGACGTGCCGTCGGAGAAGGTCGCGGTCAGCGTCAGCGTTCTGCCCAGCGCGAATCCCTGGCCTGGGCCGTAGTCCGACGCGAACAGCGTCAGGGTGCCGCCATCGGCCACGAAGGTGTTCACGGCCGTCGACGAAGGCGCGTTCAACAGCGCGCCGTCGAGCGAGGAGGCTACGCCGAGCACCCACGCGATGTTGGGCGCCGTCGTGTCCCACGTACCGCCGATGCCGTTGGAGAGCTGCAGCGCCGTCACCGTGCGCCCGCCGGCGCCGTTCAGCGTCAGCGTCAGCGTTGCGTCCGCCGCACCATCGGCACGGAGCGTGGTGTCATCCGCGCCGACCCGGTCGCGGAGCTTGCCGTTGTAGACCAGGCTCAGCGTGACCGGCACGGTCACGGTGAATCCGTTGGGGAGCGAACCGCCGTTGCCGTTGGGATTCGTGACGACCACTTCACGCGGGCCCAGCGTGGCGGCGCTGTCGATCGCGAAGGTCGCCGTCAGTTGGGTCGGCGACACGAAGGTGATCGCGCTGACCGTGATGCCGGAGCCGGCGCTCACCGTCGCGCCGTTGACGAAACCGCTGCCGTTGATCGTCACCGGAACGTTCGCGTTCAAGGCGCCCTGGTTCGGCGACACCGTGCTGACCGTGACGCCCGCACTCGTCGTGGTCATCGCCTGGGCCGTCGTTCCGTCCGAGAACGTCACCGTCACCGTGAGCGTCAGGCCCGCGTTGAATCCCTGTCCGCCGTTGTAGTCCGAGGCGAACAGACGCAGCATGCCGCCGTCGGCGACCATTGTGTTCAGGGCCATCGTGCTCGCGTTGTTGAGCAGCGACCCGTCGAGGGAGGTCGCCACGCCCAGGAGCCAGGCGGCATTCGGCGACGTCGTATCCCACGTGCCGCCGATGCCGTTGGAGAGCTGCATCGCGGTGATCGTGCGACCGCCGGGCGCGTTGAGGGCGAGCGTCAGCGTCCCGTCGGGCGCGCCGTCGCCGGCCCGGGCCGCATCACCCTGGCCGACCCGATCGCGCAGCCGGCCGTTATAGACCAGCGTCATCGTGACCGTCTGCGGGGTGGTCACCGTGAAGCCCCGCGTGAGCGTGCCGCCGGCACCGCCAGGGTTGCTCACTGTGACGTCGCGCGGCCCCGCCGCTGCGTCGCTGGCGATCGTGAAGGTCGCCGTCAAGCGCGTCGAGGACACGAAGGCCACGTTGCTCACGGAGATACCGGCACCGACGTTGACCGTCGCGCCGGCCTGGAACAAGCTGCCGTCGATGCTGACCGACACCGTCGAGCCCGAGTTGCCGTTGTTCGGCGACACGGCGTTCACGTTCGGCGTGGTGCCGGTGACGGTCGTCGTCGCCTGGACCGACGTCCCGTCGGACAGCGTGGCGGTCACCGTCAGCGGCTGGCCCGAGCTGAAGCCGATGTTGCTGCCGTAGTCCGACCCGAACAGCACGAGGCTGCCGTTGTCGGCCACGTTTGTGGTTACCGCCATCGTCGCGACGTCGTTGAGCAGGCCGCTATCGAGCGACGTCGCCACACCGAGTAGCCACGCCGCGTTCGGCGACGTGGTGTCCCAGACACCGCCGATTCCGTTCTGCAGCCGCAGCGCCGTGATCGTGCGCCCGCCGGTCGCGCTCAGCGTCATCGTGAGCGTGCCGTCGGCCGCGCCGTCGGCGACGCGAGCGTTATCGTTCTGACCCACCCGGTCCCGCAGCTTGCCGTTGTAGACGAGGCTCAGCGTGACCGCCGGCTTCACGGTGAAGGCGTTGGCGAGCGTCGCCATGTCGCCCGCGGGCAGCGTCACGCGGACACTCCGCGTCCCGAGCGCGGCGTTGTTCGCGATGGCGAAGTTCGCCGTCAGCTGCGTCGGCGAGACGTACGCGACGTTGCTCACGGTAATACCGGAGCCCGCGCCGACCGTAGCGCCGGGCACGAACCCGGTACCGTCGATCGTGACCGGCACCGTGAAGCCGACCTTACCGCTATTCGGCGTGACCGCGGTGACGGTCACCGTCGGCGGCACGAGCTCGTTCAGCGCCGCATCGAGCTGAATGCGCGGCCGCGTGACCGGCACGCCGGTCCGAATGTCGGTGATGGCAACGCCGGTGGACTGCATCGCAGCGAGCGTCTCGCTGACGGTCACGTTCGGCGCCGCCTGCTTCACCACCGCCCACGCGCCCGCCACGTGCGGCGCCGCCATCGACGTGCCGCTGAGCATCGCGTATCCACCGCCCGTGACCGAGGACAGGATCGAGTCGCCCGGGGCGAACAAGGACAGGAACGGGGCGACGTTCGAAAAGAACGACACTTCGTCGTCCTTCCCGGTGGAGCCGACGCTGACCGCGGACGAGATACACGCCGGGGACGCCAGCCCGTTCGCCACGCCCTCGTTGCCCGACGCGACGACGGTGGCGACGCCGGCGGAACGCAGGTTGTCGATGATGAACTTCTCGGGCTCGCTGTCGCACGCCGCAGTGAACGCACCGGCGCCAAGGCTCAGGTTGACGGCGGCGATGTTATGCGCGGCGCGAAGCTCGTACACCCGCTCGAGACCCGCGATGAGGTCCGAGGTAAAGGCGCCGACACATGGCGTATTGAAGAAGCCGCAGTCGGCGAACGACGTGAACTTCGAAAAGACCTGCACGGCCATGATCTGCGCGCCGGGCGCGACGCCCGAGAACGGCACGCCGCCGGTCGCCCCGTTGCCGGCCGCGATGCCCGCGACGTGGGTGCCGTGGAAGCAGCCTTGCGCGTCGAGCGAACACGGCACGCCCGAGCCCGGCCCGACCTGTTCTTCGGCGCCGTTCGGGCAGAACGTCGTGCTGTGGCCCGCGAGCGTGCTCGAATAGCACGCCTCCTCGACCACCTTGCCCTGGAGGAATGGGTGCGTGGACTCCACACCAGTGTCCAGCACCGCCACCGTCGTGCCCGTGCCGTCGAAGCCGCGTCCCCACGCGACGTCGCCGCCGATGATCGGAACGCTGTCCATGAGGATGGGCTGCTTGATCGCGTCCTCGAACACACGGTCGACGTAGATCGGCGCGCCCTCGATCTCGGCCAGCGCGCCGGCGTCGATTTCGAGCGCGATCAGCGGGACATAGGTGTAACGGTGCACGATCCGGTAGTGCGCCTTCTTCAGCCGGGACATCAGGTGGCCGCCGACGTCCTTGATGTCCTTGCGCTGCAGCGACTTCGCCGCGTGGGTCAGACGGCCTTCGGGAATATGGCCGTGACCGGGCAGCCGCAGCTGGACCAGGACGCGCGCGCGCCCCTCACTCGCGACGTGCTTTCGTACCTTGTGCGAGAC
>Ga0075421_100003470_pt1 | contig 18859 bp, 14 predicted proteins | sample SoiMetdeltSBSDD5_FD_75292 | JGI IMG/M metagenome (GOLD analysis project Ga0075421, IMG submission 75292) | Bulk soil microbial communities from a Populus tree surrounding site in Tennessee, USA - Soil MetaG P. deltoides SBSDD5 | ecosystem: Environmental > Terrestrial > Soil > Tree plantation... | reverse complement strand
GGCGATGATATTCCCGGTTCATCCCAATCCCGAGGTCGTAGCCATTGCATCCCGGATGCTCTCCCGGCATCCCCGGATACATCTGATGCAGCCGATGGATTACCAAGACTTCGTGATTCTGTTGTCGGCGGCATGGCTGATCGTGTCCGATTCCGGAGGCATTCAGGAGGAAGCCCCCACGCTGGGCAAACCGCTTCTAGTGACCAGGGACAACACGGAACGAAGGGAGGCCATCGAATCCGGCTCGGCTCGTCTGGTCGGCGCACATCCTGAGCGATTGGCGGATCTGCTTGAAGAGGTCTATCAAGATGGGGTCTGGGCGGAATGCGTCGCGCGCCTCGAGAATCCGTTCGGTCGGGGGGATAGCGGTAAGCGCATCGTGCACATTCTGGCGGAACTGTCGGGTGCGCAGGCGATGAACGGGTGTCCGGCTTAGTGTTGAGGAATACGGCAACGAGTTGATGACAATCTTTTACTTCGCAATCTGAGGTGCTTCCATGGCGGCAGTAACTTCAGTCCCTGAATCCACACGCCGAACATTGTCGATATCTGAGGCAGACGATCAGAATCGGTCCCCGAACCATATGCCTCTCGTTTCGATACTGTTACCGGCCTTCAATGAAGCCATGATTATCGAGGAGAACCTCACCCGCCTGTGCCGCCATATGGAATCATTGGAGACGCAGTACCGATGGGAAATCATCGTCGTCAACGACGGCAGCAGGGATGAAACCGGTGCGCTGGCTGAGCAGTTCAGTAAGTCGAATAGTAATATCCACGTCCTCCACCACGTGAAGAATTATGGACTGGGACAGGCACTAAAATCGGGCTTTAATCAATGCCGGGGCGATTATATCGTCGTGCTGGACCTGGACCTCAGCTATTCCCCGGATCACATCGAAAAACTCCTCGCCAGGATCAGGCAAACACGGGCCAAAGTCGTGGTCACCTCGCCCTACACCAAAGGCGGACTTGTTTCGAATGTTCCGTGGCTGAGACGGACGCTGAGTGTGTGGGCCAATCGATTTCTCTCGCAGGCGGCAAACTGCAACGTGTCTACGCTGACGGGCATGGTCCGGGTATACGACGGGAGATTCATCAAAAGCCTGGACCTAAAGTCTGTGGGAATGGAGGTGAACCCCGAGATTATCTACAAGGGCCTGCTGCTCAAAGCACGAATCGAGGAGATTCCCGCACATCTGGACTGGAAGCTTCAGCAGACAGTAGGGCCGAGGCGGAAGTCGAGCATGAAGGTAATGCGGCACATCTTCTCCACGCTGCTGTCCGGTTTTCTCTTCAAGCCGGTCATGTGTTTCATATTACCGGGCCTCGGTCTCTTGCTCTTTGCAATCTATGTCAATGCTTGGATTCTCCTGCATTTTCTCAGGGAGTATCGGGCGCTCTCACAATATGACTGGTTCTTTGACCGGGCTTCCGTTGCCGTGGCGCAAGCCTACCAGGCATTTCCCCATACATTCATTGTCGGAGGCTTGTCGCTGACGCTGGCTATCCAGTTGATCAGCCTGGGAATCCTGTCCTTACAGAGCAAGCAGTATTTTGAAGAGATCTTTCATCTCGGCAGCTCCATTTACAAATCGATACGTGATCAAGAAAGGAGAGCATCTCATGAATAGTTCCACGCTCGCTCAAGACGACGTCATCACATTGCCTTCGGATCAAGAATCGTCCGGCCGAACGCTCGGCGTCGAGGAACTGAAAGCGCTCACCGACGCCATCCATTCCGGTACTCTCACCAGCACCAAAGGAACATTTGTGAAGGAGTTGGAAACTCGATTCGCCGCGACGTATGGCATCAAACATGCCCACGCATGCGCATCGGGAACGGCGGCCATCCATATTGCCATCGCGGCCATCAATCCGGATCCGGGCGACGAGATTGTGACGACCTCGATCACCGACATGGGCGCGCTGACGCCGATTCTCTATCAGGGTGCTATTCCTGTCTTCGCGGATGTGGATCCCAGGACATACAATGTCACCCGTAAATCGATCGAGTCCTGCCTCAGCCCGAAGACCCGAGCCATCATCGTGACCCACCTTTTCGGCAACCCCTGTGAAATGAACGACATCATGGCGTTGGCCCAATCAAAAGGGATTCCAGTTATCGAGGACTGTGCACAGAGTTACTTATCACGGCATGATGGACGTCTGGTCGGGACCATTGGAACGATCGGGTGCTTCAGTCTCCAGCAGGGGAAGCATATCACGACGGGAGAGGGGGGGCTGGTGGTCTCCAACGACGATGCCCTCGCGCGGCGGATGTATCTTCTCATCAACAAGGCGTGGGGGTACGGCGACCCAAACCCGGACCACTATTTCTTGGCCTTGAACTATCGTCTGAGCGAATTGCAGGGAGCTGTCGCTGTGGCTCAACTGGCAAAGCTTGACTCCGTTGTCAGCAGCCGCATCGCTTCAGCAAACAAGCTCACAGAGGCGCTCCAGGGACTGGCGGGGATCGAAACGCCCTTTGTGTCGCCCGGGAATGTCCATACCTACTGGAAATATTGCCTGCGCGTCGATGGTACGGTCGTGTCAGGGGGAGCGGTCGGGTTGGCGAAACTGCTGAAGGCAAAGGGAATCGCCTCGGCCCCCCGCTATATCCAGAAACCGGCATTCATGTGCGAGATTTTTCAGAAGCAGCGAACATTCGGGACAAGTTCGTATCCTTTCACGCTCGCGAGGCCGGCGGTTCTCCATTACGATCGGGCTCGATTCCCCGGGACGTTCGAAGCGTTGGAAGGGGTCCTGGTGCTTCCATGGAACGAACGGTACACGGATGAGCACGTCGACTTCATCGCCGATGCGGTGCGCGGAGCCGTCGTTCAATTGACCGAAAGGAGGGCGTAAGATGAGAAAGAAAGTCGGGTTTGGCATCGTCGGGGCCGGAGCGATCGCGCAGAGCTACGCACAGGCGTTCGACAAGTGTGAGCACGCCGAACTCAAGGCGGTTGCGGATATCCGTGTCGAAGCGGCTCACGCATTGGCGCATGGATTCGGCTGTCCCAGCTACGGATCGTACATCACCATGTTCCAGGAATCGGAACTGGATGCCGTTATTGTCAGCACTCCTCCGGTGACCCATCCCGAGATCAGCCTCTTTTTCCTTGAAAACAAGATCCATGTGCTGTGCGAGAAGCCGCTTAGCGTTGATGTGGAGAACGCAACAGCCATGCTGGACGCCGCCAAACGGGCCGGAGTCAGGCTGACGATGGGGTCGAAGTTTCGATATGTCGAGGATGTCATTCGCGCCAAGAGCATTGTGACGTCGGGCATTCTCGGCGAGATCATTCTGTTCGAGAATGCCTTTACCGCCAGAGTGGATATGTCCAACCGGTGGAACTCCGACCCCACCATCAGCGGCGGCGGTGTGTTGATCGACAACGGATCCCACTCCGTGGACCTGATGCGCTATTTCATGGGACCGGTGACTGACGTGCACGTCGTGGAAGGAAAACGCGCCGAAGGACTGGCGGTCGAGGACACGGTGCGTATCTTCGTGAAGAGCAGGGACGGCATCATCGGGAACATCGACCTGTCCTGGCGTATCAATAAAGAATTGGATAGCTACATCAACATCTACGGCTCAAATGGGACCATCTCCATTGGGTGGAAGGAGTCAAAGTATCGGCAATCCTCTAGTCGTGATTGGATCGTATTCGGTGGCGGATACAACAAGCTTCAAGCGTTTCGCAGCCAAATCGAAAACTTCTCCAGGTCCATTCTCGGGCAGGACATCTTACTGATCACGGCAAAGGACGCGCTCGCGTCCGTGGAAGTTATCGAAGCAGCGTATCAATCACTCCGGCAGGAGAGTTGGATCGCAGTAAAGAACGGGGTCCCGGCGGCAGACAGCGTTGATACGCATCACCTTGTCACTGCAGGAGCGTGACGTGGACGTCCGCATCCATTCGACCGCGATCGTGGAACAAGGAGTGGACATCGGCGCAGGCACGTCGGTGTGGGATAACGTGCACATCCGATACGCCACTCGTATCGGCGAGCAATGCATCATAGGAGAGAAGACCTATATTGCCTATGATGTCCGCATCGGCAATCGCGTCAAGATCAATGCCATGGTCTATGTCTGCACTGCCGTTACAATTGAAGACGGGGTGATGATCAGCGCCGGCACCGTCTTCACCAATGACCGGTTCCCGCGTGCCACCACGAGTGATCTTAAGGAACTGAGAACCTCGGACCCCGATGAACATACCTTGCCCACGCTGGTTCGGGAAGGAGCCACCATCGGAGCCGGCTGCATCATCGGCAATGATCTGGTCATTGGTCGCTTCGCCATGGTCGGAATGGGGTCCGTCGTCACAAAATCGGTTCCGGATTTTCATCTGGTCATCGGACATCCGGCCACGTCTATCGGCTGCGTGTGCCGCTGCGGAAAATTGTTGTCGCGCTTCCCGCCTTCTGTATATGGATCCGAAACCGAACAAGAAGTCGGGTGTCCCTCCTGCAGCTTGCGATATCTGCTCAAAGATCGGGTCGTCACCGAGTTGACGGTTAGTTGTCGATAAACTCTCACCATACTGGACCTCTAGTCGTGTCTCGACCATCAGAGCGATGGGGTATCATCGGCGGCGGATTCTTGGGGATGACCTTGGCGCATCGCCTTGCCCAGAACGGTCGTCGCGTCACCCTGTTTGAAGGGGCCGATCACTTGGGCGGACTGGCCGGCGCATGGAGACTGGGCGATGTCATCTGGGATCGGCACTATCACGTCACGTTGCTCTCGGATCACTATCTGCGCGCTCTGCTCGAGGAGTTGGGATTGGAGAGAGACATCGAATGGGTTCAGACACGCACCGGCTTTTACACCGATCAGACGCTCTATTCGATGTCGAATACGCTTGAATTTCTGAAATTTCCTCCGTTGAATCTCATTCATAAGCTTCGCCTGGGCGCGACAATTTTCTACGCAAGTCAGATCAAGGATTGGAAGAGATTGGAAAAAATCCCCGTTGCGGACTGGTTGAGGCGGTGGTCCGGCGATCACACGTTCGAGAAAATATGGCTTCCCCTCCTTCGTGCGAAACTCGGCGATCTGTACAAGATCGCCTCGGCCGCGTTCATCTGGGCGATCATTGCCCGTATGTATGCCGCGCGCCGTTCAGGGTTGAAAAAAGAGATGTTTGGATATGTCCCCGGAGGTTACGCGCGGATCCTTGAGCGATTTGTTGATGTCCTGAGTCAAGAGCATGTTTGTCTTGAGCTGAACCACGCGGCAACAAGAGTGGAGCGTGATGGCGACGGCGTCAGGATCGAATTCAAGAACGGTCATAAGGAAACAGTCGACCGCCTCGTGATTACGGTTGCGGCACCCGTCGCCGCCCGTCTCTGTCATGGCCTCTCAACGGATGAGCAGGCCAAATTGAACGGTATTCAATACCAAGGGATCATTTGTGCATCGTTGCTCTTGAAGGAACCGCTCGCCGACTTCTATGTGACCAATATCACTGAAACCGGGATACCGTTCACGGCGGTCATTGAGATGTCGGCGTTGGTCGATCGTAAGCATTTTGACGGACACTCGCTGGTCTACCTTCCGAAGTATGTAGCTCCGGACGATCCCGCCTTTCTCTGGTCGGATGAGGAAGTGAAAGAGAAATTCCTCAGCGCATTGGAACGAATGTATTCGAACTTTCACCGGGGAGATGTGCTCTGTTTCCGAGTCTCACGTGTCAAATATGTACTGGCAATCTCGACGTTGAATTATTCCGATCAGCTTCCACCGATGCTAACATCGATTCCAGGAGTACACATCATTAACTCGGCTCATATCGTCAACGGAACGCTCAACGTCAATGAAACGATTCAGCTTGCAGAGAAGGCAGCCGCGAGCCTGTGCACGCGGCGCAGCGGCGGCACTTGACGGTACACCAGGACTCTCACATGAAGCCGTCATCCAGCTTGATCTGTAGCCTCTCCCTGGATTTGGACAACCAGTGGTCGTACATGAAGACCCACGGGGACGGAGGATGGAGCTCATTCCCTTCGTATCTCGACATTCTCGTTCCACGCGTATTGAATTTCCTAAAAGAACGCAATCTGACGATCACGATATTTGTGGTGGGACAAGACGCGGCCTTGAACAACAATCATGAGGCGCTCAGAGCGATAGGGGACGCAGGCCATGAGATTGGCAACCATTCTTTCCATCATGAGCCATGGTTGCATTTGTACTCTGCGAAGGAGATCGAAAAGGAGATTGCGACGGCCGAGGAACATATCGAACGCGCCACGGGTCAGAAGCCGGTCGGGTTTCGTGGCCCCGGATACAGCCTTTCCGACGCAACGGTGAGGGAGCTGATACGGCGCAAGTATCTGTACGATGCCACGACTTTTCCCACATTTCTGATGCCCATCGCGCGTCTCTACTATTTTGCGACCGCAAGCTTTACCGAAGAGGAGAAACGTCAACGCAGGCGGATGGGAGGAAGGCTGCGGGACGGCCTGCGACCCAACAGACCGTATTGGTGGAGTATTGACGGCAAAAGTCTATTTGAGATTCCTGTCACGACCTTTCCCGGTGTGAAACTGCCCATCCATATGAGCTACTTGCTGGCGCTGAGTCAGTTGTCTTCCAAACTTGCAATTCAGTACTTCGCCACGGGTCTGCGACTATGCCGTCTCATGAACTTACAGCCGTCAGTTCTCCTTCACCCGACGGACTTCCTGGGCATTGAAGATGGTACAGGGCTGACTTTCATCCCGGGCATGGGATTGCCACTCGGAAAGAAACTGGATTTCGTCAGCCAGGTATTAGACCGTCTTCAGGCCGCCTTCTCTGTCGTGACGCTTCGCGAGCATGCGACAAGAGCAGCGCGTGGGAAGGTCACCGTGATGAGTCCTGATTTCTTGTCGGAGATCCGGCCGTGAATTGGTAGGACCCAAGTGGCCGCCGGCGCCGGTCGGACACGAGCCATTGTTCACGATCACCCTGAACGTTGCCACTGCGCGTAAACCGATCCAACAGATTGAGGGCGAATGAAATTAGGCGGTATCCATAGACTGTTTCCTCAACTGTTGCCGAAGACCGCGCTCGTGAAGACGAGCGAGGTGGACGCAGGTGAGTGGACCTTTCATCCTTACCTCGGAATCATCCAACGGCTGCGATTCTGGCTTATTCTTTCTCTTCTCCCGGTCCGTCGCTTTCCGAAGCTTCTGGAAGTGGGGTATGGAAGCGGAATTCTGCTTCCTGAATTGTCTCAATACTGCGATGAACTATATGGACTTGATATTCACAGGAATGCCTCACGAGTGGCGGATCGTCTTCGACAACATGGAATAGAAGCGGAATTACTTTGTGGAAGTGCAACGACCTTGCCCTTCAAAGACAAGGTACTGGATCTGATCATTGCCGTTAGTTGTTTGGAGTATATGGACCCGTTGGAGAATGCCGTTCAGGAGATCAAAAGAGTCCTGCGACCGGATGGGTGTCTTATCTTTGTGACGCCGGGAAATTCGCCGGTCATAGACTACTTGCATGATCTCCTCACCGGCAGGAAGGTGAAGGAACACTATGCGCAGAGAAGAGATGTCTTGATACCGTCGTTCACCCGGTCATTTGTAGTCCAGCAGGAATTGGCAATCCCGCCGTTCGGCGGGCGCTTCATGACGTTATATCGCGGATTCAGGCTCGGTGTGTCGTAGTAAGCATACGCGTGATGCTCTAAGTCTTTATTATTTCTAGCCTTCATCATGTCGGACCGGAAGAGAACCATGCATAAACCCATCGCCAGCCTTTCTTGTGACCTTGATGACAAGTGGACGTATATGAAAGCTCATGGAGATCCGGCTTGGGAGCACCTCCCTTCTTATCTGGCGACCGTTGTGCCGCGACTGCTCGCGCTTCTGAACGAACATGGTCTTCAGGCGACCTTCTTTCTCGTTGGTCAGGATGCTGTGGTGGAGAACAACCGTGCTCTGTTCCGCTCCATCGCGATGGCCGGTCATGAGATCGGCAATCACACATTTCATCACGACCCCTGGTTGCATCTGTACTCGGAAAAAGAGATCGCGGATGAGATCGCGATGGCAGAGGATCAGATTGAGGAGGCAACCGGACAAAGACCGGTCGGCTTTCGGGGACCGGGATATAGCCTCTCGTGGGACACGGTGAGAGCGTTAGCTCGGCGGGGGTATCTCTATGATTCCAGCACCCTGCCGACCTTCATCGGCCCGCTGGGACGCGCCTACTATTTTATGTCGAGCAAACTCACTCGGGATGATTTGGAGCGGCGCAAAAACATGTTTGGCGTCTTCCGAGACGGCTTCAGGCCGATTCGGCCATATAAATGGGACGTCGATGGGAAGAGCCTGATGGAAATCCCTGTTACGACCATGCCTTTTCTGAGGGTTCCCATTCACATCAGTTATGTGCTCTACCTCAGCTTGTATTCGCAAACGCTTGCTGAGGGCTATTTTCGTATCGCGCTTGCCATGTGTCGTGTAGCTGGTGTCGAACCCTCCATACTTCTACACCCGTTGGACATTCTGGACATGGATGAAGCGAGCGGGGTGTCGTTTTTCCCAGGCATGAGCCTACCGCTTGAAAGAAAACTTGGCTTGGTCAGCAGATGTTTAGAGAAGTTGAAGGAGACATTCCATGTGGTTACGATCCGCGAACACGCGATGAGAGCGGCTCAAGAAGCGGTTCTTCCGCTCATAGGTCCAGTCCTATGATCATGGGATCTCACTCGGAGCCTCGTGGAAGGGCAATGAGACCTCAGGTTTTTTGGGGACGTCCAAACAGGATGATTTGTAGAGGCACTTTGGTGTGTGACATTCCTGCTTGAGGGGTTTCACGATGAAGCCGGCAGTCTTGTGTATCTGGTGGGGCCCGATAGTCCTGACTGCTGTTGCACTGATCATGTCCGGCTGCAACGACAATTCAGGTCTAACTGCTCCTGTGATGGATCGGAAGTTCCTTGAGAGCAATGAACCGGTTGCCCCGGCTACGGGGCCCCTCAAGGTTCATCCGGCCAACCCCCGCTACTTTGCTGATGGGAGTGGCAAAGCGATCTATCTCACCGGGTCTCACCACTGGAACAACCTCGTGGACAGCGGTGAGATCGGACAACCGTTGAGGATTTTCGACTATTCCCTCTATCTCGATGTCCTGAGGTCGTATAAGCACAATTTCATGCGGATGTGGGCGTGGGAGGGAGGGACAAATCGAAAGTATGTCGATCTGTTCCCTTATGCGCGAACCGGTCCTGGAACGGCGTTGGATGGCAAGCCCAAGTTTGACCTGGAGCAGTTTGATCAGGCCTATTTCAACCGGTTGCGTTCCCGTGTGGTTGCCGCCAGGGAGCGAGGCATCTATGCGTCCGTCATGTTCTTCAACGGGTGGAATATCTACGATCATGGGTACGGAAACCCGTGGCCGCTCCACCCGTTCAATGGGGCGAATAACATCAACGGGATCGATGGCAGTCCCGATGGGAATGGAGAGGGGAAGGCAGTGCATACACTGAAAGTAGCCGCCATCACTGAGCGACAACAAGCCTATGTGAGGAAGGTGGTCGATACGGTGAACGATCTCGACAACGTTCTCTATGAAATCACCAATGAGACCGCCATATTCTCGAAAGACTGGCAGTACTACATGATCCGCTTTGTTCAGAACTATGAGACCACCAAACCGAAGCAGCATCCGGTCGGAATGACGTCTTTTGACACCAGTCCGGAAGAAGCTGCTCGGGATGGGGCCATCGACGTTTTGCTGTCGAGTCCGGCCGACTGGATCTCCCCTTGTAATGATGGAAAGGCTAACTATGCCGCAAGTCCACCCGTCGCAAGCGGCAAGAAAGTGATTTTGAGTGATACCGATCATTTTTTTGGTGTTGGGGGCGACCACAGCTGGGTGTGGAAGACTTTCACACGCGGGCTCAATCCTATTTACATGGATCCACTCGACCTCGTAACGGGCGAAAAACAGGACCCTCCGAATGTTGCAACCGCGCGCTCTGCAATGGCTGACACCCGTTCATTTGCCAACAAGATAAATCTGGCGGCCATGCTCCCGCAGAGTGAACTCTGTTCTACCACCTTTTGCCTTGCGAACCCTGGATCGGAGTACATTGCTTACTTGCCCTTTGGATCTCATTGGGTGGAAGCATGGATCAAGTTTCTGCCGATACGGCTACAAATGTGGGCCAAATCGTTAAATCTGTTCCACCGTACGGTGACCGTTGACCTCACGGCAGTGTCTAGGACCTTCAGAGTGGAGTGGTTCGACCCGGTAAAGAGCAGAAATATGACAGCAGGGACAGCAACCGGTGGTGGGCGCCAGAAGTTCACTGCTCCCTTTGCGGGTGACGCAGTTCTTTATTTAACTGCTACCTGACCGGCAGCGGGCATCCCGTGATTCGCATAACACCCTGCGTACTCGCTGTGATTCCTCTTCACCACGACGGCTTCCTCATTGCAATCTTCACCCGAAGTTGAGAGGTCGCCTCAGATGCGGAGGCGGCCATTCCAGCTGCTCCTCCTGTTTTCATGTGCTTCTGATAGGTTCACCGTGAGTGGACACCTTGTGTCATCCCATCCCGCATCATGTCCGCTTCTTCCTTAGGTCCGGAAGGAACCTGTCGACGCACCGCCGACAGAGTGCCTCGTGGGATTGTGGCCGCCCTGCTCGTCGCCTATACCGGTTATGTGGTGCTGTTTGCCTTAATGCCCTTCAGATTATCCATTGGCACAGCTGATTCGATCGCTGCGTTATTCAATACGAAATTCCAGGGTCTCTCCGAACTCTTTCGAGTGACGCCCTGGGATGTCTGGACGAACATCCTCTTCTTCATTCCCTTGGGCGTATTGGTAGTCCTTCTGCCAAGTATCTCTGAGAGAGCGTGGCATTCCCAGATATTCTTCGCATCTGTTGCAGCCGTTCTGCTCAGTTCCTGCGTGGAAGTCGCCCAGGTGTTCTTTTCTCGCGCACCCTCGATGGCGGACATTGTTTACAACACTCTCGGCGGTGCGGTGGGGGGATTGATGGGTATCGGGGCGCGCGCGATTGCTTGTACGTATGGGAAAGGCTGGGCGCGTGATCTTCGAACGAGAACCGCGCAGGCATTCATTCTCACCGGGCACCTCTTGCTCCTGTTCATCGTCATCGGCCTGCCGCTGCCGTTGGCCCGGGACTTTAGGAACTGGGATCCGACTTTTCGTCTGCTCCTTGGTAATGAGGGTAGTTTGGATCGTCCTTGGCAGGGAGTGATGAATTTGGTGGCCATCTACGATCGTGCTCTGACGCCCGGGGAGGTTTGGAGAAACTTCTCCGCGGGACCACTTGCGGAATCGCGGGAAAAGCGAACGGATAACGGGCTCCTCGTCTATTATGATTTTTCTGAAAAGGCCGGTGCGATTGTCCATGATCGAGCAGGCTCCGGGTTTCCGGTCGATCTCCGGATTGGAGATCCCTCGCGAGTTGAGTGGATCACTCCCAACGGCCTCATGCTGTCGGCAGGAACGGTCGTTTCCTCGTCGGAGCCTCCCCAGAAGTTGGTGCAGGAGCGATTTTCCCCTCGCAATGAGTTGTCAGTAGAGGCTTGGGTTGCACCAGCCGATCTTGCTCAGACTGGGCCAGCCAGGATTGTTTCCTACTCACTCGATGCGGACACGCGAAACTTCACACTTGGACAGCAAAACAGAGAAGTTGTATTTCGACTGCGCACGCCGGTGTCGGGACCAAACGGTACCACCCCTGCATTAGAAACGGATGATTCCCCATTAGACCTCGATACTCAACACTTGGTCGCGACATACCGCGACGGGATCGAGACGTTGTATGTCAATGGGGCTACGCATGGAACGGCGTTGTTACAGGGGCACGAGTCGCTCAGTGACAGGATCGTCCACTCTGTCGGGGAACCATTCAAATGGCCGCTGTACTCAGCGATGATCTTTCCCTTAGGATTTTTGAGCGGTCTCTACTACGGAGCACGCTTCATTGGCCGCGTACGGTTGATGTCTTTTGGAACGGCCTTCATCGGTGTGTTACTGATCCTGGCCTTGCGTATGGTCGCTTTCGAAACGCCCTTTGACCCGATCTTTGTGATGGTCGGAGTGAGTACCCTCCTAGCCTCGGTGCTCTTGTTGCCTCCCTCTCTCGACAGCCTGTAACGCCCGTGATGCCGATAGGCAGGACCTCGACCAAGCCTGCGCGCATGGTTGAGATGATCCAGGTGGATGTTCGTCTCTACCTCGAACTGACTTGCGAATCTTGTTGCGCGAATCCGCAATGAGAGATGTCACTCTGAATGTGTCCGGAGAATCAAAGGAGACATCCCGATGGTGAATTTTTTGCCTTTCCATGTGCCTGAGCTCGGTGAAGAAGAAATCACTGCGGTGGTCGAGGTGATCCAGTCGGGATGGCTGACAACGGGCGCCAAGGTCAAGCAATTCGAAAACGAGTTCGCGGCCATGGTTGGAGCGCGCCATGCCGTTGCCGTGAATTCCTGCACAGCGGCCTTGCATCTCGCGCTTGAAGCGAGTGGTGTTCGCGAAGGCGACGAAGTTATTGTCCCCACGATGACGTTTGCGGCAACAGCCGAGGTGGTGACGTACCTCAAGGCCAAGCCCGTCCTGGTCGATTGCACCCGCGATACCTTGAACATCGCTCCCGACCGTATCGAGGAGGCCATCACTCTGAGAACGAAGGCCATCGTGCCTGTTCATTTCGCCGGGCATCCCTGCGAGATGGACCAGATCAAGGATCTTGCGCGCACCCATCATCTTCGCGTGATCGAGGACGCCGCGCATGCCCTTCCTGCGCGATATCGAGGCAAAATGATCGGCAGCCTCTCCGACATCACGTGCTTTTCATTTTATGCCACTAAAAACATCACGACTGGAGAAGGTGGAATGGTGACCACCGACAACCCGGACGTGGCTGCCCGAATCCGCACGATGAGCCTCCATGGGCTGAGCCGGGATGCGTGGAACCGCTATACGGCACAGGGGTCTTGGTACTACGAAATTCTCTATCCCGGCTTTAAATACAATCTGACGGACATTGCCGCCGCATTGGGTCTTGCGCAGCTACAGAAATGTGAGCGGTTTTGGAAAGCACGTGATCGGCTGGCGGGTCTCTATGACGAAGGCTTACGGGATCTACCAGAAATCATCCGCCCCCATATTGACGCTCATGTACAGCATGCATGGCACCTCTACGTCATCCAGCTCGATCTCGACCGCCTGCGGATAGGGCGAAACGAATTCATCGAGCGGTTGCAGCACGCGCAGGTGGGATGCAGCGTGCATTTCATTCCACTTCATTTGCATCCCTATTACCGAGACACGGGTGGATACCGACCCACGGACTTTCCGACAGCCCACGACGCTTATCAACGTATTGTGTCATTACCCCTGTACCCCAGGATGAGTGACCATGATATCGAACGTGTCATCAGTGTGGTCAGGGATATCGTGCAAGGGAGCCGGCGATGATGAAGCGCATCTGTGATGTGATCGTCGCTGTCCTTGGGTTGCTTCTCAGCTGGCCGCTGTGGCTCGTGGTGGGAGCACTCATCAAGCTTGATTCGCGGGGACCTATATTGTTTCGGCAAATACGTGTGGGAAGGGGGTTTCGTCCGTTCTCCATCTATAAATTCCGAACGATGGTCCTGGATGCTGTGACCAGGGGGGGTCCGATCACGATCGGGCAAGACGCGCGCGTGACACGAGTGGGAAGGATGCTGCGGCGAACAAAACTGGATGAGCTCCCCCAATTATTGAACATTCTGAGGGGTGACATGAGTGTGGTGGGACCCAGGCCTGAGGTTCCACTGTATGTCGAGTTATTCCGCGTGGATTTTTCTGAGATCTTGAGGGTCCGTCCGGGACTTACCGATCTGGCCTCATTGAAGTATATCGACGAGGCAACGATTCTCCAACGGGCTGAGCAACCGGAGTTCGAGTACCGGAATACGATTCTTCCCGAGAAGATCAGGCTGGCGAAACTCTATGTGCGCCGTGCTTCAGCGTTGTTGGACCTTGCGATTATCGCCCAAACCTGTTTGCGTCTTATCGGGGTGTCGTTGGTGGTCTGCGAGTTGCCCGAGTTACAACCCTCACAGGAAAGAGTGTCGTCTTCGTACGGCAAATGGGTCCAGACTCGCATTCTCGAGTGGCGGCGTCCCCTCATTGTCATGTTGGATATTGGCCTGATCATCCTGGCCAGTTACTTGGCGTTCTGGCTGAGGTTTGATGGCAGCATTCCAACGGTAGAGCAGGAAAGATTTCTTGAAACGATGCCTTGGCTCGTTGCGATTCGTTTGGTGGCGTTCGTCGCCTTTCGTCTGAATGAGGGATTGTGGCGTTACGTGAGCATCTGGGATGTGCAAAACATCCTCAGCGGTGTGGTCACCAGTACCATGGCCTTCTATTGTGTCATTCGCTGGGGCTTGACCATGCCCGAGTATCCGCGGTCCATCCTCATTATCGATAGCATCCTTCTGATAGGGTTTGTGACCGGTGTACGCCTTCCATCCCGTCTCTTGCGAGAGCGGATGATCTATCGGCAGAACAGGAAGGTTCTTATTGTGGGGGCCGGTGATTCCGGGGAACGGATCGTTCGGGAAATGAGAACCCGCTCTTCCTACCGTTATCAGCCCATTGGGTTTGTCGACGATAAGGAATCTCTTCTCAATCAACGGATTCATGGTGTCAAAGTGCTCGGTACTCTGAAAGATATTTCTAGAATCGTAGCCAAACACAGGCCGGAAGAAGTTGTTCTGGCCATGCCGGGTGCCAATCCTTCTTTATTGCGACAAATCGTTGCCGAGCTGGAACCGTTCAAAGTTTCAATCAAAACCTTGCCTGGAGTGAAGGACTTATCGGCCGACAAGAGCGCGATCAGTCAGATCCGTAGCGTCTCCCTGGGCGACTTGTTACCCAGGGCGGCCATACACTTGGAGACCGAGGCCCTCCAGGATATGGTGAACGACAAGTGCGTGCTCATCACCGGAGCGGGCGGGTCGATCGGCTCGGAACTCGCGCGGCAGGTCTCCGCATTGCGACCCCGGGCGCTCATCTTATACGAGCGTCATGAAAACAGCCTCTACACCGTAGCAAAGCAGCTCGATGATAGGGGATGTTCCTCTTTTATCCACCCGGTGATGGGGGATGTGACCGATATTCGCCGGCTCTCGCTGGTTATGAAGCAATACCGTCCCGGTATTTTGTTCCATGCTGCTGCCCACAAGCATGTGCCCTTGGTCGAGTTGAACGTTGCGGAGGCGTTGAAGAACAATTGTATGGGAACGCGAATCGCCTCGGAAGCGGCTCACAAGTACGGAGTTGAACGGTTTGTCCTGATCTCTACCGACAAAGCGGTCAATCCTTCGAGTGTGATGGGGGCCACGAAGCGTGTCGCCGAACTTATCGTTCAGGAGATAGCACGACGCAGTACCACACGGTTTCTCACGGTCCGGTTCGGCAATGTGCTCGGGAGCAGCGGCAGCGTTCTCTTGCGCTTCCAGGAGCAAATTCAAAACGGCGGGCCTGTCACGGTCACGCATCCGGCGATCCGCCGATACTTTATGTTGATTCCTGAAGCTGTTCATTTGGTGCTGCAGGCTGCCTCACTTGGCGAGCAGGGAGCAATCTACATCTTGGATATGGGGGAACAGATTCGCGTACTGGATCTAGCAAGGAACCTGATCCGACTGTCCGGATTTGTTCCCGGACGGGAGATTCCTATACGGTTTACCGGCCTTAGGCCAGGAGAAAAGCTTCATGAGGATCTGGTCGGAGAGGGTGAAATATCAGAACCGGCCACAATCGACAAAATCCTGCGGATTCACGCCAGTCTTCCGCTCGATCTCGAGAATTTTCCGGAAAAGGAGATGGTTTTGGAAGCAGCGGCTCATATGGACAATGCCATTTGGGCGCTTGAGCGATTGCAAGAGATTGTGCCGACCTTTCGTTCTTCAAAGAAGGCGGACAGTCTCTCGGACTTCACGACGATCGAGCCGAGTGACGAGGAGGAAGTACTAAGGCCAATGTGATGGTGGTGGTCCTCGAACCAGCTCCCCAGAAGGTATCTCGCCGTGATGGCGAAGCAGCCGCTACGTCAGGTGGCTACACCCTGCTCGCAGGTAAGGAACCAGAGAAATAGCCCATGCCGGACGAAACTGGAGCGCAATAATGTCAACGATTGAGACTCAGTCCCAAGTCTATCAGTCAGGTACGGCCGTCCTGCGGGAATACGTCGCCATGACATGGCGGCGAAAATGGATAGTTATTGGAGCTGTCGTCTTTTCAATGGCCGTTGCCTGGGCCTATTGTGTGCTCGCTCCAAAGTTGTATCGTTCCGAAACGCTGATTCTTGTGGAGGATCAAAAAATACCAGAGACGTATGTGCAGGGAGTCGCCGAGGGAAATCTCGAGCAAAGAATCTTCGTGATTCAAAGGCAGGTCACGAGTCACACGTTGTTGCGTGCTGCCGTCAAGGAATTCAACCTCTATCCCGCAGTCGTTGACGAGTTCGGGATCGATGCCGCCATTGCTTTCTTGGTTGATTCAATTGTTGTTGAAATGGTGAACAAAGGACAAACAGGCAATTTCGTCCTCCGAAGCGGGATTGATGCCTTCACGATCGCGTTCCTGCATGAAGATCCGGGCATCGCCATGAAAGTGACTGACTGGATCGGGTCAAAGTTCATCGAGGCAAACCTCAAGTCTCGTGAACAAAACGCAGAAAGCACCACCGAATTTCTTGATGACGAGGTCCGTAGGGTCAAGCTCGAGCTTGAAAAGCGAGAAAACGACGTCAGTCGATTCAAATCCACCCATATTGGTGAACTCCCTCAGCAAATGGAGGCCAACATGCGCGCTCTGGATCGATTGCAAACTGAGATTAATGCGGTGAATGAAAGCGCGCAACGCCTATCCGATCGACAGTCGCTGGTGCAGAAGGCCATTCAAGAGTATCAACGATTCGGCCGAACCAACGCAGCGTTCGCCTCAGGTCCTCTCGAACCGGACCCTCTATTTCGAAGGTTGAAGGAACTGAAGGAGAAGCTGATAAGACTAAAGGCCGAATTTTGGGACACCTACCCGGAAGTGCTTCTGACGAAGGATGAGCTGGATCAGGTACAGAAAGAATTGATTGCGGTGTACGGCATTGATGTCTTGAAGCCGGGAGAGAAGCCTCTCGACCCATACCTTCAAGATCTCAGGAAGCAGAACAGCGAATTAGGAAGTGAACTAGGTCTTCTGAAACAGCGGAAGCGACTTCTCCTGACGGAACAGAAAGACTATGAGACGCGGTTGGAGAAGGCCCCGGAGGTCGAGCAGGCGCTACTCATTCTGGAACGCGATTATAACAACGTCAAGAATAGTTATACCTCGCTTCTCGATAAGCGCCTCAATGCCAGGGTTGTCGAAAATCTGGAAAAACGACAAAAGGGTGGGCAATTTCGGATTTTGGATGCTGCAAATTTTCCGAGAACTCCCGTCTACCCGAATCAGCGACGCATCTTGGTTTTCAGCTTCATCGTTGGATGCGCACTCGGCGTAGGGATCGTCGTGATGAAAGAGCGATTGAATCCACAATTCCAGTATCCGGAAGATGTCGAGGGTATGCTGGGACCCCAGTTACTGGCGGTCATTCCTGATTTCAGGGTCGAGTTGAGCCGGATGACCCGGCTTGGTCATCTTCCTGGTTCGAATTTGCCTGCTAGAGCCAATGGACATAGTGCAGTCGCTGCGGCGCACGCGGTGGGCTGGAGGCGCTTGGTGAGACATACGGAAGCGAAAGGTCCCTGGCAGGAGATGGGGTTCGTCGCAAGATGGTGGCCTAATTCGATTACGGGGGAGCAATATCGAGTTGCCGCCACGAGATTGGCCCTCCTCCAACAAGACACCCAATCCACGGTCGCAGCCGTCACGAGTGCCGTGAAAGGAGAAGGAAAAACGACAACGGTTGTGAATCTCGGTTATACACTTGCGCGCGATCTTGGAAAACGTACTCTCCTCCTGGAATGTGATTTTGGCCGTCCAATCCTTCACCAGTACATAGATGCGCCTCCGAAATGGGGCCTTGCTGATGCCCTTCTGTCGGATGTTCCGTTCGAAGAATGTCACTATGGGTTTGGAGACGTGCCTTGCTGGATTATGCCTGTCGGTACTTGCCGAACCAGCGTGAGTGAATTACTGAAGAGCGAGCGGTTCGGCCATATTCTGGCGCGGTGCCGAGAAGAGTTCGAATACATTCTGATCAACACACCGCCGATTCTTCCCCTCGCCACCATGAACATGCTGGAACAATATGCGGACCTGCTACTCCTCGTCGTTCGAGCTTCTTCCACGACACACCACGTGGTAAGGCGCGCGTTGGGCTCCCTGAGGGCCAATAGACCCCTCCACGTGATCCTCAACGCCGTCGAAAACCAATCGCTTCCCAATTACATGTACGATAATTACTACGAACAAGTCGCTCGTTCAGGACAACCTACCTCATCTGTGTGAACAGGAGAGGCCTGCTCGACAGCTCCCCATACGTAGATACTGCCGGTAGACGAGTATCGCCACCGTTCCAATGGCCATAACGAGGGTGGCCTGACGGAAGTCCCATGTCCGCATCGATCGCTTAATAGAATGCATTGACTTCAACCCGTATCATGCACAGGGTCCAGATCCTTCTGCCCCGGTGTGCCAAATAGCCTTATCGGTCGGTTTGCCGGAAAACGGTCCCGGATGTCGACCTTCGCTCGGGAAATGTGAGGCGCACATCGTCCTCACCCTATTGATCTCATGAAGAATTTGAAAGGAGAGAGGAAAATGGGAGCTCAACATTGGATCGTGAAGAATGGAGGAG
>Ga0075421_100003469_pt1 | contig 18870 bp, 17 predicted proteins | sample SoiMetdeltSBSDD5_FD_75292 | JGI IMG/M metagenome (GOLD analysis project Ga0075421, IMG submission 75292) | Bulk soil microbial communities from a Populus tree surrounding site in Tennessee, USA - Soil MetaG P. deltoides SBSDD5 | ecosystem: Environmental > Terrestrial > Soil > Tree plantation... | reverse complement strand
TTTGCCTCTTTGAAATGCAGTGCTGCTTTTGGAGATTGCCAGAAGGAGTTATTGGTCACCTCTAATAAATGTTGTATAATGTAATATGTATTGCATCATTAATAAGATAAATAATTCATGTGGCGCACGCGCTACATTCTCGGCGCAGCTCCTCCTGGAACCGCAATCTTCCAGCCGGTGCAGTTTTCGAATCATGGCAAGAGGCGCCAGCCGGCCGTTGCGGATGGAACCACCGCTGTGCGGCCGAGCGACGCCGCCGACGGGCCGTCGGCTCTTGAGCAGAGCGCTGACCGAATGGCGATGCGGGGCCGTTTCGTACTTTGCATACTGCTTGCGGCACAGCTCTCGGGCTGCAATATGCTGCCGGCGGGCGGGCCGCACCATCGCGATATCTCGGGCGCAGCCGCGGCAGCCCTCGTCTCGGAAGGCAATGTCGTCGCCTTCAACTATGTCCTTCTCGATATCAATCGCGTTGTTCTGGACCACGTTGCCGATATAGGGCCGGGGTCGTTCTTCAAGAGCTTCGGCAAAGGCTACGGCCCCGCCCCGGTCATTCGCGTCGGCGTGGGCGACGTCGTGCAGGTCTCGATCTTCGAATCAGCCTCCGGCGGCCTCTTCATTCCGTCGGAGGCGGGCGTGCGGCCCGGCAATTTCGTAGCGATGCCGACGCAGGAGGTCGATCGCTCCGGCAGCGTCACCGTGCCCTACGCCGGCCAGGTGCCGGTCGTGGGGCGGACCGTCCCTGAGATCCAAAGCGACATCGAGAGCCGGCTCGCCAAGCGCGCCATCGAGCCCCAGGTCGTGGTCACCCTGATCGAGCGGAACGCAAGCGAGGTCACGGTGGTAGGCGACGTCGTCAACGCCGCAAACCGGTTCAGGATCAGACCGGGCGGCGAGCGTGTGCTCGACATGATCGCCAAGGCCGGCGGCCTCCGATATCCCGGCTACGAGCTGTTCGTGACCCTGCAGCGCGGCAAGCGCCGGACCACCGTCTACTTCCCCACGCTCGTCAACAGGCCCGAGGAGAACATCTTCGTCGCGCCGGGCGACACGGTCTACGTCTATCGCGAGCAGCAGAGGTTCGTGGCTGTCGGCGCGCTCGGCGCCTCCGGGCTCACCACCGGCCTGACCGGGCAGTATGCCTTCGATCAGGAGCGCCTGTCGCTCAACGAGGCGGTCGCCAGGGCCGGCGGCCTGCTCGATGCGCGCGCCAATCCGAAGCAGGTCTTCCTCTACCGGCTGGAGCACCGGGAGATGCTGGAGCGCCTGCAGGTGGACCTGAGGGCCTTCCCGGCCGAGCAGGTCATGATACCGGTGGTCTACCGGGCTAATTTCCGCGATCCGTCGAGCTTCTTCTTCGCCCAGTCCTTCCCGATGCGGCACAAGGATGTCATCTATGCCTCCAACGCTGATGCGGTGGAGGTGAGCAAGTTCCTCATATTCCTCCAGCAGCTCACCTCGACCGCTGCGGGCGTGGCACGGGACGTTGTCGTCGTCCAAGATCCCAGGGGGCTGTAGCGCGGGGGCAGGCTTCGGCGCCGGGCGGCCCTCAACCGACGATGCCATACTCAGCGAAGGGGATGAATGCCACGAGGTCGCCGGGCGCAACGTCGCCCACGTCCTCGGGGATGTCGATAAGGCCGTGGGCTGCGCGCAGGCCGGAGATCAGGCCCGAGCCGTCGCGCGGGAATTTGTCCACGGCGAGGCCCTGCGGCGTCTCCCTGAGGATGCCGCGCCAGAGCTCGCGCCGGCCCGCCTTGCGGCCGGGAAAGGCGAACACGGCGGGCAGGCGATAGCGCCGGGGCTCCGGCCAGTCCGCCCCGCCCATCCGCCTGAGGAGCGGCCAGACGTAGAGCAGGAAGCAGACGAGCACCGCCACCGGGTTGCCCGGCAGGCCGAGCACCACGCAGTCGCCGATCTGGCCGAACGACATGGGCCGGCCGGGCTTGATGGCGAGCTGCCACAAGTGGCGCCTGCCCAGTGCGTCGAGGACGGCGACGGTATGGTCTTCCTCGCCGCGGCTGGCACCGCCGGAGAGAATGACGGCGTCGTAGCGCTCAGCTGCGGCGGCAAGCCGGCGTTGCACCTCGTCGCGATCGTCGGGCAGGATGCCGAGGTCGACGGGCACGGCGCCGGCGCTCGCGACCAGGGCGCCGAGCATCGGCGCGTTGGCGTCGTAGACCTGGCCCTCTCCCAGCGCGGCGCCGGGCCTCACCACCTCGTCGCCGGTGGAGATGATGGCGACCCTGAGGCGGGCGAAGCAGGCCACCTCGGCCGTGCCGATGGAGGCCAGCGCGGCCAGATCCTGCGGACGCAACACCGCGCCGGCGTGCAGCAGCGTCTCGCCGGCCTCAACGTCCTCACCCGCGCGGCGGACGTTGCTCCCGCGCCTGAGACCCGGCGGGATGGCAACGCAGACCCGTCCTCCAGCACTCCTGGTCGCCGCGTCCTCCTGCATGACCACGGTGTCGTGCCCCGCCGGCATCACCGCGCCGGTGAAGATGCGCGCCGCCGTTCCCGGCCGAGGCGCGCGCTCCAGGTGGTGGCCGGCCGCGGCACGCCCATCCACGGGCAGCTCCGTACCGGCGCCCGCGTCGTAGTCGGCCGCGGCGAAGGAATAGCCGTCGACGGCGGCGTTGGTGTGAGCGGGCACTGGTCGCGGCGCCACTGCCGGCTCAGCCAGGATGCGCCCCGCCGCCACGGACAGCGGCACTGTCTCCGGGCCGGCAACCGGGGCGACGCGCTCCTTCAGGAGCGCCAGCGCCTCGTCATGGCGCAGCCGCTTCTTGTCATGGACGAAGCAATCGTCGATGAGCTTTCTCGTCTTGCTCTTGGTCATGGTCGCACGCCGGTACCGGAGATGGCGGCCTGCCGCAAGGCACCCCTGGCGCCTCTGGTATACCAGCCACTTATATCACTCCCGCCGGCGCCTTGCTGCGCTCAAGTGCGTCCCTGCCCCTGCGGGGGTGCCCCGCGATGCCTGGACTGACTGTCGGACTGGCCTCGGCCGTCCGACATATCGGCTGCCTTCTCACGCTCACGCCGTCAAACGGCTCTGCGGGTAATGGATGCACATGCCGCATCCCCGGGGCATCGTGTTCGCTGGCGAAACTAGGACTACGCGCGCCTTTGATTGCGGGTCGTCCTAGGCTTGGAGCCAACCGGGTCAGACCCATACGTCATGCGATCTCTAATCCGGCCATCCTTGCCATGCACAACGAGTTCCGAATTTTTGCTCTTAGCCAAATCACGAGCCCTGGAAATTGCTTCTGACTGGCTCTCAAAAACGCCGCTCGGCCGAGTAGTGCCGGAGCGCTTGACCACCCAGCGGCCTTCCTTACTGGGCACAACGTGGTAACTGGGCAAGTCGGAACGAGTCTGCTTGGCCTGGATGGGCGACGGAGCCGAGCTGAGTTCGCCTGCAGCCGCCATCTCACGACGGAGCCACTCAGGAGCGATGTCAAAACCATTGGGCCATGTCGGCGCGCCAAATGCCAAAAAGACGCGAGAGAAGTAGGCCTCCTGACGCAGTGGCTCAAGCATCGAGCCAGGCTCCGCGACCATAGCCGCGAAGTCGTGGACGCCTTCGCTCCCGTCGCTGAAACGGACGCGCAGTCGGAAAGCTCCAAGGCGTTCCAGTTGTGCTACCTTAGTCAGCATCGAGACCTGCAATCTTCTCCGGCCGCTCGCCAGCACGCGCGCGACGCCAATTCTCGCGCAATTGCGGTCGCCTCGCCAGCGTCCATTCCTTGACGAGACGGGCGGCGCGCCTCGGCAGCGCGCCGTCAATCACCTCGCCCGTCTCGATAGATACGTTCGCCTCAAACTCCCCGTAGATCGCGTGAAGGTGGGGCGGCGGGTGATCCCGAACGTACATGCGGATGGCAATGCCATAGAACCAAGCGATGGTCGGCATTGCCGCGCCGCCTAGTTATCCAAGAAGCTCCGCAGCTTCCGGCTCCGGCTCGGGTGCTTCAGCTTGCGCAGCGCCTTGGCCTCGATCTGGCGGATGCGCTCGCGCGTGACGGAGAACTGCTGGCCGACCTCCTCGAGGGTGTGGTCGGTGTTCATGCCGATGCCGAAGCGCATGCGCAGCACACGCTCCTCGCGCGGGGTCAGGCTCGCCAGCACTCGCGTGGTCGTCTCGCGCAGGTTGGACTGGATGGCCGCGTCGATGGGCAGCACCGCGTTGCGGTCCTCGATGAAGTCACCGAGATGGCTGTCCTCCTCGTCGCCGATGGGCGTCTCGAGGCTGATCGGCTCCTTGGCGATCTTGAGGACCTTGCGCACCTTCTCCAGTGGCATGGCGAGCTTCTCGGAGAGCTCCTCCGGGGTCGGCTCGCGGCCGATCTCGTGCAGCATCTGCCGGCTCGTGCGCACGATCTTGTTGATGGTCTCGATCATGTGCACGGGGATGCGGATGGTGCGGGCTTGGTCGGCGATAGACCGGGTGATGGCCTGCCGGATCCACCACGTCGCATACGTGGAGAACTTGTAGCCGCGGCGGTACTCGAACTTGTCCACCGCCTTCATCAGGCCGATGTTGCCCTCCTGGATCAGGTCCAGGAACTGCAGGCCGCGGTTGGTGTACTTCTTGGCGATGGAGATCACCAGGCGCAGGTTGGCCTCCACCATCTCCTTCTTGGCTTGGCGCGCCTCGCGCTCGCCCTTCTGCACGGCCTTGACGATGCGCCGGAACTCGGTGATCTCAAGGCCCGTCTCCTCGGCGAGCGTGCGGATCTCCTCGCGGATCCCCTCGATGCCCTTGCGCTCGGTGCGGACGAACGGCGCCCAGCGGTTCTTGCCGGGCACGTTCGCCATGCGGTCGAGCCAGCCCTGGTCCAGCTCGTTGCCGAAGTACTCGTCAATGAAGGTCTGACGCGGCACGCCGTGATTGTCGGCCAGCCGCATCAGGCGGCTCTCCAGCTGCACCAGGTTGCGGTTGATGCGATAGAGCTGCTCCACCAGCATCTCGATGCGGGCGTTGTTGAGCGAAAGGCTCTTTACATCCTTGATGATCTCGTCGCGGATCTTGGCGTAGGCGCGCTGCTGCTGCGGGCCGATCTGCTCGGCGGCCACGTGCATCTCGACGCGCTTGTCCTGCAGCTTCCGCAGTTTGCGGTAGGCGGCGGCGATGTTGTCGAAGGTCTCCAGCACCTTGGGCTTGAGCTCGGCCTCCATGGCCGCCAGCGACATGGCGTTCTCGAAGTCCTCCTCCTCCTCGATCTCGCCCTCGGGACGCGGCGCGCCATCGCCGCCTTCCTCGTCATGGGAGGTGGGCTGCGCCGCCACCGGCGCCGGGCCGACCGCGGGTGCGGGCATGGGCGGCGGGGCCGACTTGGCCTCGGGGCCCTCGTAGGTGGCCTCAAGGTCGATCACGTCGCGCAACAGGATCTTGGCGTTGTTGAGCTCGTCGCGCCAGATGATGATGGCCTGGAAGGTGAGGGGGCTCTCGCACAGGCCGGCAATCATGGCCTCGCGGCCGGCCTCGATACGCTTGGCGATGGCGATCTCGCCTTCGCGGGAGAGCAACTCCACGGAGCCCATGTCGCGCAGGTACATGCGCACGGGATCGTCGGTGCGGTCGGCGGCAGGCTCGGAGCGGGCGCTGACGGCCGTCGGCAGGCTCGGGGCCACCAGCGAGCGGGCGCCCTCGTCGGCGTCGTCGTCCTCGCCGGCGTCCTTCTCGACGGTGCTCTCCTCGGCCTCCTCGCTCTCCACCACCGTGATGCCCATGTCGGACAGCATCGACAGGGTGTCCTCGATCTGATCAGGCGAGAACTCCTGCGAGGGCAGCACCGCATTCAGCTGGTCGAGCGTCACGAAGCCGCGCGCCTTGGCGGTCTTCATGAGCCGCTTGACCGCCGCGTCGGACATGTCGAGCAGCGGAGCGTCCTTCTCGTGGACGTCGCCTTGCGGTGGGGTCTGCTCTTCGGCTCGGGCTACATTTGCCATCAGGTCACTCTCCGGAGCGCGGGGGCCGCGCTGTCAACGTGAAGCGAATGTGTTTCAAATTCAGTACAAACGGCCGCTCCTCGCTGCCTCGCGAAGACGCTTCCGGCCAAAGAAGCGCCCGCGTGCAGCGGAGAGCCCGCCACGCCGGGTACTGCTGGTTGAGGGCCCACGGTGCCGAAGCGCGAAGGCAGGAGCACTTGGGCTCGCCGTGCCTTCATCTGGGGCCGCGGAAGGCATACACAACAAACATATGCCTTGCCAGTCCTTCCTTTCTGCATCAACGCGAAGGGTCACACAATTATTCCTGCGCGCATCGGCTGGTAGCTATCCTGTACGCATCGGCGGTGGACGTTTCGTCTTCACCTGGATGCTTTCTGCAACCGGTGTGTCCCATCCACAACGTGTCTCTCTGACCAGTGTTCAGCACTCCGGCTCAGCCTTGGCTCGAATCTGGTCCAATCCGGCTCAGTCCTCTGGAGCTTGCGCCAGACCGCGTCCGAGCCGCTCCTGCAGCTCCACAATGCGGTCCCAGGCCTCCTCGCTCTGTTCCAGGCGCCAGGCACTCTCGGCAAGCTGCAGCTCCAGCGGCAGCGCCACCTGCACCTCATGCAACGCAAAGGCGTGGCGCCACCCCGCTTCCGCCTCGCTGGCACCTGCCTCAGGACGCGCAAACTTGTCGCTGGTCTGCGCCATCGCCCGCTCCAGTGCGGCGATAACGCTGTCAAGCCCGCTGGCCGTGAGATGGGTGCGCACGGTTGCGTGATCAAGGGGCATTCCGTCGGAGAGAAGGCCCAGCAAGGCCTGCTTGAGTCGTTGCAGCGGCGCCGAGGTCAGCTTGAGCTCGGCAATCTCCTCGCAGCAGCTCTCGATCAGCCCGGGATGGTTGACGAGCGCCCCCACCAAGAGCACCTCGCGTGGCGGCATGGACGCCATCTGGTCAGACAGGCCGTTGCTGCGTTGGGCGATAGTCTGGGGCTGGGCCGCCCGCGGCACCCCGCCGAGACGGGCCCGCTCGTTGGCCCGCTCGCGCACGCGCCAGTCGAGCTGGGTGTTGTCGCGGCGCTTCTCGGCGAAGGGCGGCCGGCGGCGGCCCGCGGCCGGGGCGAGCGCCTTGGCAAGCCGCCTGCTCCTTGCCCGCAGCGTCTCGCGCAACTCCTGGCTGTAGCGGGCCCGCACGCTCAGGTCGGCGATCCGCCCCACGAGACTGCGCAGGCGCGCTTCCAGGGCCGCCTGCTGCTCGGGCGTGACCGCGGGGGGGCCCGTTTGCTCCTCGCGCTCCATCAGCACGTCGAACAGGGCGCGGGTGCGGTTCTCAAGGATGCCTCGCATGGCCTCCGAGCCGTGCTGGCGGACGAAGTCGTCGGGGTCCAGCCCACCATCGAGAAATGCGAACTGCAGGCTGTGGCCGGGCTTCAGGTGCGGCAGCACCGTCTCGACGGCCCGGAAGGCAGCCTTGCGGCCGGCGGCGTCACCGTCGAAGCACAGGACCGGCTCGGGCGCCATACGCCAGAGCAGCTTGATCTGGTCCTCGGTGAGGGCGGTGCCGAGCGGCGCCACCGTCTCCGGGAAGCCCGCCAGAGACATGGCGATCACATCCATGTAGCCCTCCACTACGACGATCCGGCCCTGGTCGTGGGCCGGTCCGCGGGCGTTGTGGGCGTTGAACAGCACCGCGCCCTTGTGGAAGAGCGGCGTCTCCGGCGAGTTCAGGTATTTCGCTGGCGCATCCGGGTCGAGCGCGCGCCCGCCGAAGGCGATGATGCGGCCCTTGAGATCGGAGATCGGGAACATGACCCGGTGGCGGAAGCGATCGTAGGAGACGGGGATGTCGTCTCCCGCGATCAGCATGCCCGAGGCCGCCATGTCGGCCGCGGTGAAGCCGGCTAAGGCCAGGTGCTCCTTGAGGGCCGACCGGCCGTTGGGGGCGTAGCCCAGCCTGAAGCGGGCAACGCCGGCGGCATCGAGCCCGCGCCTGGCGAGATACTGGCGTGCCACCTGCCCCTGGGGTGAGGCGAGCTGCCTTTCGAAGAACGTGGCCGAAGCCGCCAGCAGCTCAAGCAACCGGGAGCGCCGGTCCTCGGCCTCGGCGTCGCGGGGGCCGGCCTTGGGCATAGGTACGCCGGCCTCCTGGGCCAGCCGCTCCACCGCCTCCGGGAAGTCGAGGCCCTCGGTCTTCATCAGGAAGGTGAAGATGTCGCCGTGCTCGCCGGTGGCGAAGCAGTGATAGAATCCCTTCTGGTCGTTGACCGTGAAGGAGGGCGTCTTCTCGCTCTTGAAGGGCGAGAGCCCCTTGTACTCCCGCCCTGCCCGCTTGAGCTGCACCCGGCGCGCCACCACCTGGCTGACCGGCAGCCGGGCGCGGATCTCGTCGAGCAGATTGGGCGGGAAGCGCATGGGGCCAATCGGGGCGAATCAGGCGGATTGCAGCACCCTTCTGTCGCCCGCGGCCCAGCCCGAGGCCACCCGGCATCCGATATTGTCCACAGGACGGCGCCAAGTTAGCCTTTGCCACCGCTTAGCAGCGCCTTCACTTGGCCGCTGGCCTTGCCGAAGTCCATCTGCCCGGCGTGACGCTCCTTCAGGAGGGCCATGACCTTGCCCATCTCCTTGGGGCCCACCTCCGAGGGGGTTGTCGCGCCCACCTCCTGCACGGCCGCGGCGATGGCGGCCTGGGCCTCCGCCTCGGTCATCTGCTTGGGCAGGAACTCCTCGATGACGGCAATCTCGCCCGCCTCCTGCGCCGCCTGCTCCGTGCGGCCCGCCTTCTCGTAGATGGCGAAGGACTCCCGGCGCTGCTTGATCATCTTCTGCAGCAGCGCCGGAACGTGCTGGTCGGCGATCGGCGCCTTGGCGGCGATGTCGGCCTGCTGCAGGGCGGCGGTGATCAGCCGCAGCGCCGAGAGGCGCTGCTTATTCTGGGATTTGAGGGCCGCCTTGGTTTCCGCCGCAAGCCGGTTGCGCATCTCGCCTCTCCGAGGTCCCACCAAAGTATGCCTTGGCCGTTGCTCATTTATGGGCGGCCGGCGGCCCTCACAAGCCCGGCTACTTCAGATAGGGGCAGAGCTTCTTCTCTCCCGAGTTGGTTGTGTAGAGCCCGGTCTTCCACTCGAAGGAGCGGAACTTCTCGGCGCACAGCACGCGCGGATCACCGGACGCGGGCGGAGCGTCGTAGACCTCCTCGTCGGCGGCATAGCCGGGATCGCTGCGGTAGGCATCCGCCGCGATCAGGCCGCCAATGATGCCGATGCCGAGCCCTATGCCCAGCCCCCGGTGCCTGTGATGATGGTGTCGGTGATGGTGTCGGAAATGCCGATAGCGGTGCACCTGGGTGACGGTGCTCCCCGTCTCCGCCTTGGCGACGTTCGGTGGCATGGGCGCCGCGGGAGCAGCTGCAACCGGCGCAATTGGCGTTGCGGCGATCGTCAGCGCGATAGCGCCAACCAAAGGTGTTCTCCAGGCTCGCATGCGTCTTCCTTTCCCTCGACCCCATTCAGCGTGATCGTCAGGTGGGGGCGACACCTGGCGTCGTCCTTGAAAGACCTTGCGCCCGCGAACAATCTAACAACGTTCAACAGACTTCGGACCCGTCGAACCAAGGGATGCGCTCCGACACCCTGGCGGATGGTTCGGATGCGGCATCGCATCCACCGTGGCACGGTTGCTGCACTTGGTTCCCCGTGCTATGCGCGGGCTGGCGCTTCCAGGGCGCCGGCGGCGGCGCTGCGGGCTCGATGCTGAACGTGTGGGCTTGAACGTGCGGCTGTTGGGGCGAGGCCGCGACTGTTCATCCATTGTTCCGGGGCAAAAGCACATCTCGTGGCTACCGAAGAACCCATGATGGCAAGCATGGCGGGCCGCTATGCGGCAGCCCTGTTCGACCTTGCCAAGGAGGAGCGACAGCTGCCGCAGGTGGAGGCCGATCTTGCGGCCTTCCGGGCCATGCTGGACGAGAGCGCGGACCTGCGCCGCCTGATCCGCAGCCCGGTGATCGCGGTCGAGGACCAGGCCAAGGGGCTCGGCGCGGTGCTGGCCAAGGCCGGCGTCTCGCCACTCACCGCCAACTTCTTCATGCTGATCGCGCGCAACCGGCGCCTGTTCGCGGTGGCCGACATGATCCGCGATTTCCGCGCGCTGCTGGCGCGCGAGCGCGGCGAGGTCGGTGCCGATGTGGCGAGCGCCCATCCGTTAACGGCCGAGCAGCTCAACGCGCTCAAGGATGCGTTGCGCGTCCAGATCGGCAAGGACGTGCAGGTCAACACCCGCGTCGATCCCGCCCTCCTCGGCGGGCTCGTCGTGAAAGTCGGCAGCAAGATGATCGACTCGTCGCTGCGGACCAAGCTCAACAATCTCAAAGTCGCGATGAAAGGTATCGCCTGATGGACATCCGCGCCTCAGAGATCTCCTCGATCCTCAAGCAGCAGATCAAGAACTTCGGCAAGGAGGCCGAGGTCTCCGAGATCGGCCAGGTGCTCTCCGTCGGCGACGGCATTGCCCGCGTCTACGGCCTCGACAACGTGCAGGCCGGCGAGATGGTTGAGTTCCCCGGCGGCGTCCGCGGCATGGCTCTGAACCTGGAGGCCGACAATGTCGGCGTCGTGATCTTCGGCGACGACCGCGGCATCAAGGAAGGCGACACCGTCAAGCGCACTGGCGCCATCGTCGAGGTGCCCGTCGGCAAGGGCCTGCTGGGCCGCGTGGTGGACGCGCTGGGCAACCCCATCGACGGCAAGGGTCCCATTAAGTCCGACACGCGTATGCGCGTGGACGTGAAGGCGCCGGGCATCCTGCCGCGCAAGTCCGTGCACGAGCCGATGGCCACCGGCCTCAAGTCGGTCGACGCGCTGATCCCCATCGGCCGCGGCCAGCGCGAGCTCATCATCGGCGACCGCCAGACCGGCAAGACCGCCATCATCCTGGATACGTTCCTCAACCAGAAGCCGCTCAACGAGACGGGCAAGGAGAGCGAGAAGCTCTACTGCGTCTACGTCGCCATCGGCCAGAAGCGCTCCACGGTGGCGCAGTTCGTGAAGGTGCTGGAGGAGCGCGGCGCGCTGCCCTACTCCATCGTCGTCGCTGCCACTGCCTCCGACCCGGCGCCGATGCAGTTCCTGGCGCCGTTCGCCGGCTGCACCATGGGCGAGTACTTCCGCGACAACGGCATGCACGCCGTGATCGCCTACGACGATCTCTCCAAGCAGGCCGTCGCCTACCGCCAGATGTCGCTGCTGCTGCGCCGCCCGCCCGGCCGCGAGGCCTATCCGGGCGACGTGTTCTACCTCCACTCGCGCCTCCTGGAGCGCGCCGCCAAGCTCAACGACGCGCACAAGGCGGGCTCGCTCACGGCGCTGCCGGTGATCGAGACCCAGGCCAACGACGTGTCGGCCTACATCCCGACCAACGTGATCTCCATCACCGACGGCCAGATCTTCCTCGAGACCGACCTGTTCTACCAGGGCATCCGCCCGGCGGTGAATGTCGGCATTTCGGTGTCGCGCGTCGGCTCCGCGGCCCAGGTGAAGGCCATGAAGCAGGTGGCCGGCCGCATCAAGGGCGAACTCGCCCAGTACCGCGAGATGGCGGCGTTCGCCCAGTTCGGCTCCGACCTCGACGCCGTCACGCAGCGCCTGCTCGCCCGCGGTGCACGCCTCACCGAGCTGCTGAAGCAGCCGCAGTTCTCGCCCCTCAAGGTCGAGGAGCAGGTGGTGGTGATCTTCGCCGGCACCCGCGGCTATCTCGATCCGCTGCCGGTCAACGCGGTGCCCAAGTTCGAGGCGGCGCTTCTGCGCCACCTGCGCGAGAGCCACACCGACATCCTGGGCGACATTGCCACGAAGAAGGAGATCACGTCCGACACCGAGAAGAAGCTGGTCGGCGTGCTCGACACCTTCGCCAAGAACTTCACGGCGTAGGTTGGGTTAGCGCGGCCGCGCGTAACCCAACATGGCGGGATGCCGAGGTGGGCTACGGCCTTCGGCCTAACCCAACCTACGGTCACCCCGACACACTCCCCGCAAGCGGAGAGCGTGAGATAGAGACAACCGGAAGGCCCAATGGCTAGCCTGAAAGACCTCCGCAACCGCATCTCCTCCGTGAAGGCGACGCGCAAGATCACCAAGGCGATGCAGATGGTCGCCGCGGCCAAGCTGCGCCGCGCCCAGGAGGCGGCCGTTGCCGCCCGCCCCTATGCCGAGCGCATGGACCTGATGCTCGGCAACCTCGGCCGGCGCGCCAATCCGGCGAATGCGCCGAAGCTCCTGGTCGGCACCGGCAAGGAGGAGACGCATCTGCTGGTGGTCATGACCGCAGAGCGCGGCCTGTGCGGCGGCTTCAACTCTAACATCGCCAAGCTCGCCAGGGCGGACGCCAGCCGGCTGCGCGGCGAGGGCAAGACCGTCAAGATCGTCACGGTCGGCCGCAAGGGCGCCGACAACCTGCGGCGCGATTTGGGGAGCCGCATCGTCGACCGAGTGGACCTGCGCGGGCACAAGCAGATGACCTTCGCCATAGCCAGCGGCATCGCCGGCAAGGTGCTGGCGCTGTTCGAGGCCGGCGAGTTCGACGTGGCCACGCTCTACTTCTCCGAGTTCAAGTCGGTGATCACGCAGAAGCCCACCGCCCTGCAGCTGATCCCCGCCAAGGTACCGCCGCAGAGCAATTCGGCGGGCGGCGGCGCAGAGGCGGCCTACGAGTTCGAGCCCGACGAGAACGAGATCCTGGCCGAGCTGCTGCCGCGGAACCTTGCCACGCAGGTCTACCGCGGGCTCCTGGAGAACGCGGCCTCCGAGCAAGGGGCGCGCATGAGCGCCATGGACAGCGCCACCCGCAACGCCGGCGACATGATCGACAGGCTCACCCTGCGCTACAACCGCCAGCGGCAGGCCAACATCACCAAGGAGCTGATCGAGATCATCTCCGGCGCCGAGGCGCTTTAGGTTCGAACAAATATGCAGAACAAAGTGCGAAAATGACTGGCAATGTTTGCAAAAATGTCGTACACTCCCTTGATAGCTGAGCGGAGGAGTCGCCATGCAAAGCCATGGCTTCAAGGAGGCAAACGCCACGTTCCAGTCCGATCCACGCCGGCTGATCGGGCAGGTCCGCCGCTTCGGCGACGCCGGTCCTGCCTATGAGATCATCGCTTTGGACGAGACAAACAAGGTGGTGGCCGAGGTTATCTACTCGGGCGAACGAGTGATCTGTGAGATCAGAGATGTGCTCGAAGACCCTATGGCCGAAACGATTCCGTGAGCGAGCCCACGATGTTCGCTATTGCATACGACATGACCGTGGCCGACGCCGAGCAGCATCACCTGCGTGGCTTCCGTCAGGCCTATCTCGATATCGAGTTGACGCTCAGGAAATTTTGTTTCGAGCGCGTACAGAGGAGTGTCTTCGCGTCGAGGGACGATGACTTGGCGAGGCTATGCAGCGCCATCATAGCGTTGAGAGCATTGGAATGGTTCGGTCGGAGTGTGAGCAACCTTCGAGCATTCCGAGCGGATCGAGGCTCGGATTTCACGGCGATCGTGAAGGGGCTGCGTTGATGAGGACCATTTTCGAGGCTGGCGCGCTTGTAGATGGGAGCAGCAAATGACCGGAGACGCCGAGAACGCGATCTTCGACATGCTGCGCCGCATCCGGGCCTCGCAGGAACGGACCGAGCTGGATGTTGCGGACGTGAAGGTGCGGATGTCCGCGCTCGAGCAGCATCAGGGCCAGCTTTTGACCCTGCTCGGAACGCTCAGCCAGCGGCTGGATCGCTTCGACGAGCGGTCCGGGCGGATCGAGCGGCGGCTCGATCAAGCATGAGAAACATGTAGGTCGGGTCGAGCGGCGCGAGACCCCGGAAGACGAGACGAGAACGTAGGAAGATAGGGTCATGGCAACCAACAAAGTCGGCAAGATTCGCCAGGTCATGGGCGCCGTCGTGGACGTGCAGTTCGACGGCCATCTGCCCGAGATCATGAACGCTCTGGAGACCAGGAACCAGGGCGGCCGGCTGGTGCTGGAGGTGGCCCAGCACCTGGGAGAGAGCTCGGTGCGCACCATCGCCATGGACTCCACGGAAGGGCTCACGCGCGGCCAGGACGTGACCGACACCGGCAACCCCATCGCCGTGCCCGTGGGCGACGAGACGCTCGGCCGCATCATGAACGTGATCGGCGATCCGGTTGACGAGGCCGGCCCGATCAAGACTGCCAGCAGGCGCGCCATCCACCAGCCCGCCCCGACCTTCATCGAGCAGTCCACCGAAGCGCAGATCCTGGAGACCGGCATCAAGGTCGTGGATCTGCTCGCCCCTTACGCCAAGGGCGGCAAGATCGGCCTGTTCGGCGGCGCCGGCGTCGGCAAGACGGTGCTGATCATGGAGCTGATCAACAATGTCGCCAAGGCGCACGGCGGCTACTCGGTGTTCGCGGGGGTGGGCGAGCGCACGCGCGAGGGCAACGACCTCTACCACGAGATGATCGAGTCCAAGGTCAACGTCGACCCCAAGAAGGCCGGCAGCGCCAAGGGCTCCAAGTGCGCCCTCGTCTACGGCCAGATGAACGAGCCGCCCGGTGCCCGCGCCCGCGTCGGCCTCTCCGGTCTCACCGTGGCCGAGCACTTCCGCGACCAGGGCCAGGACGTGCTGTTCTTCGTCGACAACATCTTCCGCTTCACGCAGGCGGGCTCCGAGGTGTCGGCGCTTTTGGGCCGCATACCCTCGGCCGTGGGCTACCAGCCGACGCTCGCCACCGACATGGGCGCGCTGCAGGAGCGCATCACCACCACCCAGAAGGGCTCGATCACCTCGGTGCAGGCCATCTACGTGCCGGCCGACGACCTGACCGACCCGGCCCCGGCCACCTCCTTCGCGCACCTCGACGCCACCACGGTGCTGTCGCGCGACATCGCTGCCAAGGGCATCTACCCGGCCGTGGACCCGCTCGACTCGACCTCGCGCATGCTGCAGCCCGACATCGTTGGTGAGGAGCACTATCAGGTGGCGCGCTCGGTGCAGCAAATCCTGCAGCGCTACAAGGCGCTCCAGGATATCATCGCGATTCTCGGCATGGACGAGCTGTCGGAGGAGGACAAGCTGACGGTGGCGCGTGCGCGCAAGATCGAGCGGTTCCTCTCCCAGCCGTTCCACGTCGCCGAGGTGTTCACAGGCTCGCCCGGCAAGCTGGTCGGCCTGGCGGATACGATCAAGGGCTTCAAAGGGTTGTGCGCCGGCGACTACGACCACTTGCCGGAACAGGCGTTCTATATGGTCGGCACTATGGAAGAGGCGATCGCCAAGGCCGAGCAGTTGGCGGAGGCGGCATAAAAGCGAAGAGGGAAGCAGCAATGCCCGCAGACAACGCGAAGGCGGAGTTCGGCAGCTGTTGTGAAGGTCTCAAGGACGCGTTGACCAACGAGGAGTTCGAGCCGCTGTTCGCAGTGGACGAGTCGGGCGTGCTCTACATGTCGGTCGGGGTCATGGACGCGGAGGGCGAGGACGAGCCCAACATGGTCGATCACCCCGTCTACTTCTGCCCCTTCTGCGGCACCAAGCTGCAGACGGAGGAGGAAGTGGAGGCCAAGCTGAACGCCGAGGCGGCGTAAGTGGTTGCACCCGTCATCCCGGAAGCCGAGCCCTGCAGGGGTGAGGCTATTCGGGACCTCGGGAGGCGAGTCGAACTTCATAAGGCCCCGGACCGGAGCGCCGCTCGCTGGTGGTTCGCATCGCTCCGACCGGGATGACGGGTGATCAAGAAGATGTCAGACCCGATGGGTCTGACACATCTCAAGGCAAGGACGAGATGGCTGGCACGTTCAAATTCGAGCTGGTGACCCCCGAGCGCATGCTGCTGTCGGAGGATGCCGCCCAGGTCGTCGTGCCCGGCGCCGAGGGTGAGTTCACCGTGCTTGCCGGCCATGCACCCGTTCTATCCGCGCTCCGCCCCGGCGTGGTGGATGCTATGTTGAGCGACTCCCGCACCGTGCGTGTGTTCGTGAAGGGCGGCTTCGCCGAGGTGGACGCCGAGCGCCTGATCGTGCTGGCCGAGCGCGCTTTCGATGTGGGCGCCATCGACGCCGCCGGCATCTCGGCCGAGCTGCAGACGGCCGAGGCCGAGCTCGCCGCTGCCACCACCGACACCGCCCGCCTCGCTGCCGCCTCCGCCGTGGAGCACCTGCGCGCGCTGCAGCGGTAGGCTCCGCGGGCTCACCAAGGGCGCGGTCAATGTAGGTTGGGTTAGGCCCGAAGGGCCGTAACCCAACGATGGCAGACGCACCGATCGCGACGGGGCATGTCGGGTTACGCCCTTCGCGCTAACCCGACCTACATACAACTACGACTCACTCCGCCATCCCCCCGCGGCTGCGCAGCGTCTCGGCGTCGTAGTTCTCGCCGACCGACATGGCGCAGATGCGGGACAGGTGGGCGTAAGGCAGCCCGGTCTCGCGCGCCCAGGCGTTGAGCTGGTCCTGGATCCTGCGCAAGTCCCGCTTCGAGGAGGGGTTGTCGGAGATGTCCAGGCCGGCGTCGCGGAGACAGGCCACCATGTCGGTGGACGTGACGTAGCCGTCCCAGCCGAGGAAGCGCAGGAGATACTGCCCCGTGTGCCCGCCGAGCCGTGCGCCGCGCTTGGCCAGCAGCTCGGTGAGGCCGACCTGATCGTCTGCCGGCCATTGCGCCAGGAAGCGAGCGAAGCTGCCGTGCTCCTCGGCGATGTCGGCGACGAAGCGGGCGTTGGCGCGCACTGCCATGATCTTCTGCGGGTTCCGCACGATGCGCTTGTCGCCCGTTAGGCCCTCCCAGAACTCATCGGGCCTGGCCAGCAGCCGCTTGGGCGCGAAACCCAGGAATGCGGCCTCGAAGCCCGGCCACTTGGCTTCGATCACGCTCCACACGAACCCCGCCGAGAAGATCCGCCTCGCCATCTCGGCCAGCACCCGGTCGTCGCCGAGGGTGGCCAGCGCCTTCGTGCCCGGCACCTTCGGCAGAAGCGCCGCCAACGCCGCCTCCCCGCCCTTGCGCTTGGCGGCCCGCGTGCGGATGATCTTGAACAAGGTCATGGCGGCGCAGCTCCTCGGATCGGGGGCTCACTGCTTTTCCCCTGATAAGCCGCGACCCGAGGAGCCGCAAGTGGATTGGGTCAACCCCGGCGAGGTCGTAGGCAGACCTTAAATGGTCATAGCCGCATCCGACGTGGCATTTTGCCTCCACCGTCAATATTCACCTGTGGGCGGATGTCGGTGACTTCACGTATCGACCGGACCTGAGGCAGCGGCGAGATGGGGTCAGACCGGCAGGGTCTGACCCCGCTACGCCGCCCCTGCCCGTTCCCGCTTCTTGCGTTCGTTGGGGTCGAGCCAGCGCTTGCGCAGGCGGATCGACTTGGGGGTTACCTCCAGCAGCTCGTCGTCCTCGATGTAGGACATCGCCTTCTCCAGGGTCAGGCGCATGGGCGGGGTGAGGATGGTGTTCTCGTCCTTGCCGGCGGCGCGGACGTTGGTGAGCTTCTTGCCCTGGATGACATTGACGACGAGGTCGTTGTCGCGCGTGTGCTGGCCGACGATCATGCCCTCGTACACCCGCGTCTGCGGGTCGATCATCATGGCGCCGCGCTCCTGCAGATTGAACAGCGAGTAGGCGGTGGCCTCGCCGGCAGCGTTGGAGATCAGCACGCCGGTGCGCCGCCCGCCGATCTCGCCCCTGTACGGCGCGTAGCCGTGGAACAGCCGGTTCAGCACGGCGGTGCCACGGGTGTCGGTCAAGAGCTCGCTCTGGTAGCCGATGAGGCCGCGGGTGGGAGCGTGGAACACGAGCCGCTGGCGTCCGCCGCCCGAGGGGCGCAGGTCGATCAGCTCGGCGCGGCGTTCCGACAGCTTCTGCACCACCACGCCGGAATGTCCCTCGTCGACGTCGACGATCACCTCCTCGACCGGCTCCAGCTTCTGGCCGGTCTCCGGGTCGGCGGCGATGACCACGCGCGGGCGCGAGACGGTCAGCTCGAAGCCCTCGCGGCGCATGGTCTCGATCAGGATGCCGAGCTGCAGCTCGCCGCGGCCGGCCACCTCGTAGGCGTCCTTGGTATCGGGCAGCTCGCTGACACGGATGGCCACGTTGCGCTCCGCCTCCTTCAGCAGCCGGTCGCGGATGACGCGGCTCTGCACCTTGTCGCCCTCCTGGCCCGCCAACGGCCCGTCGTTGATGCGGAACAGCATCGCCAGCGTGGGCGGGTCGATGGGCTGAGCCGCAAATGCAGCGTCCACCGACGGGTCGCACAGCGTGTCGGCGACCGTTGCCTGGCTCAGCCCGGCGATGGCGACGATGTCGCCGGCCTCGGCCAGGTCGACGCCGGTGCGCTCCAGGCCGCGGAACGCCAGCACCTTGGTGACGCGCCCGTTCTCGATCAGGGTGCCGTCGCGGCGCAGGGCCTTGATCGCCTGGTTCGGCCTCACGCTGCCCGACGTGATGCGCCCCGTCAGTACTCGCCCGAGGTACGGATCGGCCTCCAGCGTTGTCGCGAGCAGGCGGAAGGGGCCATCCTCGACGACCGGGGGAGGAACGTGCCGCAGCACCAGCTCGAACAGCGGCACGAGGTCTGTGCGGGGACCCGCGGGGTCGGGCACCATCCAGCCCTCGCGGCCGGAGCCGTAGAGCACCGGGAAGTCGAGCTGCTCATCGCTGGCGTCGAGGCCGGAGAACAGGTCGAAGACCTCGTTGAGAACGGCGTTGTGGCGCTCGTCCGGCCGGTCGATCTTGTTGATGACAACGATGGGGCGCAGGCCCTGCTTCAGCGCCTTGGAGACCACGAACTTGGTCTGCGGCAGCGGCCCCTCGGCGGCGTCTACCAGCACGATGGCGCCGTCCACCATGTTGAGGATGCGCTCCACCTCGCCGCCGAAGTCGGCGTGGCCGGGCGTGTCGACGATGTTGAT
>Ga0075421_100003468_pt1 | contig 18872 bp, 13 predicted proteins | sample SoiMetdeltSBSDD5_FD_75292 | JGI IMG/M metagenome (GOLD analysis project Ga0075421, IMG submission 75292) | Bulk soil microbial communities from a Populus tree surrounding site in Tennessee, USA - Soil MetaG P. deltoides SBSDD5 | ecosystem: Environmental > Terrestrial > Soil > Tree plantation... | reverse complement strand
ACATGTTCGACCGGCGCGCATACCTCATCGCCATGCAGGTGTGGATGCTTCTCGCGGCGGCGCTCCTCGCGACGATCACGCTTCTCGGCGTGGTCGGGCCCTGGTCACTGCTTGCGCTCACGTTCGCCCTGGCCGCAGGTGCGGCGATGATGACGCCCGCGTGGGCCGCGAGCGTGCCCGAGCTCGTTCCGCCTGAAGAGCTGCCGCCGGCGATTGCGCTCAACAGCATGGGGGTCAACATTGCACGTGCGATCGGCCCGGCGCTCGCGGGTGTTCTGGTCGCGGCGAGCGGCCCTGCAATCGCTTTTGTCGTGAATGCCGTATCGTTCGTCGGCGTGATCGTGGTGCTGGTCCGCTGGCGCCGCCCGCGACGCGAAGGCGAAAGACGCCGCGAGCGCTTTGTCGAGGCGATCGGAAGCGGGTTGCGCTACGTGAAGCAGGCGAGACAGCTGCAGCGCGTGATGGCGCGCTCGCTCGGTTTTTTCGTGTTCGCCACCGCGACATGGTCGCTGCTGCCTCTCGTTGCGGCATCGACGGGCGGTGACTCGCGCGTCTACGGTGTGATGCTCGGCGCGATCGGCGCCGGCGCTGTGGCCGCTGCGCTGTTCATGCCGCGAGTCCGCTCGGCGCTTTCGCGTGACGCGCTCGTCCGGATCGGTACGTTGATCTATGCTGCCGCGATGCTCGTGATGGCGATCGCCGACACACTTTTCGCGCTGATTCCGGCGATGCTCCTCACCGGTGCCGCGTGGCTCGCCATCGTCTCCACGCTGCATGTGAGCGCACAAACGGCCGTGGCTTCGTGGGTGCGCGCGAGAGCGCTGTCGGTTTATCTCGTCGCGTACGCGATCGGCATGACGGCCGGCAGTGTGCTCTGGGGCGCGGTCGCTGCGTGGGCGGGTATCCATACGGCGCTTGCGATCGCAGGTTTTGGGGCGCTGCTCGGAATGGCCGCGACCTGGCGCGTGTCCGTCGAGGCCGCGAGATAGTGATCGTACGTTCACAATGGATCCTGGCATGGCCCAGGACGACGGGATAGCAATGCACATCTTGGAGCTCGCCGCTGTTTTCCTTCTGGCCACTGTAGTGCTCGTGCCGCTGTTCCAGCGGCTGAAGCTCGGGGGCGTTCTGGGTTATCTCGCGGCCGGCATGCTGCTCGGCCCCTGGGGTCTCGGTCTCATGAGCGATACGGAGAACATGCGAGGGGTTGCCGAGCTGGGCGTTGCCTTGCTGTTGTTTCTCGTCGGCCTGGAGCTCGACCCTGAAAGGCTCTGGAGAATGCGCAGGGATGTTTTCGGCCTCGGCAGCGCGCAGGTCGTACTGGGTGCCCTCGCGCTCGCGCTGCTCGGTGCCTGGCTTGGCCTGTCATGGCAGGCGGCGCTCGTGACCGGAGCAGGACTTGCGATGTCTTCCACGGCCATCGTGCTTGCTTCTCTCTCGGAGCGCGGCCAGCTCAACTCGAGCTACGGGCAGAAAGTTTTCGCTGTGTTGCTCTTTCAGGACATCGCGGTCATCCCGCTCATCGCGCTGATGCCGCTACTCGCATATGCGTCGCTGAAAGATGCAGTCGACTGGACCGAAGCCGCGAAGGCGATCGCCGCGATCGCCGCTTTCATCGTCGTGGGGCGGCTCATCGTGCGCCCGGTGCTCAAGTTCATAGCCAGCCATAGCAGCGCCGAAGTTTTCACCGCGGCCGCGTTGCTGCTCGTTATCGGCGCGGCGGTGATCATGGAGAGCATCGGCGTGTCCATATCGCTGGGCGCGTTTCTCGCCGGGCTCATGCTCGCGGACTCCGAATTCCGGCACGAGCTCGAGGCCGACATCGAGCCGTTCAAAGGGCTCCTTCTCGGACTTTTCTTCGTGACCGTGGGTATGGGCGCCAATCTGACGCTGCTTCGTGAAACGCCGCTCTACCTGCTCGGACTGGGCCTCGGCGTCATCCTCATCAAGTTCCTGGTGGTCTTTGCCATTGCGGCGGCGGCCCGAATATCCGTGAGCGAAGGCCAGCGATTCGCGATCTCACTCGCACAAGGCGGCGAGTTTGCGTTCGTCCTGTTCGGTGCCGCGGCCGCGGTGGGTGTGCTCGATGCCGGAACGCGAGAGCTGCTCGTTATGGTCGTGACGATATCCATGGTGCTTGCCGTGCCTGCGATGTTGTTGCAGGAGCGGCTGCTTGCGGTTTTCAGCGCCCGCAAAGTCGCCGCCGACTACGATCGGATCGACGGGCCACCGGCGCCGGTCATCATCGCGGGCTACGGTCGTTTCGGACAGATCGTCTCGCGCGTCATGCGCATGTGCGGTATCCCGTTCACCGCGCTGGAAGCGAGCTACGCGCAAGTCGATTTCGTACGTCGTTTCGGCAATCGGATCTACTACGGCGATGCGTCGCGCCCCGAGCTGTTGCACGCGGCCAAAGCAGGCGAAGCGAAGCTTTTCGTCCTCGCGATCGACGATGTGGAAGCTTCAGTGAAAACCGCAACGGTCGTTCGAAAGCATTTTCCGAACCTCGAAATCCTTGCCCGCGCGCGCAACCGCGTTCACTATTTCCGGCTGCGCGACCTCGGCATACGCAACATCCATCGGGATACCTTCCCGGCGAGTCTCGAAGTCGCGCATCAGGCACTGCTCAGGCTCGACTTCGGTATCGCCGCCGCGCAGCACGCGATCACTTTCTTCCGCGAGCACGACGAAGCTCAGCTTCAGGCGCAGTACGCGGTCCATCACGACGAAGCGCAGCTCATTCAGACAGCTCAACAGGTGAGCGCGCAGTTGCGGGAGCTTTTCGAAGCGGACGTGGCGCAACGACCGCGCGGTTTTCCGGAGCGGCAGCAGCGCACCGCCGATTAGCCGCTGCGAGGCTGCGGCGCGGTTCTTTCTGTCTCGCTGTCCGGCGCGTGAACGATCGCGGCCCCGGTCTGCTATAGTTTTCGGCCTTTGCAACGGGGGGAGGAGTCCATGGACGATCGTAAGGCCCAGACACGTGTCCCTATCAACGAGCTTCTCGCTAAACGCTGGAGTCCCCGCGCATACGATGTGAACCGCACCGTTTCGCGCGAGCAGCTCGCCGCGCTCCTCGAGGCGGCGCGCTGGGCGCCTTCGTGCAACGGCGACGAACCCTGGCGCTACCTCATATTCGATCGCAAGCGCGATCCCGAAGGCTGGCAGAAAGCCTTCGACTGCCTCTCGGAAAACAACAGGAAATGGGTGAAGAATGTGCCGGTGCTGCTCCTGTCATGCGGCGGCAGCATTTTCGAGCACAGCGGCAAGCCCAACCGCTATGGCCAGCACGACACCGGAGCTGCCAGCGTATGCCTCGCCTTACAGGGCGCCTCGATGGGTCTGGCTGTGCACCAGATGGGCGGCTACGACGCTCAGAAAGCACGGGCCGCGTTCAACATTCCTGAGGAATACACCCCGATGGCGATGATCGCGGTCGGCTACCAGGCTTCGCCGGACGTGCTCGACGAAGAAACGAAAGCGAAAGAGCTGAAGCCGCGTTCGCGCAAGCCGCTCGAGACGCATTTCTTCGAAGGTGGCTGGGGCAACGGCGTGAAATTATAAATATGGGTTGGTGGCAAAAGCCGAATCGCGTCCTGCTCGTCAATCTGCGAGAAGGCGACGAGCCGAAGATCGACGCGCGAGCGCTCGTCGAAGAAGTGAAAAGCTTCGGCGCCACGGCTTTTTGCATCAATGGCGGCGGCATCGTCGCTTTCTACCGGACGCAAATTCCGGAACATCGCATAAGCAACGGTCTCGGCGGACGCGACCTCCTGGCGGAAGTCATCCCTGCCGCTCACGAAGCGGGACTGCACGTCCTCGCACGCATCGACCCGAGCTGCGCGCCGAAAGCACTCGCGCAGCTCCATCCGGAGTGGTTTTCGCGCGACCGCGACGGCAACTTCTGCGAGGTGTCCGAACACTACGTCACGTGTCCGAACGCCGCGTACTACCACGAGCGCATACCGGAGGTCGTGCACGAGATCCTCACGCGCTACGACGCGGACGGTATCTGGAACAATCAGGGCAAATTTGCGGCGTGGGATACAGGCCCGTGCCATTGCGACACGTGCCGCTCGCTGTTTCGGGCGGATTTCGGGGCCGATATCCCGGTGGACGAAAACTGGTCGGACCCGGTATGGCGCCGCTATAACGAGTGGCGCTACGAGCGCATTTCCGCATGGGTGAAGCGGGTGCATGGCGCCGTCCACGCGGCGAAGCCGGACGCGATTTTCATCGCCGCGGTGCAACTCATGGAATCGCTCGACACGATACGTCCCGGCGGGTGGGACATCGATTACTGGGTGCCCTACCAGGACGTGCTGACGTTCGAATGTCAGCGGCGTAACACGGCGCCCTGGTGGCCGGGTATCCAGGCGAAATACCTCGCATCGCTCGCCCCGGACAAGCCGCGCTGGATGACTGCAAGCTACTTCTATCCGTGGTGGAGGCTTTACGCGGCGCCGGAGTCGGAGAATCGCCCGTGGATAGCGCAGCAGTTTGCGAACGGCGTCAATACGTGGCTGCATGTCAACGGCGGCTATTCCGACCTTTTCGACCGCCGCGGGCTCGAGCCGATGCGCGACGTCATGAAGCGGCTCGCGCGATGGGAGCATTACTTCGACGGCGCCGTCTCGGGTGCACGCGTCGCCCTCGTGTACTCGCGGCACACGCAGGACAATTACGGCGGTGACAAGGCGCACGCGCGCTACCTCGATTTCATCCGCGGCTGGTATTGCGCGTTGCTCGAAGCGCATATCCCGTTCGACGTGATCTCGGACAAGACCATTGCACCGGAGCGACTGGGTCGTTACCGCGTGGTGGTGCTGTCCAATCTTGCCTGCGTTTCCGACGATACGGTGGAGGCACTGGCGGCATTCGCGAACGCCGGCGGCGGCGTCGTCGCGAGCTTCGAAGCGGGCTTTTACACATGCGACGGAGATGAGCGTGCAAGCCCGGCGTTTGCGGCGTTGCTGGGTGCGCGTGCCAAAGGGCGTCGCGAAGGCCTCAGGTCGGCGTACGCGAAAATCGAAAATCATGCCGACCCGCTGCTCGCGGACATAGGCGACACCGACCTCGTTCCGAACGAAGGTGCGCTCATCGAAGTGATTGCCGAGACGGGCCGAACGGTGCCGCTCACCCTGATACCTCCGGTGATTGCGCACTCCGGCGCGACCATCAGCATTCCCGAATACAGTGCGATCCGGGAAACGACGGATATCCCGGTAGCGGTGCGCGGCGAATATGGTCAAGGGCGCGTCGTCTATTTGTGCAATCAATCCGAAGCGCTTTTTTATCGCTACGGATTTCCCGATCTCGGCCGTGTGCTCGCAAACGCGGTGCGCTGGACGTTGAACGAACCGGCTCGCATCGAAGTGGACGCGCCGGATTTCGTCGAAGCGACCCTGATGACGCAGCCAGACCGCAAGCTCGTGCACCTGGTGAATTTTCCCATCGGCAAGCCGGTGAACACAGGCTGGCGACACATCGGCCGCAATATCGTGCCGGTGTCCGATATAGCCGTGCGGCTCGCCCTCGGTCCCGGAGAGCGTGTGCGCGAAGCGCGGCTCGCGACTTCCGGGGAGCCGATTCCGGTCCAGACGCGAGGCGCCATCGCGCACGTCACGGTGCCCCGGCTTCTCGACCACGAAATCGTCGTTTTTGAAATGGCGTGACCACGAGGCCATTGCGAGCCGGCAACACGGCAGGCAGGGCGATCCCGGATCCAGTCCGGGACAGGCGCACGATAACAAAACAGTAAGGAGAGGCAGATGCTGAAAGACCCGATCGGTCGGTTGTGTATGCTGACGGTTCTCACTATTTTTCCGATCAGTGCGTCGCCCGCCCAGGCAGACAGGGCAGGCGCATACCCGACGAAGCCCATCCGGCTGATCGTGCCGCTCACCGCAGGCGGGCCGACAGACCTGCTCGCGCGCATTATCGCGGTACCGCTTTCGGACGCGCTCGGCCAGCAGGTGATCGTCGACAATCGTCCCGGTGCCGGCGGAAACATCGGTGCCGATATCGCGGCCAAGTCACCTGCCGACGGTTATACGTTATTCATGGGCACATCGGGCCCGCTCTCCATCAACTCGACGCTGTACCCCAGGCTTCCGTTCGATCCGATCAGGGATTTCGCGCCGATCATTCTGGCTGCTTCAGCGCCGTTCGTCGTGATCGTGCATCCCTCGGTGGCAGCGCAAAACATGAAAGAGCTCATCGCGCTCGCGAAGGCGAAGCCCGGCCAGCTCAACTACGGCTCGGTTCCGGGCAGTGCTTCGCATCTTTCGACGGAGCTTTTCAAGATGATGGCGGGGGTGAATATCGTGCACATCCCGTACAAAGGCGCGGCGCCGGCAACGACCGACGTCATCGCGGGGCAGATTCAGATGAGCTTCGCTTCGACGCCCGGCTCGGTGCCGGTCGTCAAGGCAGGCAAGGTCAAAGCGCTGGGCGTCACGAGCGCGAAACGCATCGGCAAGCTGCCGGCAGTGCCCACCGTCGCGGAATCCGCGTTGCCGGGGTATGAAGCCAGCGTCTGGTATGGCGTCGTCGCGCCCGCGCGCACTCCGCGTGAAGTCGTACAGCGCCTGAACAAGGAGATCGCAGCCGTCGTCGCGAATCCGACGCACCGCGAGCGCATGCTGGGCGGCGATTTCGAGCCGACGACTTCGACGCCCGAGCAGTTCGGCGCGTTCATCAAAAGCGAAACCGCGAAGTGGGGCAAAGTCGTGAAAGCTTCGGGCGCGAAGGCGGAGTGATGTCGTCGGGCCTACGTGCTGCCGTGATTTTCCACAATGAGGACTGAAAATGATCGTAGCGATCGTGACATTCAAACTGCCTGAGCGCTGGACGGTGGCGGACGCAGCGAGCGTCTTCAGATCGACAGCGCCCAAGTACCTGGGTAAAGCCGGTCTCGTGCGAAAGCATTACTACATCACTGAGGCCGGTGACCGCGCTGGTGGTATCTATCTTTGGGAATCCAAAGCCGCCGCAGAAGCGTGTTACACGCGCGAATGGAAAGCGATGGTGACGGAGAAGTATGGCGCCTCGCCGGACATTCTGTACGCGGAAGTACCCGTGTCCGTCGACAACATCGCGAACGTGATCGAATCGGTCTGATCGTTCCGAAACGGTCGCGAGACGGGCATCGCCCGTCTGAGCGTTAACCAGCGACCCTCGCGCCGGTCAGCTCATCCCGGGCAACCTTCGACAGCGCCCGGATACGCGAGCTTAGTACGAAATCGTGCCGCTCAGCCGGATCTGACCGCGACCTGTGCCCTTTGCGAAGTCGATCTCCTCCAGACCCTGCAGTATGCCGCCGCCTGTTGCGTTCAGGAACCGGCCCGTTCCGCTAGTGATCTTGAACTGCCCGGAAACGACACCAACGCCGTTCTGTGCGTCGACTGCGCCGCTGTACTCGCCGAAGACCTGGTCGCCATTCGCAGCCGTCAGGACGACGCGATTCGACGAGAAGAGAAAGACGCCCGGACCCACGATCTCGATGCAATCGAACGACGTGAGCGTCACTTTCCCCATGTGTGACGCGTCACCCGTCCCCGAAATGAGACCGGCGAAGCCCGTCGGACATGTGCCGGTCGGATCCGGGCCAGCCTGTTCGGTTATCGCAATAACCGCCAGGAATGGAGCGGAGGATCTTGCAGCCGACTCAGTCGACGCGAACGCGACAGCAACCAGAACGAAAAAAAGCTGCCCGAGCAGCCGCCTGTAGCTTCTCATGGAGGGATCCTTCTCTGATGGGTGACGAGGGTCGATCGCAAACCCAGAACCGCTCCGAGGACCGGCGACCGCGCGCGGGCGGCACTATACCACCTTTTTTTTCGCCTGCACGCCGCTCATGCACTATTTGCGGTCGCGCGACTTTCGTCGGCAGAGATCTCGTCACGGAGTACGGGTTCTGACCCGCCGCATGTCAGCGAAAGCTCGGCCGTGAGCGGCAGATGATCCGACGCGACACGCGCGAGCGGCGTCGCATGCACCTGCATGTCGCGCAGGAGCGTTCGCGGCTTTACCCACAGCCGGTCGAGCGCGAACACGGGGTATCTCGACGGAAACGTCGCGAGCGCCCGCGTCTCCTCGAAATGCTTGTGCAGCCAGCGCAGCGGCCGCCCCCAGAGAAACCACTCGTTGATATCGCCCATGAGGACTGTCGGGAGCGGGCGATCGCCTTCGAGCACGCGCAGTAAACGCTGGATCTGCTCGCGGCGTTCGGCCGGCCGCAATCCGAGGTGCGTCGCGAGCACGCGCATCGGCGTGCCGCTGCAATCGAGCTCGACATCGATCGCTCCGCGCGGCTCGCAGCGCTCGACGCACAGGTTGATGCGCTGGACGGACAGCGTTTTGAAGCGGGTGAGGAGCCCGTTCCCATAGTCCGCGCCACGGCGGAGCAATGTCGGTCCGGCGATCGCTTCGAACCCGGTCTCTCCTTTGAGATACGCGAGCATGTCGAACCCCGTCGCGCGATTCTCGACTTCCTGCAGCGCAATCACATCGGCGTCGAGCTCTTTCAGCACGTCGGCGATGCGCTTCGGCACGAAATGACCGTCCCGCCCGATTCCGCCGTGCGTGTTGTACGAGGCGACACGGATGCCGTCGCGTGCCATGTCAGGTTTCCGTTGCAGCGGCGGGCCGATCTGCCCGGACGAGCCGTCGATGCACGAATATCGCGGCGGCCACGACGACTATGGCAAAGCCGATCAGCATGAGGAAATTCCACGGACGCGGGTCGGTAACGGCGGCAGTCACGCGATCGACGAACACCACGATGGCGAGAATTCCCGGCAGCATGCCGATCGCAGTGCCGAGCAGGAATTCCCGCGGCCGGATGTGAGAGGCGCCCGCGACGGCATTCACGACCGTAAAGGGCGCGATGGGCAGCAGGCGCACGATTGCGATCGCCATCGCACCTTTTCTCGCGAGCCTGCGCGTGATGCGATTCAGGCGCGATCCCGCGAGCCGCCGCACTGCGTGCCTGCCGATCCGACGCCCGATAAAATACGTGACGGCCGCGCTCAGCAATGCCCCGGAAAGCGCGTAGACGGTCCCGAGGAGTGGTCCGAAAACGACGCCGGTCGCGGCGATGAGGGCCGTGACGGGCACGACCAGAAGTCCACCGAGGACATAGCCGGCGAGCACGAGCAGCGGCGCCATCGGCGATTCGTTGAGCGTTCGTGCCATGCGCACGAGCGATTCGAGCGCGACGAAATCGCGTAAAGGCGTCCAGCGCCACATCGCCGCGAGTGCCGCAAGCGTGAGCAGTACGACGGTGGCACGCCATACGCGGCTCACGGTCGGCTTGCGCGCGGCCAGGGGAACGAATTCCTGCACGAGCTTTTCGGGATCCATGGGGCGCTCCGGATCTACGACGGCGCTCGCCGGCACGAGCGCGTCGATTTCTGGCGGCACGCGAGGTTCTATCGGCTCGAGCGTCCGGCCAGCACGTTTCAAGGCCTCGATCGCCGGGATCAGCCTGCCATCATGCCGGGCAATTTCGGCGCCTACGGTCTCCGGATCGGTACCGAGGTGCTCGGCGAGCAGCCGGTTCCTCAGGCCTGCAATGGCGCGGCGGATGCGCTCGTCTCCCCGTGACTCGACGGCAATGTTGCATTCCGTGTCGAAGCCCATGGAGCGGTTGCTGAAGTTCGCCGATCCCACGCTGCAGAGGTCGTCGTCCACGACGAGGACCTTGCTGTGGACGTTCAGCACGTTCGGCAATTCGAGCCCGGGTACGCGCGGGTAATACAGCCGATAGCGGTTATCGACATCCGCCTCCTGCAACTGCTTGTGCAGGCGGGCGCGGAGCACGCCCATCGTCCGCTCTTCGAGCCAGCCTTCTTCGATTTGCCGCGACACCACGACGACGTCCGGCCCGTCCGGGCTGCGAAGACGCGCGGCCAGCGCGGCTCCGACGACGCTCGAGCTGAAATACTGGTTCTCGAGATACATCGACCGCCGGGCCGCGGCGATCGCATCCACGTAGAGGTACCGTATTTCCGTCACAGGGATGCCGCTCGTGTAGCCCGGATCGGTACGCGCGATTGCAACGTCCACGTTGACGATGTCCGGTTCCACCCCGCCCGGCCACGGATCGTTCGTGGGTGCGTGGTCCACACTGCGTGCCGGCCGCTTGGATACGCGGCTCCAGCGGTCGCGGCAGAGGACGCCGAGCGCGCGTGCTGCAGCACCGTCCACCAGCGCCTGCACGTCGTGATACGGCCGATACGGTTTGCCTTCCGGATCACAGCGTCCGGGCTCGTTACAACCATGTTCCGACGTATCCCAGCGGCAGTGCGTGAGATCGAGCCCGCCGACGAACGCAACCGCATCGTCGACGACGACGATCTTCTGGTGGTGTGACGCGCCGGCCGGATGTTTATCGTCCAGTCTGAACGAAAGGCGCCGGTGCGTGCGCCAGTCGAGCTTGTAGATCGGCAGCCACTCGCGATCCAGCGCGAAAACCATCGCGAAGTCCCAGGACAGCACGTACATCCGCAGGTCCCGCTGGCGCTTCACGACTTCGTTCAGGAAATCGCCGAGCTCTTCCGGCAAGCCGTCGTCGGCGCCGCCGGGAACGAGCCTGATACGACTATCGATGTCCCATCCGAGTATGAACACGCTGCGGCGCGCCTTGGCGATCGCGGCTCGCACGGCGGCAAAGTAAGCCGCACCGTCGATGAGGAACGCGAGGCGGTTGGCGCGTTCGATGCGCCAGCAGTTGCGCCCTGGCACGAGCAAACCCTGCTCGGCTCGAGTTTCCGGTGTAGTCAGATCCATGAATCTTTTGATGAAAGAGCGTCAGCTCTGCCCGAGCGGTCGCGAGCCCCTTCGCAAATCGTGTGCCCGGAACGGTCTGCGCCGTCCGAATCAGCCGGGCAGCGCGAAATCGCGGTCGTGCTCGAGGCAGGGCAGCATGCCCCGCACGCGTGCGACCCGCGCAGGATCGATGTCCGCATAGACGACGCCGGGCGCCTCGCCACCGTCCGCGACGGTCTCGCCCCAGGGATCCACCACCAGCGAATGACCGTAAGTCGTGCGGTTGCCCGGATGCTCGCCACACATGGCGGGGGCGAATACGAAGCATGCGTTCTCGATCGCGCGCGCCTGGATGAGGGTATGCCAGTGGAACTTGCCGGTCGAACGCTGGAAGGACGACGGAATCGTGAGAAAAAGGGCGCCCGCTTTGGCGAGCGCTCTGTAGAGCTGCGGGAAGCGTAAGTCGTAACAGACGGTCAGGCCGAGCTTCCCCCACGGCGTTTCGGCGACGATCGCCCGGTCGCCGGGGCAGTACGCCGAAGACTCGCGGATCACTTTGCCGTCCGGGAGTGTCGCGTCGAACATGTGGATCTTGTCGTAACTCGCGGCGACATGGCCGTCGGCCGCGAGCAGATACGAGCGATTCGCGATGCGATCGCCGTCCGTCCGGAGCGTGAGCGAGCCGACGAGGAGCCAGACCGACAGCTCTCGCGCGAGCGATCGAAGCTCGGCGAGCGGTGGACCGCCGTCGGCCGGAAGGGCGCGCTCGCGCATGACCCGGCCGCTGCCGTCCATCATGAGCGTGTATTCCGGCGTGAGCACGAACTGTGCGCCGTTCCGCGCAGCTTCGCGCGTCATCGATTCGACGCTCTCGAGGTTGTGCGCGAGATCGTTGCCCGTCTGCATCTGCAGCAGGGCAACGCGGAAGCTGCCGGTCACTGCTTCTATACCGTTGCGCGCGTGCGTGGCGCCATCGTGCCGGATTTGATGTCCTCCGGCGCTTCGGCGTTGGGGAAGTTGAACTCGAGGACCGTCCCGATCGGATCTCTGAGGAAAATCTGATAACCCGCCTCGGGCACGTTCTGTTCCTCGAATACGATCCCGAGCTTGCGCACGTGGTTGCGAAATTCGGACGCGCCCTTCATCCGGAAAGCCATATGGTCGACGCTGCCGTTGTGCTTCTCCGACAGAAAGCCTTCGGCCACGCGGGCACCGACGTGAATGATCGGCTCGTCGCCGAGATAAAGCCAGAGCCCTTCGTTGTTGAAGTTCGGCCTGTAGCCTTTCCTGAGCCCCATCACTTCACCATAAAACTTCTCGATCTTCGGCAGGTCGGCTTTCGAGCAGCGGATATTGAGGTGCAGCAGTCCTTCGAGTTTCATACGGGCTCCTCTATACGTCTTGCGGTGTGGCAGTCCCGGACATGTGGCGTTCGATTTCGCGCACGGGTTTTTCGCCGCGGATATTGCGGCCTGTTGGTGTCCACGTGCAGACCGGTGCGCCTTCGGCCCAAACTGTCTTGTACGCACCGGGCACGAAAAATTCCGCGAAGACCATCTCTTCGTCGCCTTCGCTGCGAAGGTAATGACGCTCGCAGTCGTCGTAATAGATGAGGTCGCCGGCTTGCACGGCAATCGGGTTTTCGTTCGCATAAGCCGTGCCGCGGCCTTTCAGCACGTACATGAAATGCTCGGCCCCGACGTGGTGGTGCCTGGACGCTTGCGTGCCCGGCGGATAGACGATCATCTCGCCTTTCACCGCGGTCGTGCCGAAGAGTTTCGGCGTGACGATATATATGCGCTTGCGGGCGTCGTGCTCGGAGTCGAGCACCGGTTCCCGCGACCAGTCGACCACGCGCAGGTGAGGCGGCTCCTCCGCAAGCTTCGGGTCGAGCCGCGAAGCCTGCGGTACTTGCGCGTGCAGGAGTACGGCACCGCGTTTACCCGAGGCGCTCACAGTCGCTTTCGGCGGCAGGAGAACGATGTGCGTGCTGCCAAGCGCGAGCTTTGCCGGCGGCGCGGTGAGCAGCGTCTCGCCCTCGAGTATCTGGATCCACGCGAGACTTCCGGGTTCGACGAAAAGCTCGATCGATTTCCCGGGAGCAAGCTTTACGCGGTCGAGCAGTACTTTCGTGCGCGGCAATCGCGCTGAAGTGAGCAGACGCTGCCGCTCGATGCCGGGTGCGAGCACCTCCGGCCAGACGCTACTTTGATTGAATGTGACTGCCACATCGATTCCGTCGCGTGATGTGAGAGATACTCTAACCGCCGATGCTCAACCGGGCAAGGAGTGATGGGGCTACCGCAAGCACCTGTCGCCATCACCTCTTCGTGACTTCTTCCAGCTCACCCTGCCAGCCGCCACCCAGCGCGCGCACGAGATCCGCCACCGCTGCGCGCTGCGCTCGGAGCGCGTCGATGCGATTCAACTCCGCCTGCAGCAGGTTGCGCTCGGCGTCCAGCACTTCGAGCTGACTGGAAAGGCCGTTCTCGTAGCGAATGCGTGCGAGCCGCAGCGTCTCCGTGAGCGCCGCCACGCGAGCGTTTTCGGCTGCATGCGTTTCGCGGGCGCGCACTTGCGCGGAAAGCGCTTCGCGGACTTCGCCGAATGCGGTTTGCACCGTTTTCTGGTACTGCGCGACCGCCTGCTGCTCGCGTGCTTCTGCCGCCTGGACCTCGCCTCGCAATCGGCCCCCCTGAAAGATCGGCTGGGCGAGCCCGAACGCGAGCTGCCATATCCGCGCAGGCGCGGTGAAAAGGTCGGCGAGCGAGGCGCTTTCGCCACCGAGGTAACCGGTGAGCGCAATGCGCGGGAAAAGCGAGGCGCGTGCCGCAGCGATGCGCGCGTTCGTTGCGATCAGACGCTGCTCGACGTCGACGATGTCCGGCCGTCGCAGCAGCAGGTCGGACGGCAAACCTTCGGGCACGACATCATTCGGAAGCTGTCCACGGTCGTCAGCGAATGCGAGCGCTTCCTCGACGATCGCGCGCGGCGTGCGGCCCAGCAGAGTGAGGAGGGCGACTTCCTCTGCCGTGCGGCGCTGCCGGATCCCCGGAAGTTGCGCGCGGGCGGCCGCGACTTCGGCTTCGAGCTGTCGCAGATTGAAATCCGCGATCAAACCCGCGTCATAGCGCTTGCGCTGGAGCTCGAGATCGCGGGCGCGCACTTCGATCGTGCGTTGCGTGACTGCAACCTGGCGGTCGAGCGCGAGCAATGTGTGATACGACTGAACGATTTGATTGACGAGTGCGATCCGCACGGTTTGACGCGCCGATTGTGTCGCAAGCAACTCTGCCCGCGCCGCGTCGCTCGCACTGCGCAAACGCCCCCACAGGTCGAGCTCGTAAGAAACATTCACTGTTGCCTGGTTGGAATTGCGCGTGAGCGGAACGCCTGGAGGCAGCGGAACCGAGGAGCGCGCGGACGAGCGCGTGCGATCGCGTTGCGCGGTCACATCGACCGCGGGCAGGCGCTCGGCATCGGTGATTCGGAGCACGGCGCGGGCTTCATCTATCCGCGCGGCGGCGATCGCGAGATCGCGATTGCGCTCGAGACCTTCTGCCACGAGCCGGTCGAGCACAGGGTCCCCGTAAAGACTCCACCAGCGCTCACCGAGTGCGGATTGCCCCTGCGCGGGCGCGTCTTTCCACGCGGCCGGCAGTTCCACCGCGGGCCTCTCATAGCGCGGGCCCGTTGCGCAGCCGGCGAGAATCGTTACCGCAAGCGCGACGACGAGGCTACGTCGCATCGCCACCTCCAGCCGGATGTGGCGCATGGTGAGGAGGAAGGTGCGGCGCATGGCCCGCAGCCCTGCGATGGTGCGCGGCTTCTTCCTCGATGTCGCGTGTCGAGCGCGTTTCGGTGAGCCGCCGATCGACGATCACTTTGTAGAAGAGCGGGATGAAGAAAATCGCGAGAAATGTCGCCGCCAGCATGCCGCCCATCACGCCCGTGCCGACGGAAAGGCGAGCGCCTGCGCCGGCGCCGGAGGAAAACGCCAGCGGCGCGACACCGAGAATGAACGCAAGCGAAGTCATCAGAATGGGCCGGAACCGGAGGCGCGCCGCTTCGAGAGCGGCCGCGGACGTCGACAGGCCTTCGCTTTTCTTGAGCACGGCATACTCGACGATCAGGATGGCGTTCTTCGCCGCGAGCCCAAGGAGCGTCACGAGTCCGATCTGGAAATACACGTCGTTCGTGTAGTTGCGAAGGTAGACCGCGGCAAGGGCACCGAACGTGCCGAACGGAAGCGCAAGAAGCACGGACAGAGGCAGCGTCCAGCGTTCGTACTGCGCGGCGAGAATGAGGAACACCATGACCACTGCGAGTCCCAGCGCCGTGGTGGATGTGCCGCCCGAGCGCTTTTCCTGGAACGAGGCGCCGCTCCAGTCGTAGCTGAAATCCGCCGGCAGCACGTCGCGCGCGATTTTCTCCATGCGTTCGATCGCCTGCCCGGAGCTGTAGCCCTGCGCCGCGGACCCGATGATCTTCACCGCAGGCAGGTTGTTGAAACGATCGAGGGTGTCGGGGCCTGAAGAATAGCGCGTCGTGAGCAGCGACGAGAGCGGTACCATCGTCCCTTTTTCCGAACGCACCCACACCGCGCCCACGTCGTCGGGGCGATTGCGGTAGCGCGACTCCGCCGAAAGCAGCACCTGCCACGTGCGTCCGTACTTGTTGAAATCGTTCACGTAGTACGAACCGAGGGTGGCGGCGAGCGTGCTGTACACCTCGTCGATCGGCACGCCCAACGCTTTCGCTTTTTCACGATCGGTGTCGACGTAAAGCTGCGGGACGTTCGCGCGCCAGAGCGTGTTCACCTGCTGGCCGGCGAACATGGGGTCTTTAGCCACCGCACCGATGAATTGTTGCGAGACCTCCGAGAGGCGCTTCGCACCCCCTTCGCCGCGGTTCTGGATGTAGAACTCGAAGCCGCCGGCGTTGCCGAGCCCGAAGATCGGCGGCGGGTTGAAGGCGAGCACGAGCGCTTCCTTGATGTGCGCCGTTTTCATGAAAAGCTCGCCCACCAGCTGCTTCGTGTGGGCGTTGCGTTCGTCCCAGTGTTTCTGAGTCACGAATATCGTTGCCGCGCTGTTCCTGAATGCGCCTCCGACGAAATCGAAGCCGGTGAAGGCCACCGCGTACTCGTTTGCGGGATTCGACCGGATCGCCTCCACCACTTCGGCGACTACTTTGTCGGTGCGCTCGAGCGTCGCGCCGTCCGGCAGGAACACGGCGGCGATGTAGAAACCCTGGTCCTCGTCCGGCACGAGCGATCCGGGGGTCGCGCGCCAGAGCCCCAGGGTGATCGCAAACATACCGGCGAAGAGAAGCGCGCCGATCGCTCCGCGACGGAGCATCCATGCGACGCCGTCGCTATAGCGGTTCGTCACGTGGGCGAACCAGCGGTTGAACGCCTGGAAGAAGCGCCCCGGCCGATGGTGCTCGCGTTTGAGAATGAGCACGCATAGCGACGGCGTGAGCGTGAGCGCGACGAGCCCGGAAATCACGACCGCAATGGCAATGGTCACCGCGAACTGGCGGTAGAGCTCACCGGTGAGCCCGCCGAGAAACGCGATCGGCACGAAAACGGCGCAGAGCGTCAGCACGATCGCAATGACGGGCCCGGTCACTTCGTGCATCGCCTTGATGGCGGCTTCGCGCGCAGTGCGCTCTTCTTCGCGCATGATGCGCTCGACGTTCTCGAGTACGACGATGGCGTCGTCGACGACGATGCCGATGGCGAGCACCATGCCGAAAAGCGTGAGGGTGTTGATCGAGTAGCCGAGCGCGAGAAGGCCGGCGAACGTGCCGATCAGCGACACGGGTACCGCGCTGAAAGGAATGAGCGTCGCACGCCAGTTTTGCAGGAACAGGAAGACGACGAGGAACACCAGCACCATTGCCTCGGCGAGCGTGATGAGCACTTCCCGGATGGAGACCTTTACGAAGCGCGTCGTGTCGTAGGGCACCGAGTATGAAAGACCCGGCGGGAAACGCTCGCTCAGACGCGCGAGCTCGGCTTTGACGCGATCGCCGGTTTCGAGCGCGTTCGCGCCGGGCTGCAGGAATATGCCGATGAGCGTCGCCGATTTGCCGTTCACCCGCCCCATGAACTCGTAATCCTTGGACCCGAGCTCTACGCGGGCGACATCTTTCAATCGCAGAACCGAGCCGTCGGGATTCGCGCGCAGGACGATGTTCTCGAACTGCTGTGGATCCGAGAGTCGTCCGCGCGTCGTGATCGTGTACACGAGCTCCTGTGAATCGGCGACAGGCGACTGGCCGATTTTGCCGGCCGCGAATTGTGCGTTCTGCTCGTTGAGCGCACGGATCACGTCGCCGCTCGTGAGCTTCAACTGCCCGAGCCGGTCGGGCCGGAGCCACACGCGCATCGCGTAATCCTTCGCGCCGAAAATCTGCACGTTGGTCGTGCCCGGCACCCGCTTCATCGCATCGAGCACGTTGAGCGTCACGAAGTTGGAGATCTGCAGATCGCTCAGCCGGTCGTCGGGCGACGTGAACGCGATGACCTGCAGGAAAGCCGACGATCCTTTCTCCACCGTCACGCCTTGTCGGCGGACTTCCTGCGGCAGGCGTGGTTCGGCCTGTTTCACACGGTTATTGACGTTGAGCGCGGCCTTATCCACGTCCGAGCCGATTTCGAACGTCACCTGGATTTCGACGGCTCCCGAAGCGCTGGAGGTCGAGCTCATGTAGAGCATGTTCTCGACGCCGTTGATCTGATTTTCGAGCGGCGCCGCAACCGTCTGCTCGAGGACTTCAGCCGATGCGCCCGGGTACACAGCCCGCACAGTTACGACCGGCGGCGCGATTTCCGGATACTGCGCGATCGGGAGCGCGCGCATGGACGCGAGCCCCGCGATGACGATGAAAATCGAGAGGACCGCCGCGAAAATCGGACGATCGATGAAGAAGCGCGACAACATCGGGAGCTCCCCTTACTTGGGCGCGGTTGAGGTCGCCGGCGACGTTGCGACCTGCACAGGCGCGCCCGGCCCGATCTTCATCACGCCGTCGAGGATCACGCGATCGCCGGGTTTCAGGCCGGATTCGATGATCCATCCGTCGCCGGCCCATTCGCCGACTTGCACGGGGCGCGGCTCCGCCTTGTTCTCGGCATTCACGAGATAAACGAACTTGTCCTTGGGACCCTCGAGGACGGCACGTTGCGGAATGACGATCGCGGCCGGCCGAACGGCGCCCTGAAGCAGGATGCGCACGAACTCTCCGGCGCGGAGCACGTTGCGGGCATTGGTGAATTCCGCGCGCGCTTCGCTCGTGCCGGTCTGATTGCTCACGCGCACGTCCGTGAAGTCGAGGGTTCCGGTGCCCGGGTATGTGCTTCCGTCCGAAAGCCTGACGCTCGTCCGGAAGCGATTGCCGGCGGGAAGCTTGAGCTTGCCTGCCTCGACATTGCGGCGGATTGCAAGATGCTCGCGATCCGGTATGCCGAATATCACGTACATCGGATCGGTTTGCGTGACCGTTGTCATGAGCACGTTCGGACCCGACACGAGCGTGCCTTCCGAAATTGCGGCGCGGCTCGCAACGCCGCTGATCGGTGCTTCGACGCGGGTATACCCGAGGTTGAGCTTCGCCTCGTTCAGACGCGCCTGTACGCTCCTCGCCTCCGCTTCCGCTATGCGAACGGCGGACATCGCATCGTCGAGCTCTTTCTGGCTGACGGCTTTCGCCTCGAGCACGGGTTTTAGCCGGGCTACATCACGGCGCGCCTGTTCGAGTCGCGCCGTCGCAACGCCGAGATCGGCTTCGGTGCGTGCGACAGCCACCTGGAAAGGTTCCGGATCGATGCTGAACATCGTGTCGCCCTTGCGCACCGCCGCGCCTTCCTTGTAATTGCGACGAAGGACGATACCGGTTACGCGCGCGCGTACTTCGACTTCACGAAAGCCCGCGGTCTGCCCCATGTATTCGTACGTGACGGGCACTTCTTTCGCTTCGGCCGTTACGACTGTGACCTGGGCAGGCGGCATCCCGCCGTGTTGCTGCTGCGGCTTGGCAGGCCCGCAGGCGCTGACGAGGATCGACAGCGTAAGCGGAATGAATGCGGTTGCTAG
>Ga0075421_100003467_pt1 | contig 18874 bp, 17 predicted proteins | sample SoiMetdeltSBSDD5_FD_75292 | JGI IMG/M metagenome (GOLD analysis project Ga0075421, IMG submission 75292) | Bulk soil microbial communities from a Populus tree surrounding site in Tennessee, USA - Soil MetaG P. deltoides SBSDD5 | ecosystem: Environmental > Terrestrial > Soil > Tree plantation... | reverse complement strand
GCACTCCTCTCCGACGACGCCGATCTCTATTTTAAAGGTACAGGAACCGTCATCACGAGTGAGGCCGCAACGGGATCGGCCTCCCTGACGCAACTGCCGGAAGAGCAGCGCTTCACCGTCGTTTCGACGGAAGGCGATTTCGCCCGCGCGCTGGCGGAGATCAAGCGGCAGCTGTCTCGCCGCGCTGACGATTTTCAAGCCGGGGCAGAGCGCCTGCGCGCCGAGCGCCAGCGCCTCGAAACGGCCGGCGGCCCCGCCGATGTGTTGCAGAAGAATCTGAAGTCGCTCGATCTGAAGATCGGCGAGTTCCAGACGCGCGCCACTGATCTGCGCGACCGCGCCTTAGCGGCGAATGCACCCGAGAAACTTGACTCGACGGTTCCCAGTCTCCTGGCGGAGGTGAACTCGGGTCTCATCAAAGCCGAGGAAATCGCCTCCGACAGGCTCACCGGCACAGCTCTCCTGTTGCCGGCGTCTCTAGGCCTGGCTGCTCCGGGCACCTGGCGTCTCGTCACCTATGAAACCCCTGAATCCTCCCGCCAGATTGGCGACCAGGAGGTGGCCTGGCTTGAAAGCCTGAAGCGGCAGGGACTCATCCGCTCTCACTTCAACACCCGCTTTTTCACTGCTGGCGACAGTCGCGAGCCCGAGCTAGCCGGTATCCGCGGCGCTCTCATTGGCTCCCTTTTGACGCTAATGGTCACGCTCACGATCTGCCTCCCGGTAGGCGTCGCAGCCGCAATCTATCTTGAGGAATTCGCCAGGAAGAATCGTCTGACCGAGATTATCGAGGTCAACATCAACAATCTCGCCGCCGTTCCCTCGATCGTTTTCGGCCTGCTCGGTCTGGCTCTGTTTCTCAACACCTTCGGCCTGCCGCGCTCTGCGGCCCTTGTCGGCGGCCTCGTCCTCGCCCTCTTGGTGCTGCCGACGATCATCATCGCCAGCCGCGCCGCGCTCAAGGCCGTGCCGCCGTCGATCCGCGAGGCGGCTTTGGGCGTCGGCGCCTCGCACCAGCAGGCAGTCTTGCACCATGTCCTGCCGCTTGCCATGCCCGGCATTATGACCGGCACCATCATCGGCATGGCGCATGCCCTGGGCGAGACGGCACCGCTCCTCATGATCGGCATGGTCGCCTTCATCGTTGATATTCCGAGCGGCATCACCGACTCGGCGACCGTTCTTCCCGTTCAGATTTATCTGTGGTCCGATCTTCCTGAGATCGCTTTCCAGGCAAAAACGGCCGCAGCCATCATCGTCCTTCTCGTCGTTTTGTTTCTCATGAACGGATTTGCCATCGTTCTGCGTCGGCGCTTTGAGCGCCGCTGGTAGGAGTCATGAAAATGGACGCTTCCAATACCACCGTCATCGCGCCCTCAACTCCCTCAATCATCGCCGAGCGGGTGATTAAGATCTCCGCCCGCAATGTCGATGTGTTCTACGGTGCCAAGCAGGCCATCCACGATCTCTCGATCGATATTCCCGACCGCGCAGTTTCAGCCTTCATCGGTCCCTCGGGCTGCGGCAAGTCGACCTTTCTTAGAGTGATCAACCGCATGAACGACACCATCCCTAGTGCGCGCGTAACGGGCACGATCGAGATCGACGGCGAGAACATCTACGACAAGAGGCTTGACCCCGTGCTTCTGCGGGCCCGGGTTGGCATGGTCTTTCAGAAGCCCAATCCTTTCCCGAAGTCGATCTATGAGAATGTGGCCTACGGGCCCCGCATTCATGGACTGGCAGGTTCGCGCGAAGAACTCGACGAGATCGTCTTTTCTAGCTTGCGCCGTGCCGGCCTCTTCGACGAGGTGAAGGATCGTCTCGCGGCACCCGGTACTAGCCTGTCGGGTGGCCAGCAACAAAGGCTGTGCATTGCCCGCGCCATTGCCGTCAACCCCGAAGTCATCCTGATGGATGAGCCGTGCTCGGCCCTCGATCCCATTGCCACCGCCCGCATCGAGGAGCTCATTGACGAGCTGAAGCAGAATTTCTGCATCGTCATCGTCACCCACTCCATGCAACAGGCGGCCCGCGTGTCGCAGCTCACCGCCTTTTTCCACTTGGGTTTTCTCGTCGAGACGGGAGATACCGACGAGATTTTTACCAATCCGAAGGATAAGCGCACCCAGGACTATATCACCGGCCGTTTCGGCTAGGCCGCACGCGCCAAGGAGATGGAAATGAACGAACACACGGTCAAGAAATTCGACGAGGAGCTCACCGCTCTCAAGACAAAGATCGCGCAGATGGGCGGACTGGCGGAAGAACAGCTGGCGCGCTCCATCGACGCCCTTATTAGCCACGACGTGGACACCGCCGATCAGATCATCATGACAGACGACAAGATCGATGCCCTCGAGCTGGAGATCGAGGAGAAGGCGATACTGACCATTGCCAAGCGACAACCCATGGCGCTCGATTTGCGCGAGATCATGGTCTCGATCCGCATTGCCTCCGACCTCGAGCGCATCGGCGATCTTGCCAAGAACATCGCCAAGCGCATCCATGCCATCGAGCAGGAGCATCCTCGGCGCATCATGACAGGCCTTGCTCGCATGGGCCGCCTCGCCCTGGCACAGCTCAAGGAGGTGCTCGATGCCTACGCCCAGAGAGACGAGGCGAAAGCGCTCGCCGTTTGGCGTGGCGATGAGGAGATCGACGCCCTCTACAACTCGATTTTTCGCGAGCTTTTGACCTATATGATGGAGGATCCGCGCAATATCGGTGTCTGCACTCATCTCCTGTTCGGCGCCAAGAACATCGAGCGCATCGGCGACCATGCCACCAACATCGCCGAGAACATTTACTATCTCGCGCATGGCAAGCCGCTCAAGGACGAGCGTCCGAAAAAGGACACGACCAGCACGACCCCCGTTACGACCTTCGGAGCCTGATTGCTCATGTCCGCATCGATCTTGATCGTGGAAGATGAAGAGCCGTTGAAGGTTCTGCTTGCCTATAATTTCGAGTCCGAGGGCTATCGCGTACGTTCGACCGCAATGGGCGAGGACGTTCCCATGATGATCGCCGACGAGCGCCCGAACCTTGTGATCCTTGATTGGATGCTACCTGGCATTTCGGGGATCGAAGTCTGCCGCTTGCTGCGCTCTCGCGCCGATACGCGCAACATTCCGATCATCATGCTCACCGCGCGCGGAGAGGAATCGGAGCGCGTCCGAGGGCTGGCCACGGGCGCCGACGATTATGTGGTAAAACCCTTCTCCGTCCCGGAGCTGTTGGCGCGTGTGCGCAGTCTGTTGCGCCGGGCCGATCCCGATGTCGTCGCCGAAGTTCTCTCGATCGGCGACCTATCGCTAGACCGCAAGATGCGCCGCGTGACGCGAGCCGGTCGCGACATCACGTTGTCGCCGACCGAGTTTCGCCTGCTCGAGCACCTCATGCAGTCGCCGGGCCGGGTCTACAGCCGCTCGCAGCTTTTGGACGCGGTCTGGGGCCGTGACGTCTACATCGACGAGCGCACGGTCGATGTTCACGTCGGCCGACTCCGCCGGGCGCTGTCGCGCGCCCGCGAAACCGATCCTATTCGCACGGTTCGCGGCACGGGTTATTCCTTTGATGAACGATTTCAAGCCGAGTTGGCGAAAGGTGCCGGGGAGCGGCGTCACACGCCAGTGAGAGGGGCGGATCGTTGACGGGCTCCGTCGCTCCCCGGTTATGACCCCAACGCCGGACCGGGCATGGGGATCTTCGAAATCACACGTCCAGACAAGACGAAAACGCGCACAACTCTTCACTCTGCGATGGCACGGGCCAGGCATGGTTCTTCTTGACCACGGTCAAATTCGCATTCTGGGCGCTGACTGCCTCTGGCGCATAAGCGCCCGACGCCAGCAGTGCGGCGGCCAGTGCGGCTGTGGCAAAAATCTTGAGCATTTTCCTGTCCAGCCCAGTCCGGTTTTCCGGTTTTAACAGGAAGAATGAAGGCCCACCCCCGAACCCATCCTGAACGCCTCGTTCATCTGCCGTTTATCTTTGCGGCATTTTCGTGGGGCATGAAGGGACAAAATGAGAAGGGGCCGCGCCATGCGCGACCCCGGAAAGCGAGAGAAGAAGAATTGCGGAGCTTAGCTCGCTGCCTTGCGCCTGCGATCCTGCAAGGGCTGAAAGGCGATGCGGGCGTGATACTCGCAATAGGGTCCGCCATCGGCTTTTGGCGTGTGCCCGCAGAAACAGAAGTCCTCATGCCCGGGATCCCCCACCGGCCAGCGGCACGTACGGTCGGAGAGCATCAATATGTTCACTCGCTCCCCTTCGGGCACGTGAATGTCGACGAGGCGGATGGGCTCGGGCTCCGGTTCGGGTCTCAGAGCCGCCTCCAGCCGGTGCATAGGCTTGAGTGCGGTTGCGCCGTGCACCGGCAGCATGGGCCGCCCCGGATGCGAAGGCTCACGTGTTTTCCGCGCGCGCGGCCTCGCCGTACGCTGCGGCGTCACTCGACCAGAAAGTCCCAGCCGATGCACCTTTCCGATCACCGCGTTGCGGGTGACCCCATATCCCAATCTGCCGGCAATTTGGCTCGCGCTAAGACCTTCATTCCACAGCTTTTTAAGTATCTCGACCCGCTCTTCCGTCCAGGACAGCTTGTCGTTGGGAGCGGCTGGGTTCGTAGTCTCTAAGAGCATTGTCACCCCTGAATCCCCTATGCTTCGGCGGCCGCCCATTCGGTCCGCGCGCGTAAACGACGACTGACTGAGAACGCTAGATGTTGTGTGCAGCCACACAAAAACCTACTACAGGCCGCGAATCAGCTGCAAGAATCAGAGAATTTTTTCCCCAGCTTCCTTCCCCTTGCCCGATTAATAAAGGTTAACAAATACGCGACTCGGCAGGCATGCGACCTTCTGACTCAGTGGCAGGGAAACCACAGGCAAGAACGGCTTTCATTGACCGTCGGCGGCAAGCGTTTATATAGCGGCATTCCTGCATCGCATTGCGGCGATAAGCGCGGCACTTTTGATTTCACAGGTCTTTTCACATGATAACCCCGGTACTTCCGACTTATGCACGCGCCGCGCTTTCCTTTGAGAGAGGGGAGGGCTCGTATCTTTTTTCCAAGGACGGCACCCGCTACCTCGATTTCGGCGCCGGCATCGCCGTATCGAGCCTCGGCCACGTTCATCCCCATCTCGTCGCGGCCCTGACCTGTCAGGCCCAGAAGCTGTGGCATACGTCGAACCTCTATCAGATCGACGGCCAGGAGCGCCTCGCACGCCGCCTCATCGAGGCGACTTTTGCCGACACGGTATTCTTCACCAATTCGGGCGCCGAGGCGATCGAATGCGCCATCAAGATGGCGAGACGCTTTCATTGGGCCAATGGCATGCCCGAGCGCCATCGCATCGTCACCTTCGAAGGCGCTTTCCACGGCCGCACCCTCGCCACCATCGCTGCCGGCGGTCAGCCCAAATATCTCGAGGGCTTCGGCCCCAACATGCCCGGTTTCGACCAGGTCCCTTTTGCCGACGATGAGGCGCTTCGGAACGCCATTTCCGAGGAGACCGCCGCCATTCTGATCGAGCCGATCCAGGGCGAAGGCGGCATCCGCTCGGTGCCAGGAGAGAGGCTCCGCCAGCTGCGTGAACTCTGCGACCGCGCCGGCCTCCTCTTGATTTTCGATGAGGTGCAATGCGGCATTGGCCGAACGGGACGCTTCTTCGCTCATGAATGGGCAGGCGTCACCCCCGACATCATGGCCATCGCGAAAGGCATTGGCGGCGGCTTTCCCATGGGAGCCTGCCTCGCTGTCGAAAAGGCCGCCTCCGCGATGACCGTGGGCAGCCACGGCTCGACCTTCGGCGGCAACCCCCTCGCCATGGCTGTGGGCAATGCCGTGCTCGATATCGTTCTTGCCGACGGCTTTTTTGATCGCGTGCGCTCTTCGGCACTTCTACTCTCCCAGAAGCTCGCGCGTCTCAAGGATGAGCATCCCGCGATCATCGAAGAAGTGCGTGGCTTGGGCCTCATGCTGGGGCTGCAGTGCCGGCCCAAGAACACCGATGTCATTTCCGCCTGTCATGAGGAGAGGCTCCTCGCCATCGCCGCCGGTGACAATGTCGTCCGCCTCCTGCCGCCCTTGACCGTGAACCCCGCCGAAATTTCCGAAGCTCTCGAGTGCCTCGACCGTGCCTGTCTTTCGCTCGAGAAGGCGGGGGCGGTTCAGGCGTTGGCCTGAGACGAGAGCCCATGCTGCAGCCACGCCATTTCCTCGATTTGTCCGATCTCGACGCCGGCGACCTCGCTGCCATTCTCGAACGCGGCCAATCCATGAAGCGAGCGCGCGAGGGCCAGCCGCAAGGCGTCACCGAGCCCGCGAGTCCGCTCTCAGGCAAGCTTCTTGCCATGATCTTCGAGCGGCCCTCCACCCGTACACGGGTCTCCTTCGACGTTGCCATGCGCCAGATGGGTGGCGAGACTCTCCTGCTTTCGGCCCATGACATGCAGCTTGGCCGCGGCGAGAGCATTGCCGATACCGCGCGCGTTTTATCGCGTTATGTCGACGCCATCATGATCCGCTCGACGAGCCATGCCTCGCTTCTGGAACTCGCCCAGCATGCGACCGTGCCCGTCATCAACGGTCTCACCGATCGCTCTCACCCCTGCCAGATCATGGCCGACCTTCTGACTCTGCGCGAAAAGAAAAAAAGGCTTGAGGGTCTGATCGTTGCCTGGTGCGGTGATAGCTGCAACGTCACCAATTCGTGGATTCACGCCGCGGGCAAATTCGGATTAGCCTTGCGCATCGCCAGTCCCGAACCCCTTCAGCCTCAACCCTGGATCATCGACTGGGCGAGGAGCAACCGGGTCGATCTGCTCATCACCTCCGACCCCGCCGTGGCCGTCAAGGATGCCGATTGCGTCGTCACCGACACCTGGGTGTCGATGAACGTGACCGAGTCGGCCAACCGTCACAACCTTCTCAAGCCTTATCAGGTAACTTCCGCATTGATGGACCTGGCCAAGGAAGATGCAGTTTTCATGCATTGCCTGCCCGCCCATCGGGGCGAGGAAGTGACGGCCGAGGTGATCGATGGGCCGCGGTCGATCGTCTTCGACGAGGCCGAGAATCGCCTTCATGCTCAGAAGGGCATTCTCGCCTTCTGTCTTGGACCGGGGACCTGAACGTCATGGCGGACATGGTCGACGATCTGGTCCAGCCCTTCGAGGTGAAGCCCTTGGGCGTTCGCGGTCGGCTTGTGCGCTTAGGGCCGGCGGTCGACGACATCTTGCATCGCCACGCCTATCCGGCCCCCGTCTCCGCTCTTCTCGGCGAAGCCATCGCCCTGACGGCGATGCTTGGCTCCGCTCTGAAGTTCGACGGCAAGTTCATTCTCCAGGCTCGCGGTGATGGGCCGGTCGATCTGTTGGTTGCCGATTATTCGACCTCGGGCGGTATGCGCGGCTACGCTCGCTACGATGCCGATGCCTTGTCCAGCTTTTCCGACTCCACCGATATTTCGGCCGGAAGGCTTCTGGGCCAGGGTCACTTGGCCATGACCATCGATCAGGGCGGTGCCATGGATCGCTATCAGGGCATCGTTGCCCTCGAAGGCAAATCCCTGAACGAAGTCGCCCATGAGTATTTCGAGCGCTCCGAGCAGATCCCCACGCGCGTCATATTGGCGACGGGACCGCTCATCGGCCGCGGCCGCGCAGCGCGCGAAGCATGGCGCGCCGGCGGGATATTGATACAGCATCTGCCGGCGAGCGGCCCATCCAGTCCCTTGAACCTCTCCTCGGGAGATGCGCCGGAGGGCGCCATTGAAGTTCACCGGGAGGATGACCGCTGGGTGGAGGCCCGGCTCCTCGTTCAGACGGTCGAAGCCCATGAACTGCTCGATCCGACCATCACGCCCGCACGCCTCCTCTATCGGCTCTTTCACGAGCGCGGTGTCACCGTTTATCAGCCGCAGGGGATGAAGAGCGAATGCACCTGCTCGCGTGAGCGCATCGCTGCCGTCTTGCGCGGCTTCACGCCGCAAGAGCGCAACGAGATGCGCCAGGGAGATGAGATTATCGTTACCTGCGAATTTTGTTCGACCCGCTACAGCTTTGATCCCGCCGAGATCGAGACGGAGATCACTGCGAGCAGTAGTCGCCAAGCCGCGTCATGAAGGCGAGACACGCCTCGATCTCGCTCGACGCGATGAACTCATCGGGTTTGTGCGCCTGCTCGATTGATCCGGGCCCGCAAATGATGGAGGCGATGCCGGCCTGCTGGAACAGACCGGCTTCCGTTGCATAGGAGACGGCCCCGGTCTCGTTTCCTTGAGCGAGATGCAGGGCGAGGCTTTCCGCCGGCGAGCCGACCCGGGGTTCGAGCCCCGGCACGATATTGATGAGCCGTGTGGTGATTGAACACTCCGATGACACTGCCCTCATCTCCGGCAGGAGTTTTTCCGCGGCCGCGCGCAGGCGCTGCGGAACTCTGTCGGCATCGTCGCTAGGCAGGAGGCGTGTTTCCCAGAGAAAGCTGCACCGCCGGGGCACGATGTTCTTGGCTGTGCCGCCCGCAATCGTGCCGACATGCACCGTTGTGTAGGGCGGTTCGAAGTCCGAACCGTCAAGGCCATGCGCCTTCAGTTCTCGTGCGATGACCGTGAGCTCGTGCACGAGCTCGCCCGCCACCATGATCGCATTAACCCCCTGGTGCGCCGCGCTCGAATGCGCCTCATGGCCGATCACCTCAGTTTCGAAGGATACGGCAGTTTTATGCGCATTCACGACCTGCATGAGCGTCGGCTCGCCGACGATCACCGCTGCGGGCCGCGGCAGATGCTGCACGAGATGCTGGATCAGCGGCCGCACCCCGCGGCAGCCAACCTCCTCATCGCAGGAGAAGGCGAGGTGGATCGGCCGCTCGAGCCTGAGCCTCGTGAAATGATCGACCGATGCGAGCGCCACGGCGATGAAGCCCTTCATGTCTGCCGTGCCGCGTCCATAAAGACGGCCGTCGCGCTTTGTCATGTGGAAGGGATCTGAGCGCCAGTCCTGCCCGTCGACGGGCACCACATCGGTATGTCCCGAAAGCACGATTCCTCCGGGCTGCTCTGGTCCGATGGTGGCGTAGAGATTTGTCTTCCGTCCGGGTTCATGATCGACTCTGAGGCTCGCAATTCCTCTTTGGTCCAGATAGTCCTCGACATAGTTGATGAGCTGAAGATTGCTGTTGCGGCTCGTCGTATCGAAGGCGACGAGATCACCAAGGATGCTCACGGCTGATTGGATCGATGTCATGGTCTCCCTGGCTTTCGGCTGAAAAAGTCAATGCACCTGCTTTTGTGCATAGGGGCTGTCGAGGGAAAAGGGGGGAATGTCGACGTTGATGGCCTGGCCCTTGGCCGTCTCCATTTGATACGAGCCCACCATGAAGCCCGACGGCGTCGTGAGCGGCGCCCCTGACGTATATTCGAAGCTCTCGCCGGGCTTGAGCGTTGGCTGCTCGCCGACCACCCCTTCCCCGCGCACCTCCTGTACCTTGCCCTTGCTATCCGTGATCCTCCAATAGCGGCTTTTCAGCGTCACCACGTCGCCGGATTGGTTTTCGATGGTGATCGTATAGGCCCAGACGTAATAACCCCGCTCCGGATGCGATTGTTCTTCCAGAAAGGCGGGCTTCACGGTAATGCGAATGGCATGTGTTGTGCACTGATACATGGACTTGAACTTATACCACCATGAGCTTTTTTCCACTCCTTGACGTCGGTTGATATGCCCGAAGCGTTTGACGAGGCCTGAATGATGAGGAATGGCGGCATCCTGCCGGTGCAGGCGATCGAGCGCCTGTTGAAGGAGGGTGTGATTTTGTGCGAAAGGCCGCTTGCGCCCGATCAGCTTCAGCCGGCGAGCCTCGACCTGCGTCTGGGGACGAAGGCCTATCGCGTTCGTGCCTCTTTCCTTCCCGGTCCCCGCCGGAGTCTCAGCGAGCGACTTGAGCAGCTGAGCCTGCACGTCATAGACCTCCAGAGCGGCGCCGTTCTCGAAACGGGCTGCGTCTATATTGTACCTCTGCTCGAGAGCCTGAAATTGCCCAAGGGTCTGTCCGCGGCAGCCAATCCCAAGAGTTCGACCGGAAGGCTCGATATCTTCACCCGCGTTATCACCGATAATGCGGCGGAGTTCGATACCGTTGCGGAAGGTTATGAGGGGCCGCTCTATGCCGAGATCAGCCCCCGTACCTTTCCCTCTCTCGTCCGCACCGGCTCGCGCCTAAGCCAGATTCGCTTTCGCGCCGGCGCAATGCGGCGTTCGGAGTCCAATCTCGCCCTTTCCGTCGATCTTGAGGGGCAGGAGGGCGAACCCGTGGGGTTCCGGGCCAAGCGCCACTCGGGCCTGGTCGATGTCGATCGCAAGGATACGCTTGCCGTCGAGGACTTCTGGGATCCCCTCTGGCAACGGGACAGTCTCATTCTCGATCCCGGCCAGTTTTACATCCTCGCCTCGCGCGAGCCCGTCTGCGTGCCACCCGACCAGGCAGCCGAAATGGTACCTTTCAATCCCCTCGTCGGCGAGTTCCGCGTGCATTATGCCGGTTTCTTCGATCCGGGCTTTGGCCATCGCTCGGGCGGCGGCGAGGGCGCCCGCGCCGTGCTTGAAGTGCGCTCGCATGAAGTTCCTTTCGTGCTGGAGCACGGCCAGCTGATCGGACGCCTCGTCTATGAGCCCCTCACTGAACGTCCATTCCGCGTCTATGGCGAAGGCATCGGCTCCAACTACCAGAGACAGGGCCTGAAGCTCTCGAAACACTTCAGGTCCTTCCTCAAGGCTTGACATTCCTGGGCCGATACGAATTCTAGGGCCGGTTGCCGTAGTTCAGTGGTAAAACGCAAGCTTCCCGATTACCCGTTGCGGCTATTACCCCACCCTAAGCTATTGTATTTGCTTGTGACGAATAGGACGCCAACCCTACGGCACACCACCTTTTGCTCCCCTGCCACTTATTAGAAACTTATTTGCGCGAACTGCAACTCCAAGAGCTGACTTATTTGACGGCGGCGGTTTTTGATGTAGAGCTCCTGAAACAACCGTTTAATGGGCAGAAAATCGCCAGACTGGTAGGGATCACCTGGCTCCCCGGCGAGAGGGTCGGGTCCTCTTTGGCTCCCCGCCCCTAATCCCGATTTTGGACGAATCGGCGCTTGCCAAACGGTTTTCGAATTACAGGCGTGATAACGTGGGGCTATGATCGACCCTAGCCCATTCCGTTTCCCCGTGCCTTGCTTCAACTGCCGCCAAACAAGCATGCACCTCATTCATGCACCTCATTGAGAGCTTGTCGGCAAAGACCAGATCGCCTGCCGCTTCTGTGGCGAGATGATCGATCTCACAGACGAGCAGTGGCGCGCCGGTTTTAACGAGCTGATCGAGCGCCTGGGGCAAATCAGGCGATTCGAGTCGTAGTTTTCTAGTTCCCGCAAGGCGGGGCCGAAGTGAGGAACCATCGTTATGACCTCACAGACAAACGCTTTCAGATGTTGACGCAGCTCGCAAGGGGGGCGATGTATGTGGGGCTTCTCATTGCAATTCTGGCAATCGGTTTTCATCTGGGCGACTATCGTCACAGTAGTGTCTGGAACTGTCGCAGTCACGGCCGCTTTCGTATCGACTTGGGTCGGATATAAAATATCCGGAGTAGTCCAAGCAGATGCGGATAGGCGCATTGCGGAGGCCGGAGCAACAGCCGCAACCGCCAATGCTGAGGCCGCGAAAGCTAAGGAAGCTGCCGCAAAGGCCCACGAACGAGCTGCGGGTCTCGAAAAAGAGGCAGCAGAAGCGCGGGTTGAACAAGAACGGATAAGAGCGGAGATAGCTTGGCGAAGACTTTCCAAAGAACAGTACGATTCCATAGTAGCAGGCCTTAAGGGCCAGACATTTGAGGTTTGGGTAGGAACTGTGGGCGACAACCCAGAAGCAGAGGGGTATTGGGAAGACATTGTTCGAACACTCAAAGACGCTGGCTTAGACGTCACTTCGCATAGAGCTTGGGCACGATCTATCGGCATGGCCATTACACCTCCGCTCGGACCAGAACGTGACGCCTTGAAAGCAGCATTTGCAGCCGCCGGAATTGAGCTTCGGGATGCAGAAGAAAGACCGCATGGGAAAGTGGAAATTATCGTCGGCAGCAAGCCTCCGCCGTTTTAGCTACCCCCGAGGCTTTAACTCTCGGCTTCTTTTTCCGCCGCACCTTGAACTTGGTTTTATCCCGATCTGTATGCGGCATACCCAAGATGGCGATGCGCTGTAGCTCGGCTTCTTGTTTGGAGGCTTTCTTGCGATCGCGGATGATTCCCCCCATTCTTGCTTCCGACACAGGGCCGAACCCAACTATGCAAAGCGAAAACTGAGGCGTTTGAAATTGTGCCCACACTCAGACCCTTCTGAGTAATGCTGCCCGCAACTGAGGCAGATTGCCGAAATTCTTGCCGCGCCTCGTCGAGGTACGACTTATTTTGGCGTTGTTGCGCCTCTATTTCCTCCGGTTTCGCCTCTAGTGCATGCATTTGAGTTTGCAAGCGTGCCTGCCGAAACCTTCAGTTCCTCATCAAGTCGGTTGAGCGATATGGTCATAACAAACTCTCCGAAACTGCATCCTATTCAGATGCATTGGCGCGATGACCTAGGTGACCTCAGCTTATGGTGCAGGGGTTAGGCCCGCATCTGTGGTACGAGGACAAACGACCAACACTTCAAGCGTTTCAGGCATCTTGACGCGTGTCCGCCAGAACTAACCACCTGAAGTGCATAACAATAACACCACAGCTGCTTAATAACACCACAGCTGCTTAATAACACCACAGCTGCTTAATAACACCACAGCTGCTTACAGGCCCCTTTCAAAGAAGGGTAACTCGGGGTCTGCAGCCTAATCAAAAGAGCACTCGCGGCTATGCAGCTATGGAGTGCTCTTGCCAAAAGCCTGTCCCGGATCCCCCTGGGGAGTCCCACCCGAATGGCCGCCCGTCCCGCCCGGCGGATCCTCGCCCGCCTTACCAGGCTCTTTGGTTCCAAGCGCAAGAGCATTGACGCCAGGCTCATTGCCAGGATTTCCCAGTGCACCTGGCGGATTGTCCGGCGGATTGTCCGGCGGATTGTCTGGCGGATTGGTAGTTACGGTTGGTAGATTGAAATTCGTAATTTGCTGCGGAGTCTGTATGAAGCAGTCCTCAGTCGAGGCAGCTCCAGTTGGACGCCGCTTATCCTCAAGATTTGCTGAGGATGCCGATGGGCACACGCATTCTACAGAACCGGCCTCTTGAATGGCCAACGGCTTCACATTCCCATCAACTATCTTGCACTGCTGTTTGTTAAAGTTGGTTTTGCTCGCAGCATGTATGTCTGTCACCGTGACTCCCAATACGACGCTGCTTAAAATCGCGACGGAACCAACTAAAGCGCGAACCAACGTACTGGACTTGGTCATGATGACTCACCTCTCATCAATACACATCTGTGGCTTTCAACGCGAATTCGCCTAAAATTGTTCCCAAAAGCAACGCAAATTCTTCATAGAAAAGTAATGAGCTGAACCGTCGGATACGAGCGGCTCTCTCAGAAATGTTCACAAATAACTGTGGCTGAAACTCCTTTGGCCAGACAATCCCTGATCATTTTGCGTAATTGTTGGAACGAGTTGGTTGGGGGCTTGCGGCGAGGCCGCTTACTAGGCGCTTATTTGGCAAGATGCCGCAAACATTGTCCCTTGAGCCGGCGGAAATTTTCCTTATTCTGCTCTGGCTTACAGGTCCCGCGGGCGTAGTTCAGTGGTAGAACGCAAGCTTCCCAAGCTTGATGTCGTGGGTTCGATCCCCATCGCCCGCTCCAGTTTCTTCGGCACGAACTGAGACAGCCCATGCTCCGTCTTGTGCCAGTGAAACGGTCGCCTCAGGAACTCCCACACTGCCAGCCAGGCCGCTGCCGAGATTAGGAGCCAGTAAATAGGCAAGGTCGCGATGCTGAACCATGAACGCGGCAATCTCCGTTCCGACATTCCCTTGAACTGGCTGGCGAAGGAGACACCATAACCCGTGAGGAAGACGACTACGCCGTAACCCGCAGCCATCGCCGTCACGATGTCGGGCCTATCGGGGATTATGGCTCCTTGCGCGATTGTCCACAGAGTAACGGCGAGCAGGAACGGATGAACGAGCGGCGACACAACCATGCCGATGAGGAGGAAGATCGTCACCGTGAAGCGCGAAAATCCAAGCTCGCGGTGAAGCCGGCGGGGGGAGCGCATGTGCACGAGCGCCGTTTGGATACATCCCTTGATCCAGCGTGCGCGCTGTTTTATCCAGCTCTGCGCGAACCTGTTCACCTCCTCGAACGTGGTCGAAGCGAAGGCATCGACTTCGAAGCCGCAGCGTGCGAGCCTCAATCCCAGATCGGCGTCCTCGGTCACGTTATATGCGTCCCATGCACCGATCTGGCGCAGAACGTCTGCGCGTAAATGATTGGACGTGCCGCCGAGCGGCAGGGGCCAGCGATGAAAGCCGAGGACCGGCAGGATCACGTCGAAGAGCGTGGCATATTCGATGGCGAACTGCCGCGACAGCCAATTTTGATTGCCGTCGTGGAAGGCAAGTCGCGCCTGGAGACAGGCGAGTTTTTGCGGAGCTGCGGCAAAGATTTCTGCCGCGTGGCGCAATTGTCCAGGCTCCGGGATATCCTCCGCGTCGAAGACGGTGATGAGCGCGCCTCTCGCGAAGTAAAGCGCATAATTGAGCGCCCTCGGCTTGGTCTGCAGTGCGCCTGTAGGCACGACCAGCACTTCGAAAGGCGCCGGCAGCCTCATCTTGGCCACCGCGAGCCGCATTTTCAAATCCTCTTCCTCGAGGATAATCTTGATGTCGAGCTTCTCTTGCGGGTAGTCCAGCCGCCGCATGGCGCCGATCAATTGCCGCAGCACGCGCGTTTCGCGGAACAGGGGCAGGAGCACCGAATAAACCGGGAGCTCTTCATTGTGGAGCCTTGCGCGCGGGCGCTCCCTCGCGCGCGGAAGCTCGATCACGGCCCAAAGCTTCACGCCCGTGCTCGTGAGAAAGAGCATGGCGAGGACAAGCATTGTTACGGAGAATGCCATCTTGGGTGCGCCGATGAATCCGAGAGAACTGAAAGCGACGATGGCTGCGAGAAACCCTTTCTGCCGTCCGCTGAGGCCGCCTTTCGCCGAAAATACCGGATGGAGGGCAAAGAGCCGTTCCTGCGCTCGCGCGATCAGCATTTGGCCGAAGACATGCTGCAGCGCCGCCAAAAGTACATCGCGCCGTGCCCGCACGGGAATTGGAAGACGGCGCTGCCTCAGGGCCATCACCACGGCATGACCCTCGAGTTTTCGGCAGGCGCGCACGAGTTCGACGAAACTCGAAAATCGGGAAACATTTACCAGTTCCGCGGCAGAATGACCCTGCCGCGGGCTTCCTTGCCCCGCACCGCTCATGAACGCCGCCCCCGACGCAAACTTTCTCTCTTATGCTCATTACGACGACGGCTGCAGCCGATGCAACAGGAAATTGCAGAAGGTTGTCAGAGCACGTTTTTGCATAAGGACCATTCGCCTCCCGCCAAGCTGGTCAAGTCCGCGCCGAATGATCTGAACTGGGGGAACCCTTGAAGGTTATGTTGACGATTGGGCGATGTTCTGATGGAGGAGATGCATGACGGACGAGCACGAGACCAACAACAAGGCAAAGCTGTTTCTGGAGAGGTGGGTGCACGAGAATGTTCACTCAACCGTGCCGGTCGATGACAAGTTCGAAGCCATGCAGTTGGCTTTGCGGTGTTTGAAGGATGCGGACAATGAGGGAATAACGCGGGCTGAATTGGAGGCGGCGGCTGGTCAGGATTTGGTGCAGAGCATGCTGGACGCCCAAAAGGCGTCCGCTGACGCGCGCATCGGCGACATTCTCGGCAAGAGCGTCTGACGAAATGGACAGGCTTCGCATCGTGCCTTGCATTCTCTGCGCAATCATACTCATGGGCGCGCAGTTGCTTTCATCCGCCCTTGCCCAGACGCAGGCCACCACGCCCGCCCCGAGCCAAACATCTCCACAGCAAATGGCCCCGCAAGCGCCGCCCTATAGCGTTCCACTCTTTCGCCATGTCGATCCCGGCCGTCCGCTTCCCGATCTCAAGGCGGTTGAATCCTTGCGCATTGCCGTCGACGAGGATTTCCCGCCCTTCAGCTACAAGGAGCAGACGGGCGCCCTTAACGGCTTCAACGTTGCCATCGCCAACGCGATTTGTGAGGATTTGCGCCTCACCTGCGAATTTTCGGCTAGACGCTGGGATAATCTGATGCCCGCTCTGGAAAGGGGCGAGGTCGACGCCGTCATCGCTGGTGTCAACGTCACCGAACAGGCGGTGGAGACTGCTGACTTCACCGGCGCCTATTACCGATCGCTCGGCCGCTTCGCCGTCCGCAAGCAGAACCCCATCGTCAAGGCCGATATGCGCTCACTCGCCGGCAAGCGCGTCGGCGTTGTCAGGGGCTCGAGCCATGAGGCCTGGATCAACCAATACTTTCCCCGCTCAAATATTCGTCCCTTCGCCACGCTGAAGGAGGGCCTTGAAGCCCTGCGCGCAGGCGTCGTCGACGCTTTCTTCGGCGACGCGGTTCAGATCATGTTCTGGCTGACGGGCAGCGCCTCGCAAGATTGCTGCCGCTTCGTCGCCGGCGGCTACAATGATCCCAACTATTTCAGCCGCGGCATGGCCATCGCAGTCAAGCGCGGCAATACCGAGCTGCGCGACGTCCTCGACTATGGCCTCGACCGACTTCAGTCCTCCGGCAGATTCGCCCAGATCTTCCGCCGCTATTTTCCAATGAGCGCCGTCGACTAGGTGGGGAAGCTCTTATGCCTTGCGATCACACCGCGCTCGATCGCAGCCGTCGTCAGCTTGTCGAGCGCCAGTTTATCGCGCAGCATGGCGAGAAAGCGCAGCTCCTCGCGCCCGACGACGAGATCGGCGGCGGCCACTTCGCAGGCGAGCGCGTAGGCCGTGTCGGCAAGCTCTTGCGGCAGAGTGTCCTTCACGAGCCCGAGCACGGCACTCAGGCCGCCTTCTTCCTGCTGCAGTATTTCGCCGCACTCCTGCGCCGCTTCGGTTAGTTCCTCGGGCTTGAAGTCTTTGAACACGGGCAGGAACTTGACGATGCGCCCGATGCGCTTCAGCTCCTTTTCGCCGATCAGCCCGTCGACCCCGCTCATGGTGACCATCACATAGATGAGGGCGCGGTGGTAATTGATGATCTTGACCATTGGGGGTTCTCCTAGACAGCCGCTGGCGGGCGGGCAAGCGCGAGGAATTCGGCGACGCTCTCGATTGCTTCGACGAGCCCCACGCGCTTCAGGGTCACGCCCGCAGGGAAGGCAGTGGTGAAGCGGCTGGCAAGCCTCGGATCGAGGACAGCGAACACGCCGCGGTCGCTTGCCCGCCGGATCAGCCGCCCGAAACCCTGCCTGAGCTTCAGCCGCACGATCATGTCCTGATAGGCAATTCCGCCGAACTCCTGCCGCCGTGCCCGCTCGAGTATGGTAGGCTGTCCCCAGGGCACCCGATCGAGAACGATGAGCCTCAAGGAATCCCCTGGCACATCGACCCCGTCGCGTACCGCGTCCGTTCCGAGAAGACAGGTATCTTGCTCGGCGCGGAACATGTCGACGAGGGTTCCCGTGTCGATGGGGTCGACATGCTGGGCGAGGAGTGTCAGCCCCTTCTGCGCCAGCGGCTGGATGAGCCGCCGGTGCACGGCCTTGAGCCGCGATATGGCGGTGAACAGTCCAAGCGCCCCGCCTCTCGCCGCCAGGAACAGCTCGCGATAGGCAGCCGCGAGCTGGTCCATGTCCTCCCGGTTTACGTCATTGATGATAAGGATGCGTGAGTTCCCCGCATAGTCGTAAGGGCTTTCATGCGAGGCGCGCTTGACCGGATAGGGTAGGTGGACCACCCCCGTGCGCATCTCGGCATTCTGCCAGTCCTCGGGAAAATCGGGTGGCCGATCTTTTAGCGTCGCCGAGGTGATGAGCACGCCATCTGCTTGGCTGAGCACCGTTTCGGCCAAAGGTCTGGTCGGATCGACCCAATGGCTGTGTAGTCCGACGTCGATTTCACGTCCGCCCAGCTGCTCGACCGAGAACCAGTCGATAAAGCGAGGGTCAGACCGCTCGATGAGTCGGTTCAGCATCTCGATCCATCCTCCGACCATAAGCTCACCCCGCCGCCGCAGCGATCGGGCGAGCGCCTCGATGCGTGCCCGCTCCGAGCTGTCGAGCTCGGCCGCCTTCTCGTCGAGCTTTTGCATCAACAGCCGGGCGAGCTTCAGCATCGGCCCCTGAAGATCGACGAGATGCGCGACGAACATGCCCGCCTCTGCGGCGAGCCCCTCGACGAGTGGGCGGCAATCCGCCTCGAGCGTTTGGCCGCTGCCATTCTCCGAACGCGCCAGCACCTGTGCACGCGTGAGCGACAAGAAAATTTCGGCAGGGCCTTCCGGCGCGCCGGCCTGGACTCGCCGCTGCCAGCCGGGTGCCGGGAGCACGCGCGCCGTATTCATGATTTCAGCGAGCAGCCTCTCGGCCGCTTCGTCTTCCGCGATGAGATCGCTGAGCCGTTCAGCCAGGCTGCGTCCACGCCGTCCTTGCACCTCCGAGCCCCTGATCCAGCGCCTAAGTTCGCCCGTTTCCAGTCCGGTGAGATGTCCGGAGAAGGCGCTGTCGGCAGCGTCGAACAGATGATGGCCTTCGTCGAACACGATGCGCTTGAGCACGCCTGTGGCTTCTTGTTCATCATCGATGGAGGGTGCGCCGAGCGCGTAATCCACGGCCGCCTGATGCAGGACGAGCGCATGATT
>Ga0075421_100003466_pt1 | contig 18876 bp, 16 predicted proteins | sample SoiMetdeltSBSDD5_FD_75292 | JGI IMG/M metagenome (GOLD analysis project Ga0075421, IMG submission 75292) | Bulk soil microbial communities from a Populus tree surrounding site in Tennessee, USA - Soil MetaG P. deltoides SBSDD5 | ecosystem: Environmental > Terrestrial > Soil > Tree plantation... | reverse complement strand
AAGGGCCCGCGATGCATAGCGTTGGTGGGCCCCTATTTGAGCGGCAAAACCACTCTGCTCGAGGCCATTCTTTTCCGATCCGGTACGATTCAGCGCCAAGGCCGGGTCAGCGACCAGACAACCGTCGGTGATTCCGCCCCCGAGGCGCGCGCTCACGGCATGAGCGTCGAGCTCAATGTCGCTTCCATCGATTTTCTCGGCGAAACCTTCACCTTCGTCGATGCTGCGGGTTCGATCGAGTTCGCCGAGGAGGCGCGCAATGCGCTGGCCGGTTGCGATGCCGCCGTTGTCGTCACCGAGCCCGACGACAAGAAGGTGCCGGCCCTGCAGCTGATCCTCAAGCAGCTGGACGAGCTGTCGATTCCCCGCTTCATCTTCGTCAACAAGATCGACCGCACCGAGCAGCGGCTCCACGAGGTTCTCGCTTATATGCAACCGGCGAGTTCCCGTCCGCTGGTGCTGCGCCAGGTCCCGATCTGGGAGGACGGCGCCGCCAAGGGCTTCGTCGATCTCGCGCTCGAGCGTGCCTATGTCTATCGCCCGCAGGCACCGAGCGAGGTCGTCGAGATCCCCAAGGACATGATGGTGCACGAGAAGGAGGCGCGCTTTGCCATGCTCGAGCGCCTCGCCGACTATGATGACGAGCTCCTGGAGCAGCTTCTCAACGATATGGAGCCGCCGCGCGACCGGGTCTTTGCCGATCTGACGCGCGAGCTCGGCGAGGGGCTCATCACCCCGGTCCTGTTCGGGTCGGCCGAGAACGGCAATGGCATTTTGCGACTGCTGAAGGCGCTGCGCCACGAGGCACCGGGCATCGAGGCCACCTGCAAGCGGCTTGGCCTCGATGCCAAGTCGGGGAGCGTGGCCCAAATCATGAAGACTTATCACACGCCGCATGGCGGCAAGCTGTCGCTCGCCCGGGTGCTTGCCGGCGAGCTGTCGGACGGGTCGATTCTGCACGGTGCCCGCGGTCAGGATGCGCGGGTTGCCGGCGTCTTCCAGCTGATGGGGCAGGAGCCGCGCAAGGTCGCGAACGCCCGCGCCGGCGAGACGGTGGCGCTGGGCCGTCTCGAGAACATGCAGACGGGTGAGACCGTTTCGACCGTCAAGGGCGAGACGAAGCAGCTCGTCCGCACGACGCCCCCCGATGCCGTCTACGGCTTCGCCATCTCCGTCGCCGATCGCAAGGATGAGGTCAAGCTCACCGGCGCGATCGCCAAGCTGGTGGAGGAAGATCCCTCGCTGCGCCTTGAGCACAACCAGGAAACCCACGAAATGGTGCTGTGGGGCCAGGGCGAGATGCATCTCAGGGTGGCGCTCGAGCGCCTTGCCGGGAAATTCGGCGTCAATGCCCGCGCGAAGCAGCGCCATGTCGCCTACAAGGAGACGATTCGCAAAAGCGTGCAGATCCGCGGCCGTCACAAGAAGCAGTCGGGTGGCCACGGCCAGTTCGGCGACGTCGTCGTCGAGATTTCACCGCGGGGCAGGGGGGAAGGCTTCCTGTTCAGCGACACGATCACCGGCGGCGTGGTGCCGAAGCAATATATCCCGGCGGTCGAGGCCGGCGTCGTCGAGTATATGCAGCACGGGCCGCTCGGCTTTCCGGTGATCGACATCCACGTCAATCTGTCGGATGGCAGCTATCACAGCGTCGATTCCTCGGAAATGGCCTTCAAGACGGCGGCACGCGTGGCCATGACGGACGGCATGCCGCAATGTCAGCCGGTATTGCTCGAACCAATCGTCCATGTCGACCTGCATGTGCCCTCCGATGCAACGCCGCGAGTCAATCAGATCGTCTCCGGTCGGCGCGGCCAGCTCCTCGGATTCGATGCTCGAAATGGCTGGACCGGCTGGGACACGGTCGAGGCCAATATGCCCGAGGCCGAGATCGGCAATCTCATCGTCGAGTTGCGCTCGGCAACCGCCGGGGTCGGCACCTTCACCTATCGCCATGATCATCTGGCGGAGCTGACCGGCCGCCTGGCCGAGCAGGTCATGGCGGCGCGCAAGGCCGAGGCCGCCTAGAGCGGGTTGTGATTAGGGTTAACCCAGCCTGCGTTGCGCCGCGGCGCGGCCGCAGCCTGTGTTCTCGATGCCACGGGGGTCGGCAAATCTGCCGATGCCGGCCCTGATGGCCGCTTGACTGACACGCCAAAGCGTGGCGGCCTTGGCACCGTGCGGAGGTGACTTCCCGCCGAATCGGGGACATTCGGAGGCTTATCATGCTTGGGAGAGTGATTCTGGCTGTCATTGCCGGAGTTGCGGTGCTTGCGCCCTGGCAGGCGTTGCAGGCCGAAACGGGCCGCGGCGGCTTGATCAATGGCGCAAAATACAATTTCGGCGCCGAGCCGTGGTCCATCGAGGCCAAGTTCCACAAGCAGGAGGTTTCCCTCGACACTGCCGAGAAGCCTGGCACCATCATCATCTCGACCCGCAAGCGCTATCTTTATCTGGTGCTCGGCAAGGGCAGGGCGCTGCGCTACGGCATCGGTGTCGGTCGCATCGGGTTCAAATGGGCCGGCGTCGAGCGGGTGACCCGCAAGGCCGAATGGCCGGACTGGCATCCGCCGAAGGAGATGCGCCGCCGCGACCCCACCGTGCCGGAATTCATGAAGGGCGGCCCCGACAATCCGCTGGGTGCCCGCGCCATGTATCTCGGCAACACCGAATACCGCATTCATGGCACGGCTCAGCCCTGGACCATCGGCACCAGCGTGTCGTCGGGCTGCATCCGGCTCACCAATGACGATGTCACCGACCTCTATGGACGGGTCAAGGTCGGCGCCAAGGTGATTGTCGAGTAGGGCAGCAGCCATAAAAAAGGGCCCTCGTGAGAGAGCCCTTGGAGTTTCGGCTTCCAAACGTTGCAGCGGAATGGAGTGCCGTGGGAGGAAACTCAACTCAGTTCAGGGATTCCGGGGTGCGCTCACCTACATGGCGAGAGGGGGCGGATGGTTCATGCAGGTGCTTGCGCACCCCGGTCCCATTTTCTCCGGGCCATTCGGCCGGAGAAGCTGTGAAACTCATGCATCTGCGCATCGAACGACGCCGCAGGGTGCGAGCCTGATCGGCCAGGCTTGATTCTTCTCCAGGACTGTGACGTTTCGGCTGTCGGAGCCGGTCAGGGGTGTCTTGCTCTCCGCCACTCCCGCCACCGGGGCGAGCGCGCCAGCAGCCAGGAAAGCCGCGGCGAAGGCCAATGTTGCGAGCGGGCGGATCATGTTCAAAGCCTCCGGGGGAAAGTCTTTTTCTCGATCACCTCAGCAATCGTGAGAAAGAACTTAACCGCCGCACCCGTAACCAAAACTGAACGGGGCATTCATCAGGCATTCATCTGAGCAGACGGTCTGAGCAGACGGTTTAAAGCATGACCTTCTGTCGGGCGATGAGACCGAGCATGTTGACGAGGAGCCGCGATGCGGTGATGGCGCCAAGACCGCCGATATCGCGCTCGGGCATGAATTCGACGATCGAGAACCCCGCAATGGGCGCCCGCTCCGCCACGCCGTGCAGGATGCGTACCGCTTGCCAATAAGAGAGCCCGCCCGGAGTCGGCGCGATAACGCCCGGCATGATCGCCGGATCGAGGGCATCGCAGTCGAAATTGATGATCACTGGCTGGCCCATCGGCACGAGTCCGATGACCTGGTCCGTCCCGCCGCCATCCACCATCTTCGCCGGTACGAAGCTGACCCCGTGGCGCCGCGCATCCTCGAAATCGCCGACCCGTGCCGAGCCGATGCCGCGCTGGCCCACCTGGATGATCCGCTCGATTTGCCCCATCTCCGAGGCACGCCGCATTGTCGAGGACAGGCCGAGCCGCTCGCCCATGACCTCGTCGCGCCAGTCGATATGGGCATCGATCTGCAGCAGCGTCAGAGGCCCGCGTCCGGCAAAGGCTTGAAACATCGGTATCGGCACCGAATCGTCGCCGCCGATCACCACCGGCACCGCGCCGCGCTCGAGGATGGTCGCGATGGTATCGCGGATGCGGTCACGGTTTTGGGCCGGATCGCCCTCATCATAAGCGAGGTCGCCGAGATCGGCGGCCGCGACCGTTCCCGACGGGAAGATCGGGCCGCCAAGGTCGAAATCGATATGCGTCACATTGGCGGCATAGGCGGCGCTCGCCAGGCGGATGGCCCCTGGTGCCGCCGCGCAATAGGCGCCGACCGAGGAATAGGGGGTGGCAGCCGGTGCGCCGAGGATGGCGATTGGCGAGTCGAACTCGGCGACACTTGCGGCGGGCAGACCGAGAAAGGTCCCGGTGGCTTGCGCCCCGAACAATGTGGCAGCGTCACGTTGCATAGCGGTTTTATATGCTATGACTCTGATCCACAGGGTGGAAAAAGCACCATGGTCGGTATGCGTTGGTGACGGCAGCGATGGCGAAAGAGCTCGCTTGGTTCTCGGCGGTCAAGTTGCTGAAGGGTTACAAGAAGCGCCGCATTTCTCCTGTCGAGGCGACCTCGGCGGTTCTCGACCGCATCGCCTCCCACAACGGTGCGCTCAACGCCTTCTGTCACGTCGATGCCGAGGGGGCGCTCAACGCTGCCCGAGCGTCGGAGCGGCGCTGGGCGAAGGGTGCGCCACAGGGCCGTCTCGACGGGGTTCCGGTCAGCATCAAGGACCTTATACTCACCGCCGGCATGCCGACGCTCCGCGGCTCGCAGACCATTGATCGCCATCAGGCATTCGACATCGATGCCCCGGTGACCGCGCGACTTCGGGAAAGCGGCGCCATCATTCTCGGCAAGACCACAACCCCGGAATTCGGCTGGAAGGGCGTCACCGATTCGCCCCTGACCGGCATTACTCGCAATCCCTGGGACCGGACCAAGACGCCGGGAGGCTCCTCCGGTGGGGCGGCGGTGGCTGTCGCCACCGGCATGGGGCCGCTGGCGATCGGAACCGATGGCGGCGGCTCGATCCGCATCCCTGCCGGCTTCACCGGCATTTTCGGTCTGAAGCCATCCTTCGGCCGCGTGCCGGCCTGGCCGCTCAGCCCGTTCGGCACGGTGGCCCATATCGGGCCGATGGCAAGGAGCGTCGAGGATGCAGCGATCATGCTCAATGTCATTTCCGAGCCCGATGCCCGGGACTGGCACGCGCTGCCCTATGACGGACGCGATTTCGCCGCCGGCCTGTACAAGGGCATTGAGGGCTTCCGCATCGCCTTCAGCCCGTGCCTCGGTCATGCCGAGGTCGATCCGGAGGTCGCACGGGTGGTCCGCCAGGCGGTGCGGGTGCTGCGCGATCTTGGCGCCAAGATCGAGGAAATAGACCCTGGCTTTGCCGACCCGCTAACCGAGTTTCGCGTGCTGTGGTGGAGCGGCGCCCGGACCTTGGCAGCCGGCATCCCCGAAGCCAAGCGCCATCTGTTCGAGCGCGATTTCGCCGACGTGGTTTCGAGCGCCTCATCGATAAGCCTCGATGATTATCTTGGTGCCGTGGCCCGCCGCGGTCAGCTTGGCGCCGCCATGCGTCAGTTCATGGCGCGCTTCGATCTGCTGGTGACGCCGACCTTGCCAATCCCGGCCTTCGAGGCAGGCAAGCTCGGGCCGAAGGTCGATGACAACGGAAAATGGGTCAACTGGACCCCGTTCACCTATCCGTTCAACCTGACCCAGCAGCCCGCCGCCAGCATTTGCTGCGGCTTCACCCGCAAGGGGCTGCCGGTCGGGCTCCAGCTGGTCGGGCGGATGTTCGACGACCATACCGTCATGCGGTCCGCCTTCGCCTATGAGCAGGCGACCAATTGGCGGCGTCAGCATCCGCCTTTGGCGGCGTGAAGGGCAGGCCTGGATGAACCGCAGCCCGGAAACTCTGCTCGCGGCCGTCGGCCGGGGCGATCGGGTGGCTTTTGCCGAGCTTTACCGGGCAACCGCCCCGAAACTAATGGGAATCGCCTTGCGTATTCTGACGCGAAGAGAACTCGCCGAAGAAGCCTTGCAGGAGACCTATGTGCGGGCGTGGCAGAAAGCATCGCAATTCGATCCCGCCCTCGGCTCGGCGGTGGCCTGGCTTGCCGCCATTTGCCGCAACCAGGCGATCGATATCCGCCGCCGCCAGGCCGAGCGCATTGCCGGCTTGAGTGACGCCCTTGCCGAGGACCGCGCCGATGCCGCCGACACGGATGGGATCATGGCGCTGGCGGGTAGCCAAGGCGCCCTCAAGGCCTGCCTCGAGCAGTTGCCGGAGAGCCGCCGGCAACTGGTGGTGAGGGCCTATCTCGAAGGCTTGACCAGGGAGGAGCTTGCCGCCGTCTATCGCATGCCTGTCAACACGGTGAAGACCAATCTGCGCCGCAGCCTGATCGAACTCCGGAGGTGTCTCGATGGTCCGCCCGGATAGTCCCGAGGACCGCGAAGTCCTGGCCGGTGAATATGTGCTCGGAACCCTCGATCCGGGGGAGCGGGCCGAAGCCGAGCGCCTACGCGCCAGCGATCCCGATTTTGCCAGCGCCATTGCCGCGTGGGAGCACCGGCTCGACCCGCTCAATGCGGCAGTCGAATCCGTCGCCCCGCCGGAAGGCCTGTTGCAGCAGATAGAGCAGCGGCTTGGCGAAACCGCCGTGCCTGCCGGCGCGCCGTCGGCCACGATCATCAAGCTCGAGCGCCGGGTGCGGCATTGGCGCGCCGCGACTCTCGCCATGGCGGCGGTCGCTGCATCCTTGATCGGCTTTATCGTTGCAGGCCCGCGCGAGCCGGTCGCCCATCGCTTCGTGGCAGCGGTCCAGCAGGGCGACCAGCAGCCCGTTTTCGTCGTGGCGGTCGATACCGCCAAGGGCATCATCGCCGTCCGCCCGGTGGCGGCGCGGCCACCCGAATCCGGCCGTGACTACGAGCTCTGGGCGGTGGGTGGCGGTCGTCCGCGGCCACAATCGCTTGGCCTGATCGCGCTGCGCGACGTCAACCTGCCGGTGACGCGCCTCGAGTCCGACAAGACTGCAACGATTGGCGACACTGTCTTCGCGGTCAGCCTCGAGCCGCGCGGCGGCTCGCCGACCGGCCAGCCGACCGGGCCGGTCCTGTGGACCGGCAAGCTCGTGCCCGTCGACTAGAGCATGTTGTGATTAGGTCTGAGGCCCGGCACGGCCGGGCCCCATTGTACGCGACTCAGCTGGTGCGGACGCCGCGGGGCGTGCGCCGATGATGCGCCATCCGCTCGATCTCGTAGATCGGGTCGATCGACAGCGGCAACCGCCTGGCCATCATCACGTCATGCCGCGACAGCCCGATATCGGCGAGGACATGGTCCTCGAGCAGTGCCAGACGATGAAGGGTACGACGCCGCCATAAATTGCGGGCCAACCGGCCAAGCAGACCGAAAGGCCAGCCGGCCTCCCGATGTTCGAATTCGTGCAGAGCGTATTCACGCATGGTGGGTTTCCTTTCGTGGGACTCCCGGCGCCGCTCTGCGGGCCGGTCATGTGGGGAATTGTCGCTGTACCATTATGTCCATTTATCCTAGCGCGACCATTGTATTGGTTGCGTGCAATGTCTATAATCGTAGGCAAATGTATCGGTCAACAGAAACATTGTCACCATGACAACTTGGACACCAAATCTCGATCCCCAGCTCCCCCGCTATCTCGCAATCGCGCAAGCCATTGCTGCAGATCTGGAATCCGGCCGTCTCTCGCCGGGTGACAAGTTACCCACACATCGCGAGCTTGCATGGCAGCTTGGCGTTACGGTTGGGACCGTCACCCGCGCCTATCAGGAGGCTGAGAGGCGCGGTCTCGTTTCGGGCGAGGTGGGCCGCGGCAGCTTCCTGCGCGATCCGCTGGCCGGGCGGCGTGCCGCCGTCACCGCTGGCGAGCGCGGTCCGCTCGACCTCCAAGGCGCGGTGCCGCCAAGGGTCTGTAATCTCGCCGATTTCGACCAGGCATTGATGCGATTGATGGCCGATCCGCAGCGGCTCGACCATCTCGATTACCCGCCGGTTGCCGGCCTGCCCGAGCATCGCGACATGGCCCGCTCATGGCTGCGCCGGGCCGGAGTTGATGTTGCGACGAGCCAGGTTGCGCTCACCGCCGGCGCCCAGCATGGGCTCCTCGCCATCCTTGGCACCGTCGCCCGCGCCGGCGAGACCCTCCTGGTCGAGCCGCTGACCTATCCGACGGTGCAACCGATTGCCCGCCAGCTGGGCTTGCGGCTCGAGCCGCTTCGGGCCGATGACGAGGGCATTCTCCCTGATTCGCTCGACCATGCGGTCCGCAATGGCCCCGGCCGGATCCTCTATCTCGTCCCGACTCTGCACAATCCGACCAGCATCGTGCTGAGCGACGCGCGTCGGCGCGCCATCGCCGCCATTGCCCAGGCCCAGAACCTCACCATCGTCGAGGACGACATCTTTCGCCTGCTTCTGAGCGAGGCACCGCCGACGCTGCAGTCACTGGCGCCGGAGCGCAGCTGGTACATCAGCAGCCTGTCGAAGACCGTGGCACCCGGTCTGCGAATTGGCTTCGTCGCCGCCCCGCCGAAACAGGTCGAGAACTTGCTGCGCACCATGTTCGCAACCGGCGGCAGGGCCGTCGGGATCACCGCCCATATCGCTCAAGGCTGGATCGAGACCGGCGTCGCCCAGCGCATCCTCGGCAACATCCGCACCGAGCTCGAATCGCGCCGCGCCGCCGTCCTTCCCACCCTGGAGGGGCTCCAGGTGCAGTGCACGCCGGGATCGCCATTCGCCTGGGTGACCCTGCCCGACTTCTGGCGGCCGATCGAGTTCGTCTCGGCGGCGCTTGCCATGGGAATCAAGCTCTCGCCCGGCGATGCCTTTGCTGTCGACCGCTCGGTGCCGTGCAATGGCATGCGGCTCTGTTTTGGCGGCGCCCCCTCGCTGCCGCTCCTGGTCCAGGCCTGCGAGCAGCTTGCCCGCCTCGCTGCCGAAGAGCCGGTGGCGCATTATCAGGCGATGGCGTGAACGCCTCGCGAGCTACTCTTTCTTCTCTTTCCCCATCTGGGCGATGAAGCGCTCGAAGAGATAGTGGCTGTCCTGCGGCCCCGGTGATGCCTCGGGATGATATTGCACCGAGAACACCGGCCGGTCTTTGAGCTGAAGCCCGCAATTCGAGCTGTCGAACAGCGACACATGAGTCTCGACCACATTGGCGGGCAGGCTCTCGCGATCCACCGCAAACCCATGATTCATCGAGGTGATCTCGACCTTGCCGGTGGTGAAGTCCTTCACCGGATGGTTGGCGCCATGATGGCCCTGATGCATCTTCATCGTCTTGCCGCCGAGCGCGATGGCCAGCATCTGGTGGCCGAGGCAGATCCCGAACACCGGCTTGCCCGATTCGACGAGCTTGACGATCTCGGGCACCGCATACTCCCCGGTTGCCGCCGGATCGCCGGGCCCGTTCGACAGGAACACGCCATCGGGGTCCATTGCCAGAATGTCCTCCGCCGCCGTGGTCGCCGGCACGATGGTGACCCGGCAGCCGGTGGCCGCGAGACACCGGAGAATGTTGCGCTTGAGCCCATAGTCGACGGCGACCACATGGTAGCGCGGCGTCTGCTGCCGGCCGTAGCCCTGCTGCCAGTCCCAGCGGGTTTCGTCCCATTCATAGCGTTGCGCCGATGACACTTCGATTGCGAGATCCATGCCCTCGAGGCCGGGCCAGCCTTGCGCCTCCGCCTTGAGCCTGCCGATATCGAAGACGCCGGCCGGATTGTGGGCGATGACGCCGTTCGGCATTCCCTTGTTGCGGATATGCGCGGTCAGCGCCCGCGTATCGATCCCGCCGAGCCCGATGATGCCGCGCACCTTGAGCCATTGGCTGAAGTGGCGGGTGGCCCGGTAATTCGACGGCTCGGACGGCGAGGCCCGGACGATGCAACCTCTGACACCCGATGACGAGGCGAGATTCGAGGTCTCGATATCCTCCTCATTCGTCCCGGTGTTACCAATATGTGGAAAGGTGAAGGTGATGATTTGGCCCGCATAGGAGGGGTCGGTCAATATCTCCTGATAGCCGGTCATGGCGGTGTTGAAGCAGACCTCGCCAACGGCGCTGCCCTCGGCACCAAATCCCCGGCCTTCGATGACCGTGCCATCGTTGAGGACGAGCAGCGCCGTCGGGCGCTCCTTAGTCCATCCGCCATGGACACGCTCGCGCGAACCTGACTGCCGCACTGCGCGTTGTAGCGGCAGGGCATTGCTGGTGGAGGTCATGGGGCTGGGATGCTCCTTCGCCGAGCCGGGTGGGTGGCCCGGGCGAGGCCGACGTAAAGCATGGGCTCGGCGGAGCGTCAACCCGCCGTCAACAGCCCGGGGCGGTGTTCTCCAGGAGCGGGGCGAAGGAGGTCAGGACGAGCATGCGCATAGTTTCGATCTTTCCGGTGTTGCTGGGGCTTATCGGCGGTGCGCTCGGCAGCCAGCTGCCGGAATTCTCTCAACAATATCGCCAGCGGCTCGGCGGGGCGCTCGGCGAGATCGAGCGCATCGTGACCGAGTTCGATCGCGACGCCACAGGCAGCGGCTTGTCGCGCGACCAGGCCCTTGCCCAATATGCGACGGCCAACAACGAGTTCCTCAATGCCCAGGGCAAGTCCGTGACCGCGACCCTCACGCGGCGCGACAAGCTGCAGAAGCAGAGCGAGGCCATCGAGCAGGCGCCGCCGCTGATGCGGCCGTTCGAGGTCATGCGCTCGCCCGACCCGTCCATCATGGATGGTGCTTGGAAGCAGTTCGAGCCGGCGATACCAGTGACCGCGCCGGGGCTCGTCTGGGGTGGGCTGTCGGCTTTCGTGTGCTGGCTTTTCGGCTCGATCGTGATATTGCCGTTCTCCCGCCGCCGGTATCTTCGGGCCTGAATTTTGGCGACGAATCATTGAATGAGGTTGTGCGATGTCCCTCCGTCAAAGGCTGAATGACGAGCTGAAGCAGGCGATGAAGGCCGCCGACAGGTTGAAAGTTTCAACGCTGCGCCTCATCAACGCCGCCATCAAGGAACGCGACATCGAGAGCCGCACCGCGGGACCGGACAAGGGGGTCGGCGACCCCCAGATTCTCGAGGTGCTGAACAAGATGATCAAGCAGCGCCAGGATTCGCTCGCCGCCTATGAGCAGGCCGGCCGTCAGGATCTGGCCGAGCAGGAGCGGGGCGAGATCGCGATCATCCGCTCCTACATGCCCGAGCCGCTTAGGCCCGAGGAGACCAAGGCCGCAATCGACGAGGCGATTGCCGCGACCAAGGCCGCAAGCATCAAGGACATGGGCAAGGTTATCGCGCATCTGAAGGAGCGCTACACCGGCCGCATGGACTTCGCGAGCGTCGGGCCGGCGGTCAGGGCGAAGCTTCAGGGCTGAAACCGCGATGAAATTTCCGCCCTCCTTCCTCGACGCGATCCGCTCCCGGGTCAATATCTCGGCCGTCGTGTCGCGCAGCGTCCAATGGGATCGCCGCAAATCCCTCCCCGCGCGCGGCGACTTCTGGGCCTGCTGTCCATTTCATTCCGAGAAGACCGCGTCCTTCCACGCCGACGACCGCAAGGGCCGCTACCATTGCTTCGGCTGCAAGGCTTCGGGCGACATCTTCACCTTCCTGGTCGAGAAGGAGGGCCTGTCGTTTCCCGAGGCGGTCGAGCGGCTGGCCGCCGAAGCCGGCCTCCAAATGCCCCAGATCACGCCGGAGGAGGCGGCACGCGAGCGCCGCCGCGCGAGCCTTTACGAGGTCATGGACCACGCCGTCCGGTTCTTTGCCGATCAGCTTCAGGCAACGGTCGGCGCCAAGGCCCGCGGCTACCTCGCCGATCGCGGCCTGCCGATGGCAGTGAGCCAGGAGTTCGGCCTCGGCTATGCGCCTGCCGGGCGCTACGAGCTCCGCACCCATCTTGCCGGCCTCGGCATCGAGCTCGATCAGATGGTCGAGGCCGGGCTGGTCGTCACCGGCGATGAGATCGCCGTGCCCCGCGACCGCTTCCGCGATCGCCTGATCTTTCCCATTCGCGACGGCCGCGGCCGGGTGATCGCCTTTGGCGGCCGTGCCCTCGCCGCCGATGTCCAGCCGAAATATCTGAACTCGCCCGAGACTCCGCTCTTTCACAAGGGCGAGGTCCTCTACAATCTCGACAAGGCGCGCAAATTCGCCGCCGACCGCAGCCGCATCATCGCCGTCGAGGGCTATATGGACGTCATCGCCATGTGCCGCGGCGGCTTCCCCGAGACTGTGGCGCCGCTCGGCACCGCGCTGACCGCCATGCAGCTCGCCCTCCTGTGGAGGATCGCCCCCGAGCCGGTTCTCTGCTTCGACGGCGACAAGGCCGGCATGGCCGCCGCCCATCGCGCGGTCGACCTGGCGCTGCCGCTGCTTGTTCCCGGTCAGTCGCTGAGAATCGCCCTGCTGCCCGAGGGACAGGATCCCGACGACCTGCTGCGTGCCGGCGGCGGGCAGGCTCTCGCCGCCGCCATCGAGGCTGCCGAACCCCTGTCCGAGGTGCTGTGGCGACGCGCCCTTGATGCCAATGACCGTTTGACCCCGGAGCGCAAGGCCCGTTTCGAGACCGAGCTGCTCGCCCAATGCGCCGGCATCGCCGATCAGACGGTGCGCACCCACTATCTTGCCGACATGCGTCGCCGGCTGAGGGAACTCTGGTATCAGGCCCCGTCCCCTGACCGCCGGACGGGCCGCCGGCTGCGCTTTCCCGTGCAAAGCGAGGTGTCGCGCGAGCTCAAGACGATGGTCGGCGCCGGGTCGGATGCTGCCCGTCAGCGCCGCGAAGGGACCATCATCCTGGCAATGATCAACCACCCTGAGCTGATTTCGAGCCATCTCGACACGCTCTGCGAGCTGGAGCTTGACGTGCCCGAACTTGACTCGATGCGCCGGCAAATCATAGATATCGCCGCCTTGCATGAGGGGCTTGACGGGCGGAGGCTCCGTGACCACCTCTCCGCAAGGGGTTACGGGGCGGCAATCGTCCGCATAGAGGCTCAAGCGAGCCGGCTGAACAGCTGGTTCGTGCTTCCCGATGCAGCGTTGGCTGACGCCGAAACGGGATTGAGCCAGATGCTGGCGCTTTACCGCAAAACGGTCACTCTGGAACGGGAGTTGAAGATCGCGGAGCGGGTGTTGGCAGAGGACACGACGGAAGGGAATCTCCGCCGCCTCAATGACATTCGCGAAGAGCTACGTTCGACGATCGGGACCGAGGTCGCGGTCGAAGGCTTCGGGGCAGCCTCCGGGCGGTTTCAGAGGCCTGTCACATAGTTTGACTGATCGCGGCGGCGATCACCGAAGGTGATCGGCGGTCCGCGCATTTACCGTTAGGCTGGGGTTAACGGGACGCTTCTATCCCTGTGCGGGGGCATGGAAAAGACCGAATCGTGGTGTTTCGCCACCGGTTGGACGTCGAGAATGAGGATTTGAAACACGATGGCAAGAGTTCAGATGCGCGAGCCCGAAGCGGAAGAGCAGGTCGCACCGGAGACTTCCGACGAGCGGGACACGCCTGAACCGGCAGCCGAATCCTCGGACAGTCCGCTCCTCGACCTCACCGATGCCGCCGTCAAGCGTATGATCAAGCTCGCCAAGCAGCGCGGCTATGTCACCTATGACGAGCTGAACGAGGTGCTTCCCTCCGAGGAAGTGTCCTCCGAGCAGATCGAGGACACGATGGCGATGCTCACCGAGATGGGCATCAATGTGGTCGAGAACGAGGAGACCACCGAGGAGCCGCAGGAGGAAGCCGAGCGCTCCTCCGAAAATCTCCCGATGAAGGTCGAGCGCTCCGCCGAGCCGGTGGACCGCACCGACGATCCGGTCCGCATGTATCTGCGCGAGATGGGCTCGGTCGAGCTTCTGTCGCGCGAGGGCGAGATCGCCATTGCCAAGCGCATAGAGGCGGGCCGCGAGGCGATGATCTCCGGCCTTTGCGAATCGCCCCTGACCTTCCAGGCCATCATCATCTGGCGCGACGAGCTCAATGAAGGAAAGATCTTGCTCCGCGACATCATCGATCTCGAGGCGACCTATGCCGGGCCCGATGCCAAGGCTGCGCCCGAGCGGATCGTCGAGGAGGAGCTGCCGGCGCCGCCGCCGCCGGTCGAGAATCGCCGCATCGATCCGCGCGAGCGCCGCGCCCGCGCGGCCGAGGCGCAGCGCCGGCGACCGGGCGGCGAATATGGCGACGTGCTGAGCCCCGAGGATTTCGACACGCCCCGCATCGAGGAGGAGCCGGAGGAGGACGACGAGGATTCGAACGTCTCGCTGTCCGCCATGGAGGCCGAGCTCAAGCCGCGGGTGCTCGAGACTTTCGATCGCATTGCCAAGACCTACAAGTCGCTGCGCAAGCTGCAGGACCAGGAGGTCGGCGAAAAGACCGAGCTGTCGCAGTCGCAGTCGCGTCGCTACAAGAAGCTGCGCGAGGAGATCATCGAGGACGTCAAATCGCTGTCGCTGAACCAGGCCCGTGTCGAGGCGCTGGTCGAGCAGCTCTACGACATCAACAAGAAGCTGATCTCGCTCGAGGGCAAGCTGATGCGCCTTGCCGAGAGCTACCGCATCCCGCGCGACGTGTTCCTGCGCGAATATCAGGGCGAGGAGCTCGATCCCAACTGGCCGCGCCGCGTCGGCCGGCTGACCAAGCATGGCTGGAAGGAGTTCATTTCCTCCGAGCGCGATCTGATCAAGCGCCTGCGCGACGACATCCACGCGCTCGCCTCCGACACCGGGCTGATGATCCCCGAGTTCCGCCGCATCGTGCACATGGTGCAGAAGGGCGAGCGCGAGGCCCGCCAGGCCAAGCGCGAGATGGTCGAGGCCAATCTCCGCCTGGTGATCTCGATCGCCAAGAAATACACCAATCGCGGCCTGCAATTCCTCGATCTGATCCAGGAAGGCAATATCGGCCTGATGAAAGCTGTGGATAAGTTCGAATATCGCCGCGGCTACAAGTTCTCGACCTATGCCACCTGGTGGATTCGCCAGGCGATCACCCGCTCGATCGCCGACCAGGCACGCACCATCCGCATTCCGGTGCATATGATCGAGACGATCAACAAGATCGTGCGCACCTCGCGCCAGATGATGCATGAGATCGGCCGCGAGCCGACGCCGGAGGAGCTGGCCGAGAAGCTCTCGATGCCGCTCGAGAAGGTGCGCAAGGTGATGAAGATCGCCAAGGAGCCGATCAGCCTCGAGACCCCGGTGGGCGATGAGGAGGACTCCCATCTCGGCGATTTCATCGAGGACAAGAACGCCGTCCTGCCGATCGAGGCCGCCATCCAGGCCAATCTGCGCGAGACCACCACCCGCGTGCTGGCGAGCCTCACGCCGCGCGAGGAGCGCGTGCTGCGCATGCGTTTCGGCATTGGCATGAACACCGATCACACGCTGGAAGAGGTCGGCCAGCAATTCTCGGTGACTCGCGAGCGCATTCGCCAGATCGAGGCCAAGGCGCTGCGCAAGCTCAAGCATCCCTCGCGGTCGCGCAAGCTCAGAAGCTTCCTGGACAATTAAAGGCAGTCGTCAGTAGGCAGTAGGCAGTGAGTGGAGATCGTCCCGACTGCCTACTGCCTAATGCCTACTGCCTTCGCTTTTACACAAATTGGCCACTCAACTGTGGCGGCAGTCAGTTAGCAGGGGAACAGTTTTCATCCAAGGTTGGAAGCCTGCATGTCATGTGCTAGGCAGGCCGAAAGACGGTTTGCCTGAGCGTATCAATGGAGCGGAAATGCCAATGGCCTTAATCTCAATGCGCGCAAAAGTGGTTGCCTTCGGCTTGCTCGCCTTGTTCGTGGGTGCGCTGCCCGCCAGCGCCGACAGTATTTATGACGCCAAGGTGGAGCAGAAGCTCACCGATCTCAACCCCGACCAGAAGGCAAAGGTCTCGGCCATTACCAAGCAGACCGCGTCCGAGATGAATGCCGTCTTCAAGAAATACGGCATCGATCCCGATGCCAGCCCGAATTTCGACCAGCTTCAAAAGGCGGGCGAGGAGCTTCAGGCGGTTGCGCGGCGCGAGAAAGCCCAGATGAAGACCGTCCTGTCGAAGAAGCAGCTCAAGCAATATGACAAGATCATCGCCGATACCGGGGCGCGGGTGCGCAAGGCGGCGAAATAGGTCTGGCCGAATGCCGTGACCGCCGCGGCGACGCGCGCTGGTGGGTGAGCCGCTCGAGCGCGTCGCGCCTATTTGATCTCCCAGACGATCGTCACCCGTGACTGGATGACCGACTCGCCCGCCGCGATCGGCACCGGCGACGCCGCCTCGGCGCGCATCTGCTTGGCATAGATCGGAACCGGCGGCGTGATCGTCCCGCTCTCGCTGATCGTCTGGATCGCCCCGAGCTGAACGCCCGATGCGGCGGCGAAGACACCGGCCTTGTGCCTGGCATCGGCCACCGCCCTGACCCGCGCCTCATCCTCATATTGCTCGGGATTGGCAAAGGAGAAGGCGACCGACGAGATCTGGTTCGAGCCGACCCGCACGATGTCGTCGAGGAGCCCGCCGAGCTTCGGCAGGTCGCGCACCGTCACGGCGAGCTGGTTGGACACCTCATAGCCGGTGATTTTGGGCGGACCCTGGTTGTTCGGCCCGTAATCATAGCGCGGCGAAATCTGGAAGTTCGAGGTCTGGATGTCGGTCTCGGCGATCTTCATCGACCTGAGCGTCGCCAGGATCTGGTTCATCGCCTGCGAATTGGCTTTGAGCGCCTCGCCCGCGGTTCCGCCCTGCTGCACCACCCCGACCATGATCGTCGCCATATCGGGGCGAGCGCGCACCTCTCCGACGCCGTCGATCGCCATGGTCCGGATCGGCGGCTGCGCCTGTTGGGCCCACGCAGGGGCGGCGACATGCGACGCCAATGGCAACAAGAGGACAATGGCCAGCAACATGCGCATGGAAAATCACCCGGCTCGGGAAGGAACTGTTCCAAGGGGTCCCATATACCGAACCGGATCGCGATCAACAATGCCGGGGCGGACGATCTCCCTCGGTTGAGAGGCTTAAGCCCTTCGGCTATATGATTCCGCGGTGGGGCCTGTAGCTCAATTGGTTAGAGCCGGCGGCTCATAACCGCTTGGTTGCAGGTTCGAGTCCTGCCGGGCCCACCAACCAGTCCAGGCGCAAATACAAGATTCGAGCTATTCGCTCGTTCGCGGCCGTTTTCTTGCGACCAGGAGTCACGTCCCTTGGATGTGAGACTTGGCGGAAGCGGTCTCACCGCGGCAATTCACGTTTTTGTCTCACCGGCAGGTTTTGGCATCCAATTTGTTTGAATTGGAGGTATTGATTCAGATGGGCGGTTAACTGAGTTCATTTGCGCGAACAAGTGTAAGCGCGCGCCGACTTGTAGGGCAGGACACGCTCGCGCTGCGTCAGCGAAAAACCGGGATTCAGACCTATGAGCGCGACGCAGAGGAAGTGAATATCATCGGGCGCGTCATCTGGGCGGCCAAGCGGTTGTGAACGGATGCGATGAACACCGGAGACAGCCTTCGAGAAAAACTTCGCAAGATCGAAACTCTCTTTGCGGGCGGCGCCACAGCAGGTGAAAAGGCCGCCGCTGGGGCTGCTGCCGAGCGCATTCGTGCCCGCCTTGGAAAAGCAGCCCGGGGTGCGCGGCCAGAGGAGATCAGGTTCTCGGTGGCCGACAGCTGGTCGAGACAGCTCTTCATTGCCCTCTGTGCTTACGGAGGTAGGGTGCCCAGTCGGGGGGCCGAGCACCCTCGCGCTTTCGCGCTTGCACCGGGAGGGGATTCCGGCGCTGTGCCGACGACCATGGCCATTCGAGCGGGGGCAGAATGGCCACTCCAAAGGTCGCCGGTACCCAGAAATGTACCACTAAAACATTATAACTGCCTGTCTACGCTGCCCTCCGCCATTCGGGTATGCGTATCAGAGACTTTCTACCGTGTGTATTGTACGAAAGGACAATGCCTAGCGATAATAATCTCAGTTTCTGGCAAGTGTTCTCGCTCAGCTCCTATCACCATGCACCGCTATCTCTCGTTGATTGATTTAGATCAAAGTCGCTAGCGTGGAGCTTCGTATCGTGTCGCATTGATCCCCATCGAGGATCTCCCAATCCCGCGAGCGGCACTAATGAAAACGAGGGCATCATGACCTTGGAGCTGAACGAAAAAACAGGTTCAGTGTCACCACGAGGCATGTTCGAAGCCGCTATTGAATACCTGGTCGATTCTGGACAACGCAGCATCCTTTTCTGGGACGTGCTGCGGCAGCGAGGCAATCAGTATCACGAGCATCTGGCCAAGGAGGCTCCGCACGTCCTCGATTACGACGCCGAGCTCGTCATCGACGGCCGCACCCTTGACCACCCCGTCAATTACGTCCTGGCGCGGATCATTCCACCCAAGGGTATCACGATCGATCCGACTCGACGTCCCTTCGTCGTCGTCGACCCGCGCGCCGGCCATGGGCCGGGGATCGGGGGCTTCAAGGCAGACAGCGAGATCGGCGTCGCCTTCCAAGCCGGTCATCCCTGCTACTTCATCGGATTTCTCCCGGACCCGGTTCCGGGGCAGACGATCGAGGACATCACGCGCGCCGAGGCGATCTTTCTCGAGAAGATCATCGCCTCTCACCCCGAGGCGGACGGCAAGCCCTGCGTGATCGGCAATTGCCAGGCGGGCTGGGCGGTCATGATGCTCGCCGCACTCCGCCCGGAGCTGTTCGGGCCGATCATTCTCGCAGGTTCGCCTCTGTCCTACTGGGCCGGCGTGCGCGGCAAATATCCGATGCGCTACGCGGGCGGCCTCCTGGGCGGCAGTTGGCTCACGGCGCTGACCGGTGACCTCGGCCATGGAAAGTTCGACGGCGCCTGGCTCGTGCAAAATTTCGAGAACCAGAACCCGTCCAACACGCTGTGGTCGAAGCAGTATAATCTCTATTC
>Ga0075421_100003465_pt1 | contig 18881 bp, 19 predicted proteins | sample SoiMetdeltSBSDD5_FD_75292 | JGI IMG/M metagenome (GOLD analysis project Ga0075421, IMG submission 75292) | Bulk soil microbial communities from a Populus tree surrounding site in Tennessee, USA - Soil MetaG P. deltoides SBSDD5 | ecosystem: Environmental > Terrestrial > Soil > Tree plantation... | reverse complement strand
AGAAAGGCGAGGGGCACGGCCAGAACGGTTGACGGGCGAAAGCCGACGATGAGGGTGACCGCGAAGATCAGGGCGCCCTGCAATACGGCGACGGTCGCTCCGCCGAGCGTGCGGCCGATCATGATCGACAGCCGCGGCACCGGCGCGACCAGCGTCTCCTTGAGAAAGCCGAACTGGCGATCCCACATGATCGCGATCCCCGAGAACATGGCCGTGAACAGGACGGTCATGCCCACGACACCGGGCGCCATGAATTGGAGATAGCTCCCCTCGCCCGCACGCTGGAACACCGGACCGAGGCTGAACCCGAGGACGCCCAGGTACATGAGCGGCGCCCCCAGCGAGCCGATGATCTGCGCTCGCGAGCGGAGGTATTTCTTCAGCTCGCGCAGCCACAGGATGTACACGACGCTCATGGGGCCTCCTCAACGCCGCCAGGCTCGGACGAATTGCCGCATCTGGTCGGTCGCCGTGGCGTTTTCGTCCCGGATCGTCGTGCCCGTGAGCGCCAGGAACGCTTCCTCGAGTGACCCCGTGCGGGTACGCTCCCGCAGCTCCGCGGACGAGCCGGTCGCGACGATCCGGCCGTGGTCGATGATCGCGATGCGGTCGGCGACGCGATCCGCTTCATCCATGTAGTGCGTAGTGAGAAACACGGTCACCTGATCGCTGGCGTTGAGCTGCTTCACGTAGGTCCACATTTGATTGCGGCTCTGCGGATCCAGACCGAGGGTCGGCTCATCGAGGAACAGCACTTTCGGCGTGTGCAGCAGGCCGCGCGCGATCTCGAGCCGGCGCCGCATCCCGCCGGAAAAGGTCTTCACGAGATCGTCGCGCCGCTCCCATAGCTCGAACGCGCGCAGCAGCGACTCGGCGCGCTCCCGCCGCACGCGACGCGGGACATGGTACAGCACGCCGTGGATATCGAGGTTCTCCCACGCGGTCAGGTCCTGATCGAGGCTGGGGTCCTGGAAGACGACGCCGAACCGCCGGCGCACCTCCGTCGGCTGAACGATGGGATCCAGCCCATCGAGCTCGAGCGTGCCGGCGGTCGGCTGCAGCAGGGTGGTGAGCAGTTTGATCGTGGTCGTCTTCCCCGCCCCATTGGGGCCGAGAAACGCGAAGATCTCGCCCCGGTGGACGTCGAAGCTGACGTCGTCGACGGCGGTGACGTTGCCGAAGGACTTGACGACATGCTGCACGCGGATGATCGGGGCGGGATCGCTCATGGGCCGCCGCAATTTACACGGGCCACGGGACGACACACCGGGTCCGACTGCTCGCCACGGCCAGCTCCAATCCACGCATCACGTCGAGGGCTTGCGCCGGGGACACCGCCAGCTCCGCCTTCCCGAGGATCGCGTCGCGGACGTTCGCGTAGTACTGCGTGAAGTTCGACCGCTTCGTCGGCACCGTCCGGCGACCCTCCGACGTGAAGAGCGTCCCGTACAGCTCCGGCGGCTCGGCATCCCAATCCGGCTCGTCGGGGGTACGGCCGGCTTTCAAGGCCGATTCCTGAGGATCCATGCCGTACTTGATGAACGAGCCCCTGGTGCCGTGCACGGCGAAGGTCGGCCCCTCGGGGTGGACCAGCATGGACCCTCGTAGGATCGCCCGCATCCGCGGGTAGTAGAGCGTGACGTCGAACGCGTCGTCGATCGCGGCGTCGTCACGCTCGATGCGAATGTCGGCGCCGATCGCGTCGGGGCGACCAAACAGGAGGAACGCCTGATCGATGAGGTGCGGCCCCAGGTCGAACCACACGCCGGATCCCGGGAGCGGCTGCTCGCGCCACGCCCCCGGTCTCAGCTCGGGACGAAACCGGTCGAAGTGTGTTTCGAACGTCACGATCCGGCCCAGCACGCCGTCGGACACGAGCTGCTGCAGCGTGACGACGTCCCCGGTGTAGCGGCGCTCCTGATAGACCGTCAACAGGCGCCCCGTCTCCCGCGCGAGTCGAAACAGGTCCTCGGCTTCGCCGACCGTCGGGGTGCAAGGCTTGTCGATGACGACATGCTTTCCCGCCAGGAGACACTGCTTCGCAATCGGGTGGTGGGACGTGTTCGACGTGGCGACGACGATCAGGTCGAGCGGCCGCGCGAGCATTTCGTCCACGCTGCGGACGAACTCCACATCGGCAAAGCGCGGGTCCGGTGCGCCGCTGCGCCGCACGATCGTCGTGAGGCGCAGGCCGTCGACCGCGCGGATGACGGGCGCGTGGAACACTTTGCCGCCGAAGCCGAACCCGACCAGTCCGACGGTGATCAATCGCGTCAGTCGCTCGTCATGATGAACAGCGGCGCCCCGTCGAACTGGTAGATCGGCCGCAGCCGGTCGGTGTTGTAGTACTTCGTGACGTCTACGACCTTCTTGTCCGACGTCACGCTCGAGAGCGGCACGCTGTCGTAGAAGCCGCGGTGGATACTGACCAGGCGGCCGTACTGCTTCTTCCGGATCAGATCGAGGGCGAGATTGCCGAAGGCCATCGGCACGATGGAATCGAGCGCGTCGGGATCGCCGGAGCGCACGAGGTAGCCGAGCCGCTGGTTCACGACGTCGATGCGACGTCCGTTGTTGTACTTGGGGGACGACTCCTTCAGCGCCGCGCCGATCCGGTCGCCGATCCCCCCGAGCTTGCGGTGCCCGTACATGTCCGTTTCTTCGCTCTCGAAGCTCATGTCGTCGTGCGCGCTGAGGCGGGCGCCTTCCGACACCAGGACAACCGAATAGCGGCTCGGATTCTTGTTGCGATCCTGCGTGAGCAGCTCGGCCAGGCGCTCGACGTCGACGGGGTACTCGGGGATCACGCACCGATCGGCGGCGCCGGCCATCGTCGGCAACAGCGCCGTGAACCCTGCGTAGCGCCCGAACACCTCGATGACGAGAAACCGCTCGTGTGAGCCCGCGGAAGTCCGCAGTGTGTGGGTCAGCTCGAGCGTGCGGGTCACGCAGGTACTGAAGCCGATGCAGTAGTCCGTGCCGTAGACATCGTTGTCCATCGTTTTCGGAATGGCGACGACGTTCATCCCTTCGTCGTGCAGTCGCTTGCCGTAGCTGAGCGTGTCGTCCCCACCGATGGGAATCAGGACGTCGACCCCGATGTGCTCGAGGTTCTTGAGTACGTCCTTCGTGGCGTCGTTGACTGGCTGGTCATACCCGGTGAGGTGGGCCGGTACGCGCTCGCGCGGCAGGTGGCTGGGCCGCACGCGCGAGGTGTGGAGGAACGTGCCGCCGGTGCGGCCGGCGCGGTTGACGACGGCCTCCGTGAGGGGCTGCACGTTCTGGGTGTTGTCGGCCTTCGAGTCGCGATCGTAGTCGACGAGCCCCCCCCAGCCGTGTCGAATGCCGACGACCTGGTAGCCGTCGCGCAGGGCGCGGATCGTGATGGCGCGGATCGCCGGGTTGAGGCCCGGCACGTCCCCGCCGCCAGTCAGAATCGCGATAGTGCCCTTCCCCATGTGCGTCCTCCATTCGGCAAAGGTTCGGACACCATGAGGTAACACTGGGGTGGTCCCGGACACAAACTCCCCAGCCGAACAGCAACAGGGCCCCGGCGACAGCACCGGGGCCCTGTTCAATCGAAAGCACGCCTCCAACCGCTTACATCACCACGTTCCCGAAGTAGAGGAATTGCGCGCTGGCACCGTCGTTGAGCGGAAAGGTGTATCCAACACCGGATGGACATGGAGCCGCGTAAGGCGGTGCCGTCTCCATCCAGCCGCTCGCGACGACTTCGCAAACCGTGTAGGTCCCCCCCGGCAAGCCGGAGAAGCCGTAGTTGCCCTGTGCATCGGTCACCGTACTGGCGCTGAACGCGCCGCTGATCGTGACGACCCAGCCCGACAGCGGCGGTTGCCCGGTCACGTCGTGGTACACCCTCCCCGTGATCGAGGCGGTGCCACCCCCGCTCGGTGGGGGCGGAGGCGGATCTTGTGCAGGCGTAACGGGCGAGCATCCCACTCGAAGGCGGCCTTGCGGATCGGACGGACGCTCGTGGGACCATGACGACGGTGAGCGATTGGCGTCGGCCACCTGACATTGGGCGGGATCCTTGACCGCCGCTGCTCCGTTCTGGCCGACAGCCGCAACGAGCGGCGTGGACGCCAAAGCCAGAAGGAGTATCTGAACGCGCATCATTATCCTCTGTCGTGAAAGTGGGGGCGCGTCGACACAGTCGTCATCCGGGGAATCGGCATCCGTGCTCCGGATCACGCAAAAAGGGAACATCAGGTGCGTGGATCACTTGCAGCGGGCTCGCATCCGTCGCCGCGTCGCTCGTGGCAACCGACCGATCGGCTCGTGACGAGCCTCACGCATCCTCAAAACGGCGACAACGTTACTTGCGATGGGGGGATGGACTCTCCGAAATCGCTCAGCGCGCGACCTTCGCGACCGTGTCCCAGGTGCGAGTCGTTTGCTCCTTGCCGAACGTCTTCTCAATCAGCGTCATGAAGACCGGCCCCTTGGGCGTCGGAAGATAGGCGCTGAAGATTTCGGAACCCCGCATGGCGAGGATGCGAGCGCCCTCCAGCTCGACCGGCAGCGTGATGCGGGTGTTCGGCGGTCGTTGGAGAAATGTGATGATGCGTTTCGCCGCCGGCTTCAAGCGGAAGGGGCGATACGGATCGGACGCCAGCAGCTCACGGAGGGCATCGATCGGGCGCACGATGGTGAGGAAGGAACGGCCGAGGTGGTCCTGCATCGCCGCCTCGGCTTTACGCTGGAGTCCGGAGACCGAGGCGGCGTGGGCCGTGAAGACGACGTTGCCGCTCGAGAGGACCGTCGCCACATCGGTGAAGCCAGCGGCGAGGAAGGCCTGCTTCAGGTCCGGCATTTTCGCGTTCATCGGCATCACGCCTCGGAGAAACGCGGCATAGCGCGGCACGAGGGGAATCTACAGGAGATGACCGTGTAGAAAGGGGTGGATGTTCACCCACCTTGTGACCGTGCTGATAATCGCTGGAAGGACGCAAACTCCGGCGTCAAGTTGCGCCCTGACGGGTGCCCCCGTCGAAGCCCGCTGGTCGCGCCCCGTCCCGACGGCGGCGAAGACCGCTGCCCCGCTCCGGGGCGTGACCGATATCCCATTACCCGGGAGCGCCTCGCGCTTCGACTATCAGAGCTTCGATCCCGTCTCAGGGCGTCTGTTCATCTCGCACATGGGCGCCGGGCAGATCGTCGTCTTCGACGCACGCGCCGGGCGCGTGATCGCCAACCTGGAGGGGTTCCCTACCGTAACCGGGGTACTCGCCGTGTCCGCCGAACACCGGGTTTACGCCTCGGCGGCCGGCGACCACACTGTGGCCATCGTGGACGATTCCACGCTCCAGGTCATCGCCAGGGTACGCGGTCCCATGTTCCCCGACGGGATCGCCTATGCACCCCAGGAACGGCGCGTCTTCGTGTCGGACGAGACCGGGCAGCGTGATTTCGTCATCGATGCCCGGACCAATACCGTAGTGGCACGCATCGCGCTGGGCGGGGAGGCCGGCAACACCCAATACGATCCCGGCTCGCATTGTGTGATCGTCGCGGTCCAGACGGCGCATCAGCTGGCCGTGATCGATCCAGCCACGGCCGAGATCGTACGCCGCATCACGCTCGACCGGGCAGTGCGCTCGCCACACGGGATCCTGGTCGATGCACCACATCGACTCGCGTTCGTCGCGGGAGCGCAGAGTGCGACGCTCGGCGTGCTGGATCTCCGGACGTTGCGGCTGCGACAAGTCCTTCCAGTCGGGAGCGACCCGGACGTGCTGGCCTTCGATCCCGCCCTGGGCCGGCTGTACGTCGCCGCGGAGTCCGGGGTCGTCGCCGTGTTCGAAGAGCGGAGCGGATCGCTCGTGCCGCTCGGCTGGTACCGTGCACCCGGAGCGCACTCGGTCGCCGTCGATCCCCTCACCCACCGGGTCTATCTGCCGCTCGCCGATGTGCAAGGGCATCCCATCCTGCGTGTATTGGAGCCGAGTGATGCCCGCTGAGCAGCCGGGCGACCGGGAGGAAGCGGTGCCGATGGCGCTCATGGACAAGGCGGCGCGGCTCCCGTAGCTTCGCCGCACCACACTCACCCCTATGTCACCATTTCTGGCAGAGCTGCTCGGCACCATGCTGCTCGTCATCCTGGGCGATGGCGTGGTGGCGAACGTGGTGCTCAACAAGACCAAAGGCCAGAACGCCGGCTGGATCGTCATCACCGCCGGCTGGGCGTTCGGCGTGACGCTGGCGGTGTATGCCGTCGGCTCCTTCAGCGGCGCGCATCTCAACCCCGCCGTCACCATCGCCCTCGCCGCAATCGGCAAGCTCGCGTGGTCGTCGGTGCCCGTCTATGTCGTGGCGCAGATGCTGGGCGCGTTCATCGGCGCGGGCATCGTCTGGCTCGCCTACCTGCCCCACTGGCCCGTCACGGAAGGCAAGGCCGCGAAGCTGGCGGTCTTTTGCACCGGCCCCGCGATCCGGGACGCAAATGCGAATCTGCTCACCGAAATCATCGGCACGTTCGTGCTCGTACTGGGCGTGCTGGCCATCCTGACACCCAGGAACCTCAATCCGGTGCACGGGTGGAACGTGGGATTCGGCCCGTTCCTGGTCGGGATCATCGTGTGGGCGATCGGCCTTTCGCTCGGCGGGCCGACCGGCTACGCCATCAATCCGGCGCGCGATCTCGGTCCACGGCTCGCCCACGCGCTGCTGCCCATCGCGGGCAAAGGGCAGTCGGACTGGGGCTACGCGTGGATCCCCGTGGCCGGACCGATCATCGGCGGCCTGATCGCGGCGTTCCTCTATAAGGCGGTGTGGCCGGCGTGAACGGACTGCCATCATGAAGCACATCCTCGCCCTCGACCAGGGCACCACGAGCTCGCGCGCCATCGTGTTCGACCACAGCGGGAGTGTCGTCTCCACGGCGCAGCAGGAGTTTCGCCAGATCTTCCCCAAGCCCGGCTGGGTGGAGCACGACGCGAACGAGATCTGGGCCACGCAGCTGCAGACGGCGCAAGCAGCGATCGCCAAGGCCGGCGTGACGGCGGCCGATATCGCCGCCATCGGGATCACGAATCAGCGGGAAACGACCCTGCTGTGGGACCGAACGACGGGCACGCCGGTGCACAACGCCATCGTGTGGCAGGATCGCCGCACCGCCGCCGCGTGCGACCGGCTCAAGGCGCGCGGGCTGGCGCCGGTGATCCGGCGCAAGACGGGACTCGTGGTGGACGCGTATTTCTCCGGCACGAAGCTCGAGTGGCTGCTCCGCAATGTCCCGGGCGCGCGCGCCAAGGCGAAGGCCGGCGCGCTGGCGTTCGGCACCGTGGACTCGTGGCTGGTGTGGAACCTCACGGGCGGCCGCGTGCATGTGACCGATCCGAGCAACGCGTCGCGCACCATGCTGTTCAATCTGCGGACCGGCGACTGGGACGAGGAGCTGCTGCGGATCTTCGGCGTGCCGCGTTCGGTGTTACCCACGGTCGGCTCCTCGAGCGAAGTGTATGGCGAGACGACGTTGTTCGGCGGCGCGGTGCCGATCGCCGGCATTGCGGGCGACCAGCAGGCGGCGCTGTTCGGACAGGCCTGCACCCAGCCCGGCATGGTGAAGAACACCTACGGCACGGGCTGTTTCATGCTCATGAACACCGGCACGAAGCCGATTGCGTCGCGGAACAATCTCCTGACGACCGTGGCGTGGCGCGTCGGGAACCGGACCGAATACGCGCTGGAAGGCAGCATCTTCATCGCGGGGGCGGTCGTGCAGTGGCTGCGCGACGGCCTGGGCATCATCAAGTCGTCGCCGGAGGTGGAATCCCTCGCCGCGCAGGTGAGCGATACGCACGGCGTGTATCTGGTGCCCGCGTTCGCCGGGCTCGGCGCGCCGCATTGGGACCAGTACGCGCGCGGCCTCGTCGCGGGGATCACGCGCGGCACGACGGCGGCCCATCTCGCGCGCGCGGCGCTCGAGGGAATCGCATTTCAGGTGGCGGACGTGTTGCGGTCGATGGAAGCCGATGCGCGCATCAAGCTCAAGCAGCTGCGCGTGGATGGCGGGGCGTGCGCCAACAACCTGTTGATGCAATTCCAGTCGGATCTGCTGGGTGTCCCCGTGGTGCGGCCCAAGGTGACCGAGACGACGGCGCTCGGCGCGGCCTATCTCGCGGGCCTGGCCGTCGGCTACTGGAAAGACCAGAAACAGATCGCCGCGCAGTGGCAGGCCGACCGCCGCTTCCTGCCGGCGATGAAGCCCGCCCAGCGCAGGCAGCTCGTGGCCGGATGGAACAAGGCGCTCGAGCGGTCCAAACGATGGGAAGAGGCCGACTGATGGAAGTCATCATTCAGCGCGACTACAACCAGATGAGTCGAGCGGCAGCGGAGCTCGTTGCCGAAGTGCTCAACACCAAGCCGAACGCCGTGCTCGGCATGGCCACGGGCTCGACACCGCTCGGGCTCTATCAGGAGCTCGTGCGGCTCCACCAGGACGCCCAGCTCGACTTCTCGCGGGTGACGACGTTCAACCTCGACGAGTACGTGGGCCTGTCGGTGAATCATCCGCAGAGCTACCACTACTTCATGCACGAGCATTTCTTCCAGCACGTCAACATTCCCCGGCACAACATCAACATCCCCTCGGGAACGACCAGCAACTACCCCGCCTTCTGCCAGTGGTACGAGAAGCGCATCGCCGAATGCGGCGGCATCGACCTGCAAATTCTTGGCATCGGCTCCGACGGCCACATCGCCTTCAACGAGCCCGGGAGCTCCCTCTCCTCGCGCACGCGGCTCAAGACGCTCTCCAAGCAGACGATCGACGACAACGCCCGCTTCTTCGAGCGGCGCGAGGACGTACCGGTCTACGCCATCACCATGGGCGTCGGGACCATTCTCGATGCGCGCAAGCTGGTCCTCGTGGCAAGCGGGAAGGCGAAGGCCAAGGCGGTGGCGCAGGCGGTCGAGGGACCGGTGACCAGCATGGTGACGGCGAGTGCCCTCCAGCTGCACCGAGACGCCACCGTGATCGTCGATGATGAGGCCGCCGCCGGTCTCACCATGCGTGATTACTACGAGTTCATCTATGCCGCCAAACCGTCGGCCCCGAAATCCTAGTGCGCTTCGTCCTGGTTTCGGTGCCGGTGCTCATGGGATGCGCGAACACCGCGCCCCATGTCGTCAGGACGATGACGGGGACGAGAGCGGTCGTCTACACCACGGCGGACAGCACCACCCTGCGGCTCACGCCCGCGGACACCCTCCTGTTCGGCGAACCGGGGCCCACGTCCGAAGGCAAGGTGTACGTCTTCGTTGATCCACGGAAAACCTTCCAGACCCTGATCGGCATCGGCGGGGCGTTGACCGACGCCGCGGCCGAGACGTACGCGAAACTGCCCACGGCGCGTCAGGACGAGCTGATGACGGCGTATTACAGTCCGGACAGGGGGATTGGATACACGCTGGGCAGGACCAACATCAACAGCTGCGATTTCTCGAGCGCGAGCTACACCTACGTGCAGGAGGGGGATACGGACCTCCGGACCTTCTCCATCGCGCACGATCTGCAGTTCAAGATCCCGCTCATCAAGCGGGCGATGGCCACGAGCGGCAACCGTCTCAAGCTGTTCGCCAGCCCCTGGAGCCCGCCCGCCTACATGAAGAGCAATCATGACATGCTGCACGGCGGCACCTTGCTTCCCGAGTATTACCATGCCTGGGCGCTCTATTACACGAAGTTCATCAAGAGCTATCGGGCCGCGGGCGTGCCGCTGTGGGGGATCACGATTCAGAACGAGCCGATGGCCACTCAGACGTGGGAGTCCTGCGTCTATCAGGCCGACGCCGAGCGGGACTTTCTCAAGAACCATCTCGGCCCGGTCATGGCGCAGGAGGGGACGAGCGACGTCAACATCATGGTATGGGACCACAACCGTGACCTGATCGTGCAACGAGCCCAGACCATCTTCGATGATCCGCAGGCCGCGAAGTACGCCTGGGGAATCGGGTTTCACTGGTACGAGGACTGGTCCGGGGGAACCCAGATGTACGGCAATGTGGAGCTGGTGAGCCGGCTCTACCCCGACAAGCACATCGTCTTCACCGAGGGCACACCGGCCAACTTCGATTCGACGGCCTACGGGCGCTGGAGTCTCGGCGAAGCCTACGGGAGGTCGATGATCTACGATTTCAACTCCGGCGCCGAGGGGTGGACCGACTGGAATATCCTGCTCGATGAGCGAGGCGGTCCGAATCACGTGGGGAACTTCTGCTTCGCACCGATCCACGCCGATACCCGGACCGGCAGGCTCATCTACACGAATTCCTACTACTACATCGGCCACTTCTCGAAATTCATCCGGCCCGGGGCCAGGCGCATCGTCGCGGCTGCGAGCCGCAGCATGCTGCTGACCACGGCGTTCGTCAACCAGGATGGGACCGTTGTGGTGGTGGTCATGAACCCGACACCGAAAGGCGGGCCATACAATCTCGTGGTCGGCAACTCCTCAATGGAGATCCAATCGCGGCCCCACTCCATCCAGACGGTGGTATTCGCGGGGGGAGCCCCCGGACGGTGAAGCGCCCGGGGGCGTAGACTGCAACAGTTACGGCCGCGGCTCACCGTAGACGAAATCATCCATCGCGACGAGATCCTTCGTCCCACCCTCGCTCACGTCAGCGAGCCCCGCATTCAAGGCGGCGTCCCCGCTGATGATCAACGCTCGCGCGATGATCGGCGATTCAAAGACCGCCGCGATCAGGGAGAATTCGCGGGCGCCGCTCTTGGCGGGTGCCGCGAGGTCGGCAATGAGCACGCCCGTCGAGTCGTACAGCTCGATCCGGGTGGAGCCCGCGACGTCGACGTCGGTAAAGACGACGCCGAACCCCGTGACGAGACCGTTGGTCGAAGTCCCCGCCAGCTTGAAATCGACCTCGACCCGATTGCTGCCGACGGCCGCGAACAGTTTCTTGGGCGAGAACGACTTGAATTGGGTCGAGGCGCCGAAGTCGGAGCTGTCTACCCGGAGACCGATCCCGGGCGTGGCGAGCAGCGTGCCCCGCTTCGAGTTGATGTTGAAGAACCCCGCCGGAAACGTGTCGACGTTGGTCACGGCGGCCGGGACGCCGTCCCAGTTGATCTCGCGCCGCCCGCTGTCGGTGGGCGGAGTATTGGGTGCGTTCAGCAACCCGCCGAGGGCCGTGCGAAAGGCGTTCAGGGCGGTGGCGACGGTGGCGCTGTCGCCCTGCGCCTGGTACGCCGTGTACTGGGGTAACGGGTTGGGGGAGTTGACACTCTCGCACGCGGCCAGCGCCGCCAAGCCCAGCATCGGGAAATAGACCGTCGGTTTCATTTGCGCTCTCCATCGAAAAGGTTCAATCGCTGTTCCGTCGACAAGGCTAGCGATCGAGCATCGATGGTTGTATCGGGCGCTGCAGCGGTGACGCGTAGGAAACCCGCGGAGTGAACCTGTCGGAGAGCAGGAATGAACGTGTCGGCGTGTGGACTACATCGGTCTCACTTCGTGGGGAAGCGCAGCCCGGTCGGTCCAACGTACGCCGATTCCGGCCGGATCAACCGTCCTTCGCGCAGCTGCTCGAGGCAGTGGGCCGTCCAACCCAGGACGCGGCCGACGGCGAAGATGGGTGTGAACAGATCGTTGGGCAGACCGAGCCCGTGCAACAGGAGCGCTGTGTAGAACTCCACGTTGGTATCGAGCCGGCGCTCCGGCTTGTGCTCCGCCAGGAGGCGCAAGGCCGTTGCTTCGACGGCGCGCGCGAGCTCGTACAGCTCCCGGTTGCCTTCGCTCGCGTAAAACCGCTCGGCGGCCTGGGCGAGCACGTCCGCGCGCGGATCCCGCACCCGATACACACGATGGCCGAAGCCCATCAGGCGCTCGCCGCGAGCGAGTTTCTTGCGAATGAAGTCTTCCGCCCGGTCGGCCTGCCCGATTTCAATCACCATGTCGAGCGCCGGTCCTGGAGCGCCACCGTGCAGTGGGCCCTTCAAGGCGCCGACGGCACCTGTGATGGCGGAAACCAAATCGGCCCGGGTGGAGACGATGACGCGAGCGGCGAACGTCGACGCGTTGAGGCCGTGATCGCACACGGTGTTGAGATACGTCTCGAGCCCGCGGGCACGCTCAGGGCCGATGTCGCCGCCAAAAATCTGATGGAGGCAATGCTCCGCGTGTGAGCACCGCTCTTTCGGCTCGATCGGTTCCTGACCATTGCGCAGGCGCCAGTAGGCCCCGACGATGGCCGGGAAGGTGGCGACGAGGGTGCGCGCATCGTCTTCGGGGGATTCGCGCCGGTCGAGGCTCAGCGTCGAGGCGGCCATGCGCAACGCGTCCATGACCGGAATCGCGTGCCGGGCCGCCTCGCGCAACAGGCCGAGCGTGGCTTCCGGCGGGCGCCGCCGCGCGGACAGGTCCGCCGTCAACGCCTCGAGCTCCTGGACATCCGGCAGGCGACCGCACCAGAGTAGATACGCCACCTGCTCGAAGGTTGCGTGCGGCGCCAGGTCCTCCACGTCGTAGCCCGCGATCGTCAGGCGGCCGGCCGCGCCGTCGACGCGACTCAGGTGGGTCGCCGCGGCGACCACGCCTTCGAGACCCTGTGTTGTTCCGGTGGTCATTGGCTGAACCGGGACTCCTCGTCAATACTCCGCAAAAGCGTCGTCCGGATAACAGTAGATCCACCGCTCCCCAAGCTCCGACGACGCGACCACCGGATGCCCGCTCGCCGCCGCGTGCTTCGTGGCATGGTGGTTCGGGGAGCTGTCGCAGCACAATGTCGCGCCACACTCCTGACAGGTGCGCAGATGGACCCATTGCGCGTGCATCTTTACGCACTCGGCGCACTCCCGGCGCTTGGCCTGCCGCACCGTCGTGATCGCCCCGATATGAACGCAACTCGCGTCAGCCATTACAGACCCCCCGCCCTATTCGTGCAGCACCTGGTGCACCGCGGCGATGGCGATCGAACCCTCGCCCACGGCCGAGGCCACGCGCTTCAAGCTCCCGGCACGGACGTCGCCGATCGCGAAGACCCCGGGAAGACTCGTCTCGAGGAGATGGGGAGCGCGGGCGAGCGGCCAGCGCGCCGTGGCCAGGTCCTCCGGGGACAAGTCCGGTCCCGTCTTGATGAAGCCCTTGGCGTCGAGTGCGAGACAGCGGTTCAGCCACCCCGTGCTGGGCACCGCGCCCGTCATGGTGAAGACATGCCGGATGCCGTGGACCTCGATACGCCCGCTTTGATTGTCGCGCCAGCCCACCCGCTCCAGGTGCCCGTTCCCCTCCAGGCTCACGATTTCCGTGTGCATGTGGCGGACGATCTTCGCGTGGTCCTCGATGCGACGGATGAGATAGCGCGACATGCTGTCGGCCAGGCCTCCAGAGCGGATGACCATGTGCACCCGCCGGGCGGCATCTGCCAGGAACACCGCGGCCTGCCCTGCCGAGTTGCCGGCGCCGACGACGACCACTTCTTCACCGGCGCACAGCTGCGACTCCATGAAGGTCGCGGCGTAGTACACGCCGGCGCCTTCGAACTGCGGCAGACCGTCGACGGGCAGTTTTCGATACTCGGCGCCTGTCGCGATGATCACGGCCCGCGCGGGCAGCCGCTGCCCGTCGCCGATCTCGAGCGCATACGGCGTGCGATCGCAGTTGAGGCGTCTGGCTCCGGTCCCGACCATCAGCTGGGCGCCGAACTTCGCCGCCTGACTGTAGGCGCGGGCCGCCAGGTCCAGACCGGCGATCCCCGTCGGAAAGCCGAGATAGTTCTCGATCCGGGAGCTGGCCCCGGCCTGGCCTCCCGGTGCCGTCGACTCCACCACCAGGACATCCAATCCTTCCGACGCTCCGTACACTGCCGCGGCCAGCCCGGAAGGGCCGGCCCCAACGATGACCAGGTCGCGGACCTGGGTCTGATCGATCGCGTCGTTGAACCCCAAGGCATCGGCGATCTGCTGATTGGTCGGGTTCCTGAGCACGACCTCGCCGCACGTGATGACCACGGGGATGTCGGCGACCCCGACGTGGAAGTGATCGAGCAGATCCTGAACCCCGGGATCGCGGTCCAGGTCGAGCATGGTGTGAGGATGCCCGTTGCGCGTGAGGAACTCACGGATGCGGAGCGTCCCCTGGCAATGCGTCGACCCGAGGATCACGACGTCACTGACGCCGCGGGCGATCAGCTCCACGCGCCGCAGAATGAACGCCCGCATGAACATGGCGCTCAGCTCGCTGTCGGTCTGGATCAGTGCCAGCAGGTCGTCGCGACCGACTTCGATGACGTCGCTGTCCTCCCCCGCCCGGATCTGGGCGAGCCCGCGCCGACCGGTCAGCATCGTCGCCTCGCCCGTGAACATCCCGGGCGTGAACGACACCACGACCTCCTCCGAAGCCGAGGGGCGGACGACGTCGATACGGCCCGACTCGATGATGAAGAGCCGTGTCGTCTGCTCGCCCGGTTGCACCAGCACCTCGCCCCGCGCGACCTGGCGCCGGCGCCCGTGCGGGGCGATGCGGGCGAGCTGAGCCGGCGTCAGCGTCGGGTAGAGGTACTCGGCGCGTTTGCCCGTCGTGAGAGACGGAGGGGGAGACTGAGCAACCTGTGGCATCGCGTCAGCCGCTCTGTTGGTGCGCTTCCACGAACCAGAGCCACTTGTCCACGCCACGCGATATCTCGGTGAGGATGTCGGCGCTGCCCGCATCCTCCAGCTCGTTCATTTCCTCGATGCCGAGCCGCACGGTGCGGCCGAACATGGCGAGCGCGTCCGACAGCGCCGCCACGTGCTCGGCTCCAGTCGAGAGCCCCAGGGGAAAGTCGACGAGCGTGGAACGCTCCGCCACGACCCCAACGGTCCCCTCGGCGACTCCGCCGAGCTGGACGACGCGCTCGGCGATCAGGTCGGCGTACTCCGCGACGTCCCCGTTGATGTCGTCGAACAGTTTGTGCAGCGCGATGAACGTCGGGCCCTTCACGTTCCAGTGAGCCTGTTTACTCTGCGTCTGGAGGTCGATGCAGTCGGCGAGCCGTTGATTGAGCAGCCCGATGATCTCGAGCCGGCCGGACTCCGGCAGATCGTTCTTCGTGGGATAAGTCTTCGTCGCGGCGGACGAGCGGGTCTCGGAACGGGTCGCGGTAGTGTGAGCCATTGTCGGTCTCCTCTTCAGTGTCCTGGCGGAACGTAGCGATGGCGTCAAGTCCACTCCCCCTATGTCGCCTGGAGTCGCTGCCGGATGGCACCGAGATGGTACGCCGTGTGCGCGATCGCGCCCATCGCCACGCCCAGCGACTCCTCGTCCCATCGGGCGTGAGTCTCTACCGCCATGAGCAGCATCTGGTACTCCTCGCGCAGTCGAGCCTGCAAGGCTGTCCACTCGGTCTCGTCGACCGTGGCCACCGTCCAGCTCCGACTGCGGTCGCGCGACGGGGACTCGCCACGCAGTCCCTTCGTCGAGAGCGCGACGCTCGAGCACACATGGTGAATGTGGCCGGCGATGGTCGTGTGGCCGGGACCGCCAGGCTCTGAGGCCTGGGCCGCCGTCAACCTCCTGATGGTATCGAACACGCCGGTTCCCGGCGCGGTGTCGGTGAAGTAAGTCCACGGTCCGGGAGGCCCGTCGAAATCTTCACGGAGCATTCTCACCAGGAGCATCGTCAGTTCGCGCAGCGGATCGGTCATGGCGTTGGATTCCTAGGGCCTAGTGTTGCCGTCAGAAGTGGTCTTCGTCCCCGCGTGCCCGCTCAAACGGGGCGGCCCGCGTCCGCTCCCATGGGCTCGTCTGCCAGTTGTCCGGGTGGTCCGTTTCCCGCACCCAGGGCGGCAGCGGAACCGCGAACCGCTCCGCCAGCGCGACCACCAACGGCTCGTACATGCGCCGCAGGTTATCGAGCCGCTCCATGAGATCCGCGCGGCGGCGCAATTCCAGCCCACCGGCTTCGAGACGCGCCTGCAACCGCTGCAGCTGATCTCGAGTCAGTCGTTCGACGGGCGCCGGCCGTGGCGGCGTGTCGAACACCTGGGCGAGGTCCACCACCGCGTGTCGCGCCATCGCAAACGTCAGCTCCGCCTGCCGCTCGCACCAGCCTTCCCGGCCCACGATCACCAGGGCGCAGGCGTCCAGGATCGTGGTGAGCGCCGCGAGCCACGACTGGTTGCTGTGCTGCGAGCGGAAATAGGCGAGCGGCGGGTAGGAGAGGTGGCTCTCGAGCACCTCCGCCGCCCAGCGCTCCCACTCGTGCAGCAGCTCGCCAAGCCGCTGCCCGCTCTGGTCCGCGCGATAGCGCCACAGCAGCTCGCCCGCGGTCGGTGGCGAGCCCGCGCGCGCGTCCAGCAGCGAAATCGGTCCTTCCCGGCGGGAAAACGCCTGATAGGTGACCGGGAGATATCCGATCACGACCGCCAGGAACGAGAACCCCGTCCCCGCTTCCACTACCGTGAGCAGCTTGGCGAGGGTCGTGCGGGGTACGACATCGCCCAGACCGAGGGTGAAAAACGTGGTTCCGCTCATGTACACATCGGAGGCGAACCCGGGGTTCCCGGCAACCATGGTGAGCGCCGAGCCCGCGGCCCATTGCAGCATCCCAAACGCGACGACAATGCCGGTGGCCCAGAGGCCGAGCAGCAGGAGCAGGGACAGCGGGCCATAGACCGCGAGAAACGCCTCGCGTTGGCGCGGTGCAAGGATCCGGGCGGCTGCCCGCCAGGGGGCCCACGTGGCGCGATAGAACAGCCGGGCGAGCCGGAACCGCCGGCTGACGCGGCGCGGCAGGATGACCGTCTCGAAGGCGTCCCACAGCACGGCGAGGAGCAACACCAATCCGACCAGCCCCACGAGCAACGCGCTCATCGAGTCGTTCCCCCCTGATACTCGGGATGACGGCGGATGTAGGAAGCGACGAAAGGGCAGAGCGCGGTGACGACAAGGTGCTCGGTGCGCGCGTACTCGAGTCCGGCGTGGGCAAGCGCGTCGGCGATGCCATGGTGTTGGAACGCCACCGGAACCTCGGTGTGGACGAAGACGATCTTCCCGGGAGCGCGACGGTATTCGAGCACCGCCCGCGTCCCGTTCAGCCGGACGTAGAACTGATGCGCTGCCGCATCGTGCTCGACGATGATTTCGTCCGGCTCCGGAGTCGTCATAGCCCAGTCTGAATTGTCTTCATCGCTGTTCAGAATGCTAAGAGTTGGCCGGGAATGCCGCGACCCGTGAGTGAGCCGCGGCCGGATTCGGATTCCCCTCACTTTCCCGGCTGCTTCGAGCTGGACTTCTCCCAGTTGACGAACAGAAACCCGCCGGGCGCGTCGAGCTTCGGCTCGCCCGGTCCCGGCAGAATCTGAAGCTGCAGCTCGTCGATCGGGTTCTTCGAGCAATCCCAGCAGGCGATCGCGAAGTCCCCGTCACGCCGGGTGCGCGACAGCAACATGACGTGCACCATGGCGTTGTCGGTCACCAGGGCGCCGCCCTTGTAGAGGTGCCCGACCGCCCACAGCGCGACCGCGCTCTTGATCGTCGGCACGAGCGGCGTGTGCACCGCCGTGTTGCCGTGGTAGTAGAGGCCCATGATCACGCCGCCGAAGCGCGGGTGATTCGGCACGTCTTTCGTCTGCACCCGATCGAGCGCGAGTTTCCAGCGCGCTCCATCCTCCGTCGTGAATTCGGCGACCCCGTCGACTGAGTCGCGCACCGCGCCCTTGTCCCAGGCCGCAAAGGTGAACGTGCCGGCAATCGGCGTCACGTTGTTCGAGTAGGGTCCATTCTTCACCTGCGACTCGAGCCCTTCCCGCTCGTCGCCGAACTGCTGAAGAATCGGGGCGGCGCTGTCGGGAAACGGAAACGGACCGGGGAGGATCTGGATGACGGAGCCCCCGCCCGTCACCCGGATCGCCTGGACGTTCGATGCCGGCTCGCTCATTTCATGGCTGAGCGATTCGTTCCCCGTCCCGGCACTATAGCCTGAAGCGCCCGCGCTCTGGGCGCTCACGACGCTCAAGTGAGTATCCATGCCCAGGTGCTTGTGCGAGTCCTGGCCCACCGGACAGTACACCTCGTAGGTCCCGGGCTTGAGGGTGAGCGTCAGCGTCGCGCTCGAGCTTGGCTGAATGACGCCGGTCTCCTTCTCGATCCCCTGCCCTTCGACCTCGAACGCATGCGGAATGCTGCCGGCGTTCATGACGGTGAATGTGACGCTGCCCGCCCTGATGGTGTCTTGCGATAGCTCGACCTTCCATTCGGACAGTTTGGCGCTCACCGCTGCCGGTTGACCCGGAGTGTGGTGTGCGGGCGTCCCGGGGAGCGCCAGCGCCGCGTACAGCAATCGCGCGACGGTCGGGGACGGCATAGCGTGCATGGTGCGCATGGTTGATCTTCCTCGAGCAAGAGTGTGACGGCAGTGTGGTCAATGCCGGAGACTCCGCGCACCGCAGGGATATTCCGCCGGGAATAAACCCGCCGCCGGCGGAGTCTATTCCCGAAGGCACCGCGACATTCGTGAGGGGGGATGGAGTCAAGCGAATTGGCGCGCTTCGAAGCCGCTGTGCTGCCGCACCTGGATGCCGCGTACACCCTGGCGCGCTACCTGACGAGGAATGTGAGCGATGCCGAAGATGTCGTACAGGACGCGTGCCTGCGGGCGCTCAAGTACTTCGAAGGTTTCCGTGGCGAGCCGGGGGCCGGCGGGACGGGCGCCCGCGCCTGGCTGCTCGCTATCGTGCGCAACACCGCCTACAGCTCGCGGCGCCGCCAGCGCGCCGATGCGCTCGCCACGGAGTTCGACGAGACGCAGCACAGTGACGCGGTGGCGGAGGACAACCCTGAGGGAGTGCTGCTGCAGAAGGCCGCGAAAGAAACGCTCCGGCGCGCGCTCGACCGCCTGGCGCCGGAATTCCGCGAGGTGATCGT
>Ga0075421_100003463_pt1 | contig 18882 bp, 13 predicted proteins | sample SoiMetdeltSBSDD5_FD_75292 | JGI IMG/M metagenome (GOLD analysis project Ga0075421, IMG submission 75292) | Bulk soil microbial communities from a Populus tree surrounding site in Tennessee, USA - Soil MetaG P. deltoides SBSDD5 | ecosystem: Environmental > Terrestrial > Soil > Tree plantation... | reverse complement strand
CGGGCCTATTCGTCTGAAATTGAGCCTGAACGAAATATTCAGCGCGCTGGAATCTGCTCCGAGTCTGCGCATCTTGCCAATGACAATTGATATTGCCCGGGAAGTATCATTCCTCGTGAACGCGCTTCGCGATCCTGGCGATTGCGTGATCGTCGCTACTGCCCGTGTGCACGGCTTGCGCCTGCTTACTTCGGATCGGCGAATCATCGAGTCCAATACTGTTGCTGTGATTGAATAGTGTTCCGACTATAGCCACTTCTTCAAAAACGAACAAATATGATACCCGTCCAGAAACTTGAACGGCGTCTCGCCCATCGTGTAATGCCCGCATGGCAGGACTGCTACCGAATGATCGATCCCGTGGTTGCGTATCCGGGATATCGTATCTTCGGAAAGCTCCAGCAGAAAGGTCGTGTCATAAGTGGTGTAGATGAATTTCGATTTCTTGCCCTTATGCTGTGCGAACTTGCTCATGTAGTTCGCCGGACTGATCGCCATCCAGACTTCACGTAATCCGTCCAGATCGATATGGCCGTCCATACCCTTTTTGATGTGCTGCGTCGAAAGGCCCGTCCACACCACGTCAGCTACGTACGATGAGCAATGATTGAACACATTCACAGCCAGGCGATCATCGTGCGCGCTGGTGAGGAAGGCATAGCAGGAGCCGAGACTCGTCCCGACAATACCCAATCGCTCGTAGCCCAATGACTGCATCCAGTCGAGACAGCAGCGCACGTCGATGACGGCTTGGCGTGTCGCGTCCATTGTGCGGCCGACGTTCGATGAGACGGCGTAGTCGGCGCGCTGCAGCTCCGGCGGCATGCGGTAGTCATGGTAGGGCAGGCTGATTCTCAGCGCGGAGATGCCGAGCTTGCTGATGCCCCGGCAGAGGCCGCTATGCTGTCCGAGGCTGGCGTTCCAGTGCGGCAGGACGACCACTGCCTTCTTGGAACCTGGCGCCGGATACCAGACTCCATGGGCCAGGTCATTCGCCGGATGCGGCGTCGCGACCGGCGATGTGAATTTGAGAAGGTTGCCATCCAGATGAAAGTCCCGCGGGGTTTCGTATCCAAAGAATTCGTCGCTGCTTTCGAGGATCGCGCTGTTCAGCTCGCTCAGATATTTTAGCGGCGTGTGCCCATTCTGGGGGAGCCGCCCGGCCGATGGCCAGTTTTGGGTCCAATCGAGCCCCCATTCGAACGGCCGGACGACGCGGTTGGTCGCCCGGAAAGCAAGCCGGTTTTCCCAATCGAGCATCCAGCTCTTATATTTTTTGCCAATCATGTCGGAGTTAACAAAGCAATTTTACCAAGCGCGCTCTCCCGCAGGTAAACTGATCTTGAATGATCAAAGTTCTGTTCGTCTTCGGGACCCGGCCCGAAGCGATCAAGTTGTGTCCCGTGGTCTGGCTGCTGCGCTCAAGACCGCTCGAATTCCAGACCCGTGTGTGCGTCACCGGACAGCATCGCCACATGCTGGATCAAGTCCTGGCCGCTTTCGAGGTGCGTCCGGATCACGACCTCGATCTGATGCTGCCGGGACAGACGCTCTTTCAATCCACGTCGCGAATTCTGGCCGCGCTGGAGGGCGTGCTGAAGGCCGAGCAGCCCGATATCGTCCTGGTGCAAGGCGACACCACTACAACGCTTTGCGGCGCACTCGCTGCATTCTACTCCCGCGTTCCGGTCGGGCACGTGGAGGCGGGACTGCGCACCGGCGACATGTCGCAGCCTTTTCCCGAGGAGATGAATCGCGTGCTGACGGGGCGTCTTGCGGACCTGCATTTCGCCGCTACCAAGAGCGCCGCGGAGAATCTGATCGCCGAGGGAGTGAGCTCCGCCCGAATTACCGTGACGGGAAATTCCGGAATCGACGCCGTGATGTACGTGCGCGATGGTCTCAAAAGCGGTAAGCTCGTATCTGGTGGACTGCCCGAGCTCGACGCTTCGAAGAAGCTAATCGTGGTGACGGCGCATCGCCGGGAGAGTTTCGGCGATGGATTTGAGAGGATCTGCGCGGCGCTCGCTCGACTCGCTCAGCGACCCGACGTGGAAATCGTCTATCCGGTTCACCGTAATCCCAATGTGCAAGAACCGGTCCAGCGATGGTTGGCGGAGATTCCGAATGTTCAACTGATAGAACCGCTGGAGTATGTACCGTTCGTCGATCTCATGCGCAAGGCCTATATTCTCATCACGGATTCCGGAGGTATTCAAGAGGAGGGTCCGTCTCTTGGCAAGCCCGTGCTCGTGATGCGAGAGAAAACCGAGCGCCCTGAAGCAGTTGAAGCGGGAACTGTCAAGCTTGTTGGCGCCGATGAAGATGCCATCGTCGAGGCTGCAGAAAATCTCATAGAAGACCGATCTAAGTATCAGGCCATGGCGCGCGTTCACAACCCTTACGGAGACGGGCGCGCTTCAGGCCGTATTGCAGATGCAATCCGTTCATTCGTCAACGAAAAGTGCGAGGGGAAACCGGTACCGTTACAGGCCCGTCTTACGTAATAACGTACCCTACAAAATAGCCCCGTCTGTATACTCAGTGGAGAGGCGGTGTACCAGAAATGAAAAGCGTGCCGTCGGGTAAAGCCAAGAAGCCGGCTGAGGACAAAGTAGAAGATCTCGCCACACAGTTGTCTCAGCGTGTCGTGGGCCAACCTGCGGCCAGCGATGTTGTTATTCCCTATATTCAGATGTTTCAGGCTGGACTCGCCCCCGAAGGACGCCCGGTTGGCGTGTTCCTTCTGCTCGGGCCGACTGGCACCGGCAAGACCAAAACTGTTGAAGCGTTGGCCGAAGTGCTGCACGGGAGTGAGAAGAATCTCCTGAAAGTCGATTGCGGTGAATTCCAGATGGAACATGAGGTCGCCAAGCTGATTGGAGCTCCTCCCGGCTACCTCGGACATCGCGAGACGCAGCCCATCCTTACGCAGCAAAAACTGAACTCGGTAACCAGTGAAAAGTGCGCGCTGTCAATCGTCCTGTTCGACGAGATCGAAAAGGCCGCTCCTTCGATGACGCGGCTGTTGCTGGGTGTGCTTGATAAGGCCACGCTTCGTCTGGGTGACAACACGGCGGTGAATTTCGAAAAAAGCCTTGTGTTTCTGACGAGCAATCTGGGGGCGCGGGAGATGCTCAAGGAGATCACGCCGGACTTCGGATTTCAGGCCGGCGTGAAGAAAGAGAAGGTGGACCTGACCGGGAAGCTGCAAGCTATTGGCCTGGCGGCGGTACGTAAAAAATTCTCACCGGAGTTCGTGAACCGGATCGACGCGGTGATTACCTATCAACCTCTCGACGCTGAATCGCTGGCGGCGATTCTCGAGCATCAGATCCGTCAATTGCAGAATCATGTCAACAATCGCCTTGGACAGCGATGTTTCACCATCGATGTGCCGAAGGAGAGTCGCGAATTTCTGCTCAAGGCGGGCACCAGCGCGCAGTACGGCGCGCGGGAACTGAACCGCACCATCCACCGGCAGCTCACACAGCCCCTGGCGACCATGGTTGCGACCGGCCAGATCGCTCCGGGCGGCAGAATTCGTGTCGATCTTAATGAAGACAAGACCGGTCTCGTCATTCACGCGGCCGAATCCCCCGATGCGGCGACAGCTCCTCATCCGACGGTCCTGATCGTCGACGACAATCGGGATTTGCTGCGCTTTCTCGAACGGCTGATGGCGCAATCCGGGTGGAAGCTGTTGACAGCCGAGACGGCCGCCGCCGGCAGGGAGCTGGTTGCGCGGTCAAAACCGAACGTCGCACTGCTCGATTACGTGCTCCCGGATGGCGACGGGGTATCGCTGGCGGTCAAGATCAGAGACATGGCGCCGGGTGTTCCGGTGATCATCATGTCCGGGGCCGAGCTGCCTGGCAAGGATCAGATCACGTGCGAGGAGAACGACTTCCAGATCCTGCAGAAGCCATTTCTCGCGAACGAGATCATGAACCAGATCCGCAGCCGGATCGCTCCTGATTCCGCAGGCGCTACTCAGCATTAGTAACCTGAAGTCGCTGCCCCGGGGAATTCGCGCCGGGCCTCCACTCCCTGACGGCCGCGGCTCTGATTGGCATCGGCGGCGGGGTAAGCTTCCTTCTTTTTCACACAGCTCTTACGGTCGCACTTTGTTGTCAAGGGCGCAGGAACCAATCGGAGCGCTTCCGCTCTATTAGTAACCAAATTTTTATTTGCGATTTGTCGATTTTTACGACCTCGGGACGTCATAATAATTCGAGGAGATGATAATGGCAAATCCTTTCGTACATGTGGAACTTAGCACAACCGATCTGAGTAAAGCGAAAGATTTTTACGGAAAGCTTTTCAATTGGCAGCTCGAGGACGTCGACATGGGAAAAATGACCTACACCCTGATCAAGCCTGGGTCGGGAACGGGTGGGGGAATGATGACTCATCCCATGCCAGGCGCGCCGTCGATGTGGCTCGCTTATGTCGATGTCGACGACATCAAAGCAGCTACGGCGAAGGCGAAGTCCCTTGGCGCGAATGTGGTCGTTGATGTACAAGAAGTGCCGAACACCGGCTGGTTCAGCATCATCTCGGACCCGACGGGGGCCATGCTCGGTCTCTGGAAGGCTAAAGGTTAAACCTAAGTAGGGCGGACCACTTGGGTCCGCCCTACTTTAGCTGCGAGCGAATTTCTCCGCCCACCGAATGTTAGCTGTCAGCCGCATGACCACGAACAGGGTCACGATGCAGCCGATGGTCACCGCCAGACCGGTGAATCCCTGCAGGAAAAACGCGTAGGAGAACAGCACCAGGTAGATAAACTGCGCGCCGCCGGCTTCGATCAGCGCAAACCGCGATCCGACTACCAGCCTCAGATAACTCACTACCAGAAATATCGAAACCACCGAGCAGATCAGGAAAGCCAGGTGGATCGCGATGTGATCCACGAGGTAAGCCAGCAGCAGATGGAAGGCGAAGAAGGCCGCGGCCAGGAAGAAATAGTTCATCGGATGCAAGTCGATCGAGCGGAGCGTGGTGATGGTGAAGATCAGGAAGAAAAACAACAGCAGCGATACTGGAGCGAAGTAGCTGATCTCGCCGGCGAGCGGTCCTGGTTGAAGCTTCTCCGGCATGGTGACGCCGATCTGGAATCCGCTGATGAGATTGCTGTATCGCCAGGTGAGCTCCCAGCCGCCTGGAATCTCGCGCTTTTCGGTGGGCGATAGCGCATTCAACGGGAAATCAACCTGCCTGAAGTTGGTCTTCACGACCAGGGCGAAGTCGCGAGCCAAGCTGACTTCGTCGCCCAGGCGATAACGCCAGCTTTCGAGGCCATGTGAGCGGTAGGCGATCCGAACGGTGGTGGCCTCCTGCGGCGAGACCTGCGTCGAGACAGTTGCGCCCTGCTTGTTGGAAGTAATCGGCAGCGCGCGCCCGTTCACTTCCATGACGAGACCATCGTATATCGCGTGCTCGGCGGGAAACTTCAGTGTGTACGTCATGAGCTGCGGGTTGGGTGTCGGATTGCGAAAGGTGTAGGTCCCGCCGAAATCCACGACGTAGGTGCTGTACCAGAGCAGTCCCTTCTGGCGATGTTCGAGACCCAACTTCACGTCGATACGGCTTGAATCGAGTGGCAAGGGGATGGTGCGCAGATGGCTTTGCGTGCGCGTGGTCTTGCGGCCTTCCGTTTCGGTTTCGACCTTCTCCTGCTCTTCCTTCTCATAGCATGCGGAGGGTGGCGTCTGCTCTTGGGGTGAGCCCCAGATCGAGGCGACGCCGGGTCGCAGCTTGTCGTTGGAACTATTCGTGCGGTGGTGGATCGTCCCGCCGAGCACGAACCAGGCGACACTGGTGCAAACCAGGATGAATGTGATGGCGGCGACGCGAGCAAGCATGCGGGCGGTGAAGCACTTTGTGATCCAAAGTGCTATCGGCAGAATCGAAAGGCTTACCCGGCCAGCGGCGTGGCGCCGGGTACACAGTCACCGTGTTTGGGGAGACACGGATTGATGCTAACGTTTGGCTGTCTCGCACGTATTAGTTGGATGAATGCCCTCTCCCGCGACGTCCTTTTTGCTGCGCGCTTGCTCCTGCGCAGTCCGACTTTTGCCGTAGTCGCCATCTTGTGCTTGGCGCTTGGGATGGGCGCGACGACTGCCGTGTATACGGTTGTGGACGCAGTACTGTTCCGGCCACTCCCGTATGAACAACCGGAACGGCTGGCGCGCATCTATACGGAGTTCCCGACATTTCCCGGAGGCGGATTGCTTCGATTCCCGGTGTCGCCACCCGAGTTCGCCGAGTTGCGGGAAACCTTGCAGTCCCTTGAGCGCGTCGACGCCTGGCAAGTGGGAGCAGTAAATCTTGTCACCGCAACCGAGCCCATCCGGATTACCACCACGTTCCTCAGCGGAACGCTATTCAATAGTCTTGGCGTGCAACCGCAGCAGGGCCGGTGGATCACGCCGGCCGATGATCGTGAGGGCGCGCCCAACGCGATCCTCATCTCGGACGGGCTCTGGCGGCGGTCCTTCGGCGCATCGAACGATGTGATCGGCCGGGCGACCACGATGAATGGCCTGCCCGCGACCATCATCGGTGTGATGCCGCCGGGATTCCAATATCCTCCCGGGCAAGTTGACATCAGCGAGGTTTGGGCGCCGCTTCAGCTCACAGCAGCCGACCTGCAGCGTCGCGGTAATCATCGGCTCGGTGTGCTGGGGAAACTTCGACCCGGCGTAACGATCGAGCAGGCGCGGCAGGAGTTCGCCGTGCTGATCGACCGTTGGGGCCAGCGAAAGGGTGAGAATTTCCATACGATCCATCCGGCTGACCATCCACTCAAATTGTTTGGATTGCACGAGGAGATCGTGCGAACGGTCCGGCCGGCGATGCTGGTCATACTCGGCGCTGTCGGATTCGTGCTGCTGATCGCTTGTGTGAACGTCGCCAACCTTCTTCTGGCGCGTGCGGAGGCGCGGCAGCGGGAGATCTCGGTGCGCGTCGCCCTGGGCGTGGGGACGGCGCGGCTGGTTCGCCAGTTCCTGGCGGAGGGACTGCTTATTGCGGTCGCGGGAGGACTGGTCGGGTTGGGGATCGCGATGTTCGGTGTGCGGCTGCTGCTTTGGGCGGGAGCCTCGACGATACCGCGGGCTGCTGAGGTCACTATCGACTGGCGTGTGCTGTTGTTCACCGGTGGGGTGCTGATTGCGACGACCATTGTCTTTGGTCTGACCCCACTCGCGCAGGCGCTCGCGCGAAACACGCATGAAACGTTGAAAGCGGCGGCTGGACGGACGTCGGCGACGCGGCAGGCTACGGCGGTGCGTCGCGCGTTAGTGGTATCGCAGTTGTCGCTGGCGCTTGTCCTGCTGGTTTCGTGCGGCCTGATGGTGCAGGCGTTTTGGCGATTGCAGGCGGTGAATGCGGGATTTGATCCGGGCTCTCGTCTGACGATGCGAGTCGCGCTGCCCGGCGCTCAGTATCGAGACGATGCGGCCGTTAAAAGCTTCGTCGGCCGGCTGGAAGACAGTGTTGCCCGATTACCCGGAGTAGTTTCGTCGACGACGATGAGTGGCATGCCGCCGCAGCGCGGTGGTGATTTTAGCGACACCGGAATCGAAAACTTCGTGCGGCGGCCGGGTGGCCCGGTCCAGAATGTTGACTACTACCAATTCGTCGGCCATCGCTTCTTTGAGACGATCGGGGCCCGGCTGGTGGATGGCCGCTTTCTTGACGAACGTGACGCCGACGGGGCGCCGCTCACAGTCGTTGTGAACGAGATGATGGCCCGAACATTCTGGCCCGGCCAGAGCGCTCTTGGCCGCCGTGTCCGTTTCTCGGGGCGCGATGCGCCTTGGTACACGATCGTGGGAGTGGTGGCCGACATCAAGAATGGCGGCTACGACAAGCCGGCGGGAACGGAATTGTTCGTTCCGTGGCGCCAGGCTCGTGGGATCCGGACCCCGCAGTTAGTGATCCGGACCGCGGGAGATCCGATGTCGATGGCGGGCGCTGTCAGCCGTGTGATTGGCGAGCTAGATCCGAGCCTTCCGGTCACGGGGGTTCGAACTATGCTGGACGTCGTCGCGTTGTCGCAGTCGCGGCCGCGATTCTTGAGCGTGCTGCTGACGTTCTTCACTGCCATTGCCGTGTGCCTCGCGGCGATCGGTGTTTATGGCGTGATCTCGTACTGGGTGGCGCGGCGGACGTCGGAGATCGGCATCCGCATGGCGATCGGGGCGGATCGGGCGCATATTCTGCGCATGGTGCTTAAGGAGGGCGTCGGACTCGGCGCCGGCGGCGTGCTCATCGGCTTAGGCGCCGCAATCTGGCTGACGCGCTTCCTGAAGACGGTGCTGTTCGGCATCGATCCGCTCGATGTGAAGACACTAGCTATGACTGTGACGCTGTTGTTTACTCTCACGATAGTGGCGAGCTGGATTCCGGCGCGTCGGGCTACGCGGGTAGATCCGTCTGTTGCGCTCCGGTATGACTAAGGCTGTTGACATTCTACATCCTTTGATGTAGAGTGCCGGGCATGGGCTCGAAACACGACCGCGAGATCAATGAAGAGATTGAATCGCATCTTCGCATGGCCATTCAGGACCGCATCGATCGCGGAGAATCGCCGGCGGAAGCGCGGGCAGCGGTGTACCGGCAGTTTGGCAATGTCGGCCTGGTGAAGGAGACCACGCGGTCCGTTCATACCTGGACGGCGATTGAGCAGCTTCTGCAGGACCTTCGTTTCGGCATCCGGATTCTCTGGAAGTCGCCCGGTCTGAGCGCCACCGCGGCTATTCTGATCGCTCTCGTCATTGGAGGCAACACCACGATCTATTCGCTGGTGAAGGCCGCGATGACCCGACCGGCTCCGGGCGTGACATCGAAGAATTTGTACTACCTGTGGTTGAACCACACACCGTCCGAACCCTTCCACAGCTACGCCGACTATCTTGACTACGCCAGCCAAGGTAAGGCTTTGAGTCCGCTATTTGCTTTCGGCCCGGAACGCGCCACTTTGACTTTGAAAGACGGAAGCTACGCCCTTATGGGCGCTTACGTCACAGCTAACTACTTCGAAGGACTTGGAGTGCGTCCCGTTCTCGGCCGGACCTTCAGAGAAGACGACAACCGGCTCGAGAGCGCGGGATTGGTTGCCATAATCAGTCATCGCGTCTGGCAGGAGCGATTTAACGGCGCGGAAAACGTCGTCGGGCGGGCAATGGTTTTGAACGGACATAACGCCACGATTGTCGGCGTCGCGCCGCCAACATTTCAAGGCGTAGACCTGGGCGCGCCGGATGATGTGTGGGTTCCTATTGCAAGTTACTTCCGTATTCGGGGAAGCGCAGCGGCGCTTAGCGACCGGTCCGAACGTGGGCGCGCCGAGGTGCTGGTTCTTGGCCAGCTGCGCGACAGCGCCTCACTCGCGAGAGCGCAAACCGAGATCGCCACAATCTCTTCGAGATTGCAGATGGCGTTCCCGGAATCTCACAAAAACAGGACCAGCTACCTGGCGCCGTATACGGCGACGGCCAACGCCGGCATTCAGCAGGTGGGGCCGAGGTTTCTCGCGATCTTTTCAGTGATCACAATTCTGACGTTGCTGATTGTTTGCGCCAACGTCGCCAATCTGATGCTTGCGCGCGCCGTTTCACGTCAGCGAGAGACGGCTCTGCGGCAATCGTTCGGAGCGTCCCGTTTTCGGATTATCCGCATGCTGGCCGCGGAAGGTCTTGCGATCGCGGGCGCCGCCTGGGCAGGCGCCTGCCTATTTGCGTTATGGGTGTCGAAAGCCATGGGCTGGCTCACATTTGGGGCTACCAATCGAGTCGGTATGCGTACGAATCACAGGAATATGGATTTCTCGCCCGACTGGCAGGCGCTCACGTACGCGATGATACTGGCCGTCCTTGCGACACTGATTATTTCCGTCGCTCCGTCGCTGCATTCCTGGCGGCGCGACCTGGTTCCGGATTTGAAAGCCGGGGAACAGGGCTTCCCGAGAGGCCGCTCGAAGCTCGCAGCCGCCCTTGTTGTCATGCAACTCGCATTCTCCGTCCTTCTTCTCACGAGCGCCGGATTGGCGTATCGCTCGTCAGCTCTGATCAACACGGCCGATCCAGGATTTGAGAAACACAATCTGTTACTCGTAACCGTCAATCCGACACTTAGCGTGACCGACAGGCAAGTCAATCTGACAATGCTGGAACAATTGCGAGAAAGGTTGCAGAGGATTCCAGGTGTACAGACTGTTTCTTACGTGCGGCTGCCTCCTCCGTTCACATGGTCCAGGGAAGCGATCAGGATCTCGAACGCGGAGGAGCCGGTCGTCGCCAGGAGCAACTATGTTGGTCCGGATTATCTTCGTACTCTGGGTCTGACACCCGTGTTGGGGCGCGGATTCTCCGCGGAGGATCGCATGCGGGGCAATAAGGTGGCGTTGATCAATCAGGACTTGGCTCAAATGCTTTGGCCCGACCAATCGCCGGTAGGGCAAACGATGCTTCTGGGCCGCAAGCTTGAGCGTGTCGAGGTTATCGGTGTGACGCCGAATGCTTCGTTTTCCGGCTTCGAACGCGGCTCTCGCTCGATGTTCGTTTTCCTCGCCGAGCAGCAGGATCCTGCGCCGCCCATCGGGCAATTCGGATTAATAGGCTCCGGCGAGACGACGTTCTATCTGAAATGCTCCGGCAATCTTGACGCCATCCGATCCAACATTGGAGGCGCCGTCAAAGACGTGGATACGCGAATACCGATCGTTTATATGCGAACGATGGAGAATCAACTCGACAATTTCGAAACTCACATGATTCCGCTGCTACTGGCCGTGTTCTCGGCCATCTCGATCATGATCGCAGCCACAGGACAGTACGCAGTGATCGCCTTCGAGATGAGACGGCGAACCCGCGAATTCGGAATTCGTGTCGCGATTGGGGCCTCATCGACGCAAATCATGCGCTCCGTGCTTCGCGAAGGATTCACGCTGACAGCTGTTGGGCTCGCCGCCGGGTTTGCTCTTAGCGCTGCAGTCGGCACAGCGCTACGAGGTTTTCTATACGGTGTCACTCCCACCGACGGCGTAACTTACCTCGGCGTATTCAGCTTGCTTGCCGTGGCTTCCCTGCTGGCGTGTTATCTGCCTGCCCGGCGTGCGTCGCGCATCGACCCATTGGTAGCGCTGCGCTGCGACTAGTCGCTGCGAGAACGTTGGCATACCGGCGTTTGTGGCGCGGGCCCTTGGCCTGCCGCGTCGAGACTTTCTCGACGCCTGCTTGAGGAATGGAATCAGCTTCATGGACAAGCGTCGAGACGAGTCTCGACGCGGCAGGCCAAGGGCCCGCGCCACAAGTTCACTAACGCTCCTCGCTGCGACACGCCAATAGAAGCATCTGCGAAGCGGTAATATCCTAATAGGCTTCGCAATCTGGACAACCTGACTCACACGCTGACGGGCTTGGCGCTTAGTCGAGCCGGACTGAATCGACTCACGCCGTACGCGACAGCGATCCTGCTGCTGGCCGCGAACGCTCCCGATATCGACGTGGCCAGCGCGGCCTGGGGCTCGCTAGCTTACCTCAACTACCATCGGCATCTGACTCATGCTCTAATTGCGGCGCCGTTCATGGCGCTGCTGCCGTTGTTGGTCGTGCGGCCGTTCGCGCGTGCGACTTTTAAGTGGCGTGCAGCATATCTCGTGTCGCTGATCGGAGTGGTGTCGCATCTGGCGCTCGATCTTACCAATATTTACGGCGTCCGGCTGCTGCTTCCCTTCTCTGGCCGATGGTCTCGGCTGGATATCACTCCGGTGATCGACCCGTGGATTTTGGGAGCTCTGATTCTGGCGGTGAGCGCGACGGCGCTCTCCGGATTAATCGGATCTGAGATTGGAGAGAAGCCCCGGCCGGGCCGTTTGGCGGCCACACTGGCGCTGGCGTTTCTGCTGCTCTACAACGGCGCCCGCGCGATCCTCCACCAGCAGACGGTGGCGATTCTCGATTCCAGAGTGTATTCCCGTTTCCCGTCAAAACGCGTGGCGGCGCTTCCTCGCGAGTTTAATCCACTCGCCTGGCGAGGACTGGTTGAGAGCGGATCATCTTACCTGCGGTTCAACGTGGATGTCGTGGGAAATTTCGACCCCACCGATTATCATGAGATTCGCTTCCCGGAAGATCGCGAAGCGATTCAAAGCGCTCGCGAGACTGAGGTGTTTCGCGATTTTCTCGCCTTTTCCCAATTTCCCGCCTGGACAGTGACGCCGATTACCGAGCCGTCCAATGGCTTCCGCGTCGAAGCAACCGATCTGCGATTTAACGGCGGGTTTACAGCGACGGCAATTTTGGATGCGCAACGGAAGGTTGTACGGGCGTGGTTCGAGTTCCTGTGAGCTACCAAATCTGATATAGCCCGGCGCGCTCGACCAGTTCCACCGGCGTCTCGAACAGGTCGGTTAACGACGCCGAAGTCAGCGTCTCGCGCTTGGCTCCGTCGCGCAGAACGCGGCCCTTCTTGATGAGGATCACGCGGTCGACCTCGGGAATGATGTCGGGCAGGTGATGCGTCACAACGATGATGCTGGTGCCGGCTCGCGCCAGCTTTCGCAGGATTAGCCGCAGCTCGTGCATGGCGTGGAGATCGAGACTGGCGGTCGGCTCGTCCAGCACCAGCGCCTTGGGATCGTGAACCAGGGCGCGGCCGATCAAGATTCGCCGCGCTTCGCCCGACGACATCTCGTCCACATTGCGATCGGCAAGATGCGAAACTTCTAGCAGATCCAGAACCTCATCCGCTTTCTGCTCCATGGCCGGCGTCACTTCGTGGTTCGGCCAGATTCCGATGCTGCTGAAGAAGCCGGAAAGCACTACCTCGCGGCCGGAGAAGTCGCGCGCGCAGGATTGCATCAGGTCGTTGCTGACGATCCCCAGCATCACCCGCAACTCGAAGATGTTCCAGCGATCACGGCCCAGGATGCGCAATCCGGCGCTGTTTCCAGTGAAGCGTGGATAGAGCTCGCGTGTGATCGCCTTGATGAGCGACGACTTTCCCGATCCGTTTGGTCCCAGGATCGCAACGTGCTCGCCCAGTCCGATCGACAGCGTGACGCCCTCGAGCGCAACCTTGTCACCACGGTGGATCGTGACGTTCCGGAATTCGAGCAGAGGCGGCATCAGATCCCGGCGCCGCCCGTTAGCGGACCCATGTCCTCGGGAATGAATCCGCGCGATTCCAGCAGCCGGCAGATCTCATCGGCGGCTTTGGAATGATCGGACGGCAGCAGCGCCGTGTCTATAATGACGAATCGATCGGCGCCGACCAGCTCGCGCGCTCGTTCAAGAGCAGTGGGATCGATCGCGGCCACCGAGCAGATCGTGATCAATCCGGCGGCGTTGGAGATCCGCGCCACCTCGGCCAGCAGCTCCGGGTTCTGCTCGTCGGCGAGCACGTTCACCAGGCAGCCTCGATCGAAGAGCTTCCGTTCGGCGGCGTAGGCGATCTCCGGATTGCCGCCGAGCCAGATGGTCGCCGGGCGGTGTCCGGCGCGGGAATGACGCTCGGCCGGCGTCACACGGCTTAGCTCGAATTGCAGCCCTTCGAGAATCGCGCCTTTCTGCTGGCCTTTGCGAACTTCAGGGCCGCTGATCATGCCGGCGCCCATGGTCTCGTTAGAGATGGGATCGATCAGGATGAAGGCGCCGGTCGCACGGTTTCGATCGTAGGGATCGAAGTACAGCGGCCTGTGCGTCTCGACCATCACGGCTCCGATCTCGTTCATCTGCAGCTCAGTGGCATCGAGTTTCTCGAGTGTATTGATGTCGACCTTGTGCCGGATGTTGAGGACCGTGGAACTGGTCTGCTGCGTGGTGTGCTTGATCAGGTAGGGGCGATTCAGCTCGAGCGGCGCCTGGTTCATCCACACTAGCGTGGCTTCGAAACGGCGCGAGACATGCGGCGCGTTGTTGGGCGCGACCAGCATGTCGCCACGGCTGATATCGAGCTCGTGTTCAAGGGTTACCGTGACCGACATCGGCGGGAAGGCTCTGGGCAGCTCGCCGTCGTAGGTAACTACCGACGCCACGCGGCTGGAGCGGCCGGATGGAAGAACCATGATGGGATCGCCCTTGCGGATCACACCGGAGGTGACCTGTCCGGCGTATCCGCGGAAGTCCAGCGTCGGGCGGATCACGTACTGCACGGCGAACCGCATGTCGGTCAGGTTCTGATCATTGCCGATGTGGACCGTCTCGAGATAGTGCAGCAGGCTCGATCCCTCGAACCAGGGCATGTGCGCGCTCCGCTCGACGACGTTGTCGCCGAGCAGGGCGCTGATGGGAATGAAATAAAGATCGCGAATCGGCAACTGGCTTGCGAAGCCCGAAAATTCGCGCCGGATGGATTCGAAGACGTCCTCGCGGAAGTCCATCAGGTCCATCTTGTTGATGGCCACAACAACGTGCGGGATTCCGAGCAGAGACGCGATGTAGGCGTGACGCCGGGACTGCTGCAGCACGCCGTTCCGGGCGTCGACGAGGATGATGGCGAGGTTCGCGGTCGAAGCACCGGTCGCCATGTTGCGCGTGTACTGCTCGTGGCCGGGCGTATCGGCGATGATGAATTTGCGCTTGGGTGTGGAAAAGTAGCGGTAGGCGACGTCGATCGTGATTCCCTGCTCGCGCTCGGCTCGCAGACCGTCGGTGAGCAAGGCGAAATCCAGCGAACCGGCCGACTGGTTTACGGAAGCTTTCCGGACTGAGGCGATCTGATCTTCGTAGACTCCCTTGGAATCATAGAGGAGTCTGCCAATCAGGGTGGACTTGCCGTCGTCGACACTACCCGCCGTGGAGAGTCGGAGCAACTCCTTCTCTTCGTTTTGTCGAAGAAACGACTCTATATTGCTGTTCGCAAGTACTCCGGAGCTCAAAAATAGCCTTCCCGCTTTTTGATTTCCATGGAGCCTTCCCGGTCGTGGTCAATGACGCGATTTTCGCGCTCAGAACGGCGAAACAGCATCATCTCTTCGATGATTTTGGGCACGGTGTCCGCGTCGGAATGGATGGCGCCGGTGCAGGGGCTGCAGCCCAGCGACCGCATCCGGCAGAGGACGGTCTGGACCTTTTCGCCGGGAAGCAAGGGAATGTCCTGCTCGACCGGTATCAGGGTCGATCCGCGAACTACCATCTCCCGTTTTTTGGCGAAATAGAGAGGGACGATGGGAATGTTTTCCAAGTGGATATATTGCCACACGTCCAGCTCGGTCCAATTGGAGAGGGGGAAGACACGGATGCTTTCGCCTTTGTCGACACGGGCGTTGTACAGGTTCCAGAGCTCGGGCCGCTGATTCTTGGGATCCCACTGGCCGAACGAGTCGCGGAACGAATAGACGCGCTCCTTGGCCCTCGACTTCTCCTCATCGCGACGCGCGCCGCCGAACGCGGCATCGTAGCCGCCGTCTGAGAGAGCATCGAGGAGGGCACGGGTTTTCAGCAATCCGCAGCACTTCTCGGTACCCAACCGGAAGGGATTCGCGCCGTTCTCAATGGCGTTCCGGTTGGTATGCACGATCAGATCGGCGCCGATTTCCTTTGTGAAACGGTCTCTGAACTCGATCATCTCGCGAAATTTGTAAGTCGTGTCGACGTGCAGGAGCGGGAACGGCAACTTGCCTGGATAGAAAGCTTTCTGCGCCAGCCGGACCATGCAAGAGGAGTCCTTGCCGATCGAATAGAGCATCACCGGCTTCGCAAACTCGGCGACGACTTCTCTAAGGATATGGATACTCTCGGCCTCCAAGGCACGAAGGTGCGTGAGAGCCATCTTTTCCATAGTATTCAATAGGATACCATTCATTGACCTGTATGTCTATCGGATAACAAGGAATTGCGACTTAGATGTATCTCTGAGATCGGTCTGGGAAATATGTAAGCAGTACTCTCAGGCTCGTAAGTAACAGAACAAAAAGAAGAAAGCATTAATTACATTCTTGACAGAAGATTGCTTTTAGCGGCTTTGGTGATATGGCGACTAGAACGAAGCCGCTGGCGCGGCAGACGCTAGCGTGGAGGACGGTAGCAAGAGTCGTTGAGCGGGAGAGTAGCGTAGGTCACAGGAAAGGAGGTCCCTGTGACCCGTCTACGCAAGATCATGCTGGAGGAACTCCAGCGACGTAACTTCTCTTCAGAAACAACACGCTCCTAGATCGGCGCGGTCGAGCGGTTCGCACGCTACTTCGGCAAGCCGCCCGATCAGCTCGGCCCAGACCAGATCCGGCAGTGGCAGGCGCATCTACTGCACGAGCGGAAGCTGGCTCCGGGAACGGTAGTGGCGCAAGTGGCCGGCCTGCGGTTCTTCTTCGTGCGGACGTTGAAGCGCCGCTTTCCACCCGACTCGATCCCGTACCCGAAGTACACCCATCGCGTGCCGAGCGTGTTGAGCCCGGAGGAAGTAGCCCAATTCATTGACGCCGCCAGCAATCTCCAGGCGCGCGCGATTCTCATGACACTCTACTCGACCGGCGTCCGGCGAAGCGAACTGGTCCGGCTTCGCGTGGACGACATCGACAGCAAGCGCACGGTCGTCCACATTCGCAAAGGCAAAGGAGGCAAGGATCGGGATGTGCCGTTGTGTCCAAAGCTGCTCGAAACGCTTCGCGAATACTGGCGTTGGAAGAAACCGCAGACGTGGCTTTTTCCGCGCGGCATCCGGCCGGATGGGAAGAGCGAACACCTGACCAGTAAATCCGCCTGGTACGCCTGCGCCGAAGCGGCCCGTCATGCTGGCATCAAGAAACGCGTGACGCCGCATATCCTTCGTCATAGTTTCGCTACCCATCTGCTCGAAAGTGGCGCCGACCTGCCCACGATCCAGCTCCTGCTCGGGCACGCCGATCTGGAAACGACCAGCGTCTACCTGCATCTGTCGCGACGCCATCTGGAGACTACGGTAAATCCACTCCAGCACCTGTCGATCTCCAGCGCTTCGGAAACCAACCGGCTTTACCATCGCACGAAAGAAAAATGAGCCGGCCCACCGTAGAGGTGGCCGACATCCTTCGCGCACAGGGCAGCCGCTTCCTGGACCGGTATCACAGGAGCTTCAACTTTCAGCAGCTCAAGGCGTTTCGAGCGATTCAGCGCTGCCGCACGGCCGCGCTGGGCGGCCATGTCGATGCCTGTCCGAAGTGCGGCCATCAGGCCATTTCTTACAACTCCTGCCGCAACCGGCACTGCCCAAAGTGCCAGACGCAAGCGCGCGAACCCTGGCTGGCAGCTCGTGAGCGCGAGCTTCTCGCCACCAACTACTTTCATGTCGTGTTCACCACGCCTCACGAACTTAACGTGCTGGCCTTGGATAATCCGCGGCAGTTCTACGACCTGTTGTTCACCGCCAGCGCGAACACATTGCTGGAAATCGCGGCCGATCCCAAACACCTGGGCGCCGAAATCGGTGTCAGCAGCATTCTCCATACCTGGGGACAGAACCTGCTTCTCCATCCTCACATTCACTGCGCCATCCCAGCGGGCGGACTCTCGCCCGATCACAGCCGTTGGGTCCACCCGCAATATCCGTTCTTTCTGCCGGTGAAAGTCCTCAGCCGCGTGTTCCGCGGCAAGTTCTGCGCTGGTTTGAAACGCCTCTATCGACGCCGACAGCTGCGCTGCGCCGGTCCGACTGCCGTGCTCGCCGATCCCAAACAGTTCCATCGGCTCCTGCGACGGCTGCACCGGCAAGACTGGATGATTTACGCCAAACCCGCCTTCGGCGGCCCGATGAAGGTCCTGCGTTACCTTGGTCGCTATACGCATCGGGTCGCCATCTCCAATCACCGGCTGCTAGCTTTCGATGGCGAGCGCGTCACCTTCCGATGGAAGGACTACGCCCACGGTGGCAAGCAGCGCACGATGCCGCTCATCGGGACGGAGTTCTTGCGCCGATTCTTCCTGCATGTGCTGCCCAAGGGCTTTGTCCGAATCCGGCACTTCGGGTTTCTGGCGAATCGCTTCCGCGCCGAACGCCTCGTGCTCTGCCAGCGACTGCTGGCCGGCGGTCGTCCGCCGGTGGCGCCACAAAACTCCTCGGAAACTCCCTCGACCTGGCATTGTCCGCACTGCGGCGCCGCGATGATGGTCGTCCAGAGATTCACCGCTGCCGAACTGTCGCGGTGCACTTACTTCGACTCCTCCTGATGCTGCTATCAACGGCGCCCCATCGACGTGCTCCCTGCCCGCGATCGGGCTGGTGTGCCTGTCCTCGCTTCACAGACTTTCGAACACGCTCCCGTGCATTCTCCCGAAACCATTCGGCTCGTCAGATTACTCGCCTTCAGCCCCTCTACCCGCCCGGTTGCCATGAGCCGACAGTTGCACTCCGACATTCCGGCGCCAAAGTCGAATTCAATCCCCATACACCGCGTCCGCCGCAACCGCCAGCGCCTTCCTTCTAGTCTCCTTATCGAAAACGCCTCGAACCTGACTTCCCACTTCACCTAAACTTTGTGCGCCGAGGCGTTTCCGATCAAGGCTAGCGACTTCTCGTGGCCGGGCAGCTTTGTCCGTGTGGCGCGTCATTCGGAAGGAGTCATCCCATCGGTAAACGCTAACGACCACAGACGGGTAAGCAGTAGTACCCATGCTGAAGCCGGATATCATTTCTGCATCGCCGACCTATCTGTACGGACGGGATGGTTCCCGAACGCAGTTGACGCCCGACTCGAAAGCCGAGGATCTGTGTTCGCTGCCCAGAGCACGTGCGCTCCATTTCAACAAATCTGCCAAGATTTTCGTAGGGGTATTCCCTAGTGTTAGTCGAGCGGTGGAATTTAGGTCGGGTGTAGGTTCTTGCGGCCGAATGACTTCGCGGCTTTTGACCACGAATTCGGAGAGAAAAGACACGCGCTACGTTCACGTAGATGTA
>Ga0075421_100003460_pt1 | contig 18883 bp, 16 predicted proteins | sample SoiMetdeltSBSDD5_FD_75292 | JGI IMG/M metagenome (GOLD analysis project Ga0075421, IMG submission 75292) | Bulk soil microbial communities from a Populus tree surrounding site in Tennessee, USA - Soil MetaG P. deltoides SBSDD5 | ecosystem: Environmental > Terrestrial > Soil > Tree plantation... | reverse complement strand
GCCGAACGATCGAAGACGTGTCATTTTTAGCAAGGCGCCTTGTTTCGCCTAGCACTTTGTCACCCCGCTCCAAATCAGTCCGAGAGTAGATCAACTGGATCGCCCAACCTCGAACCCACTCGTCGCGATCTCGGATCAGCCTTTCGGCATGGCTTTCCGCGTAGCCGCCGGTGAGCGAAAGAGTCCAGAGGTTCCGCAGCCTGGAGCCAGTTGAGCCCGCTTGTTCCACGCCTTTGATCAACGTCGTCCTTACGCTACCTCGCTCACCGAATGAACGCGAACGCGAGCCTTCACTACCGAATGGGGAGTAGCGCTCCTGCAACACCCTCCTCGCATGCCGGCTCATCCATTCGTTCTTCGACGGCACGAGCTTCACCAACTCCTCATCACTCAACTTCTGCAAATCCACCTTTGTGGTCTTCTGATCGTTGTAAACAATCTTGTAGATGCGTCCGTTGCTGCGGTCGTGGCCGTCCTCCCGGTTGTGGTGGCATTGGTTCTTGTCGTACCAATCGATGACATAGACCGAGCCGTCCTGGTCGTAGAGCTGGTTGAGCGTCTGTGACCAGGTGTCGTTGAAATTCAGAAAATCCTTTCCGTGCTTGCCGACGTACCCAGAGCCTTCGCGTACCGGGATGTCCATGTTGAGCCGCTGGCCGTGGATGTTTCCGAGGAACAGTTTGCCGCGATATTCCTCCGGCCAGCTCGCGCCGAGGTAACACATCACCCCGGCGTGCGCGTGCCCACCACCGACGGCGTCGCTGCGGGCGTTGGCCGCGTGCGGACCTTTGCCACCAGCCCAATGCACGTGATCGCCGTGTTGTTTGATGTCCTCGTAAACGTAGGGAAAGATGGGCTTGCGATTGCGCGGATCGCGATGCTTTTCGTTGCGCGCGGTTTCGGCCGAGTCGATGGAGAAATGTTCTCCGCCCTGACGCTCGATGCGCGCGCCCTGGATCATGTGCCAGAAGTGCGGGATCACGCACATCTCGGCAAAGAGCTGGCCATACTCGTCGAAATCGATGCCCCACGGATTGCTGCCACCCTCGGTGAAGACCTCGAAGGCGTGCTTGGTGGGATGATAACGCCAGACACCGGCGTCCATCCATTGCCGCTCGCTCTCCGGCGCGGCCGCCTTACCGACGTGCGACGGACAGAAAACGCCGTGACACCCGTAAAGCCAGCCGTCCGGTCCCCAGGTGAACGTGTTCAAAGTCTCGTGGGTGTCGGCGGTGTAATTCCAGCCATCGAGAAGGATCTGTGGATCACCGGCAGGCTTGGGTGCGTCACCTTCCTGAACGGGAATGAACAGGAGATACGGCGCGGCGCCCACCCAGATGCCGCCAAACCCGTATTCCATGCCGCTGATCAGATTGACGTTTTCGAGGAAGACGGTGCGTTTGTCGAACTTGTGATCACCATTGGTGTCTTCGAAGACGAGGATCCGATCCGCGCCGTTGAAGATGTCCTTGAGTTGGTCGGGGGAAGGCGCGGGGCCCGGAGCGCTTTCGGAGCGCGGCCTTCCAGGCCGCAGCGCGCCCGTGGCGGAGGCGGCCTGGGAATCAGCTGTGGCGTCACTTGTCGTCGGTGCCGCTGCGCCCAGGATGGGCGCGCTCCGCGGCGGGTTACCCCGTCGCTTTGGATAGGTGCGGCCTTCGGCAACCCACACGCGGCCGCGATCATCGAGGCAGAAGGCGATGGGTTGTTGCACGTCCGGTTCGGCGGCGAAGACGTGCATCTTGAAACCGGGCGGCAACGCGGCTTTCGTCGTCGCTTCTTCTGCACTCAACCCCGCAAAGGGCACAACGTCTGCAGGCGGCGCGTCGGCAATCGCTTTCGCAGGATCCAGTTCGTTGTCGAACTTCGGCCGTTGTGCGTAGAACTTGAAGTCGTCGAAATTGACGTGGCCCCAATGGCCTTTCTGCTGGTCCACAACGCGAATGAAGACGTCTTTGCCGACCTGCTTCTGCAAATCGACCACCACCGGACGCAGTGTTTCATTTTCGTACCCGGAGGCTTTGAAGAACGCCTGCTGCGTTGTGGTATCCACCAGTTCAACACGCGTGTCGGGCCACGGACCGCCCGCGATGAGGAAACTGCCCCAGGGCTGAGTGACCTTGAACGTGACTGACGTCAGCGTGCCCACGAGATCGTCGCCGCCCGCCTCAAACGTGCCAATCCAGTAATTGCCGTGGTGCGCGCTCTTCATGTCGTTACGGCGCGAATGGACAGTATCCCCGCGGACGGGTTGCTTCTCGAAGGCGTTGCCCTCGGTCTTCCAGTCCTTGAGTGTACCGTCTTCGAAATCGAAATTGAATGTGCGGCCATCGGCCGCAACGGGTTTGACGCCGACAGAAGAATCGGCGGCCTGAATGATTGGGTTCAGGCAGAAAAATGAAAGGAGCGTCAGAGCGGATCTGGTTTTCATGGCTTCAAACACCGGGCCGGAGAATTTTCGCCAGCGGATCGGATCGCGCCTATTGATGCCCGCATCCGGCGCGGGATTCAATTGCTTTTCGACTGAAAAGACGGCTAGGCCGCGTCTGCAATTGAAGGAACCGCGAATGGACGCAAATCGACGCGAATGGTGGTGGGTGGCGGTTTTAGATTCTGAATTGGCGTTCATTGCGTTGATTGGCGGTTATTCATATTCCTGGCTTCACGCTAAGCCTGACGATAACGCAGGTCTTCCCCGCAGTCGTGGGATGCGCTCCTGAGGAGCCGCGCGTGTCGTGCTTGAGTTTGGTTGACCTCGTGGTCGATTGCGCGGAGCCTCGCCGCCGGTAACGCGCAGATGTATGAATCGACGTTCAATTATCGTCGTCGGCAGCGCAAACACGGACCTGGTCATTCGCGTGCCCAGGCTGCCGCGTCCGGGTGAAACGGTGACCGGTGGTGAATTCCGGATTGTTGCCGGCGGCAAAGGAGCAAACCAGGCCGTTGCGGCATCAAGAGCGGGAGCCCGCGTTGCGTTCATTGCGTGCATTGGCAGAGACCATTTTGGAGATGCCGCGGTGGCCGGCTTGCGTCGTGAGAAGATCAACACGCGTTACGTCGTCCGTGATAGACGCACCCCAAGTGGCGTCGCTTTGATCATGGTGGACGCACGGGGTGAGAATCTGATCAGCGTCGCGCGAGGATCGAATGACGCGTTGCTGCCACGGCACGTTGACGCCGCTCTGCCTGCCATTCGCAGCGCGCGTTGTCTGCTGGTGCAACTGGAAATCCCGCTCGCAACGGTGCGCCGCGCGGTCGAGCTGGCAGCCCGCCACCATGTCCCCGTGGTGCTGAATCCTGCGCCGGCTCAGCCCGTGCCGCTGGCTCTGCTCCGTCAGGCGACCTTTCTAACTCCAAACGAGCATGAGCTGCGCGCGCTGACCGGCCTGTCGGCGACGTCACGGTCCGGGATCGAAGCCGCGGCGGCGAAGCTGCGCGCCGCGGGTGTGGCGCATGTGCTGGTCACCTGCGGTTCTCGTGGCATTTGCTGGTGCGGCGCAGACGGCATCTGTTGGTTCCCGGCGCCGAAGGTCAAGGCGATCGATACCGTCGGTGCCGGAGATTGTTTTTCCGGCGCGTTCGCCGTGGCGTTTGCCGAAGACCGGTCCATGTCGGATGCCATCGATTTCGCGGTAGCCGCCGCTGCCATTTCCGTGACGAGGCCGGGCGCGCAATCTTCGATGTCTTCTCGACGTGAGATTCTGCGGGCGCTTGTGTCGTCAGGGCGACGCTTCAGATCAAAGACGCGACTTTAGCCCGCTGGCGCTTCTCTGATCGGGAGATACGGACTGAATCCGCGGCCCGGCGCAAAGGACGGCGTGAGGACCGGTACCGGCCATTGTCAAATCCAGTTAACCCAGACAGTATGATGCCAACCTTGACTGCCGCCCGTCGAAACCATAGTGCGGCCTCGCAAGCGATGTGCCTGCCGTCTGGCGAGGCCGCGCCGCAGGTACTCGAAGAGTTGATCCGCCGGGCCGAGTCAGCGGGTGCCAGTGACATCCATCTGCAAATGGTCGGCAAGGCGGCGGACGTTGCGTTCCGCCTCGACGGATTGATGACTCCCGCTACCCCGCTCCCGGAACCGGTCGCGGAACGGGTGTTTGGGCGCATTAAATTTCTCGCCCGGCTGAAGACGTATCAGGAGTCGCTGCCGCAGGATGGCCGTATCGACAAGGCCGACGTTGGTGCGCAAAATGACATCCGGGTCGCAACCTATCCGACGGTGACGGGTGAAAAGATTGTGTTGCGCCTGTTCGCGCAATCAAATGCCCGCGGGCTGCGGGAGCTGGAATTGTCCGACGAAGTCTGCGGCGAGTTGGAGCGCTTCCTGCGTGGCAACTCAGGCTTAATGTTGCTGACCGGCCCGGCCGGCAGCGGCAAAACGACTACCATTTACGCCTGCCTCCGGCACCTGGCGGAGCGGGGCGGGCGGCACGTTATCACGGTGGAGGATCCCGTGGAGCAGATCGTTCCAGGAATCATGCAAACGGAAGCGAATGAAGCGCGCGGGCTGGACTTCGCGCGGGCCGCGCGTCACCTGTTGCGCCAGGACCCGCAAGTGCTGGTCATCGGCGAGATCCGCGACGACGACACGGCAAACCTCGCGGTCCGGGCCGGCCTGACCGGACACCTGGTGATATCGACGCTTCACGCCGGCTCGTGCAAGGGAGTGTTCGAGCGGTTGCTGGTCATGTGCCGCGATCCCTATTCCGTGTGGTCGGCCGTAGAACTGGTTTTAAACCAGCGCCTGGTCCGTCGCCTCTGCAACGAGTGCGGCGGCGCGGGGTGCGCCGGGTGCCTCAAGACCGGGTACCGCGGCCGGGTGCCGGTGGTGGAGTGGCTGCGGCTGGATGAGGCGTTGCGGACAAAGGCGCGGGCCGAGGGATTAGCGACGATCAAACCCAGGCACTCCTTGGAGACTGCCGCGCGCGATCTCGTGCAGCAAGGCGTCACCAATCCGGCGGAATTCGATCGAGTATTTCGACCATGAAGTACGAAGAATTGGCGTTTGTGAATCACCAACTGGCGGGGATGCTCAAGTCCGGCATACCCCTGGAAGGCGCCTTGCGACAGTTGTGCACAAACATGCGACGGGGCCGGTTCCGCGCCGAGCTGGAGGCGCTCGAAGGCGACCTCGCGAAAGGGGCGCCGCTCAAGGAAGCCTTGTCCACACGCAAGCTGCCCGAGTTCTACGTCAGGATGATCCAGCTGGGCGCGCAGACCGGCGACCTCCCCGGGGTGCTGACTCTGGTGGCGGATTACTATCAACGAGCGCACCTGGGCTGGACGCGGTTGAAGGGGTTGATGGTTTATCCGCTGATTATATTGCTGGCTTCGCTGGGATTGTCGGCGTTCGTGGCCGTGATTTTCAGCCGGCTCGTGACTGGCGACGCCGGTTTGTTCGGCGCGCTTTGGGAAGGCGGTTCAATGATCGAGATCAAGCGCTTGCTATTCACAATGTGGACTCCAGTGGTGGGGTTGCTGTTCGTGACTCTGGCGGTCGCAGTCGCACTGGTGGTGCCGGCGTTCCGGCGTTTTCTGCGTTGGTGGCTGCCGGGATTTCGAGAGGATTCACTGACGAACCTTGCTTCCACCATGAATCTGATGTTGGGCCATGGCAGTCATCTGGGTGAGGCGCTGGATCTGGCGGGACATCTGGAAACCGGGACGCCCGCGGGCATGGAGCTGGCGCGTTGGAAAAGCCGGCTGGCCGACGGTCACGCAAAGATCACCGACATCGCGAAAGAATCGAAAGTTTTCCCGCCGTTGTTCGTCTGGCTCCTGGCGCAGGGCGGCGAAGACCTGGCGGCCGGTTTCAGAAAAGCGGCGGAAATCTACCACGCGCGCGCCCGGTATCGTGTCGAACTCCTTCTTTACGTCGCGTTGCCGGTGTCGGTGCTGGTGTTGGGCGTAATGATTCTCGGGCAATTTGTTCCCCTGGTGAGCGGCCTGGCGTCCCTCATCGACCAGCTTGGAAGTGCCGGTCCGTAACCATGATCACGCCGGTCTTGCAACTCCTCTTCTGGTTGGCACTGTGGCTGGCCCCCCTGGCGATTGCCATCACGGCCATTTATTTCCTCATCAGCCTTCCGTTGCGGCGACAGGAGCGAGCGCGGTTCTTTTTGGATCTGCTCGAACTCGGCCTGAAAGAGGGCCGCACACCCGAACAAACGATTGTGGCGGTTTCCCGGAGCGGCGACCCTTCGATGGGCGCGCGGTTTCATTTGCTTGCCGCTCATCTGGAGAGCGGCCTGCGACTCAGCCAGGCGCTCGAAAAAGTGCCGCGCCTGCTCCCGCCGCAGATCAACGCGATACTGAAAACAGGGGAGGAAATCGGCGATGTGTTCAAGGTGCTGCCGGCTTGTCGTCAGTTGCTCAACGACGGCTCCTCGGAAACGCGCGGAGCGATGAATTATCTTGTCGTCGTTTTCCTGGTCCTGACACCGGTGGCACCGGCGATCTTCCAGGTGCTCGCCACGTTCGTCTTTCCGAAGTTCCTCGTGATCCTCCATGAAATGGAAGTGACGCCGCCTGCGTTCACGGCTTATGTCATCAGCCGGGCCAGAGTGTTCGCCTCCGTCATGTCGGCCGCCGCCTTCCTGGTTTATCTCGCGGGGATCATTTACCTCGGCGGGCCGCGTCTGACCGGATGGATTCAGTCGAATCTGCTGCCCATCTGTGACTGGCTCGCGTTTCGCCTGCCGTGGCGACGGAAGCGGATGCAACGCGATTTTGCCGCGATGCTCGGCATCCTGCTGGACGCCAATGTCCCGGAGGAACGGGCGGTGACGATGGCGGCTGCGAGCGCTGCCAATTCGATCTTCAAGCGTGGTGCGGAGCGGGTTGTGGCCGAGCTGCGCGCGGGGGCGAAGCTGCCCGAAGCGATGCGCCGGCTCGATGGCACGGACGAGTTCCGCTGGCGTCTGATGAACGCCAGCCATTCGCCGAACGGATTCAGGGCGGCGCTCAACGGCTGGCTTGAAGCTTTGGACGCAAAGGCCTTCCAGCAACAGCAGGCCGCTGCGCACGTCATCACAACGGCACTGGTGGTGATCAACGGCGCCCTGGTTGGCGTGCTGGTGGTCGGGATATTCCAGGCGCTCATCTCCATTGTCAACACGGGGGTCCTATGGTGATCCGTTGGAGCCCCGGCGGCGGACGCCTTGCCCGGCCTCCGGCCGTCCTTGCCCCGCGCCAAACGGTGGGTTTCAGCGCCCCCTTCGCATCGCGTCGGGCGCGCGCGCGCGGCCTTCTGACGACCGAACTGGTCGTCGCCCTGGCCATCCTTGTCCTCGCCATGATTCCCCTGAGTTATGCCGTCTTGCGCGAACGGCAGTTAGGTCGCGCGCTCTACTACCGCGCCGTCGCCTCCGAGATTGTGGATGGAGAGATGGAGGTCTTGCAGGCTGGCGCCTGGCGCATGTTCCGCGAAGGTGCGCAGCCGTACTCGCCGCGGGCCGAGTCGGCGGCGAATCTGCCCCCGGGAAAGTTCCTGCTGACTCGCGATGCGAGACGATTGCGGCTGGAATGGATACCGGAGAAGCGAGGGAAGGGCGGCCGGGTTGCGCGGGAGGTGACACTGCCATGAAACTGCTCCGAGACTCCAATGGAGGGAGTGATGCTTCACCCGCAGCGCCGATGCGGCGTCAGGCCGGCATTTCGCTGGCCGAGTGTCTGATCTACATCTCGGTCTGGTCGGTGTTGCTCGGATTCTCGTTCGCCGCCTACTACCGCGTGGTGGACAACACCACGAGATTGCGGCGGAATGCGGCGGACATCGCGCGCGTTTTGCAGGCCGGCGAGCGGTGGCGCGACGATATTCGCCGGGCTGCCGGTCCGCTGAAACTCGTAGGCGCGGAAGGGACCGCAAACCAGGCGCTCCACATCCCCCAGGCATCGGGCGAGGTCGTTTACTATTTCACAGGAACCAACCTGTTGCGACGCGCAGGCGAGGACGCGCCGTGGAGCGAAGCTCTCGCCCGAGTGAAAGTCTCACGGGTGAACAGGGACGCGCGGGAGCCGGTCGTCGCGTGGCGTTGGGAAGTGGAACTGAACGCCGGAAAGAAAAAACCCGCTGTCCGTCCCTTGTTTACCTTTCAGGCGGTTGCCACCCATCAGGAAATGCCATGAAAATTCCACTGCGTTTCACGTGCCGCGTTGAATCAGGCGCCTCGTGCCGGGGCAAAGGGCGCCATGAAAACGCCTTCGCCGTCCTCGTCGTCATCATCCTGCTCGCCATCATGGCGTCGCTGGCGATCAGCAACAACGTTGCATTGGGTCATCTCCACCGCGAAATACAGCTGCTCGAAAGGAGACATCAAAAACGGCACGAAAGCGGGAAGGCGACAAACGCGCCACCCGCCGCGACCACGGCATCGACGCCGGAACGCAGCGCCGGCCTCTCAGATTCTTCAGAGCGGCCACCCAAACAGTAGCGATGCAGACCCCGGCCGAACGAATCCATTTAATCGAGCGTTCGCTGCGCTGCTTCGTATATGGCCTGCTCAGCGTCATTCCCTTCGTTGGGCTGGGCTTTGCGGCACTAGCCGTCCGGCTTCACTTCAAGACCTGGGCGGAGACGGGTGATCGTTGGAACCCCGCCCGGCGATATCTGGTGGCCGGCTTTTGTCTCGCGTGGCTTGGCGTCCTGGTCTCCGTCGGCGGACTGGCGTTGTTCGTCGTGATCCTGATAAAACGGTACGAGTTTTGACGGAGTTGAGGTGGAACTCGAAGTATGACGTTTCTGCCCATCGTCGAACGCGAACTGAGGCTCAAGGCTCGTCGGTCGCAGACCTATTTCAACCGGTGCGGATTGGTTGTGGCGTTCGCCGTGCTCAGCTTCGGGATCATCACGATCGATTGGTCCGCAGGTCAGAATCCAATGGTCATCGGAGAGCATTTGTTCTGGGGGCTCTCCGGACTTGGCTTCGCCGGCGCGCTTTTGGCCGGTCCGATTATCACCGCTGACTGCCTGAGCGAAGAGAAGCGCGAGGGTACCCTCGGCTTGCTGTTCCTGACGCGTCTTAAGGGCTTCGACGTGGTCCTGGGAAAGCTCGTCGCGACGTCGCTCCCAATCTTTTATTCGTTTGTCGCCGGCATTCCAGTGCTGGCGATTCCCTTTTTTCTCGGCGGTGTCACGGCTGGGGAATTCTGGCGGATGACGCTGGTGTTGTTGACGACACTGCTCTTTTCTCTTGTGACTGGATTATTTGTCTCGGCGATCAGCCGGAACGGACGGCGGGCCTTCCTGGCAACAGGATTGATCGTGTCGCTGTTCACGATCAGTCCGCTGCTTTCAGGATACTTGCTTGAGGGAAAGCTGTCGGTCTCGTTCTCACCGTTGCCGAATCCCGGCCACCCGTTCACGCTGGCGGCAGACGGCCGATATTCGGCAGCGGCGGGTGATTTTTGGCGGTCCTGGACAGCGCTCGTGACCTCAAGCGCAGGGTTGCTTGCGATGGCCAGTGTGCTTCTTCCCCGGACCTGGACCGAGCAGAGGCATGGTGGCCACGCCTGCCGTTGGCCTGCGCGAAGAGAGTTCGGCAGGCGTATGACATCAACCAAGGGAACAAGGAAGCGGACCAGACTGCTCGCGAAGAACCCTGTCCTCTGGTTGGCGGAGCGGACTTCTCTCAGTCCGGTTGCGATCGGTGTGTTCTGGAGCGCGTGTCTGGGTCTGTGGATTTTCGGGTTCTCGGAAATGAGGGAAAACTATGTCCCGGCGGAAGCTTTGTTCGTGACCATTTACGTGCTGCACGGCGCGGTGAAATGCTGGGTGGCCTGGGAAGCCAGCCGCCGGTTTGCCGAGGACCGGCGCAGCGGCGCGCTTGAACTGTTGCTGGTCACGCCGTTGACTGAACGGGCCGTGCTGGTGGGTTGGCTGATCGGCCTGAAACGCCGCTTTGCAGGACCGATCGCCGTGGTACTAAGCCTGGACATCCTCCTCTGGTGGAGTGGCACGGGTGGCGCCTGGCTTCTTGTGATGCTGGTCGCATCGGGGCTGTTCGTCGCCGACTGTTATACGCTCTGTTGGATCGGGCTCTGGAAAGGATTAACGGCAAAGAATTCGACGCAAGCGTGCGTCAGGACCATCGGTCAGGTGTTGGTGTTCCCGTGGTTCGCAGCGTTCGGGGTGTGGGCTGTCGTGGAACTGCTCACCCGCGAGGGGAGTCTCTCCTTGTACTCCGGCTGGTTCGTCGTCGTTTGGTTCCTGACCGGATACGTGCTGGACTTCGGTTTTTGCCTTTGGGGCATCAGCAGACTGAGTCGGGACTTGCGTCCGGCGGCTGCGTATCCGTTGGGAACGCGACGAGCCGGGAAGCAGGGGTGGCTAATCCGGCTCAGGCGAGCGAAGAAACCTCCTGACGATCGGATGCAATCAGCGATGACGTGAGCCTGCGATCCAGCGTCGACGCCCCTTTCCGGGCACCGTTTTCCTTTTGCCTTTTGACCAGCGGCTTTGTAAGCACTCCGCGTGACTCAAACCGCGCCCAGCCTGCTGCTGCTCATTCCCGCGTACAACGAGGAGCAACGGATCGAACCGGTCTTGCGCGAATTCGGCGAATACTTCCGACGGCACTTTCCGGGCAAGTCGCAAATCGTCGTCGTGCTCAACGGGTGCAAGGACAACACCCTTGGCGTGGTGACCCGCGTGGCAACGGATTATCCGGAAATCAGCGCGTTGAATTTTCCCGATCCCATCGGCAAAGGAGGCGCGCTGATCGAAGGTCTCAAGCTCGCGCCAGCGGCGGACCTGATCGGTTACGTGGACGCCGACGGAGCGACGGGGCCGAAAGCCTTTCTCGATCTGACCCACCTTACAGCGCAGGCCGATTGTGTGATCGGGTCGCGCTGGCTGCCGGGCTCGGTGCTGCACCAGAGCCAGACCAAACTGCGCCGAATCTTCAGCCGCGTCTTTCACGCGATCGTGCGGGGCTTGTTCTGGAGGATGAACATCAAGGACACGCAATGCCCGGCCAAAGTGATGCGCCGCGCCGCCGTGGAAAAGATCCACGACGCCTTGCGCATCGCCGACCTCGCGTTTGATGTCAACCTGCTCTACGCACTGAAGCGGGAGGGATTCCGCATCCTGGAAGTGCCCACGGAATGGACCGACAAGGTCGGCTCGAAAGTGACGCAGTCGTTGTTGCGTTCCTCGCTGGTGATGTTCCTGTCGGTCGTGCGGCTGCGCCTGATCTATTCGCCGTTTTACAAGTGGCTGCGGCCATTGCGGCCGCTTGAGACGTGGGTATACCAAAAGCTCAGGGCACCGGCGCCGCGGTCCGGACCTTCTCGCGCCAGGTGAAGAGCGCGGTCAAGGCCAGCAACAGCAAACTGAACGCGCCGAGTGTCTGGATCACCGTGCGGAAAGCGTCCATCTCGGCCATGAGCCGCAACCGCGGGTTCAACATCCACAGTGCCACACCGTAACCGACCGCCAGCAGCGACGTCCATGGCACCACGGCGAACTGCTCGCGCGCGAGCAGATTGCAGAGGAGCACGTTGGCCAGGACCAACGGCACCAGACACCACGCGAACCACGGCACCAGCGGAGCTGCTGCCCAATAAATCGGCCTGCTGAAGTAGATGATTCGCAGCGGCAACTCCGGCAGGACCGTGCAAGCCAGCGCCGCGGCGCCGGAGAGCAGCGCGGTGGCAGTCAGTGCCTGCCGCACGGCGCGTGTGTCCTGAGTCAGGGCCGCGCTACGCACCACCTTGGGAAACATGACCGCGGCCAGTGGCGTGGTAAAGGTGACGAGCGCCAGTCCGATGATGGCCGCCGGCATGTAGAGAAGGGTCTTCTCCGAGGAAAACAGGCTCTGAACATAGACGACGTCGGCGTTGCTCATGAACTGGATGGTGCCGATTCCCAGCGTCAACGGGACGACGCGCCGCAGCCAGGGCCGCCATTCCATTCGTTCGCCGGGATCGAACAGTAGGCGCCGAATCAGCCACGCGCCCACCAGCACCGAAACTCCCTGGCCGATCAACGCGCCGGTCATTCCGCCGGCCGCCTGGCCGCCGAGCCAGAGGATCAGCGCAATCGCGGCGAACCGGCCCACGCCGTCGAGAATCAACACGCGCCCGAGGCCGGTGAAGTTTTGCAGGCCTTGGAGCACACCTCTCAAAATGGGCGACCAGAGCGAGGCCAGGCCGATGATCACCGTGACCCAAAGCGCGGCCGGGTTGGTGATCTTGAGCACGGATACCCATTGGGCCTGGGCGAAAAGCGCGACGGCGACCATGATCAACCAGATGTAGAACGTCGCGCGAAACGTCGCGCCGAGGGTTGTGGTCAGTTGCCGATGCCGGACGTCTGTGACCGCGGCAGCCGTCTGTTGGGCGAAGATGATCTGCAGCCCGGCGGACGGGATGCTCATCAGGAGGAAAACGCGAAGCAGCGCGCACCAGATGACGTATTCCACAGGCTCCATCCAGCGATTGGCCACGATCTGGGTGAGGGTCATGAAGACGCCGCCGGACACGGTGGCTACCACGAGCAGACTGCCCTGACGAATGAACGTCGTCCCGCTCTCCGGCGCGTGCGCGGACGTCGATGCCACTGTCGATTTCGTGTTCAACGGCAGCCTTGCTGTTGCTGGATTTTCTCGACGAAAGCAATCGCCTTTTTGCGGATGACCTCCCAATCGAGGTCCCGTTGGACGCGTTCGCTCGCGGCAAGGCCGAGTTTCCGCCGCCGTTCAATTGGTTCATCCAGCCACCCCAGAATCCGGCGGCCGAAGCTTTCGCCGTCGAACCCGGCGAAGCGCACGGCCGGCTCGTTGCCGAAGTAACGGCTTGCGCTGTTCAGCGGAGTGCTGACGACCGGCAACCCCACCCCGAGATATTCGACGATCTTCGCCACGAATGCGCAGTGCGTTCCGGTCGATTCCTCATAGGGAACCATGCCGACGGAGGCGCGCCGCAGGTGGTCGGCGACCTGGGAATACGGAACAAAGCCGGTGCTTTCGATCCGAAGATCCGGAACGGCCGAAAGCGCGCGCCGGCGAAACTTCGTGAGAGTGGCCGTCTCTTTGCCGACGAAGCGGAAACGCACGTCAGGTCTCGACGCAGCGACGCGGCGCATCGCTTCCAGCGCGATGTCGCCCAAATGATGATGATCGAACGAACCGTGCATCACGACAACGGGCGGGTTCTCGGCCATTGCAGAGTGGTTTTCGTCGAGAGAAAACAGTTTGGCATCGTAGCCGTAGTATATCGGGAGGATGCGTTCCCGGGAATAACCGGCGCTGGCGAAGTAGTCGGCCAGCGTATCAGAGACGGTCATGAGGCCGTCGGCCTGATAGCGATTCGGTATCGAGAGTTCGAAACGTTCGAGCGCCTTGATGACGGAACGTGGGGCGACGTAGCGCGGCCAGGTTTCCATGAAGCCGGTGAGGTAATCGAGGAAGTTCATCACCACCGGCACGCGCAGTCGTTGTTTGAGCCGGCCGGCAGCCACGGCGGAGATGGCGTGCTGTGACAACACCACGTCGAACCGGACTGTCCTCGACGCGCGTTCGACCATCCGCTGCAGGAGAACCGGGTAAGCCAGGTATTTGAAGTTGCGCAGCGACGTGTACCGGCCCATCTGCCACGCCGTGAAGAGATGCACCTGGATTTCAAATCGTTTCGCGACGTCTCCCGCGTCGGCGAATGCCGGACAGAACAAATGCACGTCGTGGCCGCGGCGAACCATTTCCTGCACCAGATAGATCGCTTCCGCCGATCCGCCGCCAGATGGAGGATGAAACGGCTCGTGCGTTAGAAAGGCAATTCTCACCTCAATCGAACGGGACTGTCCGCGTGTCGCGCAAGCGGGGAGCACACCGATAACTCCCAGGCGGTCTGGCGCGGTTGCCGTTGCAGCTTCAAACTCACGGCAGCGATTGCAGAAAGTGAAATAACATTCGCGTTCCACCCTCGAGCTGGCGCAGCGAGATCCATTCATCGGCAGTGTGCGCCTGGGCGATATCGCCGGGGCCGAACACCACGCTCGGGATGCCACCACTGGCCAGCACGGCGGCGTCGCAAAAGTAGTGAACACCGACCGGCTTTCTTTGTCCGGCCACTTGCAGGAACATTTTCACCAGCGGCAGATTGAGGTTCGCTTCCATCGCCGGGCAGGGCGCGTTGCGAATGTTTAGGAGGTTGGCGGAGAGATCGTGCTTTTGAAGAAGAGATTTGATCTCGCGCCGGACGCCCGGCTCGGTCTCGCCGGGAATGGTGCGGCGGTCGATGCTGATGCGGCATTGGTCGGGAACAATGTTCGGCTGCGAACCCCCGGCAATCGTGCCGACACTCACGGTCGGGTACCCGAGCAAAGGATGTCTGCGCCGCTTGAGCGTGGCGGCGTACGTTGTCTCAAAGAGATCCACAATGCGCGCCATCTCGTGAACGGCGTTCCGGCCCAGGTCGGGCCGCGAGCCGTGCGCCGCCTTGCCGTGCGTCTCCAATTGCAGCCACAAATCGCCCTTGTGCGCCGTGACGACTTGCAGGTTTGTCGGTTCGCCGACGATGGCGAGGTCGGCTTTGAATCCTTTGGCAACCAGGGCACGCGAGCCGGCCTGGCCGTTTTCTTCATCGACCAATCCGGCGAAGACGATTTCGGTCTCTTTCGGTCGTTGAGCCGAGCGCGCCAGGTCGGTCAGCGCCGTGAGCATCGCGGCGATGCTGCCTTTGGTGTCGCACGCGCCGCGACCATGAAGGCGGCCATGTTTCTCGCGGGGCTCAAAAATCATCGGTGATTCGCCGCCCACAGTGTCCATGTGAGGGGCCAGCAGGATGCGCTTTCGAACGTGGCGGAAAGACGGCGCCAAACGTACCAGCAGGTTCGCCCGCGGGCGAAAAACCTCCTGGAATTCCACGTCCAATCCCGCGCGAGCCGCCATCGCCGCGAGAAAATCGGCGACGCGTTGTTCGCCCGCGCACGGGTCGTCGCACGTCAAGAAGGCTGGGTTCACGCTCGGAAGCGCGATCAACTCGCGGAGGAGCTTTGTCGTCCGGCTCATGTCAGTCCGCGGGCGTCACGTGTTCCGCGTCGCTCGAAACCACTCCACGAACAGCGGAATGCCTTCTTCGATCTTGATCCGCGGATTGTAGCCGAGGTGTTTCCGCGCTTTGGCGATGTCCGCGTAAGTGATCGGCACGTCGCCGGCCTGGAGCGGTTGCCGGTCGATGATGGCCTTTTTGCCAAGGTTCTTTTCCAACAGTTCGATGAGGCGGCTCAATGGGACGGTTTGGGATTCTCCCAGATTGAAGATGTCGTAGCCGAATTCCCGTTGAGTGCATGCCATGACCCCGTCCACCGTGTCGGTCACGTAAGTGTAATCGCGCGCGGCGGAACCGTCGCCGAAAACAGGGATGGGTTTTCCGGCCGCGATGAGGCGGGCGAATTTGTGGATAGCAAGATCGGGCCGCTGCCGCGGTCCATAAACGGTGAAGAAGCGCAGCATCGTGACGTCCATGCCGTAAACGTGGTGATAGACGTGCCCGAGCGCTTCGCACGCCAGTTTGCTGGCGGCGTAGGGTGAGATGGCAGTGAAGATCGGGTCGCTTTCCGAGAACGGCACTTTGGAATTCACGCCGTACACAGATGACGAGGAAGCAATGGTGATTTTCTTCACGTTGTTCCGGCGGGCGGTCTCGAGCAGGTTGACCGTGCCCTCGACGTTGACGCGCTGGTAGAGGGCGGGGTGTTCCAGGCTGGGCCGGACGCCGGCGCGTGCGGCGAGATGAATGATCTGATCGAACTTCACACGGCTCAACAGTTCGTCGAGACCCGCGCGATCCGTCAGGTCGCCGTGAACGAACGTGAAGGGTTTGGCCAGGGATTGCAGGTCGCGGATATTGTTGCGTTTGATTTCCGGCTCGTAAAAATCGTTGAGATCATCGAATGCCCAGACCGCATGTCCTTCCTGCAGCAGCCGCTCACAAACATGAAAGCCGATAAATCCGGCGCCACCGGTGACCAGAAGATTCATGGGCGCATCATGAAGTTCGACGCCTCAAGTTCCAAGTTCCAACTTTCTGGAGCAGGCATCCGGTCATCCTCCACTCTCGTGGTCGGGACGATGAACTTGGAACTTGGAACCTGATACTTGTTTCTTCATACTTCGCCGCATGTCGCATGAACCCTTGCTTCAAATTGATTTGCCAGGCGTCAGGAAGATCAAGAGCGGTAAAGTCCGTGAGATTTTCGATTTGGGTGACTATCTGTTGATGGTCGCTACCGACCGGATTTCCGCCTTTGACTGCATCATGCCGAACGGCATCCCACGCAAAGGCGAGGTGCTGACGCAGATCTCCCACTTCTGGTTCGACCAGATGTCGGCGATTGTGGCGAACCACCGGTTCGTCAGAGCGAACGAACCGCTGCCGCCGCTGCTCCGGCCGCATGCCGCGAAGCTGGGACGGCGGAGCATGATTGTGAAGAAGGCGCAGCCGCTCCCAATCGAATGCGTCGTGCGCGGCTATCTGGCCGGGTCAGGTTGGAAGGAATATCAGAAAAATGGAACGGTCTGTGGAATCGGGTTGCCACAGGGTTTGGCGGAATCGTCCGAGCTGCCCGCGCCGATTTTCACGCCGGCCACCAAAGCGGAGACCGGGCATGACATCAATATCTCCTTCGACGAAGCCGCACGGATGGTGGGCGGCGATGTGGCGGAGCGGGCGCGCGACTTAAGCATTCGCATCTATACAACCGCGCGGATCTACGCAAGGCAGCGCGGAATCATCATCGCGGACACCAAGTTTGAGTTCGGTTTCTACCAGGGGAATCTGATTCTGATCGACGAAGTGCTGACGCCCGATTCCTCGCGCTTCTGGCCGTCCGACCAGTATCAGCCCGGTCGCAGCCAGCCCAGTTTTGACAAGCAGTTTGTCCGGGATTACCTGGAGACGCTCGACTGGAACAAGCAACCGCCGGCACCCGCCCTGCCACCGGACGTCGTCACCCGGACTTGCGCAAAATACCTCGACGCCTACAAGCGTTTGACGGGAAAGGATCTCTGAGCCGCAAGCGATGCGGCGTGCTGGAGCATTTCCACGCGGCTCAATCAATAGCGGACCTCTGGCGCCGCCGCCCTGTTTGGCGAGCCGACCTATCTCCGGCCTTAGCTGTAACTAATTCAGTTGGACAAGACGCTCGCCCTCACCCCAGCCCAGGGAGGTTCTGTCTTCGCCGAGACTCCGTCCGCAGCCCCGGGGAGAGGGAGAAGCTCTCGAGCGCCTCGGATAACCTCACCCTCCAGTGATTCGTCCCAGCGTGGCCGAAAGGAGTTCCCTCTCCTGGGGGAGAGGGACAGGGTGAGGGCGATCCAATTCTCTAACTGCATAGAGACGGCTTAGTTGCCATGACGGTGTAGTTGGGCGCTTCGCTCTGTCGGCTGGCTGGAGAGCTCCCGGTTGTGGTCGAACCATGAGGGCCGGAAACTCGAATGGTCAGGCACGCGGATGAAATTTCCGGTGAACTTCGCGAAGCCGGCTTCCTGCCACGTGCGTATAGATTTCGGTGGTGGCGATGCTGGCATGACCAAGGAGTTCCTGAATGACGCGCAAGTCCGCGCCGTGTTCCAGCAAATGCGTCGCGAAACTGTGGCGCAGCATGTGCGGGGTGACGTTGCGCGAGATACCAGCGTGACGCACGCGACGTTTGATCCTTAGCCAGAGTGTGACCGGCGCGAACGGAGTGCCGCGCCGAGTGAGAAACACGGTGGCCGGCGAACGTTTCGTCACCAGTTTCGGCCGGCCGACGGCGAGATACCGCTGCAAGACGGCGACGGCTTTGCGGCCGACGGGGACCACACGCTCCTTGTTGCCCTTTCCAATGATGTTGATGAAACCAGCGTCGAGGTGAAGCTGTTCCAATCGAACGCTGCGCAGTTCTGCAAGCCGGAGGCCGGAGGCGTAGGCCAGTTCGAGAATGGCCTGGCCACAAAGCGATTCCGGCGATTCGGGTTGAATGGGTGTGAGTAGCTTCCTGATTTCCGCGTCGGTCAGCGCCTTGGGCAACCGTTTCCAGCGCCGTGGCAGTGAAAGGTGTTCGGCCACATTGAGGGGCAACAGTCGCTCGCCTTCGCAAAACCGGTAGAAGGCGCGCAAGGCGGCGATCTCCAGGTAAACGCTTTCGCCGCTCAGTCTCTTGTGTGAATCCCTCGGTTGGTTGGCCGGGACGCGCTCCCGCTCGTGTTGCAGGAACTTCATCAGATGCGGTAACTCGACGGATTTCCAGTCGGTCAGCCCTTGCGCGGCCGCCCATCGGACGAATTTTCCGAGGAGCGCGGCGTAGGTTTTCTCGGTATGTTCCGATTGTCCGCGCTCGTGCCGGAGATATTGCAGGAAATCTTCGACGAGATTTTGCATGGACCGTGAAGGGGTTCATATAGCAACCCTGGGGGATCGTCGAGAACCGACCGGGAAAAGAAGTGCTCCACGGCAGGAAATCGGTTGACGGAGAAAGGCAAAACCTCTACGCCAAGCCTCAATCTTACGGGCGGCAGCACGCAGGATGATCGGACACATGGCTCCAGACCCCAATGGAAAAATCAAATGACGGCATACGAAAAGCTGAAAGTCTCACTGCAACGGACGCCCCGCCGGTGGCTGGTGACAGGCGCCGCCGGGTTCATCGGTTCCAATATCGTCGAGACGCTGCTCAAGCTGAACCAGCGCGTGATCGGCCTGGACAATTTCGCCACCGGCCACAAGGTCAACCTCGAACAGGTCAAACAACGGATCCCTTCTGCGCCGTGGAAGAACTTCAGGTTTTTCGCGGGCGACATCGCCGACCTCAAGATCTGCCGGCGGGCCTGCCGGGGCGTGGATTATGTCCTGCATCAAGCCGCGCTGGGGTCGGTCCCGCGCTCCATCGAAGACCCGATCC
>Ga0075421_100003459_pt1 | contig 18891 bp, 10 predicted proteins | sample SoiMetdeltSBSDD5_FD_75292 | JGI IMG/M metagenome (GOLD analysis project Ga0075421, IMG submission 75292) | Bulk soil microbial communities from a Populus tree surrounding site in Tennessee, USA - Soil MetaG P. deltoides SBSDD5 | ecosystem: Environmental > Terrestrial > Soil > Tree plantation... | reverse complement strand
CGGGCTTTCGACCAGGCATGACTCACCTCTTGAGGGTGTTTTAGCAGATGAGTAACGCTATCACAGTCTATCAAGCCAGACAAATCATTTGTTGCAGAATTTAGTTTACAAACCACTAGTCGCTCGTAGTTGGCAGTTGGATTTCGCGCTCTTTGCACTTGATCCTTTGCCCTTGGTTCTTTGTCCTTGGTCCTTCGTCCTTCGTCATTTTTTCATTTGTCATTTTTCATTCCTCCCAGGAGCAACCCCAAATGCCTCCTTCCCTCCTAAACCGCCTCCTCCTCTGCCTCCTACTCTTCACCGTTTCATGTACGGGAAATATTCCCATCCCGCGCCTCGTCTTCGATACGCCGAGTCCGACAGGCACCGCGCTTCCCACCGTCCCCACCCTCACCCCTCTGCCAACCGGCGGCGTCATCCTCACCGTCCACATTCCATCGAACACGCCGCCCGGCTCGGTGCCCATCATCAAAATTCTGGACGAGGTAGGTGGGACGAGCACCTTCGTGGATTTAATCAGCGCCGGCAACAATAGTTGGACGGGCAGTTTGCAAGCGACGCTGGGGTCCGTGCTGCGCTACAAATATATTCGGCGGCTGCCAACCGTTGTAGAAGAAGTGACGCCCGCGCGCCAGCCGATCCCTTACCGCTTACTCGCTATCACGAGCACCGCTGCGAACATCGAAGACACGGTCGCGGCCTGGGCCGATACACCCTTCGCGGGCGATTTGGGCGGGCTGGCCGGAACGGTGAGGAACAGCAACAGCGGTCAAGGCGTGCCAGGAATGATCGTTTCCGCCGGCGGCAAACTCGCCGTCACCGCTGCGGATGGTAGCTATGCATTGTTTGATTTACCGGTCGGAGTTCAGCGCGCGACGCTCCTGGCCCCGGATGGATCGCTCCGGCCCGCGCAGAACAGCGTCGCCGTTGTCAAAGGCCAAACACTGCCGCTTGATCTGGCCAGCACCGATCCCAATCAAGTCAACGTCACCTTTTTGGTCAGCCGCCCGGCGGGGCTGGAGAACACCATCCCCCTGCGAATGGTCGGCAACGTCCTGCAATTGGGCGACACCTTCATCCCCGGCGCGGGCGGTTCCGCCATCGCCGCCGCGCGCGAACCGACGCTAACTCCACTCAACGACGGACGATGGACGACAACCGTGTTGCTATATGAAGGGACCGTGCTGAATTACGCATATACGCTGGGCGATGGCTTATGGAATGGCGAACTCAATGTGCAGGGAGCCAAACGCCTGCGGCAGATGATCGTGCCGCTTTCAAACGTCACTGTCGAAGACGCGATTGATGCCTGGCGTGGCGGTAATCTCTCTCAGGTAACGTTCGAGGTGACGACGCCCGCGAATACGCCCGCGAATGATGTGATTACTATTCAATTTCGTACCACTCAGTGGCATGCGCCAGTCCCCATGTGGCGCGTGGGCTTGAACGCCTGGAAATTCGTGCTCTACAATCCCACCGATATTCAGGGGAACGTCTTCTATCGTTACTGTCGCAACTTTGCCTGTGGCACGGCAGACGATACGGCGACGGCGGGCGGCGCGGTCGGCCGCCTGTTCACACCGACGCTGCTGGCCCAGGATTTTAAAGATACCGTTCACGGTTGGGCGTGGCTGGCCGAGGCCGCCGCTACCCCGACCATTCTCCCGGCAATCAACCTGCACCCCAACTTTGCGGCCGGGATTGATTTTGGCGATGAGTGGCATCCGAACCAACTGCCTTTTTATGCGGAGACGCTGACGAACATCCACAACCAAGGCGCGAACTGGGTGACTTTTACTCGCTTGGGAACCAACCTGCGGATGAATCCTACCCCGGCGTACGCCGAAGACCTCGCGCTGGCGCCGCTACCGACCGAGTGGAATCTACTCGTCTCGCAAGCGCACACGTATGGGCTGCGCGTCGCGCTCCATCCCGTGACCTGCCACTACACGCCTTACGGAATCTGCGACTACTGGAACAACGCGCCTTATAGTCCCGATTTTTGGAATGCCTGGTTTGCGGCTTATGAGAAATATATTCTCAGCGAAGCAGACTTGGCGGCGCACTCGGGAACGGACTTGTTGGTGATCGGCGATTTTAAACTGCGCCCGTCTTTCCCCGGTGAACCGGAAGCCCCGGCCGATGCGGAGGCGCGCTGGCGAAATTTGATTAAGAATATTCGCGCTCACTACAGCGGCCCGCTGGCTTTTGAACTGCTGATGGGTCAAGGCGTCTGGCCGGCTCCGCCTAAATTCCTGGATACGGTGGAAGTGATCCGTTTCTTTTGGTGGGGGATGCTGACCACGACCACCACGCCGAGTGTCAACGACCTGATGACGACGGCGGGCAACTTACTGGATACGCACCTGCTGCCCATCCAGCAGCAATTCCAGAAACCGATTCAGATCAGCGCGGCGTACTATTCTGCCGATGGCGCGGCGACGCAATGTGTGCGGCGTGAAAACGGGGAGTGTTACTCGTACGAGGATTTCAATCCGAACGCCCGAGACGGCTTGCGGTTTTCCCTCGACTTGCAAGAACAGGCGGATATTTTTAGCGGCTTGCTGAATGCGGTGAACACGCGCGCGTGGGTTTCGGGTTTCTCGGTGTTCGGCTACAACCCTCAGGTGGCGCTTCGCGACAAATCTATTTCAGTGCGGGGCAAACCGGCAGAGGCGGTGCTGGCAGCGTGGTATCCGAAGTTAATAGGGAAATAGGTTCTGTATTTATCTGACAAGGTGACGGGGTGACAGGGTGACAAGGTGAATGTCTTGGAAGAGATCACCCTGTCACCCACTCACCGTGTCACCTTGTCAGGAACTAAAAGAGCATTGTGTTACCCGAATCACCGACCGCCTGTAACGCCGCGAATCATATCGCACGCTGGACAACCGCCACCCGGACGAAAGATGGCGTAGCCTCCCTGCGGATCATCGCCCCACCCCGAGAAATCCACATTGAAGATAATGATCATTCGCACGCTGGAACTGGAACGCGCCAAGCTTACCGCTTCGGCCAGCCATTGCGCCTGCTGTCCCGCGGTCGTATTGCCGGCCCAGCCAAACGAGCCGGGCAGCGAGCCGTAACCTTCCGGCGAGAGATACCCGAGTTCGGTAAAGCACAGTTTCTTCCGGCCGCCGAAGGTATTGAAATAGGTCGTCACCATGCCGCTGTAATAGCGGGTGTAGTAGGGGTCGCGCGGATCGCCGGAGGTCCTCGTCGGGCTGATGATCCCCTCGTTATAATGCACGCCCACGCAATCCATATAGTTGGCCGCGCCCGCCGCCGCCATGCCGGCGAGGTAGCTATTATCATTCCACACATGCGCGCGCCCAAAGGCGCCCTCCGCCCCAGTTGGCGCCGGCGCGCCGGAGATCACCAGCGTGTTCGGGTTTTTAGATTTGATCTGAGAATACGTCCGCCGCAGCAGGTCGGTATAACGCCCTGGGTCAATTTCGCCCACCGGCCATTCGCGGTCAAGATTCATTTCATTCCAAACTTCAATCGCATCGGCGCCCAGCCGCGCCAACTCGCCCGCGTAAGCCGCATAGCTATCGTAACCGCTGCCACCGGCAATCACGTTCGGGTTCTCGCCAATCACGCTGAGTAAAATCTTGAATCCCTTTGCGTGGGCATCGTTGATGGCGCCCGCGTCGGCGACCGCGCCCGGGCCCCAGCGCGCCTGGCGCTTGACCCACATCATCCCCGCATACTTCATGCGATCCGGCGAGGAGAAACTCGCGACCTGACCACCTAGCTCGAAACCGCCCGGCGTGCCACCGGAACTACTAATGACGATCGGCGGAGATGATGGAGATTGAGGTTGAGTCGGTGGAGATGAAACCGTAATCACAGTTGGGCGCACGTTGAAACGCCCGGTGTAATAAGCCAACCACCCACCCCGAATGGTCAGCGAGCTGTTAACCGGCCCATCCCATTTCCCGGCGCTCGCGCCCGTCGTGGAAACCGTGATCGCGTGCGCCCCGATGGGCAGCGCAAAGCTCATGCGCGTACTCGCCGGCACGGTCGCCACTTGAGTCCCATCCACACTCAGCAGACACTGAACATCATCCGATGTCGTTCGGCCGTAGATCAAGCAGAAGAAGCTGAGAGTGCCGGTGAGCCAGATTTTGGGTGGACTGGCATAGACATTGCGGGTTCCGCCCGTATAGACAATGGCGGACTGAGTCAGGTCGCCATATTTGTAGCGGCCATTCGCCCCCGGATCAACGACATTCTTGGCTTCGACAATGTGAGCCACTTGAGGCGTGACGAACGCATCCACGCCCGTACTCTGTGGAGCGAGGAGCACACCATCCAGGTAGAGGTCCGCGGTCAATCCTTTGGGATAGACGATAATTTTCAGCATGCCCTTGAGGATGAAGTTAGCGATAAACCAGTTCGTCCGGCCATTCGTCACCGTCACACTATCGTCGCGGGCCGTCGTGCTCCACTTGGTCGCCTGATCGCCCATCAGATCGGTGTGAATGGCATGGACGCCGCCGGGCAGGACATACGCGGCGCTGGTGCCCGCCAAGACATCCGGCTGGACGACGCCATCAATCGTCGGGCGGCAGACGACGACATCTGTTGGCTTATGCCCATAAGGTTGGCAGATATATTGCAACGTTCCCTTCACATAGTTCTTCTGCGGATAAAAGCCAACGCGCCAAACCCAGCCGGCATTTGCTTTCTGAACCACGCTCTGATCCAGATAGTTGAAGGAGTCGTTGAAGCCGGGCGTGTTGGGGTCTTGAATATTCCGAACATCAATTTGATGCTCCACACCGGGCGCGGCCAATAAACGCACACCGTTGACGCCGGCAACAACCAGCGTGCCATCCAAATAAAAATCACCCAAGAGATTGTCGGGAGTCAAACGCGCCTCGAAACAGGTGAAGGCGGGGTCGCACGGTTCAACATCCAGCGGCGCGGCCGCGAGTAACCAGGGGAATGCCAGGAGCATCAGGCACCATCCGAGTTTCGTTTTTATTTGAGTTCTGAAGGACATGGAATTCTCCTGACCGAATAGAGCTAACTACTGGATCAAATTGGGCGCTATTATACCGATGATTCGTGACTCGTGATATGTGACACGTGACTTATGGGCGCCCCATCACGTGTCACGGGTCACGAATCACGGGCCAGTGCAGTGTCAAAATCGTGATTCGTGATCCGTGAACACCTGACACATAATCACGGATCACGCGTCACGGCTGAGCTTCCGCCTGAGTCCGACACTCGCTGAGTATTTCCGTCGGGATGAGGCGCCGAGTTAACCAGAGGCCCAGTGGCAGAACCAAAGCATCATCCAGATACCCCAACACTGGAATAAAGTCTGGAATAAGGTCTATCGGACTGACCGCATAGGCGACGACGGCTAGCGCGATGACCTTGGCATACCACGGCGTGCGCGGATGGTGAAGGGCCAGAGAGAGAGTCGCGATTTCAACTTTGAGTTGGTGGACAAAGGAGGGCATGGGGAAAAGTGATTCGTGACGCGTGATCCGTGAATCTCACGCGTCACGGGTCACTCGTCACGCCTCAGGGATCACATTCTTGATGAGTCAAAAAGGATATGGTAGGATGCAAACCACAATAATTTGCGGGTGTGGCGCAATGGTAGCGCAGAATCTTCCCAAGATTAAGGTTGTGGGTTCGAGTCCCATCACCCGCTCTTCTAAAAACGGCTGGAGCCTTGTGCCAGCCGTTTCCCCTATCGGCTTGTAAAAGTATAACTCCGCCTGCCTGGGCGGGAGTGACATTGGCCCCTCCATCGTCCGTCTCGCGCAGCGGTCCTCTGTCTTCCGTCGCTCTATCCAACCGGCCCCGAGACGGCTTTTTTGCTAGTACCTCCGGCTATGTTGTTGCACGTTTATCGCATCTGGAGGATAATACAAACCTAAATTAGGTATCTTTTAAGGAAAGAAGAAAGAAACCAGGTTCTAACATGGCTCCCAAAACTGGTGCTCGTATTTTATATATCGAAGATAACCGTGACAACCGCATTCTGGTTAAGCGGATACTCGAGTCGGAAGGTTACACGGTCATTGAAGCGCCGGATGCGCAAGCGGGGTTTGCGCAGGCGTTAGCGCATCCGCCGGATTTGATTTTAATGGATATCAATCTGCCGGAAATTGACGGCTATACCATTACCGCCCGGATCAAAGCTACACCCGGGCTGGAAAGCATCCGGGTAGTGGCGCTGACGGCGAACGTGATGAAAGGCGACCAGGAAAAAACTTTAGCGGCCGGCTGCGACGGTTACATTCAAAAGCCCATTGACGTGGATCAACTGCCACTGCAGATTGCGCGCTACCTTGAAAGCTGAGCGGCATGGCTTTTCCAAACCCGGCGCTGCCGTCCAACGAATCCAGTCCGAAGACTGACACGGGAAATCGCATGAGTGAAAATCCACAACCTCCCCTCCGTGAGCCGATTCTGCCTAAAGATGCGACGGTGCTGATTGTGGAGGATAACGTTTCAAATTTTGTGTTGATGGCGCGGATGTTAGCTTATATGGGCGTCCCCCGCTGCGAATGGAAGACCTCCGGCTGGCAGGTGGTCGAGTTTGCCGACACCCTGCCCAAGGTGGATTTAATTTTAATGGACATTCGCCTGCCCTACGAGGATGGGTACGCCGCTTTAGGCAAAGTGCGCGCCACCCGCCGGCTCAAGGACACCATCATCGTCGCCGTCACCGCCGAAGCCAGCCAGGAACAGATGGCCAAGGCGCGCGCCGCCGGCTTTGATGGCTTTTTGGGCAAACCCATTGATCCGGATCGCTTCCCGGATCAAATCCGCCGGTTACTTAAAGGAGAAGCCGTCTGGGAGATGAGCTAGAGGAGTAGACGGTGAGAAATCCATGGACTAGTAACATCTTCAAATTGCAGCTTAAGCCGCTGGATCCCAAGCGGGCGCGCGGCGGCTTGGCGCGGTATTGGTTGTTGGGGATGTGGCCCCTCGTCCTGGGACCGTTGATTGTCCTGGCCCTTCTACTCTATCGCCAAGCCCAAGCCGACCTCACCAGCCAGCTCACCACTCACTTCATCTCTCTCGCCAACCTCAAAGGCAATCAAATTGAAGAATGGGCCACCGCCCGCCTGACGGACATCACCAATCTGGTCCAAGCACCGGATATTTTTGAATCGGCCCAAGTCCTGACCCTCGACACTTCGAACAACGCGGAGGTCGCCGCCGCCCGTCTGGCCTTATCCGACCGTTTCAATAATTATCTGACCGCCAACCCGGATTACCAAGCATTCTTCTTGGCCCGGCCGGACAGCGGCGAGATTGTGTTTGCCACCGCCGGCTATGAGCACTTACTGGGCGCCATCCCCTCCGAGCAATCATTTGTGCAGACGGCGAGCGCGGGAGTATTTTTAGCGCCTTTGCAGTACAACGCCAACCTGGACTCTAAAAACTTAACGGTCATGATCGCCGCTCCCATCCTCACCCAATCGAACGGCGTTGTCGCTCTGCTCATGGGCGTCATCAAGCCAGATCACCTCGTAACCATCACTGCCCCCAGCCTGGGATTGGGGGCCTCAGGTCGTTCCTATCTGATAAGCAACGATGGCTATGAATTAGGAACGCCCATCACTCCCCAAACGACCAAACCCGAGAGTTTTGGGATCCAGCATGCCATGGTCAACCATGATTTAGGAATTGCCTTTTATCCTGACCCCACTGGCCGGCAGGTTGTCGGAGCCTACCAATGGCTGCCGCACTTGAATGCAGCGCTGTTGATCGAAGAAAGCCTGGAAGAAGCTTACGCCCCACTTAATCGCCTGGGGCTGACCCTGGCGATCGTCGGCGTCTCCGCGGCGCTGCTCAGCCTCCTCGTCATTTTATTCTTTGCCTACCACCAGACTCGTCCGCTGCAAGAACTCACGGACAACCTTTCACGGCTGGCCAACGGCGACCTGACTAGCTCACCGCCCCGGATCGAGCGCCAAGATGAAATCGGCTTATTGGCGCAAGCCTTGCAGCGGATGGTGAATGAGTTTCGCGAACTGTATACCGACCTGGAAAAGAAAGTGGAAGGCCGCACCCAACACCTGGCGATCGCTGCCGAAGTGGGCCGCGCGGCAACTTCCATTCTGAGCACCGAAAAGCTGCTGGCGCGCACCGTAGAATTAATCCGCGACCGGTTCGGCTACTATCATGCCTCCGTTTTCCTTTTGGATGAAACCGGCGAACAGGCTTTCCTGCGCGAATCGACCGGAGACACCGGCGCGAAACTCAAAGCGCGCGGTCACCGGCTGGCGGTCGGTTCCAATTCGCTCATCGGTTGGGTGACCGCTAACCGCCGGCCGCGCATCGCCTCCGAGGTGAGCGAGGATCCCATCCACTTTAAAAATGAACTGCTGCCGGACACTCGTTCCGAAGCCGCCTTTCCACTGCGTCTCGGCAACCGCATCCTCGGCGCGCTCGATGTGCAGAGCCGTGAACCCAACGCGTTCACGCCCACCGATATCGAAGTCCTGCAAATCCTGGCCGATCAAATCGCGGTGGCGGTGGAAAACGGCCGCCTCTTTGGCCGGCAGCAGCGCATTGCCAAGCTGGAACAGTTGATTGCCAACCTGACGACGACCATTCACCGCTCGCACACGGTCGAGGCGATTCTGGAGAATACGGTGACGGAATTGGGCCGGGAGTTAGGCGCGCGTAAAGTTGTGGTTCGCCTTCATCCGCCTTTGGATGGGGAAGGATTGCAACAACTCGCCGAAGCAGTTCCGGGAAATGGGAAAGAGACGACGAAGGACGAACAACGGAAGACGGTGGACGGATGACGGACGAATGCAAAATGACAAATGACGGGGGACGGTCACCCGTGACCCTTTGGCCTTGTCCCTTGGGCCTTGAGCCTAGAGTAACCCGATGACGACTCAAACGACACGCAGTGCTCCCAGCCGGTTCGCTTTCCTGAGATACCCCCTTCAGGATTGGCCGCTCTTCGCCAAGTTGACCTTGGCTGTCAGCGCCGTGGTGCTGCCGATCATTTTAGTCATCAACCTCGTCACCATCTTCATCTTACGTTCCAGCATTGCGACCCAAACCGGCACCAGCTTGCAGGCCCTGGCGCAGATTCAAGCCCGGAGTGTCAGCGATAAGCTGGTGGTCCAGGTCAGCAATCTGCGAAACCTGGCCCGCGAGACGTTGGTGATCATTGGCGTGGAGAACCGGAACGGTACGTATGGAGATCAGGCCGCCGCCGAGGCGGAAATTGCTCAACATGAATCGGAATGGATCACGGCCAGCCCGGAAACGCGGCAAGCGCTAACGGCCCTGCCCACGGTCATTTCAAAGTTGAGCGGATTTCTGCAAACCTATCCCAACCATGCTCAATTAGTTTTAGTGGACCAATACGGCGCTTTAATTGCCGCCACCGCGCCGCCGGATCATTATGATCTTTCCAAGACCGCCTGGTGGCAGGCAACTTTCAATAAAGGCCAGGGCGGCATCTACGTCGGCCCGGCTCAATTCGACTCGAAACGCGGGGTGTATGTCGCCGAAATGGCTGTCCCGATATTCATCAATGAACAAGTCGCCGGGGCCATGCTCAGCACTTACAATTTGCAGACGCTCACCCAGGAATTGGAATCGTCCCTGATCGGGCAAACCGGACGCAGCGATTTGTTCGACGCCTTCGGTGTCTGGATGCCGGCCGAACAGTCGGAAAAAACACCCGACCCGGAGCAGCCGGGAAAAGTAGTAGACCCTCGGTTGGATTGGTCACGCATCGTGGATAAAGACAAAGTTACGTGGGCCATCCTGCCTTACTTCGATGAAAGTCACATCGTCGCCTGGGCGACGATTACCAGCGCCGACCCGGAGATTACGCTCGCCAACCCGGAGTGGCGGGTGGTCGTGCATCAAACAGCCGACGAAGCGCTCGCCCCGGCGCTGACCGGCGGTGTGACCCTATTCGCCATCGTCGCCTTTAGCGCGCTGGGATTGGTAGTCATCCTGATCCGAATTTTGTCCAGTTCGATCACCGAACCACTGGCGGAGTTAACGCACGTGGTTCAGCAATTGCGGGAGGGCGTGCTCACCGTCCGGGCGCGGCTGACGCACCGGGATGAGATCGGGCAACTGGCGGAAGCCTTCAACAACATGGCCGCCAACCTGCAGGGCTTGACGACCTCGCTGGAAAAAAGAGTCGCGGAACGCACCGAGCAACTTGCCGCCATCAACCAGGTAGCCCAAGTGGCGACCTCCGTGCTGGATGTCAATGAACTGCTCTCCCGAGCCGTCAACCTGATCCGCGACCGTTTCAGCTTTTACCACGTTTCGATTTTCATGCTCGATCCTTCCGGCGAATACGTCGTGGTCCGGGAATCGACCGGCGAAATCGGAAAGCGGTTGAAGCAGCAGGCCCACCGGCTGGCCATCGGTTCTGAGTCCATGGTTGGTTGGGCCACGGCCAATCGCCGGCCGCGGGTGGCGCTCAACGTCGAGTTGGACGAGATGCACTTTAAGAATCCGCTCCTGCCGGACACCCGCTCGGAAATCGCTTTGCCGCTGGTCCTCGGCGAACGGCTGATTGGCGCGCTGGATGTGCAAAGCACGGTCCCGAATGCTTTTAGCGAGGGCGATGTGCAGGTGCTGCAAACGCTGGCCGATCAGTTGAGCGTCGCCATCGAAAACGCCGAATTGTTCCAGCGGACGCAGGCCAGCTTGCGCGAGGTCAGCGCCCTCTATCAGCAATCCATTGGCTCCAGTTGGCAAAGCCTGCTCCACGGCCAGGCGCGGGAAATCGTCTATCAACTGGAAACCGGCGAAGCCGAGGCGGTCACCCCGGAACCGAGCGAGCCGCTCCAAATTCCGTTGCGGCTGCGCGGGCAGATCGTCGGGGTGATCGAATTCCACGGACAACGGCTGGGCAATTGGATCACCGACGAGGCGGTAGTGTTTGATACGGTCGCGACGCAACTTTCCGCCGCCTTTGAAAGCGCAGCGCTCTTTGAAGAAACGCAACGGCGCAGCCAGCGCGAACAATTGATTAATGAGATCACTTACCAGATGCGTTCCTCATTGAACCCGCTGTCGGTTATCCACAGCGGGATGCGCGAGTTGGGACGCGCGCTGGGCGCGACCGAAGTGGTGGTGAAGTTGACGCCTTCTGAAAAACCGACGCCGAGTCCGATCACCGAGCGTTAAACCATGAACCGACCCCTCCCTCCCCTCCCGCCGACCCAAATGGATTCGCCGGTGACCGCCGTGCGCGAAGAAGCGCTCACACAAATCACGCGCGCCGTGGCGGCGCTGGCCGCTGTCTGCTTTCTTATCCTCCTGGCAGCGCGGCCGGAGGATATTCTGCAGATTGCCGCGTTCCTGGCCATGTTTACCATTTTGTCTGGGCTGCTGGGTTTTGGAGCCCAGGACATGCCCTTCCGGCTGCGGGCCGTTCTCTTCATTCTCTTGTTCTACGCCTCCGGGATAGGCAGCTTAGTGCTGCTGGGCATTGGCGGCTCCGGGGCCTTGTTCCTGTTAGCCTTTGCGGTGCTCGCCATCATTTTCTTCGGCACGATTGCCGGCGCGAGCGCCACGGTGCTGGCGATCTCCACCTGGCTGGGAGCCGGGGTGCTCTTTAGCCAATACGATTTTCAATCCATCCTCTCACCGAGTTCGGCGGCCTTCACGGATTGGCTCTCGGGCAGCACCATGCTGCTCATTGTCACGGTCAGCCTCCTGATCCCGCAGCGGCAATTTTTGTCGAGCCAGGAATTCGTCGTCACCACGTCGAAGGAGAAGCGGGATCTGCAAGAAACGCGCCTGGCTTTGGAGAAGCAAACCCAACAACTGGAAATGGCTTCGCAGGAACTCTCGCAAGTCAACACGCGCTTACAAGATCAATCGCAATTGCTTGAGCGCCGCGCCTCGCAGTTGGCCGTTAGTTCCGAGGTGGCCCGGGTGGCGACGACCCTGCACAACCTGTCCGAGTTACTGCAAACCACGGCGACGCTCATCACCGAACGGTTTGGTTTCTACCACACGGGGATTTTCTTGCTGGACGACACGCGGGAATGGGCCGTGCTGCAAGCCGCCAGCAGTGAGGGCGGGCAGCGCCTGATTGCCAAAGGCCACCGGCTGCCCGCCGGTCAGGAAAGCATCGTCGGGTCGGTGACCAGCACCGGCCGGCCGCGCATTGTTTCGGATGTCAGCGCGACCACGGTTTATTACGCCAACCCGGAACTGCCGGAGACTCGCTCCGAGATGGCGATGCCCTTGAAAACCAGCGGCGAGATCATTGGCGTCATTGATGTGCAAGCCACGGAAGCCGGCACGTTCAGTGAAGAGGACGTCGTCGTGCTGCAAATTCTGGCTGACCAACTCGGCGTCGCGATTGACAACGCCCGGCTCTTCCAAGCCACCGAGCGGAACCTGGAAGAACTCCGCTTTCTGCAGCGGGAAGCCCGCCGCGAGTCCACCCTCAACCTGGCGCAGCAAGCCGTGGCCTATCGCTATGACGGGGTGGATGTCAAACCCGTGACCGCGACCGGGATGACCGGTAGGTTGTCTCCGGCGAACCTTCCCGCCGCGGATCCCCAGGTGTTGCACGTTCCGATTACCCTGGAAGACAACACGATTGGTATCATGGAGTTGAGGCGCGAGGGAGAGGCGTGGTCCTCGGAAGAGGTGGATATGAGCCAGGCGGTTGCCAGCCGCATGGCGTTGGCGCTGGAAAATGCTCGCCTGTTCGAGACCACGCGCGTTACCTTGGCCGAAACCGCCCGGTTGTACAACGCCAGCCGCGCCGTCGCCGCCGCGCAAACGCTGGAGGATATTTTGCGGGCGATCATTGCGCATGCCCTCGAGCCGCACTTTGAACGGTTTATCATCGGCATGCTGGAGTTGGACCAAAACCGCGAGGTGAGCGCGATGGAGTTGGCCGCGGTGTGGGATACGACGAACGCTGCGCAATATAGCTTAGGCCATCGCTATACCGTTGAACAGTTGCCAGCCATCCGCCATATCACGGCCTCCGCGCCTTTCCTGGTTGAATCCTTGGACGCGCCGGAATTGGATGAGCGCAGCCGAGCGGTATTCAAGGCCCAGAACGTCCAGGCAGTCGCCGCGATCCCGCTCGTCGCCAGTGGAACGTTGTTCGGAACGTTCATTGCCGAGACGCGCGATCCGCACGTCTTCCGGCCAGAAGAGCTTCGCCCGCTGCAGGCCCTCGCCGACCTCGCTTCGGTTGCTATTGAAAACCTGCGGTTGTTGGAGGAAACGCAGCAGCGCATCGCGGAACTCGCCACCATTAATAGCATCAGCCAGGCGCTCACTTCCCAACTCGAACTGCTCACCTTGACCAATGTGGTCGGTGAAAAAGTCCGCCAGGCGTTTGGGGTGCAAAAAGCCTACATCGCTTTATATCATCAGACCTCCAACCAGGTGCAGCTCCCCTATTTTGCGGAAGGCGAACAGCAAATTCATCTCTCCCCCTTCCCGCTAGGCGCGGGGCCGTTGTCCACCACCATTCAAACGCGGGAGACGTTTATCCTCAACCAAACCCCGGAACAGCGGCCGGAAGAATTTGGGGGTCAGGCGAGTGGGACGCCGGCCAAATCCTATTTGGCGGCTCCGATCATTACCGGTGATGAAGTGATTGGTGTCATCGGTGTGCAAAACACGGAACGCGAGAACTTCTTCGGTGAAGCGGATGTGCGCCTGCTGACGACTCTCGCCGCCAACGTCGGCGTGGCGCTGCAAAATGCCCGGCTGTTTGAGCAAACGCAAGCCGCCCTGGCTGAAAATACCACGCTGTATCAGATCAGCCGCGCTATTGCCCAGGCCTCGACCTTCAATCACATTCTGGACATGGTCTTGGACCATGCGTTGCCGAAGGGCGCGGATATTGTCGCGCTGCTCTACCTGGAATATGACCCCGGCGGCGAACCGCGCGAAATGGAGTGGTTAGGTTTCCACGATCTGCGCGGCGAAATCCAGCGAACACATCAGCACGTGTCCGTGGACACTGTCCCCTACTTCCTTACAGTGGGCATGGAGCCGATGGTCATTTCCGATGTCAGCCGGGCCACCGACTTGGATGCGACGACGCGCCAAACCTTTGAAGAATACAAAGTCGGCGCTATTTGCCTGGTGCCCCTCCGCACCGGAAGCCGCTTGACCGGCTTCCTCACAGTCTCCGCCCGCCAACCGACGGCCTTCAACCCGGACGAAATCCGGCTGTTGAGCACCATGTCCAGTCAAGTCGTCGTCGCCGTAGAAAAAATCCGGCTGCTGGAAGAGACGCAGCGCCGCGCCGAGCAACTGGCCACCGCCGCTGAAGTCAGCCGCGCGTCCATCTCGGTGTTGAATCCGGACGAACTGATTACCCAAACCGTGGAACTGGTTCGGGAACGCTTCAACTTGTATTATGCGGCGCTCTTCCTGGTAGACAACACGCGGGAATGGGCCGTCCTACGCCATGCCACCGGCGAGGCCGGACGCACGCTGCTGGCACGCAATCACAAGCTCGCAGTGGATGAGCATTCCATGGTCGGCCAGACCATCCGCCAACGCCAGGCCCAGGTCGCGCTCGAGGTGGGTGCGGAAGCGACCCGCTTTGCCAACCCGCTGCTGCCGGATACGCGCTCCGAGATGGCCCTGCCCCTGGCCGTCGGCAATGTCGTGCTGGGCGCCTTAGATGTGCAATCCACGCAGCCCAACGCGTTTGCCGCCTCCGATATTACCGTGCTGCAAACGATGGCGGATCAAGTGGCGATTGCCATCCGCAACGCGCAATTGCTGAGCGATATGCAGGGCACCTTGCAAGACTTGGATTACGAACGGTTCCTCCTCCACACTATGCTGGAGAACGTGCCGGACCAAATTTACTTCAAGGATCAAGACAGCCGCTTCATTCGCGTCAGTCAGGCGATTGCCAAACACTTCGGCCTGCCCAAGGCGGAGGACTTGGTTGGCAAAACAGATTTCGATTTCTTTACGGAGGAGCACGCCCAGCAGGCGTATCTGGATGAGCAAGCCATGCTGCAGAGCGGCCAGCCGGTGTTGGATAAGATTGAAAAAGAGACTTGGCCCGATCGCCCGGACTCGTGGGCCTTGACCTCCAAACTGCCGCTGCGCGATAAAGATGGGAAGATCATCGGCTCGTTCGGCATTTCGCGCGATGTGACGGAGTTGAAGACGGCGCAGGACACCGCGCAACGGCGCGCGGAACAGTTATCCGCCGCCGCGGAAATCGCCCGTGCCGCCACCGCCACGCTCGACTTGAATCAACTGCTGGATACGACGATTGAGTTGATCCGCGAACGCTTTGGTTTCTATTATGCCGCGGTGTTCATCGTCGAACCGGGATCGAACATCGCCGTGTTGCGCGCCGCCACCGGCGACGCCGGACGCCAACTTCGAGGCAAGAAGCACCAACTCGCCATCGGATCAAAATCCATTATTGGCACAACCACCGCCACCCGCCAGACGTATATTGCCCAGGACGTGGGTTCCGACTCGACCCATTTGAAGAATCCCTTGATGCCGGACACGCGAGCCGAGGCCGGCATTCCCCTCTTTGCCGGCGATGTGATTATTGGCGCCATAGACGTGCAGAGCAGCCAGCCGCATGTCTTCACGCCGGACGTGATTAACATCCTGAGCACCATCGCCGACCAACTCGCGGTCGCCGTGCAGAACGCGCGCTTGTTTGACAAAACCGCGCGCCAGGCGCGGCGCGAGAAACTCGTGGGGGACATCACCAGCAAAATTCGGGCGGCGAATGATATTGACGGCATGCTGCGCACGGCGGTCAGCGAGTTGCGCCAAGCGCTCGGCGTCAGTCACGGCGCCGTGCGCTTAGGCCCGCCCACAGGCAAAACCGAGCCGGGGAATGGGAACGGCAAATCCGTGACGAGTGACACGTGATTAAGTGTCAGGTGTTCACGTGTCACGTGTCACGGATCACTCGTCACGCGTTACTGAATGTTCAGGGTTAAGGCCTTATCAAGCGAGGTCCCTATGTCTACGGTGATCGCAATCAGCAATCAAAAAGGCGGGGTGGCGAAGACGACGACCTGCGTTTCACTGGGGGCGGCGCTCGTCGAGCAAAACCACGAGGTGCTGGTCATTGACCTGGATCCACAGGCCAACCTCAGCCTGGCCTTGGGGGTGAACCCGGCCGGCCTGCGCCGAACCGTCGCCGATGTGCTGCTGGGCAACTACACGCCGGTCAGCGTAAGCCGTGAGACGGTGATGCCGGGTCTGGATTTGATGCCCGCCAACCAGGATATGCAGTTGGTTGAGAAATTCCTCTACGTCCGCCAGGACTACGAACACACGCTGCGCAAAGCGCTGCAGCAGACCTCGCCCTACGAAGTCATCTTGTGTGACTGCCCGCCCTCGCTGGGCGCCATCACGGTGAACGCGCTCACCGCCGCCGATTTGCTGCTCATCCCCACGCAATGCGAATACTTCTCGGCGCATGGTTTGAATGAAGTGCTGGACTTCGTTCGCAACATCCGGGAGCGGACCAATCCGCACTTAAGTTATCGCTTGCTGATCACGATGTTTGACCGGCGCAACCGGGTGCATCGCAGCATTTTTGAGCAGATCAAAACGGCCTTTGGCGAAGCGGTGCTGGACACCACCATTGAAATTGACACCAAGCTGCGGGAGAGTCCGGTCTTCGGTCAACCCATCACCAGCTACGCCCCGAACAGTCGCGCCGCCGAGCAGTATCGCGCGCTGGCTGAAGAGTTAATGCGTCATGCCCAACAAAAAACTAAACAACCGGCTTGAAAAGCTGTTCACCGGCAAGGGCGCGGTCGCCAAAGACGCGGAGGCGGCGGCCGGCTCACGCCCCACGTCTCCTGCGACTGCGCCGCGGCGCGGATCCGCTCAGGATGCGCTGGCGTTAGGCTGGACCTGGGAAACGGACCCGGAGGGCGTCTTCATTTTCTGCTCCCCGGAAGTAACCGCCGTGCTCGGTTTCACGCCGGAAGAAATCGTCGGGAAGACGCTGACGGACCTGAGCGCCCAAGCGGAGATTGACGCGCAACGCCAATTGACCGAAGCCATCTACACCGGGCATCCCTTAGTTAACCTGCAAGTACAGACGAAGCACAAAGCGGGTCAAATCGTTAATTTGATTCTGAATAGCCGCCCGGTTCAGGATGAGGCCGACCATCTGACCGGCCATCGCGGCATCGCGCAACTGATGCCCTTCACAAGCGAGGTCCAGCCTGAGCCAAGTCCATTAGCTCCTTCGACTGCGCCGCCGGTGGCGCAGCCCGTCCCTGAACCTCCCCCCCTCTATTCACCGCCGGTGCGCGAAGCCCGGCAAGCTTACTCCCCGCAGCCCGGTCGTTCGGAATTAGGCTATTTGGATAGCCCCGCCGGCTTGATGCCCTTGGGAGATTTAACGACGAAGGAAATGACCGAGGCCCTCACGCACGGGGCGATGGTGTTGCGCGATCCCTCGACAGAAGGGGAAATCTCTAAATTCAGCCGCAAAGGGCGGGCAATGGCCCTCCCTATTCAACTGCAAAATGAAACGGTGGGGGCGCTTAACTTCTTTGACGAAGGCAGCGACCAGGCGTGGTCGGAAGACGATCTGTCGCTGGCGCAAGCCGTTGCCGACCAACTGGCTTTGGCGTTGGAGAATGCCCGGCTCTTCAACGAAACCCGTGACTACCTGGCGAAGCAAACGCTGTTGTACGAGGTCACCCGCGCGGCCGCCAGCGCGACGAATCTTAAGCAAGCGCTGCAAAGCGCGGTCGAGGCCGTTAGCCGCGTCCTGCCGGACTCCAACGTCGCCATCCTGCTGATCGAGGAAGATGGCCGGACCTTGGAGACGCGCGCCGCCGTCGGTTTTCCGGCGGATACCCCGGCCTTTGGCGTGGGCGAAGGCATCACCGGTTGGGTCGCGCTGACCAATCAACCCGCCCTGGTGACCGACCTACGCCAAGACCCGCGTTACCGGGCCACCAAGAGCAGTCTGCAAAGTGTTTCTCAAGTCGCCGTGCCGTTGGCCTTGGGCGAACGCGCGATGGGTGTGTTGAACGTGGAAAGCCCGTGGGCGGATGCCTTTAATGAACAGGATGTGCAATTGCTCTCGACGCTGGCCGGCACCCTCTCCGCCATCATCGTCAACAACAAACTGATTGAACAAATTACGCGCGAGCGCGAACGGCTGGCGTTGCTGTATGACGCCTTGCAGGCCTTGACCGTCAGCCTGGACTTGAACAACACGCTGAACACCGCGCTCCAATTCTCCCCGCGGCTGGGCGCGCAGCATGCCTCCTTGCTCCTGCTGGGCGAAACCCAACGCGAGGCGACGTTCTACAGCACCGTTCCGGGCTTGGAACGCCTCATCGAAAACGAAGCTCGAGAATTCGCGCAAATCATCTCTAAGCAGGGCCTGGAAAGTTGGGTGCTGACGAATCAACATCCGGCGTTGGTCAAGGATACTCGCCTGGATGAACGCTGGTTTATTCCGCCGGCTTACGCCCTGGAGGCCGAACCGGTGCGCTCGGTCATCTCCGTCCCGCTCAAAACACAGCGCGGATTCCTCACCGGCGTCCTGAGCTATACCCATCCGGCGCCGAACACGCTCACGGAAGATCAACTGCCGTTGGTTCAATCCATTGCGGGCCAGGTCGCCGTCGCGCTCGAAAACGCGCGCCTGTATCAACAGATGAGCGTCCAGCAGCGGAACGCCACGGCGCTGGCGCGCGCCACCCAGTCCATGTCGCGCACCTTGAGCGAACAAGAAGTGCTGGAGGTCCTGGCCGCCGAACTAATGACGGTGTATGAACCACGGGCCGTTCTCGTTCTGCATTGGGAGCCGGTCAGCAACGTGCTCACGCCGCTGGTCGTCAAACTGCATCCATCCGAAATTGGAAAGCGCGGTTGGCCGGTCCTGGGCGA
>Ga0075421_100003456_pt1 | contig 18891 bp, 12 predicted proteins | sample SoiMetdeltSBSDD5_FD_75292 | JGI IMG/M metagenome (GOLD analysis project Ga0075421, IMG submission 75292) | Bulk soil microbial communities from a Populus tree surrounding site in Tennessee, USA - Soil MetaG P. deltoides SBSDD5 | ecosystem: Environmental > Terrestrial > Soil > Tree plantation... | reverse complement strand
CGGGGGAGCAGCCCCAGGGCCGCGTCCGGGTTGATGGGCTTGCCGTTCTCGAAGAAGCCGTTGACCACCTCGTTGAGGGTGCCGTCGCCGCCCACCGCCACGATGCAGTCGTAGCCCTTGCGGATGGCGTCCTCGGCCAGGCGGGCGGCGTCCATGGGCCGCTCGCTGAAGGCGTGCCCGAACTCGCCCAGCCCGCGGCCGATCTCCGCGGACAGCTCCGCCCACTTGCGCCCGGTCTGGCCGTTGGCGCTCTGCGGGTTGACCACGAGGAACGTCTTCATGGACCCTCCGTATCGCCGAAAGTCAGGCCCGCAGCCAGCGCCGAAGCACGGAGATCAGGTCGTACGCCTTCTGGCCGGAGCGCTCGAACATCCGGCGGGCGGTGGGGCATGCGGTGACCACCGGGCGGTCGCCCGGGTCCACGAAGCGGGCGGCGGCGCGGCGGGCCACGTCCACGCTGGTCTCCGGCATCGTCCTGGGCAGCAGCCCGCCTCCGCCGGCGCAGGGCGCCTCCGCGCGCGTCTCCAGCCCCTCGTGGACCTCGCTCACCGCGGCCTTCATCAGCCGGCGGGGCCCCTCGTATTCGCCCAGCCCGCGGCCCAGGTGGCAGGCGTCGTGGTACGAGGCGGCCTCCGGGAGCGGCTGCGTCCTGGGGCCGCCCTCCAGCCGCGCCTCCAGCAGCTCGGTGACGGTGAGCACCTGGTTGGGCAGGCGCACCCCGGCGCGCGGGTAGATCACCCGGAAGGTGTACGCGCAGCCCGGGTCCAGCACCGCCAGCTCCGGGTAGGGCCGGAGCACCTCCACCATGGTTCGGGCGTGCTCCACGAAGGCGCGCTGGTCGCCGGCGGCGTGGAGCGGGTAGCCGCAGCAGCGGGAGGCGGCCTTGCACACGCCCAGCGGCGCGGAGAAGGCGCGGCTCACCTTGATCGCGTCCTCCACCGTGCTGGAGCTCTTGGCCAGCGCGGTGCAGCCGGGGAAGAGCGGGTACCGGACCGGCCCTTCGGCGCGGTACTGGTCCGCCCAGCGCGCCAGGTCCTGCCCGAACGGGTTGCCGTGCCGCTGGAAGGTGGCGATGGTGCCCTGGGCGCCCTCCGGCGCCTGGTGGGTGCGCACCGCCAGCTCGCGCGCGTCGAACAGCGCCCAGCCCACCTCCTGGTCGTGCTTGCAGAAGCTGCGGCAGCGCATGCAGCCGGTGCAGGCGTAGAGCGCCTTGCCGCCGCCCGGGCCCAGCGGGCGCTCCTGCTGCGTGGCGAGGTACGCCTGGGTCATCTTCCCCCAGGTGCTGGTGGTCTCGGTGTGGGTGGACTCCGAGACCGGGCAGGCGAAGCGGCAGATCTTCGGGCAATACGCGCAGTAGGCGTAGGCCTGGCGGTGCTCGTCGGCGCTCACGGAGGCCCTCCCAGCGAGGCGGACGGGTCCACCGCGGCGGCGATCGCCTCCAGCGCCGGGTGGCTCCAGGGGCCCTCGGCGGAGAGGTCGCGCCCCTCCACCTCGCCCTCTGCCACCGCCCCGTCCACCGACAGCCGGTAGAGCGCGGCGCTCCCGCCGCCCTCGAGCGCCTTGGCCACGGCCTCCCAGCGCGCCTCGCGCTCCGGGGGCGGCGGCTCCGCGGGCGGCGGCTCCGGGCGGCGGAGGCGGTGGCCGGCGACGCGCCCGCCCTGGCCCAGGATGTGGGTCCCCAGGGTGGCCAGGTCGCGGTCGATCTGCGACTGGCTGCCGCCGAAGCGGACCTCCGCCATCACCCGCCCGTCGCGCCGCTCCACCCGGAGCCGCTCCACGCAGGCGCCCTCCAGCAGCGCGCGCCGGACGGCCGCCACCAGCCCCGCGGGGGACGGGATGCTGAAGGTGGTGGTGCGGGTGGCGATGGGGCGCGCGCCGAGGCGCAGCTGGGCGCGGAGGAGGACGCCCATCCGGCCGCCGGCGCCGAGGAAGAACGCGTTCAGCCCGGGACCTGTGGCGTGGCGGGGCGCGGCGCGCGAGACGGCGTGGAGGCCGTCCGGCATCACCGCGGTCAGCCCCACCGAGAGCGGCTCCAGCCGTCCGCCGGGGACCGAGCGCAGGCCGCCGTAGGGGCCCTCCAGGAAGTCGCCCAGCTCCAGCTGGAGCGCGCGCGGGGTGAGCGGGCCCACGGTGAGCTGCTGGGCGAGGGCGCCGCGGTCGATCTCGGAGAGGAGGGCGCCGGCCTCAGCGGTGACGGTGGCGCTCTGCGGCTCCCAGGGGCCGATCAGCTGGAGCGCGCGCCGGGAGACGACGACGGGCGGCGTGCCGGAGGGGCCGTGGCGGCCGAGCTTCCCGCCGTGGTCGCGGACCAGCTTGAGGACGAGGAGGAGCTCGCGCTCGCTCCTGGGGGAGCAGCGGGCGGCGCCGCCCGCGGTGAGCTCGTAGCGCGGGCCGAGCGAGTCCCGGAGCTGCTCGTGCATGCGGGCGAGTGGATCCGGCGCCTCGTGGCCGTTGGTGGAGCCGGGGGTCATGGGAGGAGCTTCCCCGGGTTCATGATGCCGTCCGGGTCGAGGGCGCGCTTGAGGCCCTGGAGCATCCGGCGGGCGTCGCCCAGCTGCTCGGCCAGGGCGCGCGACTTGAGCAGGCCCACGCCGTGGTGGTGGCTGATGGTGGCGCCGGCGGCGAGCGCGGCGGCGAGCGCGGCCTTCCACAGGTCGTCGTAGCGGGTCTCCAGCGCGCGGTCGCCGCCCTGGCTCGCCACCGCGAAGGAGAAGTAGAGCGAGCAGCCCTCCACGTAGGCGTGGGAGAAGTGGCACATCACGAAGGCCAGGGGCGCGGTGGCGGCGCGGACGCGCTCGTAGACCTCCATCACCCGGTCCCAGGTGGCGGCGACCTCGAAGGTGTCCGCCACCATCCCGCCGTCCACCACGGGCGACATCCGGTAGGAGACGTCGTAGCGGGTGGCGTACCAGCGGCGCGCCGGCTCCTCGCCCAGGTCGGCGCCGCCGGCCGCCGCGCACAGCTCCCGCGCGAAGCCCTCCTCCTGAAGGGAGCGCCGGGCCTCGCCCTCGAACATCAGGACCAGCAGGCATCTGCGGAAGAGGTCGGCGGCGCGGTTGAAGAGCCTGGCGTTGCCCAGCGCGCGGGAGGCGACGGCGCGGGTGAGCAGGGGGAGGAGGTCGCCCCGGAGGATGCCGCGCTCCGAAGGGGGGACGACGTCCTCGGGGGCGTGGGGCTTCTTGCGGGCGACGAGCGCGGTGTCGAAGGGGTCGTACAGGCGCACCGCGGCGGGGCGGAGCCCGTCGCGCAGCACGCGGCGGATGGCCTCCACGCCGGCTTCGACGGAGCGGAAGCGGAAGGCGCGGAAGGCCTGGTGCTGCGGGCGCGGGTGCACGCGCAGGCGGGCGCGGGTGAAGGTGCAGAGGGTGCCCTCGGAGCCCAGCAGCAGCTCCGCCAGGTCGGGGCCGGAGCAGGGGCGCTCCGGGGTCTGGACGATCTCGCCGCGGCCGGTGACGGCGCGCAGGGAGACGACCATGTCCTCGATCTTCCCGTAGCGGGTGGAGAGCTGGCCGGCGGAGCGCGCGGCGAGCCAGCCGCCGAGGGTGGACATGTAGATGGAGGACGGGAAGTGGCCCAGGGTGTAGCCCTGGGCGTTGAGCCTGCGCTCCAGGGGCTCGCCCACCACGCCGGCGCCGGCGTCGACGGTGAAGCGCTCGCCGTCCACGGCCTCCACGCGCTCCAGGCGCTTGAGGTCGAGGGAGATGCCGCCGCGGACGGCGCACACGCCGCCGCAGACGCCGGAGCCGGCGCCGAAGGGGATGACGGGGAGCTTGTGGGCGCGGGCCAGCTGGATGACCTTCTGGACCTCCTCCTCGGAGCCGGGCCAGACGACGAGGTCGGGCGGGGGCGGGATGCGTCCCTGGCGGATCCAGAGGATGGCCTTGGGCCACATGTCGCGGGCGTAGGAGATGCGGTCCTCGTCGGCGGTGGAGACGCGGCCCGGGAGCAGCTCGGACAGCTCGGCGGCGGCGGCCTGGGCGAGCGCGCTCAAGGGCGGGAGGCTGGACGCGCTCAGGGGCGCCGGGGCGGTCACCGCCGGGGGCCTCCGGCGGCCTGGACGGTCTGGTCCAGCTCGCGGAGCCGGCGGGCGAGGAAGGCGGCGATCTCCCGGAGCGGGACGCGGGTGGGGCACACGGCCTCGCCGCGCGCCAGCGACTCCGGATCGAGCTGGGCGAGGAGCGCGCGCGCGCGCGGGAGGTCAGGGGTGGCGCGAGCGAGGGCCACGGGGAGGAGCGAGGCGCCGCCGTAGAGGGTGCGGGGGAGCTGGGCGAGGGCGGCGTCGTAGGCCTCGCAGAGGCCGCAGTGGATGCAGCGGGAGGCGCCGCGGAGGACGCGCCGGTCCTCCTGCGAGGTGGGGATGTTGCCCTCCGGGGCGTAGTTGCGCAGGAAGCGCTCCCTGGGGGTGAAGACGCCGCTCTGGAAGAGCTTCTTCAGCGGGTGGGCGATCGCCGCCCGGTACGCCAGGTAGAGGGTCCCCGCCTGCCGCTGGAGGAAGCCGGGCATTCCAGGGGATCTACGCATCCGCCCGGGAAGGGGACAAGAAACAGATCAGGCCAGTGGACGTGGGTGGACCTGGAGCGACCTAGAATGACCACCCCGCGCCGAGCGCCAGGAGCAGGTAGTCCGTGGCGAAATCCGTCACCGGCGTGTTGAGGTAGTGCTCGTACGCCACGTCCGCGAACAGGTGGACGTGGCCGAACTGGAAGTCGGAGCCGGCGGCGACGCGCGCCCCGAACGCCGCCAGGGCGGTGGACGGGAACTGGAGCGTGGTCGCGACGGAGGCGTAGGGCCGGGCCACGCCGAGCTGGAGGGGGTAGACGCGCCCCTCCAGGCGGACCGCCAGCGGGAGCTTGACGAAGGCGGTCCCCACCCCGGAGAAGATCCCCTTCGAGAGCTCCACGGCGAGCGCTCCCGACGCCGCGCCCCAGACGACGTCCGCCTCGCCGCGCAGGCTCACCTGGACCTGGAACGGGATCTGGTTGCACGCGGCGAAGACGCCCAGCTCGCACGCCTTGCGGTGGTACTCGAGCGCGCGCGCCGGGTTCCGGGGCACGTCCGTCCCGGCCTCGTAGAGATCGCCCAGGCTCTTGCAACCCATGCCGGCGCCACCGGTGCACGCCTTCTCGTACAGCGCCACGGCGCGGACGCCGTCCTGCTCCACGCAGAGCCCATTCTCGTACATCAGCGCCAGGCCAACGCATCCCTCGGCCCCGCCGCCGGTGCACGCCCTTTCGAACAGCGCCGCCGCCCGGCACTCGTCGACCGGGACCCCGAGGCCGCTGCGGAGGATCGTGGCCAGCCGGGAGCACGCCGCCGGCTGTCCCGCCTCGCAGGTCGCCTCGAGCTGCTGGATGGGCTCGGGGGTCGCCGACGCGATCAGGACGGCCAGGCCGCTTGCTGCCGCCAATGCGTGAATAGCTGTCCCCTCCACTGGAACTGTACCGGGCAGGGAGTGCTCTATTCACGAGGGGAACCGAGGAAATGCGCGTGACCTGGAGGGGCCGGGCGATCGGCGTGTTGCTGTGGTGCGCGGCCGGCGGGGCCGTCGCGGGCTTCGCGGACGGAAGCGTGCTGCGGCCGGCCTCACCGCGCGCGGCCACGGGCGAGGCCTATTCCTGGCAGCCCCTGGTTCGAAGGCGGGCGCCCGGCGGTGAGATCGACCCGCGGCGCTCCAGGGTGCAGGCCGTGCTGGACCGGACGGCCGCGGCGATGGCGGCCGGACGCTATCCCGAGGCGGTCGCCGCGGGAGAGGAGGCGCTCAAGGCGCTCGAGGCCGCGCCCGGGGTCACGCCGAGGGACCTGTCCGGGGTGCTGGTGTGGCTGGGCGAGATCCAGTGGCTGGCCGGAGACCTGGCCCGGGCGGAGCTGCTCCTCAAGCGCGGCCTGGCCATCCTGGAGACGGAGCTGGGCACCAGCCACCCCGAGGTCGCGGCGGCGCGCAACAAGCTCGCCCTGGTGTACCAGGCGGAGGGTCTCCCCGGGCGGGCCGAGCCGCTGCACCAGCGCGCGCTCTCGATGCAGCAGTCGGTGCTCGGGCCGGACCACGTCGACGTCGCGACGTCGCTCAACAACCTGGCGATCCTCTACAAGGGCCAGGGCCTGTACGAGCGCGCCCGGCCGCTCTACGAGCGCGCGCTCGCCATCCGGGAGAAGGCGTTCGGCCCGCAGCACCCGGAGGTGGCCGCGTCGCTGGCCAACCTGGCCACGCTCCACGAGGCGCAGGGCCTGCACGCCCGCGCCGAGGAGCTGCTCCGGCGCGCGCTGGCCATCCAGGAGAAGGCGCTGGGCGCCGGCCACCCGGCGGCCGCGATCTCGCTGGGCCACCTCTCCGAGGTGTACGCGGCGCAGAGGAGGTACGCCGAGGCCGAGCAACTGGCGCGGCGGGCGCTGGAGATCCGCCAGGGGGCGCTGGGGGAGAGCCACCCGGATACCGCCGCGTCGCTGGGCGCGGTGGCCGCGCTCCTGCTGGCGCAGGGCCACGCGGAAGGGGCGGAGCCGTTCGGGCGGCGTGCCCTCGCCATCCGGGAGGCGAGCCTGGGGGAGGGCCACCCTGACGTCGCCGCGTCTCTGGAGCAGCTGGCCCAGGTGCACCTGGCGCGGCGGCGGCTGGACGATGCGCTGCCGCTGCTGTGGCGGTCGCTCGCCCTCTCCGAGGCGCGGCTGCGGCGGGAGGGGCTGGACTTCTCCGAGCAGCGGCTGGCGACGTTCCTGCAACTGCTGCGCGCGGACGAGGAGCGCTTCTACGCGCTGCTGCGCGCGCACCCGGACGACGCGCGCGTGCAGCGGCTGGCGCTGGCCGCCGCGCTGCTCCGCAAGGGACGCTCCGTGGAGCAGACGGCCAGCACCTCCCGCGCCGTGTACCGGAGCCTGAGCCCGCTGGACCGCGACACCTACGAGCGCCTGCGCGTGCTGCGCAGCCAGCTCGCGCGGCTGTCCCTGGCGGGACCGGGGTCGCTCGGCCCCGACGAGTACCAGCGCCAGCTGAAGGACCTGGCGGACCGGGGCGATGCGCTGGAGGCCAAGCTGGCCCGGCGCTCCGGGCGCCTGCGCGCGCTGGCCGCCTTCCCCTCTCCTGCCGAGATCGTGGATCGGGTGGCGAGCGCCCTTCCCGAGGGAAGCGCGCTGGTGGAGCTGGCCGCCTACGTGGACCGGGCGCCCGGGGCCGGCGCGGGGGAGCCGGGGCAGCTGAGGTACCTGGCGCTGGTGCTGTCGCCGGGGGCGCGGACGGGCGCGGCGGACCTGGGCCCGGCGGCGACGATCGACGAGGCCGTGTCGAAGCTGCGGGAGGCGCTCGCCTCGCGTGACGCCGCGTACCGGGCGCCGGCCAGGGAGCTGGAGGCGCTGGTCTTCGAGCCCCTGCGGTCGCTGCTGGGGGACGCCCGCCGCATCTTCATCTCGCCCGACGGCCAGCTCGCGCTGGTGCCGTTCGCCGCGCTCCACGACGGCGAGCGCTTCCTCGTCGACGGCTTCGACTTCACCTACCTCACCTCCGGCAGGGACCTGCTGCCCGGCGCCGCGCGAGTGGCCCGGTCGCGGTCGGTGATGGTGCTGGCGGACCCGGACTTCGCCGCGCGCCCGGCGGGCCCTGGCGCACCGGCGGCGGACGCAAGGACCGCGGCGGAGCGCGACTATTCGTTGCCGTGGTCCCGCACCTCCACGCTCCGCGCCGACCTGGCCGGCCAGGCCTGGATTCCCCTCCCTGGCACGCGCCGGGAGGCGGAGGCGCTCCGGAGTCTGTTCCCCAGCGCGCAGGTCTACACCGGGGCGGAGGCCACCAAGGAGCGGCTCCTCCACGCCGCCTCGCCCGGCATCCTGCACGTCGCCACCCACGGCTTCTTCCTGGACGACACGGCCGTCCCGGCGGAGAGCCGGGGGCTGGCCGTCGTCGGGGAGACCGGCGGCGGCATCAGCTCGCCCTCTCGCCCGGTCAACCCGCTGCTGCGCTCGGGCCTGGTGCTGGCGGGCGCGCTGTCCGCGGAGGCGGCCGGGGACGCCGCCAAGGGCCGGCTGGATCGCACGCTCGTCACCGCGCTGGAGCTGGCGGGGGTCGACCTCTGGGGAACCCAGCTGGTGGTACTCTCCGCCTGCGACACGGGGCGCGGCGACATCAGGCTTGGCCAGGGCGTGTACGGGCTGCGGCGCGCGCTGGTCGCCGCCGGCGCGGAGACCGTGGTGATGAGCCTGTGGAAGGTCAACGATGAGACCACCCAGGCGCTGATGGAGCGCTACTACCGCAACCTGGTCGCCGGACAGGGGCGCACCGCCGCGCTGCGCGCCGCCATGCAGGCGCTCCGGGCGATGCAGCCGCACCCGTATTTCTGGGCGCCGTTCATCTCGTCCGGGAACGACGCTCCGCTCGCTCTCGGAAACGAAGGCCCGCCGTGAACGGGAGGCGCACGCTGCTCGCGCTGGCCGGCTGCTTCGCGCTCGCGTGCTCGGAGAAGGACACCGCCCGCATCGGCCGCCTGGGCGGCCTGGTGGCCGGCCCCCGGAGCCGCACCGGGACCACGGTGAGCGGCCCCGGTTGGACGGCCGGCGGTTCGGCGGGCTTCTTCAGGGTCTCCGGCAGCGCCACCTTGCTGTCCTCGGGCAAGGTGCTCCTCGCGGGCGGCCTGGACGGAGATTACAGCGCCGAGCTCTACGATCCTGCGACCGGCACGTTCCAGGCCACCGGCTCCATGCTCATCGGCAGGGCGTACCACGCAGCGACGCTCCTGCCGGACGGACGGGTGCTGGTGGCCGGAGGGAGCAACTCCACCGGCGGCAGCCTGGCGGACACGGAGCTGTACGATCCCGCGACGGAGATCTGGCAGGGGGGCAACCCGATGGTCCGGGCACGCGCTCACCTCACGGCGACGCTGCTGCCGTCGGGCAAGGTGCTGGTCGCCGGAGGGCTCGACGCGGAGCTCTACGACCCGGGGACGACGACCTGGAGCCTCACCGGGCCGCTGGTCTTCGACACCGGGAGCACGACGGTCACCCTGCTCCGGTCCGGCCAGGTCCTCGCGGCCGGCGGCTCGAGCGACGCCGCGCAACTGTACGACCCGGCGAGCGACACCTGGCGCGCCACGGGCCGGATGAGCGCCCCCCGCCAGGATCACCTGGCGACGCTGCTCCCGTCCGGAGAGGTGCTGGTCGCTGGAGGGCGGAACCCCCAGACCGGCAAGGGGCTCGTCACGGCCGAGCTCTACGATCCGTCCGCCGAGACGTGGAGCGCCACCGGCGACAGCCTGCTGGGCTGGGGCGACGCGTCGGCGACGCTGCTCCCCTCGGGCGAGGTGCTGGTGACCGCGGGGCAGGACAGCGAGCTCTACGACCCCTCGCCGGGAACCTGGCGCTCCGCCGGACCCATGGGTGACCGCCACTATTACGGAACGGCCACGCTCCTGCCGTCGGGCAAGGTGCTCAGGGCGGGTGGGCAGACCTTCCTCGCCGAGCTCTTCGATCCCCTGGCGGGCGCGTGGAGGACCGCGCCGCCGCAGGCGGTGGCCCGGACCGACGGCACGGCGACCGTCCTGCCCGGCGGCAAGGTGCTCGTGGCCGGCGGGCGAGATGGTTCGGGCCCGCTCGCCTCCGCGGCGCTCTACGACCCGGCGGCGGGCACCTGGGCGCCCACGGGCGCGATGGCCAGCGAGCGCGCCAGGCACACGGCCACGCTGCTCCCCGGCGGCAAGGTCCTGGTCGCGGGTGGAGATGGCCCGGCCGGCCCCACCACGAGCGTGGAGGTCTATGACCCCGGCCTGGGGACCTGGAGCGCCACCGGGCCACTGGCGACCGGGCGCTCGGGGCACACCGCGACGCTCCTCTCCGACCGGCGGGTGCTCGTCGCCGGCGGCGACGGCGCGGGACCGCTCGCGAGCGCGGAGCTGTACCGGCCTTCCGCCAGCACCTGGAGGACCGCCGGCGGCATGGCGGAAGCCCGGGCCGGCCACACGGCGACGCTGTTGCCGGATGGAGCAGTGCTGGTGGCCGGCGGTGAAGCGTCCGCGCAGATCCTGTCCAGCGCGGAGCTGTACGATCCTGCGAGCGACGTGTGGACCAGCGCCGGCGCGATGTTCTCCCCGCGCGCCCATCACACGGCGACGGCGATGCGGACTGGCCTGGTGCTGTTCGTGGGGGGACAGGGGGTCGCCGGGCCCCTCCTGGACGTCGAGCAGTACTCGCACGCGCTCGGCACGTGGAGGACGGCGCCTTCCATGGCGCTGGCCCGTTCCCGGCACACGGCCACGCTGCTCTCCAGCGGCAAGCTGCTGGTCACGGGCGGAATGGGGAGCGCCGGGCCCCTCGCGGGCGCGGAGGTCTTCGACGAGGCCGATCGGACCTGGAGCACGGTGGCCTCGCTGGTGACCGCTCGCGCGGATGCGGCGGCGGTCTTGCTGCCGGCCAGCGAGGTGCTGGTGACCGGGGGGAGCACCGCCGCCGGCGCCGCCCTCGCCAGCGCGGAGCTGTACGAGGACACCGGGGCCAGCGCCGCGTGGCGGCCCGCCGTCGCCACGCCGCCGCCGGGGAGTGTGGGCAATGTCCTCACCGTGACCGGGGACCGCTTTCGCGGAATCTCCGAGGCGTCCAGCGGCTGCATCGACGGCAACTCGGCCTCGAACGTACCGGTGGTCCGGCTCTCGCCCCTCCAGGGCGGCCCCGGCGTCGCGGCGCGGCTGCAGCACTTCACCAGCACGTCGATCTCGTTGCTCGTCCCGCCTCTGCCCGATGGCCATTACGTCCTGTCCGTCACCGCGAACGGGAGCTCGGGGGGCAACGTCACCTTCATCGATGGCCCGCCGATGGCGCCTGCCCTGACGGGACCGGCCAGCGCGGTGAGCTCGTTGACGCCGGCCGTCACCGGGAGAGCGGAGGCCGGGAACGCGGTGGCGGTGCTGGTCGACGGGAGCCCGCTCGGCAGCGTCGCGGCTGACGCGGATGGGGCGTGGAGCGTGACGCCGTCCTCCCCGCTGGCGGAGGGCTACCACGAGGCCGTGGCCACGGCCACGGACCCTTCCGGCCACACGAGCACCAGCCTGGTGCGGCCGTTCGTGGTCGACGTGACGGCGCCACCCGCGCCGGCGTTCACCGGTCCCCCGCCGGTGGTCAACACGAGCCGGCCAAACATCACCGGGAGCGGCGAGCCGGCCAGCACGGTGACGGTCTGGCTGGACGGCACCTTGGCCGGGACGGAGACGGTCGACCCGGGAGGAACCTGGAGCCTGGTCGCTCCTGAGCTGACCCAGGGGACGCACACGGTGGTCGCCCGGGCGAGCGATCCGGCGGGCAATACCAGCGGCGTTTCACCGGCCCGGTCATTCGTCGTGGACTCGGTGGCACCGCCGGCACCGGTGCTGAGCACACCGCCCAGCGGCGTCCCCTTGAGCACGGCGCGGCCCATCATCTCCGGGACGGCCGAGGGCGGCAGCACGGTCACGGTGGCCCTGGACGGCTCGACGCTCGGAACGGTGCAGGCCGACCTGGCCGGCACCTGGAGCCTCACGCCCACCGCGGAGCTGGAAGAGGGGCTGCACCTCGCGCTGGCGTATGCGGAGGACGCGGCCGGCAACGTCGGCCCACCCTCCGGGCTCCGCCCGTTCATCGTGGACACCATGGTCCCGGCGCCGCCCACCTTCGGTACGCCGGTGAGCGGAGCCGTGCTCGCCACCACGACTCCCGTCGTCTCCGGAATGGCTGAAGGAAACAGCATCCTCACCGTGATGCTCGACGACGCGGTGATCGGTTCGACGCAGGCGGACGGAGCGGGGAGCTGGAGCTTGAGGTCCCCCGATCTGGCTCAGGGGACACACGTGGCGCTGGCCCGTGCCGCGGACCCGGCCGGCAATCTCAGCTCGTTCTCGGAGCCCAGCGTCTTCTCCGTCGACACGGTGGCGCCCGCGGCGCCGTCGATCGCGACGCCGGCGAACGGGGCGTTCGTCAACACCGCAACCCCGGTCATCTCCGGGTGGTCCGAGGTCCAGAGCACGGCGATGGTGATGGTGGATGCGACACAGATCGGCTCCCCGGTGGCCGGCTCCACCGGGAGCTGGAGCGTCGCGTCGCCCGATCTCGCGGATGGGTTGCACATCGTCACGGTGCGTTCCGTGGATGCGGCGGGCAATTCCGGCGACCTGACCAGCGGCTCCTTCACGGTCGACACGGTGGCGCCGCGACCTCCGACGCTGGAGATACCCGAGAGCGGGACGCTGGTCCGGACGTTGACTCCCCGGCTGAGGGGAACCGTGGAGGCTGGATGTTCCGTGACGATCGTGCTGGACGGAAGCGTCGTGGGTACGGCGTCCGGAGACGAGCTGGCGCCGGGGGTGTGGAGCTTCACCCCGCCAGGACCGCTCGAGCAGGGCCTCCACCGCGTGGTCCTCCAGGCGACGGATGAGGCTGGCAACGCCAGTCCCCCCTCGGACCAGCAGTCATTCACGATCCAGAAGCTCAGGAGCTATTACGGCACCGGGTGCTCCGCCGCGCCGGGCGCCTCCGGGGAGTGGTGGCTGCTCCTCGCGCTCGGAGCGCTGGCACGGGGACGCTGGAGGCCAGGATTGGATCGACGCGATTGATCCGCGCTCACGCCGTCAGGATCTTCGCCACGGAGGTGGCCAGCTCCACGTCCAGCGGCTCCAGCTTGAGCTTGCCGGTGAACACCGCCACCTGCGGATCCACCTGGCGCCACACCAGCTTGAGGAAGAACTGGTCCTCCGCCTTGACCGACAGCTTCGGCTGACCGCGCAGGCCGCGAGACACCGGGTCGGCCGCCTTCGTCAGGTCCACCGTCCACTGGCCGCCCTGTGGGCCGGAGAGCTCCAGGTGCACCAGCCCGCCGATCTTCGCCGCCTCGTCCTTGTGGGCCTGGATCTTCTTCGGGACCTGGACCTCCACGATCTCCTGCACCGGGTTCAGCTCCTCGGTCCCGGCCGCCTTCTTCTTCCGCCCGATGGACTTCTTCGCCGACGCCATCCCCGGCGCCTTCGCCTCGCCCTTCGCCCGCGTCCCTCGTCCGATGGTCTTCCCCTTCTTCTTCGGCGGCTCGGCGTCCGCGGGCGTGGAGGGCGGCGGCGGCGGTGAGGCCGCGGGCGGCCGCTCCTTCGCCACCTCGTGGATCCCCGTCGCGTGCTTGCGACGGAACTCGTCGAACGCCGACTTCGAGAACTTCCCGCTGCCCTCCTCCTTCGCCCGCCGGTACACCTCCCGCATGGCGTCCCGGGACATCCCCGGATTCTTGAAGTACTCCATCGCCACCCGCCCCATCGCCCAGTTCGCCGCGAACGCCGCCGGCACCGCCAGCAGCGCGCCCACCACCGGCAGCAGCGCCTTGATCCCCTGCCGCGCCAGGAAGCCGACCCCCGCCACCGCCGCCATCTCCAGGATGAGGTCCTTCGCCTCCATCTGCTCCAGCCGCCGCCCGTAGATGTGCCCCACCGTCATCACCATCGCGCTCTGGATGGGCAGCATCAGCAGCGCGTCGGAGAACGGCAGCGGCGAGATCGCCACCACCGCGCACGCGTACGAGCACGCGTTCACCACGTCGCGCGCGGTGCTCTCCCGCTCGGCCCGGGTGGCGTGGCGGAAGTCGCGGGTGCGGAGCTGCTCCAGCGTGTCGAGCCAAGACATGCGACCCTCCCGCCGCCCATCGTAACGGGCTAGCGTCCCCACCGACATGCGCATCGCCATCGTCGGGGCCGGGGGCGTGGGCGGGACGCTCGCCGTCCGCCTCTGCAGCGCCGGACACGAGGTCTGGATCAGCGCCCGCGGCGAGCACGCCGCTGCCATCCGCGAGCACGGCCTCCAGCTCCAGGGCCACGACGGCCTGGCCCGCACCGCCCCCGGCGCCATCCAGCTGGTCGGCCTCGGCTCCGCCCCCGCCGCCCCCGCCGACCTGCTGGTGATGGCGGTGAAGGCCTTCGACCTCGAGGAGGCCATGGACGGCGCGCGCGCCCTGCTCTCCCCGGGCACCGCCGTGCTCCCGCTGCAGAACGGCATCGACGCCGCCGAGCGCCTCCGCGCCCGCGCTCCCGGCGCCCGGGTGCTGGGCGGGAGCGCGCGGGTGGTGGCCAGCCTCGAGGCGCCGGGCGTGGTCCGCGCCGCCACCCCGCTCTCGCTGGTGCTGGGCGCGCTGGACCCGGGCGACGAGGCGGCCGTGGCCCGGGCCGCCGAGGCGCTGGCGGCCCCGGGCGTGAAGGTCACCCTCGCCAGCGACATCCGCCTCCAGCTCTGGACCAAGTTCCTCTTCATCTGCGGCGTCGCCGGCATGACCGCCATCTGCCGCACCCCCATCGGCCCGGTGCTCGCCGCCCGGGAGAGCGCCGACATGCTGGAGGCGATCATGCGCGAGGTGGAGTCGGTGGCCCGCGCCCGCGGCATCTCCCTCCCGCCCGACGTCACCGTCGAGCAGCTCGCCTTCTGCCGGAAGATGGACCCCGGCGCGCAGTCGTCGATGCTGGGAGACCTGCAGCGCGGCAAGCGCCTGGAGCTGGACCACCTCAACGGCGCCGCCGTCCGCTTCGCCGACGAGTCCGGCGTGCGCGCGCCCTGCAACCGCGCGGTGGTGGCCGCGCTCCGTCCCTGGGCCGACGGGGCCCCCGCCCTCGCCCCCGCCCCCGCGCCGGTCCCGAAAGCGGACAACGCCCGCCCCTGAGGCTAGAACTTCAGGGCGCATGCGCTCCCATCTCCGATTGGCCCTCACCGCGGCCGCGCTCCTGGTCCCCGCGGCGCCGTCCATCGCCCAGGCCCAGGGCCCGCGTTCGTACTTCAGCGCCTTCGGAGGCAACCCGCTCCCGCAGGGCTCCAGCCTGCTGCACGCGCAGTTCGGCTGGCCGGGGATCTCCGCCACCTTCCTCCACGGCGCCACGCCCAAGGCCTCCGTCGGCGGGCGCTTCACCTTCAACTACGGGATGGAAGGCCGCGTGGGCGGCATCGACCTGGGCCTCAAGTTCCAGGGGCTGATCCGGCTGGGCCTCCTCGACAGCGCCCGCGTCAACCTGGGGCTCGACCTGGCGCCGGGGCTGGCCCTCTACTTCCCCGGCAACGGCGCCTTCACCGAGGTGGGCCTGGCCCTCCCGGTGAGCTTCGTGCTGGGGATCCCGATCAACGACGCGCTGGCGCTGCACGCGGCGATCAATCTGCCCCTGCTGGCCACCTTCACCGGCAACCAGACCTTCTACGTCCCCATCCTCCTGGGCGGCGGCCTGGGGTACGCGCTGGACAAGAACCTGCTGCTCACCCTGTCGCTGCAGATGGGGCCGGTGATCGACGTGCGCCTGGCGCGCCCGTACTTCGGCATGGAGGCGCTGTTCGGCCTCGCCTTCCGCCTCTGATCTGAGGCGTCCCTTCACCTCACCGGCTGAGGCGAACGAAGTTGCTCCTGACCTCGGTGCCGGCGCTGGTGAACGCCCCTCCGACATAGAGCGCGTCGCCGCTCTGCAGGATGGCCTCGACCCCGCGGATGCTCTGGGGGCGGTCCAGGCCGGGGTTCCAGGAGGTGGCGCTTCCCGATCCGAGGTCGACCTCGGCCAGGGAGATCCTCGGCTGGCCACCGATGGAGAGGAAGTTCCCTCCGACCAGGGCGGTGGCGGCGCCCGGGTGGATGGCGCTGACGGTGAAGCCCTGGCCTGGATTCCAGCCGGTGAGGGCCCCCTGCGGATCGAACGAGGCGATGCTGCGCCTCGACTGGCCGCTGACGGTGGTGAACGCCCCGCCGGCGTAGATCTCGCCCGCGGGGCCGAGTGCGAGAGAGTAGATATGGCCACTCACGTCGGGGTTCCACGCGGTCGGGGTGCCCAGCGCGTCGATGGAGGCGAGCGCGCGCCGGCCGGCGCCGCCGACGGTCGTGAACGTCCCTCCGGCGTAGACGGTGCTGCCGCGCACCGCGAGGGCGGAGACGCTCCCGCCGGCTGCCGGGTTCCAGGCGGTGAGGTTCCCGGACGCATCGAACGCGGCCAGACGGCTCCTGGGCTGGCCGCTCATGCTGGTGAAGTACCCGCCGGCGTAGAGCGTGCCGTCGCCGCCGAGGGCAAGGGCGGAGACGGTGCCGTTCGAGCCGGGGTCCCACGCGGTGACGGTTCCCGCCACGTCGATGGAGGCCAGGCCATCCCTGGGCTGGCCGTTGATGGTGAAGAACGATCCTCCGACGTAGATGGTGTTGCCGGAGGGCGCGAGGGCGGAGACCGTGAAGCTGGCCTCCGGGCTCCAGGAGGTGAGGCTTCCCGAGGCGTCGATGGCCGCGAGGTTGCGCCTGGGCTGGCCGCCGGTGCTGGTGAACTCCCCCCCGGCGTAGACCGTGCCGCCGCTCAGCCCCAGCGCCCAGACGGACCCGCTGAGGTCGGGGTCCCAGGCGAGGGCGTTTCCCGTCGCGATGTCCAGCGCGGCGGCGCAGTTCCTCGGTTGCCCGCCGATGCTGCCGAACCAGCCTCCGACGTAGAGGGTGCCGCCGCTGGGCGCGAGGACGGTGACGGAGGAGCTCGCGCCGGGATTCCAGGCGGTGGCGGTCCCCGTCACGGTGTCGAGCGCGGCGAGGTAGCTCCTCGGCTGGCCGCCGATGGTGGTGAACTCGCCCCCGACGTAGAGGGTGCCGCCGACCTCGGCGATCGCGTAGACGGTGCTGTTCGCGTCGGAGGTCCCGTTGGTGACCCTCCCGGAGGACGCGTCCAGGGCGGCGAGGTTGAATTTGGTCTGGCCGCCGACCTGTGTGAATTGCCCGCCGATGTAGACCGTGTCGCCGCTCAGCGCGATGGCGTGGACGTAGCCATTCACGCCCGGGTCCCAGGCGGTGAGGCCACCGGTCACTGGATCCAGGGCGGCGAGGCCGGCCCTCGGGGTGCCGCGGATGTACCAGAACTCGCCGCCGGCATAGACGGCGTCGCGGCCGACCGCGATGACGTTGACGGCGCCGTCCGGCGCGGGGCTCCAGGTGCTGGTGACCCCCGTCACGGCGTCGAGGGCAGCGAGGAACCTCCTCGGCTGGCCGCCGATGCTATAGAAAAGCCCGCCGGCGTAGAGGGTGGTGCCGCTCACCGCGAGCGCCCGGACCATGCCATCCGCGCCGGGATTGAAGAGGGGATCCACCGTCCCGTCGGCAGTGATGTGGGCCAGGTTGTTCCTGGTGAGGCCTCCCACGATGCTGAACTGGCCGCCCACGAACCAGCCGCCTTTTCCGTCCGGGACCACGGCGCGAACCTCCCCGTTGACCTTCGGGAAGGTCCCCGGGGCTATCTGTCCCGTGACGGCGTCCGTGGGCACGGCGGACCCGGTGGCCGGGCCGACGCGGCTGAAGTACCCGCCCAGGTAGATCGTGCCGTCAGGGGCGGACGCGAGCGCATACACGGTGCCATTGGTGACCGGGGGCTCGTGCACGGTCACGGTGGCGTTCCCGGTGACGGAGCCGATCGAGGCCGTCAGCGTCGCGGACCCCGGCGCCACCCCGGTGGCCTGGCCGGTGGCGCCGATCGTCGCCACCGCGTCGTCCGAGGAGTGCCAGCTCGCGGAGGCGGTGACGTCCGAGGTGGAGCCGTCGGTGAAGGTCCCGGTCGCGGTGAGACGGCGAACCCATCCGATCGCCACGGTCGAGGTGGAGGGAGTGACCTCGATGGAGACGAGGGTGCCGGCATCGGGAGTGGAGCCCCCGTCTCCGCCATTGCCTCCGTCCTCTCCCGCGTCCGTACCGCCGCCACCTCCGCAGTCTCCGCAACCAGCCATTGCCACCGACAGGAGCACCATGGCCGCGACAGCCAACCGTCCGTTTCGCATGGCCCGCCCCTATGCAGGCGCCGCGCCGGAGAGGAGGCGACGCCCGGCGGCGTCCAGAGCGGCCGGGCCGTTGCCCTTGGTGGGCAACTCCGTTTCTCGCGACGTGCACGTCCGTCCGCCACGCGATCCCGCCGGAGCGACATCCGTGGCGCGATCGGCGGAATTCTGATGCCGAGCCGGGGACCGGCCTCTACCGGCGGATGATCAGCAGCACTCCCGCGGCCAGCGCGAGGATGCCCATGATCACGTTCATCCCCTCGAAGCTGAAGCGGACGAACTGGGTCAGCCCGTGCGCCACCAGCCAGATGCCGAGCAGCAGGAATCCCAGCTGACGATCGATCTTCATGGTGTCCCTCCCTGATCCCTGGGGATCCAACAGTACCCCGATCCCGGCTTGAGGTACTTTCCGCGCCATGTCCCGGCCCCGGCCCTTCTCGCGCATCGCGGCGGCGGTGGTGGTCCTGGCCACCGCCTACGCCTGCTGGGTCCCGGACCTGGAGTGGCTGGACGGCAAGGCCTGCGACGACGACCACCCGTGCATCCGGGGCGTCTGCCTGGTGGGCCAGTGCGTGGTCTCGCCGCCGGGCAAGGACGCCTCCACGCCGGTGGTGGTGACGCGGGCCCTGCTCCACGTGCTGGAGGACGGTGGCGTGGTCGCGGTGCCGGAGACGCCCGCGGCGGTGTCGGTGCTGGTGGAGACCGCCGGCGGCCACGTGAACCTCACGCCGACGGTGGAGGACGCGGGCCTGATGGTGTTCTGGGACGTGCCGCCGGGCGGCGAGTACATGGTCCGCCTCGGGTCGCGCTACTTCGTCAGCGACGCGGGCCTGGTGGACCTGGGCGAGCGGGTCCCCGGCCGCGCGGACCTCACCGCCCCACCGCCCGGCACCACGCTCCGCACGGAGCTGGACTGCATGGCGCCCTGGGACGCGATGGACGAGATCTGGCTCACTGCCGCCGGCGCCGGCATCCCGGGGTTACCGCTGAGCGCGCTGCCGGGGTGGGCGGCGCCGACCTCGGGGTCGGGACAGCTCCGGACCACCCAGCCATGGACCACCCCGCTGACGCCGGGGGTGATCCGGACGTCCCGCGGCGACCGCGCCGTCTACACGCAGATGGAGTACCGGACCGTCACCGCCATCGTCACCGACGGCGGGA
>Ga0075421_100003453_pt1 | contig 18898 bp, 17 predicted proteins | sample SoiMetdeltSBSDD5_FD_75292 | JGI IMG/M metagenome (GOLD analysis project Ga0075421, IMG submission 75292) | Bulk soil microbial communities from a Populus tree surrounding site in Tennessee, USA - Soil MetaG P. deltoides SBSDD5 | ecosystem: Environmental > Terrestrial > Soil > Tree plantation... | reverse complement strand
GCGCGCGATCCTGGCCATGCTGGCCCGAGGCGAATCGTTCCACTAGAAGAGGCGATCCCGACGGCTAGGACGAGACGGGCAGGGCCTCCAGCCCGCGCAAGGGCAGCGTCGGCCGCCAGCGCAGTGACGTCGCGGGCCGGGTCAGCCGCAGATGCGGCCGCTGCCGAAACAGTGTCCTCAACGCGATCTGGCCTTCCATGCGGGCCAGGTTCGCTCCGAGACAGAAGTGCAGGCCCTGGCCGAAGGCCAGGTGGCGATTCGGATCCCGGCCGAGATCCAGGGTCTCCGGATCGGCGAACCGTGTCTCGTCGTGATTGGCCGAGCCCAGCACGAGGGCCACGAACTCCCCGCGGGGGATGGTCACGGATCCGAGCGCGACGTCTTCGCGCGTGACGCGCGGCGGGGTGACCTCCACGGGGCTGGTGAAGCGCAAGAGCTCCTCGATCGCGGAATCGGCCAGATCCGGATCCTCCGCGAACCGCCGCCGCTCCTCGGGGTGCTGGAGGAGGGCCAGGGCGCCGCTGGCGATGAGGTTCACGGTCGTCTCGTAACCGGCGAAGAGGAGCAGGACCCCCATCCCGAGCAGCTCGTCCTCGCTCAGCCGATCTCCGCCTTCCTCCGCCTGGACCATCGCGGTGATCAGGTCGTCCTGCGGGCGGAGGCGGCGCTCCGCGAACAGGCGCCGGAAGTAGCGCGTGAGCAGCCAGACATAGGGCAGGGCGAGCGGAACGTCCAGGAAACGGGTGGGGGCTCCGATGGGAAGGCTGCCCCGCGTCAGGACGTGGAACCGGTGGCGGTCCTCCTCCGGAATGCCGAGCAGGTCGGAGATGACGGCGAGCGGGATGGGCAACGCGTACGCGCGGACGAGATCGAAGCTGCGCCCTTCGGGCACGGCGGCGAGCAGGTCTCCGCACACGGTTTCGATGCGCGCGCGGAGCTGCTCGATCCGGCGGGCGGTGAAGGCCTGGCTCACCAGGGCCCGGAGCCGCGTGTGATCCGGAGGGTCCCGGTTCAGCATCTGGTGGTTCAAGGCCCGGGCGAACGGAGGCAGCCACGTCATCTTCGCGGAGATGTCCTTCGCGAACCGCTCGTCCTTGATGACGCTCACCACGTCGTCGTAACGCGTGACGAGCCAGGCGCGGATGCCGAAGGGACCCGTGATGGGGAAGACCGGCGCGTCCGCGCGCATGCGCGCGTAGAAAGGATAAGGATCGGCCTTGAACTCAGGCCGGGCGAGCTCGGACGCCTTGACAGGTTTCAGGTAGGTCTCGCGCCGTAATAATGGCGATTTTCGTTCCGGAACGAAAACGCGTCATCCCTGACACGCTCGACCCGCCCGCGGCCATGGGGCCGTCCTTTAATATGTCCGACATGCGCCTTCGAACCTTCGGACGTCTGGGCTGGCGGGTCTCCGAGGTCGGTTACGGGATGTGGGGGATGGCGGGCTGGACCGGCTCCGACGATGCGCAGTCGGCAGAGGCCCTCGATCGCGCGGTGGAGCTCGGCTGCAACTTCTTCGACACCGCGTTCGCCTACGGCGACGGCCGGAGCGAGCGACTCCTGCGCGACGCGCTCGCGCGGCATCGCGGCACCCGGATGTACGCGGCCACCAAAGTCCCACCCAAGAACCGCCGCTGGCCGGCCCGGGCGGAGACGCCGATCGCGGAGGTGTTCCCGTACGACTACATCGTGCAGATGACCCACGAGAGCCGCCGCAACCTCGGCCTCGAGCGCATCGACCTCCAGCAGCTCCACGTCTGGAGCGACGCCTGGGTGGAGGACGACGGCTGGAAGCGCGCCGCGGAGGACCTCAAGAAGGAGGGCGCGATCGAAGGGTTCGGGATCAGCGTGAACCGCTGGGAGCCCGCGAACGTGCTGGCCGCCCTGGAGACCGGGCTCGTGGACAGCGTGCAGGTCGTCTACAACGTGTTCGACCAGGCGCCGGAGGACGCGCTCTTTCCGGCCTGCCAGCGCCTGGGCGTCGCCGTGATCGCGCGCGTCCCCTTCGACGAGGGCAGCCTCACGGGAGGCATGACCGTGAACGACACCTGGCCGGAGGGCGACTGGCGCAACCTCTACTTCACGCCCGACAAGCTGAAGAAGACCCTGGAGCGCGTGGACCGTCTCCGGCCGCTCGTACCCGCGGGCGGCTCGCTGCCGGACCTCGCGCTCCGGTTCATCCTGCACCATCCCGCCGTGTCCACCACGATTCCGGGCATGCGCCGCGTCCACCACGTGGAAGCGAACCTGGCCGCCAGTGACACACCGCCCTTGAGCGCGGAAAAGGTCGCGGCCTTGCGCGCGCACCGCTGGGATCGTGACTGGCCGATCCCCTGAGGCGGCCGCGCGACGGCCCTAGCGCGCACCGCGCTTCATCTTCGAGATCGTGATCTTGAAGCCGTCCGGATCCTCGACGGAGAACACGCGGGCGCCCCAGGACTCGTCCTTCGGCTCCTGGGAGAGCGTGCCGCCGCGGGCCTTGATCTGATCGGCCAGGCGATCCACGTCCTGGGTCGTCTCGCAGTAGAGGCGGAAGCCTTCGCCCTTCACGCGATCGCGGCCCTTCTTCCAGTCGTCCTGCGCGAGCATGAAGAGGACCGCGCCCGCGCGCATCTCGACGCCCATGAGCTTGCCGTCCCACTCCCAGCGGTCCTTGACCACGCAGCCCAGCACGTCCTGGTACCACGCGATGCTCTTCGGGAGGTCGCCGACGGTGAAGCTCGGGGCGACCGAGCTCAAGATCAAGCCCTTCGTTTGCGTTCCCGCCCGCCGCGCCTTTCGCGCGCCCGTCGCGCGTTTGGCCGCCGTCCGCGCCCGGCCCGTCGTCTTCTTCCTGGTGGCCATGATGAATGCCTCCCCGTGCCCCCGCACGCGTCTTCGCCGAGCGTAGCACCGCTCCCGTCCGTCATCCGTCCCCGCGGAGCGGAGTTCGTCACAAAGCGGATGGCGAATCTCCGCCCTGCGGGAAAACCCCGGCACGCCTCAGGGCATCTCGTAGCACCCGATGTCGTAGGCCGTCCGCTGCGGGCGCGTCACGCCCACGATGTCCGCGACCACGTCCGGGCTCAGGTTCGTCCCCGCGTCGATGGCGGGGGAGCCGGTGCGGAGCTGGTACATGGCCGTGGCCGGGTCCACGAACAGCGCGGACGCCGTGGAGATCAGCGAGTGCGCGTCGAAGCCGAGGCCCTGCCACTGGGCGAGCGTGCTGGTGACGGAGGTGCCGCCGTTCGTGCTGAAGCGGTCCACGACCACGTTGTAGTCCGAGGTCAGCACCCCGGCCGCCGTCGAGTAGACGGCGATCGCGCCCTTGTCCACGCGCTCCGTGTAGAGGATGTTGTTCTTGACCACGTTGCCCACGGGGTTGTTCTTGTTGCCCTTGCCCGGGATGTTCACCACCCAGCGCCCGTTCGAGGCCATGACGAACGTGTTGTTGTAGACCTTGTTGCGGCTGGAGCCGTGGGCGCCGTCCGTCCCGAAGAGCGAGATGCCGGAGGCGTGGTTCTGGTAGACGAGGTTGTTGCGGAAGACGCTGTCGTCCACGCCGTCCGCGTTGATGGCCGACCCGCCCGCGGCGCCGTTCTCGTAGATCACGTTGTTCTCGACCACGGCGAACGAGATGATGCCGTCGCGCACGGTGGTGCCGCAGGGGCAGCGCGAGCTGAGGTCGCCGTTCATGTGGATCCCCGCGCTCTGGTTGTGGTGGGACCGGTTGCCACGGATGGTGGGGAAGTCCGCGCTGTTGCTCTGGTAGATCCCGTGCTCGGTGTTGAACGCGGTCTCGTTGTTCTCGAGGGTCGGGTGGGCGGAGAAGGCCAGGAAGATCCCGGTGCCGGTGGCGGAAGGCGCGCTGTGGTGGACGTAGCAGTTCCGGATCGTGATGCGGTTGGTGATCCGCAGGTCGATCCCGTGGTGCGGGGAATTCGCCACCTCGAAGCCGTCCACGATCCAGTCCGTGACCTCGGAGCCGGAGCCGTTCTCGATCTCGATCAGGCTGGAGTGGCCGTTCTGCGGTCCGGGGGTGTTGATCAGGACGGCGGCGCCGACGTCGCGGGCCAGGGTCTTGGGCGCGGCCGTGGTCCCGGAGTTGCGGATCCGGCAGCCCGCGTAGGTGCCCGACCGCACGAGGATCACGTCCCCGGGCGCGATCGTCTCCACCGCGTGCTGCAGCGTCTGCCAGGGCGCGGTGGAGGACCCGTTGTTCGAGTCGCTGCCGGTGGTCGCGACGTAGTAGGTGGCGGCGGAAGCCGTTCCCCCGAGGCACAACATCGCGGCGGCGGCGGCGATGGAGGGACGTAGCAGGTTCATGGTGCTCCTCCTTTCCCGCCATTGTGGGAGACATGGGCGCCGGAAAAGGGGGAGCCCCCGCGTTTTCCGCGAGGCATAATCCGCCCGGAGGTGTGCCCATGGATTCCGTGGCGAGCCCGGACGACCGGGTTCCCTCGACCCGTTACTCCTTCGAGCCCGAGCTGACCGGACCTCCGCCGCGGCCCATCCCCGACCGCCTGAGCGAAGGGCCCTACCCTCGGGAGCAGCGCACGCGCGCCCTCCTCCTCCTGGCCTTCGGCCTTCTCTGCCTGCTCCTGGCCCGGGCTCCCGGGATCGACGTCCTCGCGCTCTACGTCCTGCCCCTGGGATACCTCTCCTGGATCGGACTCGTCCTGCTGGCCGGGGCGGCCGCCGCCTACCTTCCCCTCGCCCTCCACCGCGGCCCCTATCGTTACGTGCGCGACGGCCTTCCCCTTGCCGTCCGCGTCCTCGACCTCGTGAAGGGGCCGCGCACCATCATCAACGGCCAGCCTTCGACCCACGGCTTCGTGGCCGCCGTCGGTTTCCCGGATCCGCAGACGAGAGAGGTGAAGGTCCTGGCCGTGAAGTCGAACGAGTTCTCGTCCGCGCGCAAGGACGCCTACGACACGCCGTTCAAGGTGGGGGACGACGTCACGGCGGTGTACCTGCCCGGCCCGCTGGAGAAGACGCTGCGGCTCTACGCGTTCCTGGAGCTGAGCCCGGAGGTCAACCTCCGGACGCCGTCGACGGCACCCGCGCCGGCCTCCCCCGGCCGCACGATCGCCGTCCTCCTGGCCATTCCCCTCCTCCTCCTCGGTGCCCTCGCCAACGTGTACGCGTTCGGACGGTACGAGCCGGTTCATTTCGAGTTTCGCCGCGCCGCCGTTCCCTTCCTGGCCGGAGCGGTGGTGATCGGCGGCGGCGTCTTCGCCGCGCTCTACCTCCGCCACCGCCGCGAGCAGATCCGCGTCCGCGAGCGGGCGATGGTGGCCCGGGCCACGGGCAAGGCGGTCGAGGTCGAGACTCCATTCCTGGGCCACGGCCTGTACGGCGGGGTCCTGCGCGTGGTCGTCGCCGCCGGCTCGCTCCTGCTCGGCGGGGTGACCGCGGTGTGCTGGTGCTTCATGGCCAACGCCTGGCTGGACCCTTCGCCCGCCAGGGCGGTGCCCGCCACCATCGCCGGCATGACCATGACGACGCACGCGTTCCTGTTCCGCGAGTACCAGCTGGAATACCGGCTGGAGGGCTCGACGGAGAAGCACAAGTTCCTGACCACGCCGCAGCATCTGCTCTCGCTCCGCGACCGCGAGGCGGTGGCCCACCTTCGCGAGGGCCGGCTCGGCTGGCCCTGGGTGGAGACGGTCACGACGCCATGACGCGGGGACGCCTGGAAGCCTTCACCGACGGCGTCATCGCCATCCTGATCACGATCATGGTCCTGGAGCTGAAAGTCCCGGAGGGCGAGGACTGGTCGGCCCTCCGGCCCTTGACCCCGCGGTTCCTCACCTACGTGCTGAGCTGGGTCTTCCTCGGGATCTACTGGAACAACCACCATCACATGTTCCACGCCTGCGAGCGCATCAACGGCAAGGTCCTGTGGGCGAACCTGCACCTCCTCTTCTGGCTGTCGCTGGTCCCGTTCGTCACGGGCTGGATGGGAGAGAACCACTTCGCGGCCCTGCCCACCGCGGTCTACGGGTTCGTCCTCCTGATGGCGGCCGTCGCCTACACGATCCTCCAGACCGTGCTGCTGGCCGCCCAGGGTCCCGGCTCCCGGCTCGCGGAGGCGCTGGGCAGCGACACCAAAGGCAAGGTGTCGCTGGCCCTCTACCTCTGCGCGATCCCGCTCGCCTTCGTGAACGAGTGGGTCGCGGACGCGATCTACGTCGCGGTCGCCCTCATCTGGCTGGTGCCGGACCCGCGCATCGAGGCCCGATTCAGGGACTGACGCCTTTCTCCAGCGCGGCCAGGGCCGCGCGCGTGCGCCGGAAGTGCAGGACCTGCGCCGCGGCCAGGGCGATCAGGGAGAGGACGCCGATCCCGACGTAGCGTGAAACCAGCTGGTCGACCGTCCACCCCGCCTGCAGGAGGACGGTCGGGTCGGTGTCCGCGCGGCCCTCGATCTCGCCGAAGGCGATGACGTCCGGCTCGTGGCGGGCCGTCCACCAGTCAGGGAACGTGTCCGCGAAAGACGCAGCGCCGATCACGAGGAAGCCCCAGCGCAGCCAGTCGCGGTGCAGCTTGTGCCCGGGCGGGACGAAGAACGCGGCCATGAGGGCGGCGCCGAAGACGAGGCTCCCAGCGTCGCCGCTAAACGTGATCAGCGTGTGGGCCCCTGAGGGCGACAGCACGACGGTCAGGCTGAGTTGGACGAGGAGCACGGCGATGGCCACGCCCATCCACAGCCGTTCGTCCTCCGTCCAGGCCCGCCAGATGGCAAAGGCGAGCCCGGCGCTGAGGGCCAGCGCGAAGACGAAGGAGCGTTCCTCGCCGACGCTCGTGAACCAGGGGCCGGGGAAAGCGGGGAAGCCGCACAGCCAGGCCGCCACCGCGTGCCCGAGCTCGTGCAGCCACATGCCGAAGAAGGTGCGCAGGAAGAACTGCCCCATGTCCGTCCGCGCCAGCACGAGGCTGGTCAGGAGGGCGGCGGGCACGGCGAAGCGCGCGAGCTGCAGCTCGGAACGCGCCTGCGCGAGCGCGTGGCCCCGGGCGAACTCCGCGGCCGCGGACAATGGGAGCGCCGGAGCCTCGTCATCGGCGGAAGCGGCGGCGGCCACGATGGGCGGCGTGGCCGAGCGCCGCTCCGCCCGCGCGTAGACGACGCCGCAGTGCGGGCAGTCCACGCCGGCGACGCGGGGGGCGCCGCAGCGCGGGCAGGCGGAAGAGCTGGGGGCGGGCGCGGACACGGGCCGCGCGTAGCCTACAACGGCTACCGCCAGCGCAGGGAGAGGCTCGTCCGGAAGAAGCCGCGCAGACGCGCGGCCAGGACGCGGCGGTCGCCGGGGCGGAAGGTGCCGCGCAGGCGCTCGGTGCGCACGTTGTCGTCCCAGGCGACCTCGACCTTGACGTCGTGCACGCCGGGCTCCAGGTCGATGACGCCGCGCGAGCCCTGCGGCCGGGGACGCAGAGCGACCTTGGCCACGGTGCGCGGGGCGAGGGCCTTGTCCAGGCGCAGCACGCCGTCCACCCACAGCCGCAGGCGGCCCTGCTTGAGGGAGTGATCGACCTCGATGGCCAGCCGCGCGACCTCGCGCCGGGGCGGAGTGGGCGAGGCGACGGGCGCGCCCGCACGCGAGGTCGTCGCCGGATCCGCGGCCGGGCCCGAGAGGGATGTGGCGGAGGCGGACTCGATCCGCCGGGCCGAGAACCCCATCGCGCAGGTGGCGACGAGGGCGACGGCGGCGGCCAGCATCGACAAGCGCGGTCGCGCCCTCGGCACGGCCGGTCGCCCGGCGCCGCGCGCGAACGCCTCGGCGTCGAGGTCCGACGTGGCGTCCTCCGCGCTCGCCGCGGCCGGGGGAGCGGGCGCACCGGGACGGGGCAGCTCCACCGTCGGCATGAGGGCGCGGGCCGCGCTGCCCGCGATGGTGTGACCGAGGCCGAGCTCGGATTGCAGGAAGGCCAGCGGATCGTCGGTGTCCGCCACCGTCCCCGGGTCCACCGCGGGCCGCATGGGCGCGTTCCACGCCGCGCGATGGCGCGCGACCCGTCCGGCCAGGATGTCCTCGATGTCCTCGGACATCGACCGGCCGTCCGGATACCGATGGTCGGGATCCTTGGCCGTCGCCCGCGCCACGACGTCGTCCACCACGGCCGGGATCTCGGGGTCGAGGAACGACGGCAGCGGCGGGTACTGGCGCACGACCCGCACGAGGATGGTCGGGATGTTCTCGGCCGCGAAGGCGGCGCGGCCGAGGAGGAGGAAGTACAGGACGGCCCCCAGCGCGAACAGGTCGGAGCGCCCGTCCATCGGGCGCCCGAGGGCCTGCTCCGGCGACATGTAGAGCGGAGTGCCGAAGAAGTGCCGCCCCGGCGTAAGGTGCCCCTGCTCCTGGGCCAGCCGCGCGATCCCGAAGTCGAGGATCTTGGGCTCGCCCGAGGCCAGCCGCAGGATGTTGGCGGGCTTGACGTCCCGGTGCACGACGCCCTGGCCGTGCGCGTGGTGCAGCGCCTCCGCCACCCGCTGGACGATGCGCAGCGCCTCTGGCCAGGGCAGGGGAGAGCCGGGGGTCACGAGGGCGGAGAGGGGCTGCCCATCCAGGTGCTCCAAGGCGATGAACAGGGTCCCCGACTCCGGGTCGCGGCCCACGTCGTGGACGACCACGATGTTGGGATGGGACAGGCGGGCCGCGATCTGCGCCTCCGCGAAGAACCGCCGCTCGAACTCCTCCCGCTCGTGCGGGGCCACCGGGAACGCGAGCTGGATGACCTTGAGGGCGATGGTGCGGCCCAGCACGGTGTCGTAGGCCTCGTAGACCACGCCCATCATCCCGCGGCCGATCTCGCGCCGGATGTCGTAGCGGCCGATGGTGGCGGGCGGGCCCAGCTCCTGCAGCAACATCGGATCCAATAGAGCACGGCCTCCGGCCGCCGGGCGTCCGCGCGCACGCAAAAGGGAGCGCCGGTGAGCCGGGTCACACCCGGAGACGGACCCGCCTCCTGCAACCTTCCGGTTGCATTTGGCGCGGGGCTCGGGCTAACATGCAACCAGGAGGTTGCCTCATGCCCGATGCCCAGGACGTCTCCACCGACCGCCTCGAGAAGAAGGTCCTGCTCCGCGCGCCCCGGTCGCGGGTCTGGCGGGCCCTGACCGATCCCGTCCAGTTCGGCCAGTGGTTCGGAGCCCGCCTGCCCGCGGCCGCCTTTGCCCCCGGGCGGACCGCCCGCGGCCCCATCACCCATCCGGGGTACGAGCACCTGACCCTGGAGATCACCATAGAGAAGATGGAGCCGGAGCGGCTCTTCTCCTGGCGCTGGCATCCCCACGCCGTGGATCCCAAGCGTGATTACGCGAAGGATCCGACAACGCTGGTCGTCTTCACCCTGGAGGAGGCGGAAGGGGGGACGCTGCTCACGGTGGTGGAGTCCGGCTTCGACAAGGTGCCCTCGGCCTATCGCGCCACCGCCTTCCGCGGCAACCGCGACGGCTGGGCGGAGCAGATGAAGAACATCGAGCGCCATGTCTCCGCCCACCCGGCGACGTAGGGCCGCCGCCCCGCGCACCGCCGTCACGGGTGCGGCGCCCATCTTCGCGGCCCTCGGCGACGAGACGCGCCTGCGCCTGGTCTCGCGGATGTGCGCGAGAGGACCGCTCTCCATCGTCCAGCTCACGGGCGGGTCGGGGGTCACGCGCCAGGCCGTGACCAAGCACCTGCACGTGCTGGCGGAGGCGGGACTGGTCCGCGATTCGCGCGAGGGCCGGGAGCGCCGATGGGAGCTCGACCCGGCGCCTCTGGACGAAGCCCGCCGCGCCCTCGACGTCATCTCGCGGCAGTGGGATCACACCCTGGACCGCCTGAAGGAGTTCCTCGAGCGCAGCGCGCGCTGACCGCCGCCGTAGCGGTATCCTTGGCCTCCATTGAGGAGGCGCGCATGCCCAGGTACATGGTGGAGAGGACGTTCAAGGGCGGGCTCGAGATCCCGGTCAACGCGGAAGGCGCGAAGGTCTGCATGGCCGTCGTGGGCACCAACCTCACGGACGGAGTCACCTGGGTCCACTCCTACGTGAGCGAGGACAAGCAGAAGACGTTCTGCATCTACGACGCGCCCAACCCGGAGGCCATCCGACGCGTGGCCGAGAAGAACAAGCTGCCCGTGGACAAGATCACTCAGGTGAGCGTGCTCGACCCGTACTTCTACCGCTAGGGCCGGCGCCGGGACGGATCCCCTCCGGGCCTTGGCCGGAGGAGCCGGCTGGTATAGGCTGTCCCCCTCCACCATTCCCACAGGGTCCAAGGGGGCATACATGACGAGAGGCTGGATTGCGCTCGCTCTGCTGAGCGCGGTCGTACCGGCGGCGGGGTCCGCCGGCGGAGGGGTTCGTACGCAGGCGGCGGTCGCGTCGCGTGGCGCGGGCGGCAAGGACGGGGTCGCGGTCGGCCACGTCAAGCCATTGCCGGACTTCGTGGCCAAGCGCGAGAACGAGCGGTTGGCGGCGGCCGACCTCGTGGCCAAGGGGCAGGCGACGGCGGACGCCGACGGCATCGTCGCCCTGAAGAACGGCCGCTTCGTCCGCTACAAGCTGCAGGGCACGGAGTACCTCACGGCCGTCCTGATCGACTTCTCGGACCTCCAGCACGGCAACATCCCGAAGCCCGACCGCACGGTCGACAACAGCACGTACTGGTCGGCGGACGTGAGCCCGAAGCACTACGCCGACATGCTGTTCACGGCCGGCGGCGGATCGTATGCGCGGCCCTCGATGCGTGACTTCTACATCGAGCAGTCCTCCGGCCGCTTCACCTGGACCGGCCAGGTCTCCAACTGGGTCGCCATCGACGGCACCCAGGCGGACTTCGGCGCCAACTCGAAGCAGAGTGGCGCCGGCGGCGACGACGCCAACGGGGTCGTGTACCGCGTGGTCGACGCCACCCTCAAGGGCCTGGCCGCCACGCCCAACTACGGCGGGCTGGACCTGGGCGCCGCCGACCAGGTCGACCGCTACGACTGTGACGGCGACGACAACTACTTCGAGCCCGACGGCTACATCGACCACTTCGCGATCGTGCACGCCGGCGAGGGCGAGGAGGCGGGCGCGGATCCGAACAGCATCTGGAGCCACCGCTGGTACGCGAACTTCAACCAGACGGACGGCCCTTCCGGCTGCCACCTCGGCGGCTACAACCTGCCCGGCACGAACCTCTGGGTGGGGGACTACACCATCGAGCCCGAGAACGGCGGGGTCGGCGTCTTCGCCCACGAGTTCGGCCATGACCTCGGCCTGCCCGACCTCTACAACACCGCCGGGGGCACCGACAACGGGACGGGCTTCTGGACCCTCATGAGCTCCGGGTCGTGGGCCTCCGACTCGCCGGATTCCATCGGCGACAAGCCGGTGCACATGGGGTCGTGGGAGAAGCTCGCCCTGGGCTGGCTCGGCGACAACCTGGCCCGCGTCAGCGCCGGCGCCGACGTGAGCCTGGAGCTGGGTCCGGCCGAGGGCGCCACCCGCGGCCGCTTCCAGGCCCTTCGCGTCGATCTGCCCGACCTCTCGAAGACGATCACCGTCTATCCGGTGGACGGCAGCGACGCGAACTACTTCTACTCCGGCCAGGGCGACAACCTGGACAACTCGATGAGCCGGACCGCGTCACTGGCCGCGCCCACCCCCGTCTCCTTCCGCGCCATCTGGGACATCGAGACGGACTGGGATTACGCGTACCTCGATGCCTTCGTGGGAGGGGCCTGGCAGCACGTCCAGACGAGCGCCTCCACGACGACGAACCCGAACGGCCAGAACTTCGGCTTCGGCATCACCGGCGCGGCTGGCGGCTGGACCACGGTCACGGCCAGCCTGCCCGCGGGCACCACCGCCTATCGCTTCCGCTACTGGACGGACGGGGCGGTGGTACGGCCGGGCTTCGCCGTCGACTCCATCAACGTCGGAGGCGTCGTCGACAACGCGACCAGCACCGCCGGCTGGACGCTGGCCGGCTTCCGGCAGCTGACGGGCGGCCAGTACACGGACACCTTCTTCCACTACTACCTGGCCGAGTCGCGCAGCTACGTCCGCAACGACACCAGCCTCTGCGGGGCCTACAACTTCCTCTCCGGCAACTGGCTGGAGAAGCAGTGCTACGCCAATGGGCTCCTCATCTGGTACCGCAACTCGTCCGTTCCGGACAACGACATCACGCTTCATCCCGGATCGGGTCAGATCCTGCCCATCGACTCGCATCCGGCGCCGGGGATCAAGCCGGACGGCCGCTACCTGCTCAGCTCGCGGTGGCAGACCTGGGACGCGACCTTCGGCCTCGACGCCCACTCCGTGACGCTCTCGCAGGTCATGAACGCCAACAAGACGCTGAAGAAGACCTACACCGCGGCGCCCGTCTCGTCGTTCTTCGACTCGTCCACGACCGCGTACTACAACACCGCCGTGCCCTACAACTCGGTCAAGACCGCCGGCTCCGGGGTCAAGATCGACATCACGGGGGTGAGCCCGGACCGCGGCTCGTATCAGGTGCACGTCTACCGCTAGTCCGTTGCCGACGACCGGAGGGGCCGGCCGTTGCCGGTCCCTCCGCCATCCCCTTCTTTCCTAGAATCCCGGCGGCCGCTCCTCGGCGACGGCAAGCGCCCGCTCGAGCGCGATGCCCACGCGTCCGAGGAGACCCTCGTCGAAGAGCCGGCCGATGAGGGTGATCCCGTGGGGCACGCGCCGCTTGGGGTCGAAGGTCGGGAGGGGACGGGCCGGATCGGGTGCCCAGTCGCTGCGGGCCTGGCCCACCTCGACAAACCCCGCGCGCAGCGTGAGCGACGGATGGCCGGTCTGGTTCGAGATCGTGAGCATCTCGTCGCGCAGCGAGGGCACGAGGAGGAGGTCGACTCTCTCGAACAGGCGCGCCATCTCCGTCGCCACCAGCCGGCGGAAGCGATCGGCCTGGACGAGGTCGACGGCGGAGAGGAATCGCGACTGGCGGAAGATGTTCGGCCAGGCGTCGGGCACCTGCATCTTGAGCTGGTCCACGCCGCGGCCCAGGGTCAGCTCCTCGAACGCGGCCGCCGCCTCCGCGAACAGGATCGTGTTCAGCGAGCCGTAGGGCCAGTCGGGGAGCGCGACCTCGACCGGGACCAGCCCGAGCGTGCGCGTCTTCTCCAGCGCGGCGCGATCCACGTCGGTGGCGGGGGACTCCGCCATCCACTTCGGGAAGTAGCCGATCTTCAGCCCGGCGACACCGGCGGTGGCGTCGAAATCGAGCCGGCTGGGCACGCTGGCCACGTCGCCGGGATCCGGCCCCGAGATCGCCTGCAGGACGATCATCGTGTCCTCCACGTAGCGCGCCATGGGCCCGAGCTTGTCCAGGGACCAGCACAGGGTCATCGCGCCCGTGCGGGGCACGCGTCCGTAGGTCGGACGAAGGCCCACGACGCCGTCCCGCATGGCGGGGGCGATGATGCTGCCGCCGGTCTCGCTGGCCAGGGCGAAGGCGACGCATCCGGCGGCGGTGGCCGCGCCCGGTCCCGCGCTGCTGCCGGAGGCGCCCTCTTCGAGGAGCCAGGGATTCTTCGTCTCGCCCCCGAACCAGATGTCGTTGAGGGCCAGCGCGCCCAGGCTCAGCTTGGCCACCAGCACCGCCCCCGCGCGATGGAGGCGCTCCACGACCACGGCGTCCCTGTCCGGCACGCGGTTGCGGAACGGCTCCGCGCCGTAGGTCGTGGGAATCCCGGCGGTGTCGACGAGGTCCTTCGCGCCCCAGGGGATCCCGTGCAGCGGCCCCCGGTAGCGGCCGGCCGCGATCTCCGCGTCCGCCTTCCGCGCCTGTGCGAGCGCGAGGTCGCGCGTCAGCGTGATGGTGGCGTTGATCTTCGGCTGGAAGCGCTCGAGCCGTTCGAGGTAGATCCGCGTCAGCCGCTCGGCGGTCAGCGCGCGCGACTGGATCCAGCGCGAGAGATCGCGGAGGCCGGCATGGGCGATGTCGTCGTCCTTGGCGGGCAGCGCGCGGGCGGAGGCGGCGGTGCGGACGAACCGCTCACGCGCGGGCCCGACGACGACGCCGGGGAGGGCGGGGTTCCAGCGACTGGCCGGGGCGAGCGTCGGATCCAGGGCCACCTTGCGCGGCCCGGTGCGCCGTTCGTAGAGCGGGGCCATGGAGACGCGCCAGTTGCCCGCGGCCTGCGCACGCTCCGCGGGCGTGAGCTGAACCTGCACGAGCTTCTCCGCCTCCGCGATGGTGGCGGCCGTGACCTCCGGCCCCACGGAAGGGCCGGTGCCGAAAGCGGGAGGCATGCCCGGGGGCGTGGCCGGCGAGGGGGAAGGGGCCTGGGGATCGCCCCCTGCGATGGCCGTGGGGGCCAGGGCCGCGCTGGCCAGGCCCAGGGCGGAGCTCTTCAGGAACGCGCGTCGTGCCGTGCTCATGGGCAAGGATTGTGACCGATCCCGAGTCGGCCTTTCCAGTGCCATTTGTCTGGTATGCTGATGGCATGAAAGCTGCCATCGACAAGGCAGGTCGCGTGGTCATCCCGTCGGAGATCCGCCGGCGGGCCGGACTCCGGCCGGGGACGGAGCTGGAGATCGTCCTCGAAGACGATGCCTCGGTGCGGCTCGTGCGCGACGTGCCCGGCCCGCGCCTGCAGCGCGTGGGGCGGCGGCTGGTGGCGCGGCCCACGGCTCGGCGCGACCAGCGTCCGGAGGTCGACGTCGTGGCCCTCATCGACGAAGAGCGCGGCCGGTGGCCCTGGTAGCCCGCCGGGGCTCCCTGAAGGGCGCCTTCCTCGACACCAGCGTGATCCTGACCGGCCTCATCGACTTCGGAGCGCGGTCCGCCGGGGCCCAGCGGCTCTTCGACGCGATCGCCGCCGGCCGCCTGGGGCGTCCGCGGACGGCTTGGCCTTGCTGTCTGGAGTTCTACTCGGTGGCCACACGCCTGCCGCAGGAGTTCCGGCTCAGGGCCACGGACGCGCTGACGCTGCTGGAGACGGAGGTGCTCGCGCGCTTCGACGTCGCGGATCTGCCCGGCGCCCAGCGCCGCGCCTTCCTCACGGAGTGCTGCCGCGAGGGCGTGCAGGGCGGGAGGCTGTACGACGCCCACATCGCCGCCGTCGCGCGGGCTTCCGGCGCGCGCGTCGTGGTCACCGACAATCCCCGCGACTTCGCGGCACTCGAGCGCCAGGGCATCCGCGTGCTCGATGCGGCTCAGGCCGTGCCGCTCCTCGGGGGAAGCGGCCGCCGGCGTCGCGCCTAGCCTCCGCCGGTCAAAACCGCCTGTTTCCGGCCCTTTTCGAAGCTTAACTTTACATAAGATATCTTATCGGAAGTACATTCGAACCGGCTTTCGCGCCCGCCCACCGTGGTGACCACTCGACGACGGAACTCCTTCAAGAAGATGCGCGTCGAACCTCTGTTGGCTCCGCGCTGGAGCTTCGGGCTAGACTAGCTTTCCACGGGAGCGCTCCGGGGGGAACTCCCGTCGGCCGAGGGCGGCCGTGCCAGGCGAGCAAGCATGACGACCGCGCTCCTCAGGATCAGCGTCGGGAGTGCGCTCGTCGCCGTCCTGCTCCAGCGCCCCGAGGCCGTCGCCCAGGCACCCGGCCAGGTCTCGCGCTTCGACCGCAACCTCCTCCGGCCCGACGGCCGGGCCGGCGACGAGCACCCCGAGTTCTATTTCACCCGCGCCGCCTACACCGGCTACTGGAGCCGGAACTGGGCCATCGACTACCCGAAGGCCGATCGCCAGTTCATGATGGGCGTGCGCCGCCTGCTGACCCACCTGGACGCGTCGCCGGACGAGCACCCCGTCCGCCTCGACGATCCCGACCTGAACCGGTTCCCGTTCCTCTACGCGGTCGAGGTCGGCCGCATGGCCCTGACCGAGTCCGAGGTCCTGGGCCTGCGACGCTACCTCCAGGCAGGCGGGTTCCTGGTCGTGGACGACTTCTGGGGCACCCGGGAATGGGCCAACTTCGAAGACGAGATCCGGCAGGTCCTGCCCGGGTGCACGATCATCGATCTGCCCCGGGACCACCCGGTGTTCAGCGCGTTCTACGACATCCGCGAGTTCTACCAGGTGCCCAACGTGGGCAACGCCATGGCCGGCCGCACCTGGGAGAAGGACGGGTTCACGCCGTTCTATCGCGGCATCCAGGACGACAAGGGACGGCTGATGGTCGCCATCAACGCCAACACGGACCTGGGCGACGCCTGGGAATGGGCGGAGGTGCCCGAATATCCCCTGAAGTACTCGACCTTCGCGTACCAGATGGGAGTGAACCTCATCGTCTACTCGATGAGCCACTGATCCCCCATGCCCCCCTGGATCGAGCCCGCCTTCGAATTCCTCTTCAAGTACCGTCCGTTCCTCTTCCAGAAGGGACGGTTCGTGATGGCGCCGCCCTGGCCGGCGGCGATCGTGCTCGTCGTGGGCGCGGCCGCCGTCGTGATCAGCTACCGAAAGGCGAAAGGGGGCGCCGGACCCGCGCCGCGCTTGACCCTGGCCGTGCTGCGTACGGCCGCGCTGGCCCTGGTCCTCTTCTGCCTCTGCCGCCCCGCCCTCGTCCTCTCCACCGTCGTGCCCCAGCAGAGCTTCCTGGGCGTGCTCGTGGACGATTCCCAGAGCATGCGCATCGCGGACGAGGGCCGGACGCGGGGCGCCCTCGCCGCGGAGAGCTTCGGGCCCGAGGCTCCCCTGCTCAAGGCGCTGGCCGAACGCTACAAGCTGCGCCTGTTCCGCTTCTCCGAGACCGCGGAGCGTCTGCCCACCACCGCCGACCTCACCTTCGACGGCGGCCTGACCTCCCTCGCCCACGCACTGGAGCGGGCGGGCCAGGAGCTCTCCGCCGTCCCCCTGGCCGGCCTCGTCCTGGTGACGGACGGCGCGGACAACGCGGAGGCCGACGTGGCCGACCTGCTCCCCCGCCTGCGCGCGCGCGCCGTTCCCGTGTTCACGGTGGGCCTCGGACGCGAGCGCTTCGCGAAGGACGTCGAGCTCACGCGGGTGGACGTCCCCGCCTCCGTACTCAAGGGCACCTCCGTCACCGCCGAAGTCCGCGTGGCCCAGCGCGGCCTCGGCGGCCAGAAGGTCCAGCTCCAGGTCGAGGACGCGGGGCGCGTGCTGCAGCGGCAGGAGATCACCCTGCCCGTCGACGGAGACGCGGCCGCGCGCGTGCACCTCACCGCCTCCGAATCCGGGCCCCGCACCTTCCGCTTCCGCATCATTCCCCAGCCCGGCGAGGAGGTGGCGGAGAACAACCAGCAGGACGTGCCCCTCGAGGTCGTCGACCGCCGCGAGAAGATCCTGTACCTCGAGGGCGAGCCGCGCTTCGAGCTCAAGTTCATCCGCCGCGCGGTGTCCGAGGACAAGAACCTGCAGGTGGTCTGCCTGCAGCGCACCTCGCAGAACAAGTTCCTCCGCCTGGACGTGGACGACGCGGACGAGCTGGCGGGCGGGTTCCCCAAGACGCGCGAGGAGCTCTTCAAGTACCGCGGCCTCATCCTGGGCAGCGTCGAGGCCGGCTTCTTCACCGCGGACCAGCTGCGCATGATCGCGGAGTTCGTCTCCCAGCGCGGGGGCGGCCTCCTGACCCTGGGCGGACGCCACTCCTTCGCGGAGGGCGGCTACGCGCCGACCCCGCTGGCGGAGGTGCTGCCCGTGGTCTTCGAGGACGGGCGCGATCCCAAGCAGCCGTTCTTCGCGGAGATGAAGGTCGAGCCCACGCCTTTCGGGATGACGCACGGCGTGACCCAGCTCGCCGCCACCGAGGAGAAAAGCGCGGAGCGGTGGAAGGCCCTGCCTCCCCTCTCCACCCTCAATCCCATCCGCCGCACCAAGCCGGGCGCGGTGAGCCTGCTCGTCGGGCGCGGCGACGGCCTGCCCGGGGCGCAGGTCGTCCTCGCCTACCAGCGCTACGGCGCGGGCAAGGCGCTGGCCTTCACCGTCGACGACTCCTGGCTGTGGCAGATGCACGCGGACATCCCGCTCGAGGACATGACGCACGAGAACCTCTGGCGCCAGCTCCTGCGCTGGCTGGTGAGCGGAGTGCCCGGCCCGGTGACGGTGTCCGTCTCTTCGCCCCGGACCTCGCCGGGCTCGCCGGTCACGATCCTGGCAACGGTGACGGACCCGACGCACCTCAAGGTCAACGACGCGCAGGTGGTGGCCCACGTGAAGGATCCCTCCGGCGCGGAGCGGGCGGTGCCCCTGGAGTGGACGGTCGGCAAGGACGGCGAGTATGCCGCCCGCTTCACGCCTCCGGACAAGGGCGACTACGAGGTGCGCGTGGAGGCCGTTCGTGCCGGGGCCACGCTCGGCAGCGAGACCGCGCAGATCCAGGCCGCCGACCTCGCCACCGAGTACTTCGGAGCGGAGATGCGCCGGCCGCTGCTGGAGCGGATCGCGGAGGAGACGGGCGGGCGGTTCTACACGCCGCGGACGGTGTCCGCGCTGGCCGAGGACGTCAAGTACGGCGGCGGCGGGGCCACCGTGCAGGAGACGCGGCCCCTCTGGGACATGCCCGCGCTCTACCTCGCGATCGTGGCCCTCGTCTCCGCGGAATGGGCGCTGCGCAAGGCGCGAGGACTCGCATGAGCGGGCTCGCCCGTCGCGTCCTGCTGTCCCTGATCGCGCTCCTCGCGGCGTGGCCGCGGGCGGCCGGCGCCGAGCAGAGCCACCTCGTCATCGTGGTGGGACTCGGCGGCGAGCCCAAGTACACCGACGCCTTCCACGAGCTCGCGGTCAACCTGATCCAGGCCGCAGAGAAGAAGATGGGGGTCGCGGCCGCGAGCATCACGTATCTCGGGGAGAAGGCGGCCCAGCCCGCGGTGCCCGTGTACAAAGGCCGTGCTTCGCGGGAGGCGGTGCAGAAGGCCCTGGGAGAGGTCGCCCGGACGGCGGCCCCCGGCGATCTCGTCTTCATCCTCCTCATCGGCCACGGCGGCTCCCAGGCCGGCGAGTCC
>Ga0075421_100003452_pt1 | contig 18902 bp, 14 predicted proteins | sample SoiMetdeltSBSDD5_FD_75292 | JGI IMG/M metagenome (GOLD analysis project Ga0075421, IMG submission 75292) | Bulk soil microbial communities from a Populus tree surrounding site in Tennessee, USA - Soil MetaG P. deltoides SBSDD5 | ecosystem: Environmental > Terrestrial > Soil > Tree plantation... | reverse complement strand
CCTTTGTCATCCCGAGCCGGCAGGCGAGGGATCCGCATCCTCCCGATAGAGAGGCACGGTTCCCGGTTCCCCGTCCCGGTTCTCCGGTTCCCGGTTCCCCGGTTCCCCGTTCCCGTCTTACTCCCTCCCCGACCGCAGAAACCCGATGATCAACGGATTCACGACATCCGTCCGCTCCATGTGCGGCAGATGCCTCGCGCTATCGATCGGGTGATATTGCGCCTGCGGAATGGCCTTCCGCACGCTCTCCGCGTTCTTGATCGACACCGTGCTGTCCTGCTTGCCCCAGATGAGCAGCGTCGGCTTGCCTAACGCCCCAACACGCGCGTAGACCGAGTCCAGCGACGCGCCCGCGGCATTCTCCGTCAACGTGGACAGCAGCGCGCGGCCAAAACCATGGTATCGCATCTGGACGCGATAGCGGTCCGGCCAGTCGGGCCACTTCGCCGGCTTAACGAAGTCCGTGAGCTGGCCGGCCGCCATCGTCGGCACCGCAAACCCTTGCCACAGCGTTGGGCCAACCACGGGGAGACGAAACCACAGGGGCGGCGCATCCCGCGATCCCGCCGCCGGGTCGACCAACGTGAGCGACCGCACGCGTTCCGGATGGCGCCCCGTGAACTCCGCGGTAACCGGACCCCCCATCGACAGGCCCACGATATCCACCGGCCCGGTCCACCCGAGCGAGTCCAGGAGCTGCAGCATCTGGCGGTCGAAGAGATCCGCCGTATACCGAACGTTGGGTCGATCCGAAAAGCCCCGCCCGTAGTAGTCGTAGCGCGCCACCCGGAATCCCGCGCCGACGAGCGCCGTGACGGTCGAATCCCAGATGTACGACGGCACGGAAAACCCGTGCGCGAGGAGCACCCGCTGCCCGCTATCCGGTCCCTGCACGTCGTAATGCGTGACGCCGTCGCCTAACGTCACGAACTTGCCCGGCACGCCACGCCGCGCGGCCGCGTCGAGATCCGCGTGCTCCGGGTTCCGGACGGCGGAGGTGATGGCGACGCCGCACACGGCGGCCGCGAGCAACAGGACAACAAGTTTTCTGATCGTCATTCGGGCCGTTCGAGTGATGGGCGCGATGAAATTGCAGTCGGTTGCCGTCGCCGGCTACCTTGACCCATGACTCGCGACGATCAGCTCTGGGGCATTGATCTCGGCGGCACCAAAATCGAGGGCGTAGTGGTCAGCGCGGCGCATCCCGATCACGTCCTCGCCCGAACACGAATCCCCACGGAGAGCGGATCCGGCTACGCCCACATCGTGGGCCGCGTCCGCCTCGTCGTCGAGCAACTCGAAGCGGCATCGGGCGGACGGAGGCCGGCTGTGATCGGCGTCGGCACGCCAGGCGCGATCGAGCCAGCGGCGGGCACGCTCAAGAACTCGAACACCGCGTGCCTGAACGGGAAGCCCCTCGCCCGCGACCTCGCCCAGGCGTTAGGCACGGAGACTCGGCTCGCGAACGACGCGAATTGCTTCGCCCTGGCCGAGGCGACCCTCGGTGCCGCGCGCGGCCGCGACGTGGTGATCGGGCTCATCCTCGGCACCGGGGTCGGCGGCGGGATCGTCGTCCACGGCCGGGTGCTCGATGGGCTGCACGGCATAGCGGGCGAGTGGGGCCACAACCCCATGTGTGGCGAGAGCACGGCGTGCTACTGCGGCCGCGCGGGCTGCGTCGAGACCGTGATCTCCGGTCCTGCCCTCGAGCGGTACTACGAGGCGACGGCGGGGAGGCGCCTGCTGCTGGCGGACATCGCCCGTCGTGCCGCGGACGACCCGGCCGCCGAGTCGACGTTAGGCCGCCTGACCGCGAAGTTCGGTGAGGCCATCGCGGCGGCGATCAACATCCTGGATCCGGACGCGATCGTGATCGGCGGCGGCGTGGGCAACATTGATCGACTGTATCAGCCCGAGACCCGCACCGCGATCCGGCGCCACCTCTTCAACCGCGAGCTTCGGACCGAGCTGCTCCGTCCCACGTTAGGCGACAGCGCCGGCGTCTTCGGCGCAGCGCTGCTGACGGTGTAGGACAGGCGGCTGGCGGCTGGCGATGGGAACCGGGAACCGGGAACAGAGGCGCTCTACCGGGAGGATCGCGATCCCTCGCCTGTCGGCTCGGGATGACACGCTTCTTTTTGTCGCCCGTCGCCCGTCCCCGGCAGTCCCCAGTCCCCAGTCCCCAGCCGCCAGCCGCCAGCCGCCAGCCGCCAGCCGCCAGCCGCCCGGTTACGGGATAGTCTTCCCCGACGTCGTAAGGGCCTTCGTCAGCCGCCAGAGAAATTCCTGTCCTTCGTAGAACGACTGAATGCGCATCCGTTCGTCGCGGCCGTGAGCACGAGCGTCGACCGTGGGATCGCTGAACAGGCCGGACACGCCGAACGCCCCGACACCTAACGCGCGGAAGAATCGCGAGTCGGTCGCCCCCGTCGACATCACCGAGATCACCGGCACATTCCCCCACATGTCCCGCGTGATCTGGGCGACCGGGTCCATCAGCTCCGCCGGCAGGGGAATCGTCGGCGGCGACGTCCGCGGCGTGCCGCGGATGATCACCTGCACCGTCGTGTCCGCAATCAGCTTCTCGAACGTCGCGCGGACCACCTCCGCCGTATCCGTCGGGAACATCCGGCAATTGACGTTCGCTTCCGCCAGCTGCGGGAGCGCGTTCGTCGCATGTCCGCCCGTGAGCTGCGTGGCGACACATGTCGTCCGCAGCATCGCGTTGTAGCGCGGGTCGGTCGCGACCGTCACGAGCGCCTCGGCGTCCGACGGGTTCGCGACGAGCGCTTTCATCGCTCGCCCCATCGCGGGCTCTTCGACGTCCGCCGTCTTCGCGAAGAACCCGCGCGTCACGTCGCTCATCCGCACGGGGAAGCTGTAACGGCCAACCTTCGCCAGCGCGTCGGCCAGCGCGGTGATGGCATTGTCGGCCCGCGGCACCGACGAATGCCCGCCGCGATTCGTCGCGCGAAGCGTGATGTTCGTGGTGACCTTCTCCGCCGCCTGGACCGAATTGAACAGCGGCTTGCCGCTCCGGAGCGTCCCGCCGCCTCCTTCGTTGATCACCAGCGCGGCATCGACGAGCTCGGGATGATTCTTGAGAAGCCAGTCGACGCCATTCGCCGGACCACCCTCCTCGTCGGCCGTGAGCGCGATGATGATGTCGCGATCGGGGACGTACTTCTCACGGACCATGCGGATGGCGTTAGCGACGAAGATCGCCGCCATTGCCTTGTCATCGGCCGTGCCCCGCCCGTAGTAGTAACCGTCCCGCTCGGTGAAGACGAACGGGTCGAGGTCCGGCGACCAGTCCGCCTTGAGCGCCTCGACGACATCGATGTGCGCAAGCAGGAGGAGCGGCTTTCGCGTATTCGCCCCTCCTTTGCCGTGAATGCGGGCGACGACGTTGAACTTCTCGGGACGCGGTCCGCCCACGAAAACGTCGCGCTCCGGAATCCCGGCGTCGCGAAACCGCTTCGCCATCGCGTTGGCCGCGAGCGTGATGTTCCCGGTGGCGACGCCGGTCTGGATCTCGATGAGCTCCTTGTAGACGTCGTGCGCGAGCCGCTGATTTGCATTGAGCGCGCCGGGCGCGTAGACGGGCGTGCGGGTCTGCGCGCCGAGCGGTAGTGCAATTGCTGCGGATAGGACTGTCAGACGAACCGTGTGTCTCATGTCGGGGATTGGTGGCAGGCCAACGTCACGTCCTGGACCTGCCGCCAACCTACCCGACAGCGCCTACTTGCTCCAGGGTGGCACGACGCGATTCATCCGCGCATAGGCGATGAGCTGCCCGAGATGCTCGTGCAGATCATCCGTCATCGAGAACGTCGTCTCGAGAATCGTCCGGTCGCCACCGAAGAGCTTCTGCGTACCCGTGATCGCCGCCGGATCGAGCCCGTTGATCGTCTGCTTGGCGTACGCGAGGCCTTCCTTGAGATGCTTCTGAACGTCGGCCTTGGTAGACTTCGACTCGAACGTCTTGAACGCCTCTGGGCCGCGCGGGATCACCGGCGAGCGCGCGCCACCGTACGCCATGGGCGCGTAGACATAGTACTCGCTCGCGACGTGCATGAACACTTCGCCGACCGACCGCACGCCAGGGCCGGGCCGCCACGCGTACTTGTCTGCCGGGAATGCGTCGGACAGCGCGAGAAACTTGCTCTGCAGCGAATCGAGGTCCTCGACGAATTGCTTTCGTATCGCCAGCGCCGTTTCGCGATTCGGCATGTCCTGCGCGGTCGCGGACCTCGGCGACAGGGCGACGGCAAGGGATGCAACGAGCGCTGCGCTTCGCGCAACGCGCGAGGCAGACGACGACCAGCCAGTGACCAACGCGTACCGCATGGTGATGCACCTCCATGTGGGCGGGGAGAGGAAGCGACGACTTCGTCCAGTCAATTTCGGGTTCCACTCACCCACTACGGTACTTCGGTGACACGAGTCGTCCACAGCGCGCAGTGTCCGGGCTCTGTGCGGGACGAGTAGCGACTCACGCGCAGCGAGCGGTCGATGCGCATGCACGCGAACGCGTGCGTCGTGCGGCACCTCCGGCAGTGTCGCGCGACGGGGGCGCCTAACGCGAGCTGGCGTGTGATGAGACGCGTCATGGCGCTCCGAACAGCGCGTCGAAATCGAGCGGAAGCCATCGGCCGGCGGCACAGCGCTTCGCGTCGCGCTCGGTCATTTCGTTCACCTGGCAACGCTCGGGGCACCGACAGGTGTCGTATTTTCGTGCGATGCCGTCCCCGCACGCAGCACGTTCACCCTCACGGCGAATCCCATGCGCTTCCCCGCTCTCCGCGCGACCGCGCTTCTCGGCGTTCTGCTTGGCGCCGCCCGCGGCAACGCCCAGATGCCGTCCCCGAGCAACACGCCCGCGCCGGTCACCGCGGCGGTGCGGCGCGCCGTTGTCGACACCCTGGGCGCGAGACTGCAGCGGCACTACGTCGACGCCGACACTGCCGTGCTGATCGCGACCCGCTTGCACGAGCGACTCACCGCTGGCGCGTACGACACGATCACGAGCCCGGGCCGGTTCGCCGAAGCACTCACCGTCGACATGCGGAGCGTGAACGGTGACCGTCACCTGAACGTCACATACAATCCGGACTCCCCTGGAGCGCGCCCCGGACCACAGGGTCTGCAGATGCCGGCGGTCCTGCCGACGCCGGTGGTTCCGACGAGCCCGCCTCCGTCGGCGCCAGGCCCCGACGCCCAGCGACGCACGAACTACGGCCTGGCCCGCGTGGATGTCCTGCCCGGTAATGTTGGCTACATCGACGTCCGAGGATTTTCCGGGGCGCAGATGGTCGTCGGCGCGATCAAATCCGCCCTCGAATACCTGCAGGGCACCGACGCCATCATCTTCGATCTCCGCAAGAATGGCGGCGGCAGTCCATTCTCCGTGAATACCATCATCAGTCACTTCACCACCGCCGACACCGTCCCATCGCTCACCGTGAAGAATCGGTCCGGCAACCAGACATTCACGCGCTACACCTTCGCGACGGTGCCTGGCCCGCGGAGACCGACGGTTCCGCTATACGTCCTGACGAGCGGCGCCACGGCGTCGGCCGGCGAGGACTTCACGTTCGTTCTCAAGAACATGAAGCGCGCGACGATCGTTGGCGGCACCACGGCCGGTGCCGGGCACAACAACGCCGTGCTCGACCTGGGGAACGGCTTCAACGCGTCGGTGTCGTTCACGCGCGTCATGGACCCGAAGACGGGCGCCGAGTGGGAGCGCGTCGGTGTGACGCCGGATGTGCCAGTCGATCCGGCACGGGCGCTGGACGTGGCGCACGCGCTGGCGCTCAAGACGATCGCGGAGAACGAAAAGGACGCCAGGTGGCGCCGGATGCTGGACCTGACGCGCGAGGGGATCGAGGCACAGAGCTCCGCGCGCGCGGTACCGGCCGCGACGCTGAGCGCCTACGCGGGAGGGTACGAAACCGGCCGCACGGTGACCGTGGAGAACGGGCGCCTGATGTACAGTGGCCGTCCGGGCCTACCGCCCGAACCCCTCATCGCCCTGACCGACAGCACATTCGCGTTAGGCGCCGCACGCTTCTCGTTCGACCGCGCCGGGTCGGGCCAGTTCCGCCTGCGCGTGACGCCGCCGGAGGGCGAGTCGCTCACCTATGCCCGCGTGAAGTAGCCTCGTCATTCCGAGCGGAACTCGGTTGTCATCCCGAGCCGACAGGCGAGGGATCTTCATCGTCCCGGTAGAGAGCCCGTTGTCGGGACCCTGAGGATCCCTCGCTGCGCTCGGGATGACAACCCTGCGCTCGGGATGGACAGCGCTAATCCGTCCAGATGGCGACCAGCGGGGAGACCCTCGCCGCCCGCACCGCCGGAACCAGCGTCGCCGCGACAGCAACCACGAGGAGCAGCGTCGCTACGCCGACGAACGACACCGGATCCGCGGCGCCAACCCCGAACAGGAGCGACCGCATCGCTCGGCCGGCGACCAACGCGCCGATCGTACCTAACGCGACGCCGACGACCGCCCGCGCCAGCGCTCGCCGCATCACGAGCGCGATGACCCCGCCCGACGGTGCACCCAGCGCGACACGAATGCCGATCTCCTTGCGCCGCTGCGCCACGTCGCCGGCGAACACGCCGTAGATCCCCACCGCCGCCAGCAGCAGCGACACGACGGCGAACGCGCCGAGCAGCGCCGCTGTGAACCGATCCCGTGACAGCGCGCGGCCGACGAGATCGTCGAGCGGCGTCACCCAATAAACCGGCAACGCCGGATCGAGCGCCGTCACCACTGATTGCAATGACCTCATCACCGACGCGCCATCCATGCTGCTGCGGACGACCAGATCGAGCGCGTCCATCGGGAAGCGCGAGTTCGCGAGATAGATCGTGCCACGCGCTGGCGTCCGCGAATCCATGAGATGCACGTCACCCACGACGCCAATGACTTCAGGCACGATGCCGTTGAACATGGGGACGTGAAGACGCTTGCCAATCGGGCTCTCCGACGGCCAGAGCCGCTGCGCCAGCGTCCGATTGATGACGACGCGCGGCGGCGCATCGAGCGCGTCGCGGGAGTCGAACGTGCTGCCGGCAACGAGCGGAGTTCGCAGCGTCCGGAACAGATCGGCGTCGACGTATCGAACATCCGCCACCACCGAGTCGCCGGTCTCTGAGGTACTCGCGTCGCCGACTGGCGACGCCGGCCCCATCCCGCCAAAGGGACGTGTGCTGACGGCACTCGCGGCCTGCACGCCCGGCAGCGCTCGAACACGAGAGAGCACCTGGTCGAAGAACGCCACCCGTGCTTCCGGGGGCCGATAGCGCGGGCCGGAGAGACCCACGCGCGCGACGACGACGCGATCCGAGTCGAACCCCAGGTCGACGGTCCGCAGCTTCGCGAACGTTCGCATCGTTAGGCCTGCGAGGACCGTCAGCACGAGCCCAAGCGCCACCTCGGCCGTAACGAGCGAGCCGCCTCGGAGTCGAGCGGCCGCGCGCCCCCCGCTCTCGCGCAGGGAGGCCGCACCGTTCCGCCCGCCGCGCAGGGCCGCGACAGCACCAACGGCAAGCGCCGCGATGAGCGAGATCGAGGCGGCGAACAGCAACACGGCTGCGTCGACGCGGATCGAATCGCTTCGCGGCATCTCCGGAGGCAAGACCGCAATCAGCGCACGAACACCTCCAACCGCCGCGATGAATCCGATCACACACCCGACTGCCCCGATCACCGCACTCAGCGTGAGTATCTGCCTGAGCAGCCGGCTGGATGTCGCTCCGATGGCCCGCCGAACCGCGAGCTCGTGCTCACGCCGCCTGATGAGCCCGAGCGTCAGATTGGCCACGTTCGTGACAGCCATGAGCAGCAGCAGTCCGACGGCGCCGAGGAGCACGAGGAGCGGCAATCGTGCGTCGCCGGTGATCTGCGCGGACAGACCGACCATGCTCGCCGACCACCCTTCGTTTCCCTTGTCCTCGATCGCGCGCTGCGCGGCGATGCCCTGCACTTCTCGCAGCGCGGCAGTCAGCGGAATGCCCTGCTTCACACGACCAACGACGAGCAGAAACCGTCCCCAGCCCCGATTGTTGTCCGTTGGGGCGAACGGGCGCCAGAATGCCTGGTCGGTCAGCCACGCGAACTGTGGTGGATCGAAGGTCGGGGGCATGACGCCGATGATCGTGTGTGGACGGCCATCGATCGGTAACGTGCGGCCTATCACTCGTCGATCGGCACCGAAGTGGCTCCGCCAGAAGCCGTCGCTCAGGACGATCACGTCGGCGCCGCCGTTCTGTTCCTCGCCGCTCGCGAACGTGCGCCCTAACGCCGGCGACACGCCGAGCATCTCGAAGTAACCGGCCGACGCCTCCGCGCCCATGACGTGCTCGGGACTCGGGTCGCCGGTGATCGTGCCCGGAAATGGAACGAGCGCAGCCATCCGCTCGAACGACCGGGCTCGCGAGCGCCACGCTTCGAAGTTCGGCACGCTCACGACGTTGCGATCGTTGCCGCGCGCCGGTTGACTTTCCCAGAGCACCACGAGCCGATCGGGCTCGCGGTACGGCAGGGTACGCAGCAGCACGCCGTGCACGACACTGAAGATCGCCGTCGACGCGCCGACGCCTAACGCGAACGTGAGTGCCGCGGCGGCGCCGAAGCCAGGGTTACGCCGGATCACCCGCACGGCATACCGGATGTCCTGCCCGAGCTCATCGAGCAATCGGCTCCGATATTCGTCGCGCGCGTCGTCCTTGAACCGCTCCATGCCTCCGAACGCGGCGAGCGCCCGGCGCCGTGCTTCGGTCGGCGAGAGACCGGCGCGGCGGTGCTGCTCCGCCAGCATGTCGAGGTGAAAGCGCATCTCGTCGTCGAGCCGGCGCTCCATGGTGTGGCGCTGCGCGAAACCCCGGATGCGCATCAGGACGTCGCGGATCGTGGTGCCCATCATCAACCCTCGCCCATGCGCAGCACGAGATCCACCGCGCGTGACATCCGCGCCCAGAGCGCACGCTCCTCCGCCAGCCGCTTTCGGCCCAACGTGGTGAGCTTGTAGAACCGCGCCTGTCGGTTGTTCTCCGTCGTGCCCCACTCCGACGCGATGTACCCTTGTCGCTCGAGGCGATAGAGCGCGGGATAGAGCGACCCCTGGCCTACCTGGAGAACGCGCTCCGAGCCGGCTTCCAACCGCTCGGTAATCCCCCATCCATGCATGGGCCCGAGCTGCAGCGACTTGAGCACCAGCATGTCGAGCGTCCCCTGTAGCACGTCGCCTCGTCCCTTGTCGCCCACATGGCTCTCCTTTCGAGCGTCGAAAGGAAGGATGGGTCTCGACCCGTGTCGAGTCAAGCGCGAGGTCGCCCGCACACGCGACAAGTCACGGCGCGGTCACCACAGTTTGCAACGCGAGCCGGCGCCGCACAGCTTCAGGTGGGCTGCATCGGCGATTCCCACAGGAGCTTTCCATTCATGGTGGTCGTGTCTCTCAGCGGCGAGCGAGCGCTCGTCGCGGTGTTGGTTTCCGCTGCTTCGCTCGCCGTGCCATCCCTTCACGCACAGACGCCGAGAGCAAGCGTTCGAGACCCGGGCGTGATTGCCACGGATCAGCGCGTGACGCCGGCCGGAGTGCAGACCGTATTCGACGATCGTGTCACCGGCGTGCGATTCGCAACACCCTCCGATCTGTGGGTCGTCGTCCCGGGGTCCGCGTTTCACATCGCCTGGGCGGACAACCGCGTGATCGCCCGTGGACGGTTCAATGGCCGGTCCGGCGTCCAGGGAGTGGCGATCGACCCGGCGACTGGTCGCGCGCTCGTGAGCTCCGTCGGCCGCCAGCCGCGCCGGAACGTGCAGCCGCCGATGCCCGGGCTTCCCGCGGTCCGCCGTGCGAACGCGGTGGCTCAGCTCAACGCATTCGCACCTGATGCGGCCGGGGACAGCGCCGCGCCCGCGTACTCGTCAGGCGCGCTCGGCGACTTCATGGCCGGGGCACCGGCCGTGGCGACGCGCGCTGGTGCCGACGGTCGCCGCGTCGCCGTCGTCCCCCTCACGGCGAACGATGCGCTCGCGGTCATCGAGGCCGAGGCGGGCAGATCGGTCCGCCTCATCCCGCTCGGCGTCGCGCCGTTCGCCGCGGTGCTGTCGCCCGATGGGGCAGTCGCGTACGTGTCGAACGTCGGCGGCACTCAGCCGGCGAGCGGCCAGCGATCCGCCACGCAATGCTGCGACGCCAGAGCGGAGCGAGTGCGGGTCGACGAGCGTGGCATTGCGGCCGAAGGCACGGTGACTCGCGTCGACGTCGCCGCGGGTCGCGTGACGCACACGATCGCCGTCGGCCGCCACCCCACGGCGCTCGCCTGGGATGCGCCTAACGCGCGGCTGTACGTCGCCGGCGGTAATGCGGACGCCGTGAGCGTGATCGACACCCGCTCGAACGCGGTGGTCGCGACCCTACCCGTCGCGCCGTTCCGCGAGCGCAAGGCGGGACTGGCTCCGACTGCGCTCGCGCTCGCGCCCGACGGTGGCACGCTCTACGTCGCTCTCGGCGGCGCGAACGCGGTTGCCGTCTACGACGTTCGTGCGGTTGGCTCGCCGACGCCGGCATGGCGCCTGCTCGGCCTCATTCCCACCGCCTGGTACCCGACGAGTCTGGACCTGTCGAGCGACGGCAGGTACCTGGCTGTCGGTGCCTTGCTGGGCGTCGGGTCGGGGACCGGCACCAGCGACGGCTCCCCTGGTCGCCGCGGTCGTTACGTCCATTCTGTACGTGGCTCCGTGAGCGTCGTGAAGATCCCAACCGCGGCGGAGCTTGCCGCCTATTCCACCGCCGTGGCGCAGAACAATCGCTTGACCCCCGCCGGCGGAGGCGGTGCCGTTACCGCGTCGCTCGCGCCGCGAGCTGGCGTAGCACGACAACCGATACCCGAACGCCCGGGTGAGCCGACGCCGATCCGGCATGTCGTCTTCATCATTCGCGAGAACCGCACCTACGACCAGATCCTCGGCGACCTGGGTCGCGGCGCGAGTGATTCCAGCCTCGTGATCTACGGACGCGACGTCACGCCTAACGCCCACGCGCTCTCCGAACGCTTCGTGACGCTCGATCATTTCTTCGCGTCCGGTGGCAACTCCGCCGACGGTCATCAGTGGCTCACCCAGGCGAACGAGACGGAGTACCCGCTGTGGCCCCTCTACTACGGCCGCTCCTATCCGTCGGAGGGGAACGACCCGCTCGCGTACTCGTCAGGCGGGTTCCTGTGGGAGAATGCGCAGGCGAAGGGCAAGCGGGTGGCCGTGTTCGGCGAGTATGCGCCGGCGACGTCCGACTCGATATCCGGGGTCAGGAGCGATCTGTTCGCGCAGTGGCGCGAGCCGCGCGCCGACCGCCCGACGTATTTCCGCGACGAGTTGCGACGGCGATACAACACGCGCTCCGAGATTCCGTCGCTGGACCAGGCGCTGATCCGCGAGTATCCGGGGTGGACGCAGGAGGTTCCGGACGTCGTGAAGTCGGAGGACATTCTGGCGCATCTCCGCGACTGGAGCAACGCCGGCTCCATGCCGGAGCTGGTCATGGTCATCCTCCCGAACGACCATACAGTCGGCACTTCCCCGGGATGGTGTACGCCGCGCGCCTGTGTCGCGGACAACGATTTGGCGTTAGGCAGGATCGTCGAGGGGCTCTCGCATTCACGGTTCTGGCCGACGATGGCAATCTTCGTCGTCGAGGATGACGCCCAGAATGGGGTCGACCACATCGATGGTCACCGGACGGTCGCGCTCGCGATTTCGCCCTACACGCGCCGCGGCACCGTGGACAGCACGTTCTACAGTCAGCCGAGCATGCTGAAGACCATCGAGCTCATTCTGGGTCTGCCGGCGATGAGCCTGTTCGACCTCGTGGCGACGGACATGCGCGCCAGCTTCCTCTCGGCGGGGGAGCGGCCGGACCTCACACCGTACGACGCGCTGGAGCCGCGCGTCTCGTTGTTCGAGACGAACGAGCGGGTGGGCGACATCCGCGGCGCGAACGCCGCCGAGCGGCGACGTGCCGCCCTGGCGTCGGCGCGGATGCGCTTCGACGTCCCCGACGCAGCACCCACTGACCGCCTGAACCGCATTCTGTGGCACGAGGCGCGCGGCTGGACCACGCCGTTCCCGGGCGTTAGGCAGGCGTTGTTCTTCCCGCTGTCGCGTGACCTGGCGGATGACGAGCGTGAGGAGAAGGAAGAGAGATCTGCCCGAAAGCGCCGATGATTGGGTCAGTTGGCGATGGGTTGGATTCGGGGCGGCTTGCCACCAAGCTGGCCCGCGCCACGAGCCCGGATCAACAGCAAGACCTAACGCGGACTGGAAACCGATTACGCGGATTTCGCGGATTCGCTCCGTGACCGGGATGTGGCCGTCGCGCAACGAGCCGGGATTAGTTGGTTGAACGGCCTCGGGACGCAGGAGCTGCCCGAGGCTGTTAATGAAAGAAAGGAACGTCTGATTGTTGGTTCGGAGGCCTCACTGCCTCCGGAGCGAATCCGCGAAATCAGCATAATCGCTTGTCAAATCCGCGTTAGGTCTTGCTGTTGCGGAGTCGTCCCGACCTCGATGCCAGGGACCGAGGAGCCAACGGTGGTCTTGGCACTAGCTCGACTCCTCCTCTGGCCAGCCGGGCGTCACCGCCATCTGATCAGTCTCGCCCGTCCGGATGCGGTAGACACGCTCCACCGGTAGTACAAAGATCTTCCCGTCGCCCACCTCGCCCGTGCGCGCCGATTCGAGAATGGCGCGCACCGTCGGTTCCACGAAGTGATCCGACACCCCGATCTCGAACCGCACCTTGTCCTGGAGCTCCATCTTCACCGTCGTGCCCCGATAGGTCTCCACGCGCTCGGTCTCGCCACCGTGCCCCTGCACGCGCGACACCGTGAGCCCGCGGACCTCGGCCATGAATAGCGCCTCCAGCACTTCGTTCGCGCGCTCGGGCCGGACGATCGCCACGATCAGCTTCACGCCGGCACCTCGAGCGGCACACGCATCGACTCATCGCTCGGCCGGGTAGACGCTGCCGAGACCGACGACATCACCAGCACGGCCCCGTCACCTCGCGTGTATGCCTCCTCGCCGTGCTGTGTGATGTCGAGCCCGATCGCCTCATCACGCTGGCTGCTGCGCACACGGGCAACCGCGTTCACGAGCTTGATGAGCGCCAGCGTCGCAAGGCCGCTGTACGCGGCAACCGCGACAAGGCCAATCGCCTGAAGCCCGAGTTGCCGAGGGTTACCGGCGATGAGACCCGCCGCGCCGCCCCACTCGGGTCGCGCGAATACACCGGTCAGCAGGGCCCCCGTGGCGCCGCCGACGCCGTGCGCGGCGACGACGTCGAGCGAGTCGTCGAGCGCCGTGCGACTGCGCCAGAGAATCGCGAAGTAGCTGAGCGGTGCCGCGATCGCTCCGATGGTGATCGCGCCTAACGGCGATACGAAGCCGGCCGCAGGCGTGATGGCCACGAGGCCGACCACGATGCCCGTCGCGACGCCGACCGCTGTCGCGCGCCCGGTGCGCGCGAGGTCGATCACCATCCACACGACGAGCGTCGCCGCGGGCGCCAGGAACGTGTTCACGAAGGCGAGCGCCGCCGCCTTGTTCGCGCCGAGCGCGCTGCCGGCGTTGAAGCCGAACCATCCGAACCAGAGCAGCGCGGCGCCGAGTAGCACGTACGGGACGCTGTGTGGGAGGACGGCCTGGCGCCCGTAGTCACGACGCGGTCGCAGCGCGATGGCCGCGACCAGCGCTGCAGACGCCGCGTTCACATGGACGACGGTGCCACCTGCGTAGTCCAGGACGCCGAGCGACCCCAGCCAGCCGCCGCCCCACACCCAGTGCGCGGCCGGCGCATACACCACGAGCGTCCATGACGCGATGAACGCCAAATACGGCCCGAACCGCATTCGCTCGACGATCGCTCCCGATATGAGCGCCGCCGTGATGATGGCGAAGGTGGCCTGATAGGCCATGAACAGGAGGTGCGGAATGGAGCCTTTGGTCTCGAGGCCAACATTCTCGAGTCCGAGGAACTCCAGGCCTCCGATGACGCCAGAGCCGCGTCCGAACGCCAGCGAGTAGGCAAAGAGTGCCCAGGTCAAGCCAACGATGCCGAGCGAAGCGATGCTCATCATCATCGTGTTGAGGGCGTTCTTGGCGCGGACGAGACCACCGTAGAAGAACGCCAGGGCAGGCGTCATGAGCAGCACGAGCGCGGTCGACACCAGCATCCAGACCGTGTCGGGCGCGCTCGGTTCGACTGACTGCGCGATCATAGCGACGGGGCAGGTGTGGGAATGAACGTCCGACGGGCGTCTGAACCCGCCTGGCACACCGTATACCTGCCGCGTCGCTACGTCAAGCAATTCGTGCAAGCGATGCACGAATCAGCGCACGCTTAAGCATATCCAGACGATGAATTCGCCAGAATGCGCACGGTATCCTGCACAATATGCAGACTCCGTTATGCAGCCCCCGCCATGCAGACTTTCGCGTTCCACGCATCGACGGCGAGCCGTTCCACTTCCTCACACAGCCCGGCGACCAGCGCCGCACGGGGTGTCATACCGGACAGTTCGCGTCGCGGCGTCTCCAGCCAGCGCCAGACATCGAGGTCGGCGGGAAACGCATCGCGAAGTGTGGCGAGCGTGAGCTGGAGCGCCCGCACGCGGCGGGCGGTCCGGAGCAACGTGGTGTCCGCCAGGGCATCGGCCGGAAGACCGAGCGCGTCGGCCGCAGCGATGGGCGAAAGCGGAGTCGTGTCCGGGCCGCAGAGCCAAAGCTCCAATTGATCTCGTTCCATAGGAACCTCGCTGGCGCTTACTGGGTGTTTCGAAGCAGGGCCCACGCGCGGTCATAGACGTCGCCAGCCTTGGGTCCGGCGACCGCAACGTCGACGGCGTGGCGAGGGCAGAGCGTGTGGATGCCGCGTTCCCACGTCTCGCGCTGAACCGCGGGCGCCCCACACACCTCGCATAGGGTGGCCGAGAGCTCCTCGAGTGCCCACAGCAGCTCGACGAAGGGTCTGGGGCCGCGGACGTTGTACCAGGCAAGGCGTCCCCACTGCGCCCGGCACAGGAACGACGCCGGCGGTTCTGACGCCGCCGCCGCCGCCGACGCTACCCGGACGATCCCCACCCAACCGGGCACCGGCGCGAGCTCAGCCGGTCGCGGAACTCCTTCGATTGCTGGCGCCGGCCGCTCGATCTCGGAGTCCACGCTGTTCTCCCTGATTTCGGTATATGTTCGGGGAGAACAAGAATAAACGGAACAAATGGCGCCGCAAGAACTGCCGGGGACGGGGGACGGGCGACGGGCGACGGCTAGAAAGCGAGAACCCTCGGGAGGAGGCCGATCTCACCGTGAGATGCATCCCGAGGGTACCGCTGTTTCAACCGTCGCCAGCCGCCAGCCGCCAGCCGCCTTATTTCTGCCGACCACCGTCCGTCGCCGCCGCGGACTCCTTATTCCACACGAACCGGTGCAGGAAATCCCCCATGTGCCCGAACGTCCCGACCCAGTTGCGGTGCAGCATCGACTCGTGGAGATCGTCGGGGATCACCTCGAGCTCGTAGTAGATCCCGCGGGCACGCAGCAGCTGCACGAGGCCCACCGTCTGAGCGAAGTCCACGTTCCGGTCATCATCGCCGTGTACGAGGAACACCGGTGACTTCCAGCTGTCGATCGCCGAGATCGCCGACGACTTGTAGGAGACCGACGTCGTGTCGAGCGAGCTGCCGTAGAGATGCACGCCCGCGAGGTCGGCGCCCGCGACGAACAGATCGGAGTTGCGCGCCAGCGCCTGCGACGTGAGCAGTCCGCCGTAGGAAAGTCCCCAGATCCCGATGCGCGCCGGGTCCACGTCCGCGCGCGTCTGCAGGTATTTGCCCGCAGCGAGCACGTCCTGGTACTCCGCGTTGCCGCGTGCGTTCGTGTTCTGCGCTTGGCGGAACGACCGGCCGTAACCAATGCCGAGCCGGTAGTTCACCGACAGCACAACGTAGCCCTGACTCGCCAGCCACTGGTTCACCGCGTACGCCCAGTGATAGAACTGCATGTAGTGGTACCCCGGCATCATCTGGCGAGGGGGACCGCCGTGCACGAAGATGATCGCCGGCCGGCGCTCGCCGGCCTTGAGATCCTTCGGGAGGAAGAGCTGGTTGTGTGCCTCCACCCCGTCCGGCGACTTCACGACGACGATCTCCGGCGTCACATGCTGGGACTTCGGGAAGTCCGCGCCTAACGTCGGGAAGATCACGCGCGCCTTCCCGCCATCCACCGGCACGAGACCCACCGACGCCGGCGTGCTGGCGTCGAAGTACAGCACGGCCAGCTGCTTGCCTGACGCGAGCGGCTGTGGGTACGTCTCGATCCCATCGCCGGTCGAGATTCGTTTCGGTGTGCCGCCCTCGGTGGGCACCGCCCAGATGTGGCGCCGCTCGATGTCGCTGGCGTTCGTGCAGTAGTAGAGCGTCTTGCCGTCGGCCGAGACGGCGGCCGACGTCGCGTCTTCGATCAACCCGTTCGTCGTCGTCAGCATCACTGGCTTGGCGGTCGCGGCGTTGGCGTCGAGCGAGTAGTACCGCTCCCACTCGTCGTTGAGCGGCGACACCGGCACGAGGATGTGATCGCCGCCCCACAGGAGGCGCTGGATCGCCGGGAATGTCGAGTCGTTAGGTGCGTTGTGCCACAGCTCGCGCGCCGATCGCGTCGACACGTCTGCCACCATGATGGCCAGCGTGTGCCCGCCGGCGAACGTCGAGCGGCAGAGTCCCGGGATGAGGGGACGGCTCGGCACCGAGTCCGGACGCGCACGCCCACCGCCGCCTGGCCCGAACGGGTTTGCCAGACCGGGAGGACACACGCTCCGCGGCGCCGCACCACCTCCTGCAGGTCCCGGCGGGTTCCCGATGCCACCCTGCCCTTCCTGCGATTGCTGGCCGAACGGCAACCCGGGCCGGCGCGTGAAGGCGATGCGCTTCCCATCGGGGGACCACACTGGCGCCGCGTCGAAATCCACACCGGGCGCCAGATACGTCATCGAGCGCGTCTTCGCGTCGTAGACGGCGATGAAGGAGTGGTTCCCGCGATCGCTGACGAAGGCGATCTTCGACCCGTCCGGCGACCATCTGGGGTTGCTCTGCCGCCCCCATGCCTTGATGAACGGCTTCTGGCCTCGGTCCATCGAATCAGGCGCCGCGGATGCGATTACGCGGCCGCGGTAGATCTGGTTGTCCTTCACGTAGAGCACATACCGCCCGTCGGGCGAAAGCTCGGGTGCGCCGCCTTCGGCCACGCGCCACGGAGTCCCGCCGCTCGAGCGAACCGCCCAGATCTCGCGTTCCGCGCCGGATGGATCGTGCGACGGGTTCGCAATCCATCCTTGCCGGTTAGGCGCCGAGCCGCGAACGAACACGGCGATCGAGCCGTCGTCGGAGAGGTTGACGTCGGTGAGGTCACGCCCGTCGTCGTCCAGGAAGCGGGTGAGGCGCACTGGGCGGAAGATCGGCGCGGCAGCCGTGTAGACATTCCGCATCCCGCGGTCGTAGGTCATCCAGGCGACGCGATCCGCCTTTCTGGCGGCGGTCACCTCGAGTGGCGACGCTGGGCTCAGGAACTGTTCGACGGTCGGCTTTCCCTGCGCAACGGTCCGCGATGCACCCTGTGCATGCATCTGCGGCGCAGACACGACGAGCGGTGCAACGAACCAGGCGAATCGGCGAGCAACGAACGAGGAGCAAAACATGGAGGCACTCCGGCGAGGGGCGTAGCGGCACCGGCTGACAGGGCAACGAAGCCGAGAGCGTAACATCTGCGCCGTGAGCGGGCAAATGGGTGTCGTTAACGGCGATCGTACGGATACGTCTCACCCGATGAGATCGATGTCGAAACTGCAGCGTGGCATTCAATCGGGCCCGCGAGGCCCTGTGTGTGGAGGTCGAGTCAGCACAATGAAACGGCAGCTTTTTCTTGCGGCGATCGTCGGCATTGCCGGCGCAATTACTCTTGGCGCGCAGGAGCCGCGCGGGCAGAGGGGACGGGGCCCGATGCCGGGGCCGGGCGGGATGGGCGCCCGAGGCGGCCGCGCCGTGGACGATCCGGCACAATTCCTCCTCGGCCGCACCGGCGAGCTGGGCCTCACGGACGCGCAGGTGACCCGGCTGGCGGCCATTGCGCGCCGGTCGGCAGAGCGTCGGCGGGCCCTCAGAGTGCAGATGGATTCCCTGCGAACTCAGCGGCCGCCAGGCTCCCCACGTCCGGACTCGGCCGAGCGTCAACGCATGAGGCAACGGTTCGAGCAGATGCGGCCGGCGATGGAGCGTCTGCGCACTCAGGCCCAGACGGACCGGCGAGATGCGATCGCCGTGCTGACGCCTGACCAGCAAGCGCGGGCGTGGGAGCGAATCGCGGCGTCCGGACGCATGCGTGGCGGAATGGGTCGTGGGTTCAGAGGGAGTCGCGGGATGCACAGTGGCCGGATGCGCCCGCGGAGCGATGATCGCCGAAGGCAGCAGCATCACCGCCCCGATGATCAGCAGTAGCATTTGAAGGCGCACGGCCCGAACGGCGCAGGGCACCGAAGTCGCGAGATCCCAGAACGGCGCGAAATCACAAGAGGCGCGAAATCACAGACGGCGCGAAATCACAGACGGCGCGAAATCACAGACGGCGCCAGGCGCGAAATCCCTGAAGGCGCAAAGAGTCGAGAGGAAGCGCCGCCGTTTCGCGATGTTTGGGAGTTCGCGCTTGGCGCCCTTAGTGAGTTCGCGCCTCTTGTGAGTTCGCGCCTCTTGTGAGTTCGCGCCTCTTGTGAGTTCGCGCCTCTTGTGAGTTCGCGCCTCTTGTGAGTTCGCGCCTCTTGTGAGTTCGCGCCTCTTGTGAG
>Ga0075421_100003451_pt1 | contig 18903 bp, 23 predicted proteins | sample SoiMetdeltSBSDD5_FD_75292 | JGI IMG/M metagenome (GOLD analysis project Ga0075421, IMG submission 75292) | Bulk soil microbial communities from a Populus tree surrounding site in Tennessee, USA - Soil MetaG P. deltoides SBSDD5 | ecosystem: Environmental > Terrestrial > Soil > Tree plantation... | reverse complement strand
GCCAAGGTGGAGGGCCTGCCCTCGACCATGGCCAACGAGCTGCTGGAGTTCGAGGACGGCACCCTCGGCGTGGCGCAGAACCTGGACATCCGCGAGATCGGTGTCGTCGTCCTCGGCCCGTTCGAGGGCATCGAGGAGGGCCAGACCGTCAAGCGCACCGGCCGCGTACTGGCTGTGCCGGTCGGCGACGGCTTCCTCGGCCGCGTGGTCGACCCGCTGTGCAACCCGATCGACGGGCTCGGCGAGGTCGCCAACGAGGGCTTCCGAGAGCTGGAGCTGCAGGCGCCCAACGTGATGGTGCGCAGGAGCGTGCACGAGCCGCTCGAGACGGGCATCAAGGCGATCGACTCGATGACCCCGATCGGCCGCGGCCAGCGCCAGCTGATCATCGGTGACCGCAAGACCGGCAAGACCTCGGTCGCGCTCGACGCGATCATCAACCAGCGCGACAACTGGCGCTCGGGCGACCCGAAGAAGCAGGTCCGCTGCATCTACGTGGCGATCGGGCAGAAGGCGTCGACGGTCGCGGCGGTGAAGGGCACGCTGGAGCAGTCCGGCGCGATGGAGTACACCACCATCGTCAACTCGCCGGCCTCCGACCCCGCGGGCTTCAAATACCTTGCGCCTTATACGGGTTCGGCTATAGGCCAGCACTGGATGTACGCCGGAAAGCACGTGCTGATCGTCTTCGACGACCTGAGCAAGCAGGCAGAGGCGTACCGTTCCGTGTCGCTGCTGCTGCGCCGCCCGCCGGGACGCGAGGCGTACCCGGGTGACGTCTTCTACCTGCACTCGCGCCTCCTGGAGCGGTGCGCGAAGCTCAACGACGACCTGGGCGGGGGTTCGATGACCGGCCTGCCGATCATCGAGACCAAGGCCGGTGACATCGCGGCGTTCATCCCCACCAACGTCATCTCCATCACCGACGGCCAGATCTTCCTCGAGGAGAGCCTGTTCAACTCCGGTGTCCGCCCCGCGATCAACGTGGGCACCTCGGTGTCCCGGGTCGGTGGCGCCGCCCAGCCCACCCCGATGCGCAAGGTCTCCGGCCGCCTGCGGCTCGACCTGGCCCAGTTCCGTGAGCTGGAGGCGTTCGCCGCGTTCGCCTCGGATCTGGACAAGGCGTCGCGGGCCCAGCTCGAGCGCGGCGCCCGCGTCGTCGAGCTGCTCAAGCAGCAGAACAACGCGCCCGTGCCCATGGCCGAGCAGGCCGCGTCGATCTGGGCCGGCACCGAGGGCAAGCTCGACGACATCCCGGTGGGCGAGATCCGCCGGTTCGAGTCGGAGTTCATGGGCTACCTGCGGCACTCCTACAAGAGCACGCTTGACGCGATCGCCGCGGGCAGCTGGAACGATGACATCCTCGGCGCCCTCAACGAGGCGGTCACCAAGTTCAAGCAGATGTTCCTGGCCACCGAGGACACGTTGAACGTGCGTGACGAGGCAGCCGCCGCCCGCGAGGAGGCCGAGCGGTCCGAGACCGTGACCCGCATCGTGCCCCGGTCGAAGAAGTAGCCATGGCCGGTCAGGTAAGGACTCTTCGGCGGCGGATCCGCGCGACCAGCTCCATGAAGAAGATCACCAAGGCGATGGAGCTGGTGGCCACCAGTCGCATCGCTAAGGCGCAGGAGCGGGTGGCGGCTTCGATGCCCTACGCCAACGCCATCACCGGCGTGCTTACCGCGCTGGCCACCAACACCCGCGGAGAGCACCCGCTGCTCGAGCCGAAGGTGTCGGTGACCCGCGCGGGCGTGCTGGTGATCACCAGCGACCGGGGTCTGGCCGGCGGTTACAGCGCCAACGCCATCCGCACGGCCGAGGAGCTGACCTCCAAGCTGCGTGACGAGGGCAAGCAGGTGGCGCTGTATGTGATCGGCCGCAAGGGCATCGCGTACTACCGCTTCCGGGGCCGGGGGATCGCCGCGCAGTGGAGCGGCTTCTCCGAGCAGCCGCGCTTCTCGGACGCGCAGATGGTGGGCGAGAAGCTGATCGAGGCGTTCCTGCGCGATGCCGACGTCCAGCCGGGCGAGGGTGACATCGAGGGGGTCGACGAGCTGCACATCGTCTACACGCGGTTCGTGTCTCTGATGACGCAGCGCCCCGACGCCAAGGTGTTCGCGCCCATGCAGGTCGAGGAGCGCACGGCCGAGGAGGCGGGTGTCATCCTGCCGGCTTACGAGTACGAGCCGGACGCGGGCGAGCTGCTGGACGCGTTGCTGCCCAAGTACATCAACAACCGGATCTACGCTGCGCTGCTTGATTCGGCGGCGAGCGAGTCGGCGGCGCGCCGCCGGGCCATGAAGAGCGCGACGGATAACGCGGAAGAAGTGATCGGCCAGCTGACCAGGGAGATGAACTCGTCCCGGCAGGCCGCGATCACCCAGGAAATCAGTGAGATCGTCGGCGGCGTGAACGCGCTCGCGGCGGCGGGGAGTGAATAACGATGACTTCAGCAACTGAGGCCAAGACCGGCAGCGAAACGGGCGTTGGGCGGGTCGTCCGGGTCATCGGCCCGGTCGTGGACGTGGAGTTCCCGCGTGACGCGATGCCCGAGATCTTCAACGCGCTCAACGTGGACGTGACCCTGAGCGGGGGCACCAAGACCCTGACCCTCGAGGTCTCCCAGCACCTGGGCGACAACGTGGTGCGCGCCATCTCGATGCAGCCGACCGACGGCATGATCCGTGGTGCCCAGGTTCGCGACAGCGGCGAGCCGATCAAAGTACCGGTGGGCGACGGCACCAAGGGCCACGTCTTCAACGTGGTCGGTGACTGCCTCAACCTCAAGCCGGGCGAGAAGCTCGAGGTCAGCGAGCGCTGGGGCATCCACCGCAAGCCCCCGGCCTTCGCCGACCTGGAGCCCAAGACCGAGATTCTGGAGACCGGCGTCAAGGTGATCGACCTGCTCGCCCCGTACGTCAAGGGTGGCAAGATCGGCCTGTTCGGCGGCGCGGGCGTGGGCAAGACGGTGCTCATCCAGGAGATGATCATCCGGGTGGCCCGGAACTTCGGTGGTACCTCGGTCTTCGCCGGGGTGGGGGAGCGCACCCGTGAGGGCAACGACCTCATCCACGAGATGACCGAGACCGGCGTGCTTCCCTCGACAACGCTGGTCTTCGGCCAGATGGACGAGCCGCCCGGCACACGTCTGCGGGTCGGGCTGTCGGCGCTCACGATGGCCGAGTACTTCCGGGACGTGCAGGGCCAGGAGGTGCTGTTGTTCATCGACAACATCTTCCGGTTCACCCAGGCGGGCTCCGAGGTTTCGACACTGCTTGGGCGCATGCCCAGCGCCGTCGGGTACCAGCCGAACCTCGCCGACGAGATGGGTGAGCTGCAGGAGCGGATCACCTCGGTGAGGGGCCGCGCGATCACCTCGCTTCAGGCGATCTACGTGCCCGCCGATGACTACACCGACCCGGCGCCGGCGACCACGTTCGCCCACCTGGACGCGACCACCAACCTCGAGCGGAAGGTGTCCGACAAGGGCATCTACCCGGCCGTGGACCCGCTGGCGTCAAGCTCGCGGATCCTGGCGCCGGAGATCGTCGGCGCCGAGCACTACACCGTCGCCACCGAGGTGAAGCGGATCCTGCAGAAGTACAACGACCTGCAGGACATCATCGCGATCCTGGGTATGGACGAGCTCTCCGAGGAGGACAAGCTAACCGTGGCGCGGGCGCGCCGCATCGAGCGGTTCCTGTCCCAGAACACCTACGCCGCCAAGCAGTTCACCGGCGTCGAGGGCTCGACGGTGCCGATCAAGGAGACCGTCGAGGCGTTCAAGAAGATCGCTCAGGGCGACTACGACCACGTGCCCGAGCAGGCGTTCTTCATGTGCGGCGGCCTCGACGACCTGGAGCGCAACTACCGGGAGTTGACGAAGTAGTGGCAGGCAGGTTGAGGGTCGAGGTTGTCGCTGTCGAGCAGCGGGTGTGGAGCGGTGAGGCGGAGATGCTCATCGCCCGCACCACCGAGGGCGAGCTGGGCGTGCTGCCCGGCCACGCCCCGTTGCTCGGCATGCTGGCGCATCCCGGCCAGGTGCGCATCAAGCTGGAGGGTGGCAAGGAGCTCGGCTACGAGGTCAACGGCGGGTTCCTTTCGGTGACCGGTGACGGTGTGACGGTGCTCGCCGAAAGCGCGACGCCGTTGGCCGGCTGATCAGATCAGCATCAGAGCAAGCATCAGAGCAAAGCTAGGGGACAGCGACGGACGATGAGGCTACTGGAAATCACTGCGGTTAGCCTCGTCGTCCTGCTCGTCATCATGGCCGCACTGTTTGGGCGGCGTGAGTTTTTTGCCCGGAACCGGGGCACGGTCGAGCTGTACCTCCGCCTCAACCAGCGGGAGGGCAGGGGCTGGGCGCCCGGGTTCGCGCTTTTCCGCGGCGATGAGCTGCGCTGGTATAGGTTGTTCAGCCTGGCGCCGGGTCCCCGGCGCCGGCTTTCCCGCCGCACCTTGACCGTGGAGAGCCGCCGCCCGCCCACCGCCGAGGAGGCGCTGCTGGTGCCGGTGGAGTGGATGGTGCTGCGGTGCAAGGCGGACCGGGAGATCGTCGAGGTGGCGATGGCCCGCCATACGGTGACAGGTTTTCTCTCCTGGCTGGAGTCGGCCACCCCGTACTCAACGTGAGGCTCCTGGCACCCATTTTACGTCGTTTGTCCCGTCAGAGTTCGCCACACGGGCCAGAATGAACAGAAGGTCGGACAAGCGGTTGAGATATTGCGCCGGAAGCTTGCTGGTGCGGTCTTGATCCGCCTCGATCAGGGCGAACGTCGCGCGCTCGGCGCGGCGAGCGATCGTGCGTGCCACGTGTAGCAAGGCCGCTCCCGGTGTTCCGCCAGGCAGGATAAACGAATCCAGTGTGGACAGCCGCGCGTTGAACTCGTCGCAGTAGCCCTCGAGGCGCGTGATGTAGGCATCGGTTACCCGCAAGGGTGGGTATTTGGGGTCAGGGGTGATCGGATTGCACAGGTCGGCGCCGACGTCGAACAGATCGTTCTGCACCTCGGTGAGGACGGCCACCACGTCATCGGCTAAGTTGCCAAGGGCGAGCGCGGAACCGATCGCCGCATTGCACTCGTCAACGTCGGCGTACGCCGCGATGCGGGGATCAGTTTTGGGTACTCGCTCGCCGTTGCCGAGAGCAGTCGTGCCGGCGTCGCCGGTCCTGGTGTAGATGCGAGTGAGGTGAATGGCCATGACGAGCAGCCTACTGATGCCTCCCCTTACGATCCCTGATGTGGATGTGATCCGGGTAACGGGCGGGGTCAAGCTCGCCGGCGAGGTACGCGTGGTAGGCGCCAAGAACGCGGCGCTCAAACTGATGGCGGCCGCCCTGCTGGCCACCGGGACATCGGTGATCACCAACATCCCAAGGATCACCGACATCGCGCTGATGGGCGAGGTCCTGCGGCGTTTGGGTGCTTCTGTCGATTTTGACGATGATCTGGTACGCGTGGAGGTCCCCGACCGCCTCCGCCCTGAAGCCGATTACGACCTGGTCAGGCGCCTGCGCGCGTCGATCTGCGTGCTCGGCCCGCTGCTGGCCCGCTGCGGCGAGGTGCGGGTGGCGCACCCGGGTGGGGACGCGATCGGCTCCCGCGGCCTGGACATGCACGTTGCCGGGCTGGCCAAGATGGGCGCCACGGTCCACAGCGAGCACGGCTTCGTGGTGGCGACCGCCCCCTACGGCCTGCACGGCGGGAAGATCAGCCTTGACTTCCCGAGCGTCGGCGCGACCGAGAACCTGGTGATGGCGGCGGTGCTGGCGCGCGGCACCACGGTCATCGACAACGTGGCACGTGAGCCGGAGATCGTCGACATCTGCCGGATGCTGATCGCCATGGGCGCCTCGATCGAGGGCGCCGGCACCTCCGAGCTTGTCGTGCACGGGGTGGATGCGCTGCAGCCGGTCACCCACGCCACCATCGGCGACCGGATCGTGGCCGGCACGTGGGCGTTCGGCGCGGCCATGACCCGCGGGGACGTGACTGTGCACGGGATCGACCCGCACTGGCTGGAGATCGCCCTCGACAAGATCGCCCACGCGGGTGGGCAGGTGGACCACGACGTCGACTCGTTCCGCGTGCGGATGGCGGACAGGCCGCGCGCCACCGACATCCGGACGCTGCCCTTCCCGGGCTTCGCCACCGACCTGCTGCCCATGGCGATCGGCATGGCGTCGGTCGCCGACGGCCTCTCGCTGATCACGGAGAACATCTTCGACGGCCGCTTCATGTTCGCCGAGGAGCTTAAGCGGCTGGGCGCCGACATCCACATCGAGGGGCACCACGCCGCCGTGCGCGGGCGCGAGAGGCTCTCGTCGGCCGAGGTCACCGCCTCCGATATCCGCGCCGGAGCGGGGCTGGTCATCGCGGGCCTGTGCGGCGACGGCGTGACGACGATACGCGCCGTTCACCACATCGACCGCGGTTACCCCAACTTCGTCGGCGATCTCCGCGCGCTCGGGGTCGAAGTGACGCGCGCGGAAGCACCAGCCGACCCCGTCTACGGCTTCTGACCGGTCCAGCCGACCAGCCGGCGGGCGCGGACCACCTGGTCGCCGAAGACGAGCACCTGCACCTGGCCGTCGGCGGTGTTGGCGAGCGTGGAACGTATCCCGGCGCTGCGCAGCTGCTCCTTGACGAGCAGCGCATCGACGCGGGTGCGGGTCACGGCCGCCGGGGCCAGCAACCCGTAGTCATCCGGCATCGAGCCGGTATCGAGGAGGTCGTCACGTGCTTTTTCCCGCGGCGGGTCCGCCACGGGTGGGGGCTCGGACGCACGAAGGCTGCGGTGTAGCAGAACCGCCATCACCGCGATCATCACCATTGCGATCATCGGGCCGACGAGTGCCATGGCCACAGTCTGGCATTTCCAAAGCGCTTCGCGAACCCTTTCAAATCGCAAGACCGATATTGCGGGCCGTTTGTCCGTTCCCGGGCCTGCCGGCAATGCCGTGCGTTGCTTGCACGCGCCTAGGTTGGAGTGGGCTTAGCGGTCGTTTAGCCTGGGCGGTATGGCGAAGAGACTTTCGGTTATCGGCGCGGGCCTCATGGGTGCCGGCATCGCTCAGGTTGCCGCGCAGGCGGGCTGGGAGGTCACACTGCGCGATCTTGACGACACCGCGACGGCGCGAGGCATGGAGTCGATCCGCAAGTCGCTGGAGAAGTTCGCGGCCAAGGGCGCCATCGACGACCCGGCGCCGATCCTGGCCCGGATCACGCCGACCACCGAGATCGAGGCGGCCGCCGAGGCCGACGTCGTGATCGAGGCGGTGTTCGAGAAGCTCGAGGTCAAGCAGGAGGTCTTCCGCCAGCTCGACCGGGTGTGCAAGCCGGAGGCGGTGCTGGGCACCAACACGTCGGCCATCCCGATCACGCAGATCGCCGCGGCGACCCAGAGGCCGGAGCAGGTTGTTGGCACACATTTCTTTTCGCCGGTACCCATGATGAAGCTCTGTGAATTGGTGAGAGGCCACCGCACAAGCGACCAGACCCTAAGCGCCGCAAAGGAGTTCGCCGAGGCCATCGGCAAGACGTGCATCGTGGTCAACCGGGACATCGCCGGTTTCGTGACCACGCGGCTGATCGCCGCCCTGGTGGTGGAGGCGGTCAAGCTCGTCGAGTCGGGCGTGGTCAGCCCGCAGGATCTGGACACCGCCTGCAAGCTCGGCTTCGGCCACGCCATGGGCCCGCTGGCGACCACCGACCTGACCGGAGTGGACATCCTGCTGCATGCGACGAAGAACATCTACACCGACACCGGTGACACCAAGTTCTTCCCGCCCGAGCTGCTCCAGCGGATGGTGACCGCGGGAGAGCTCGGGCGCAAGTCCGGCAAGGGCTTCTATAGCTACTAACCGTCGCGCTTGGTGGTCCACTTGAAGGTGAGCAGGCAGAGGATCAGGCCACCCACGCACCATGCGGCCAGAATGATCGCCGTCTTGCCAGGTTCGAACGAGCCCGCGACCTCTTTCGCCGCAAAGGATTCGGGCAGGAAGACCGATCGCAAACCCTGGGTGACCCACTTGAGCGGGAAGATCGCCGCGAACTGCTGCATCCAGTCGGGTAGCAGAGAATATTCGAAGAAGACGCCCGAAGTGAACTGGAGCACCAGCGCGATCGGGGTGACGACGGCCGGTGCCGAGCGGCCGGTGGGAGTGGCGCTGGACATCGCGACGCCGAGGAGTGCGAACGAGACAAGGCCGAGGACCGAGACCCAGGCGAACGTGCCCCATTTCTCGGCCGTGTCCGGCAGCTTGATGTCATAGAAGAGCAGCGCCACGATCAGCAGAAGCACGGTGGAGACCAATGCCAGTGCTCCGACCGAGAAAGCCTTGCCGACGAAGTAGATCCATTTGGGCATGGGCGTCGCCCGGTAGCGCTTGATCACGCCGCGATCCCGCTCGATGGGGATGGTGATGGCCAGGTTCTGGAAACCGGTCGCCAGGAAGCCCGAGGCGATCATGCCGGTGACGAAGTACTGCGACAAGCTGACGGTCGGGTCCGCGGTGGGGACGTTCTGGAAGATCGAGCCGAAGATGACCATCAGCATGATCGGGAAGAGCAGGGTGAAGACAAGCGACTCGCGGGTCCGGAAGAACTGCTTGAGCTCGATGTTGCCCTGCGCCAGCGCGAGATCCATCAGCGCTCCCCAATCATTTGCAGGTAGATGTCCTCGAGGGTGGGGCGTTTGACGATCAGTTCGGGGATCTCGCCGTCGTATTGCGCCGCAAGGCGTTGCACGACCGCGGTCGGTTCGTCGGTCTCCTCCCGGCCGTCGCGCCACGACACCGTGGCCCTGGCCTCGTGGCGGCCGCCCAACTCGGACGGTGTCGACACCTCGATCACCTTGCCACGGTTGATCACGCCGACCCTGTCCGCGAGCACCTCCGCCTCCTCGAGGTAGTGCGTGGTCAGCAGGATCGTGGTGCCCTTGTGCGCGAGGTCGTCGATGACCTTCCAGAACTCCCGGCGCGCCGCCGGGTCGAAACCGGTCGTCGGCTCGTCAAGGAAGAGCAGCTCCGGCTGGTTGACGATGCCCAGCGCCACGTCGAGGCGGCGCTTCTGCCCGCCCGAGAGCGTGTGCGTGCGCGACTTGACCTTCTCGGTCAGGCCCACACGTTCGATCACCTCAGCCGGGTCGGCCGCGTTGCGGTAGAAGCGTGCGAAGTGCCGCGCGACCTCGCCCACGGTCAGCTCGTCGAACTCGCCCGTGCCCTGCAGCACGATGCCGATGCGCTGGCGCCAGGCGGCGCCGGCGTGCGCGGGATCCTCGCCAAGCACCGTGACACTTCCGCTGTCGCGCTTGCGAAAACCCTCGAGGATCTCGACCGTCGTCGTCTTGCCCGCCCCGTTCGGGCCGAGAAGCGCGAACACCTCTCCGTGGTTGACCGCAAGGTCGACCCCGTCCACGGCCTCATTGGAGCCGTAGCTCTTATGAAGTCCCTCCACACTGATCGCGAGATCTGTCACGCGTCGGAGTATATGAGTGGGGATTTTCACTGCCCGAAGTTAACGATCGGTAACTTATCCTCAGGGGTATGCAGCCGCGCCTTCCGGAACGGGATCGACCCTGGGTCATGCGGACCTACGCCGGGCACTCCAGTGCCAAGGCGAGCAATGAGTTGTACCGGCGGAACCTGGCCAAGGGACAGACGGGTCTGTCTGTCGCCTTCGATCTGCCGACGCAGACCGGTTACGACCCCGACGCCGAGCTGGCGGCCGGGGAGGTCGGGCGGGTGGGCGTGCCCGTGGCGCATGTGGGGGACATGCGTGAGCTTTTCGACGGGATCGATCTGGGCAAGGCCAACACCAGCATGACCATCAATGCCACGGCGATGTGGCTGCTGGCGCTGTACGTCACCGTCGCTGAGGAGCAGGGCGCGGACTGGGGGCGCCTGACGGGTACCACGCAAAATGATGTTATTAAAGAATATCTATCGCGAGGTACCTATATCTTCCCGCCGGGACCGTCGTTGAGGCTAACGACGGACGTGATCGCCTGGACGCTGCGGAACTGTCCACAGTGGAACCCGGTCAACATCTGCTCGTACCACCTGCAGGAGGCGGGCGCGACGCCGGTGCAGGAGGTCGGGTTCGCGCTGGCGACGGCGGTCGCGGTGCTCGACGGCGTGCGCGACTCGGGACAGGTGCCGCCGGAGCGCATGGGCGATGTGGTGCAACGGATTTCGTTCTTCGTCAACGCCGGCGTGCGCTTCGTCGAGGAGATGGCGAAGATGCGCGCCTTCACCAGGCTGTGGGACGAGATCACCCGGGATCGTTATGGCGTAACGGATCCCAGGCAGCGGCGGCTGCGCTACGGCGTGCAGGTGAACTCGCTCGGGCTGACCGAGGCGCAGCCGGAGAACAACGTGCAGCGCATCGTGCTTGAGATGCTGGGCGTGACGCTGTCCCGCGACGCGCGGGCACGGGCCGTGCAGCTGCCGGCGTGGAACGAGGCGCTGGGGTTGCCGCGGCCGTGGGACCAGCAGTGGTCGCTGCGCCTGCAGCAGGTGCTGGCGTACGAGAGCGACCTGCTTGAATACCCCGATCTCTTCGAGGGGTCGCACGTGGTCGAGGCGCTCGTGGCATCGATCGCCGAGGGCGCGCGGCGCGAGTTGGAGCAGGTCCTGCAGATGGGCGGCGCGGTGGCCGCGGTCGAGTCCGGGCATCTCAAGAGCGCACTCGTCTCCTCGCTCGCAGCCCGGCAGCAGCGCATCGAGTCGGGTGAGGACGTCGTGGTCGGCGTCAACAGGTTCACCGAGACCGAGCCGTCGCCGCTCAACGGCGCCGACGCCATCCTGCAGATCGCTGCTGAAGTGGAGCGGCATGCTGTGGAAGCGGTGCAGCGGTGGCGTTCCGCGCGCGATGCATCCAAAGTGGAGGCTGCTCTGGAGGCCCTGAAGGCGACGGCCGCGACCGGTGAAAACCTTTTTCCGCCGACGCTTGACTGCGTGCGGGCCGCAGTGACGACGGGGGAGTGGGCGGGTGCGCTGCGGGAGGTGTTCGGGGAGTACCGCGCGCCGACGGGGATCTCGGCGGCGACCGCCTCGACCGACCCTGGGCTGGGCGGCGTGCGTGACCGTCTGCATCGGACCGCCGCTCAGCTTGGCAAGCCGACGCTGCGGTTGCTGGTGGGCAAGCCCGGACTCGACGGGCACTCCAACGGCGCGGAGCAGATCGCAGTGCGCGCCCGTGACGCCGGTTTCGAGGTGGTGTACCAGGGGATCCGGCTCACTCCACAACAGATAGTCGCGGCGGCGGTGCAGGAGGACGTTGACGTTGTCGGCCTGTCCGTGCTGTCCGGTGCGCACCTGAGGGCCGTCCCGGCGGTCCTGGACGGGTTGCGGGAGGCGGGCCTGAGCGACGTGCCCGTCGTGGTGGGCGGCATCATCCCCGAGGCCGATGCCGCGGAGCTTCGGACGTCGGGTGTGGCCAGGGTGTTCACGCCCAAGGACTTCGCGCTCACCGGCATCATGGACGAGCTGGTCAATGTGGTGCGGGAAGCGCACTCTATTTGACAGACGTGAATCTGACGATCCGTCACGCGGGCCGAGGTCGTCCCTAACCATGTGTTGATGGCACAAGAGTTGCAGTTACTGGCCCCCAGCGGCAATCTGCTCAGCCTGGGCCTGCCCGACGACCCCGGGGTCTCCAGTGTGTCGGCCACCGTCCGCTTCGTCGGGCGCGAGCTCTCCCACGGGTTCCAGGTGGGCGCGCCAGGGTTCCAAGAGGTCGCCAACCAGAGCCTGATGCCCGCCCGCGTCACTGACCGGTTCGTCGTCGACGGCCGCGAGGTGCGGCTGGCCGTCGGCGAGGAAGGCGTCAACGCCTCGGTGGCGATGATCGATGAGTTCCACGAGCTCATGACGATCTACGGTGGGCCGCCGCCCGAGCGCGAGGATGTCGTGCGGCTGCTGGAGATGTTCGACGTGGCCGACCGCCCGGAGGGGATGGTGGTCACCCCACGGTACGGGGACGTCGCGCTCTCCGCCGAGGGCATCTCGACCTATGTGGACGGACGCGGCACCATTACGGTGCCCAACAACGAGAACGCACACGACATGCGGCCCGATTACAAGGGCACGCCCACGCGCTACGGCGAGGTGTGGCGCCGGGAAGGGCAGCTGCCCGACCGTCCCGGCGACGGCGCCGACACCTACATGTACATCCTGGGCACCACCACGGCGGTGGCGGAGGTGGTGTTCCTGGACAGGGGACGGTTCGAGGAGCCGCCCCGGCCTCAGGTCAGCGACGAGGAGCTGCTCGACTGGCTCTACGAGCTCAACCCCCGCTGGGAGCGGTGATGCAACCGTGGCTGGCGGCCGTCATCGTGACCTGGGTGGCGATGCTCGTCCTGTACTTCGGGCTCGCGGCGACGCTCAGGAAGGTCAACGTGCTCACCGCGGAGCTCGCCGCGATCCGGGCCGGTGGGACGGCGAAGGCCGGCGGCATCAGGATCACGCTTCCCGGCTATGAGGGCCGCCTGGTGCTTGTGGCGGACGGCTCCTGCCCGACCTGCCACGTCGCCGTCAAGGCGCTCAACGAGGTTGGGATGCACGCGAAACCGGTCCTGCTCACCTACGAGCCTTCGGCGGAGTGGGAAGCGGACGCGTTGGAGGTGCGGGTCGATTCGCAGGCTTGGCGGGCGGTGGCGCACCTGTCGCCGCCGGTGCTGCTCAGCGTCGACTCCTCGGGGCACGTCGCCCATCTGGCGCTGCCCACGCATCCCGACGACATCACCCGATCACTGGCCGCGTGGGGCCTGCTGGAAAGGAATCCGACATGAAGCTTCGCCTTGAAAGCATCGTCGACGCGGATCGGGTACCCGATAATCCCGAACCGACTACGGTGCTGTCCGCCATCGCGGCACCCCGCCACCGGCGCGGGTTCCTCCGGATGGTGGTCAACGCCGGGATGGCGATCGGGGTGGCCGCGCTGTCCGCGCCGTTCCTCGGCAGGGCACGCGCGGCATACGCCGAAACCGGGCCGGGTGGGCTGCTCGGGCACGACGGCTGCGGTGGCAACTACTCGGAACAGCCGGACACCCACGGCATCTATACCTCGGCGCAGCCGGCCTGTCACGGCGGCTCCTACCGCGGGTGGAACTGGTGCTCGTCGGCGGGTTGGCACTCGTCGGGGGCGCGCTTCTCCGCCAACGGACAGTGGCTCTGGTTCATGGCGCCGCGTTCGGACGTGTGCGGCAACCCGGCGCGCAACGCCTGGCGCTGGATGACCCCGGACGGCAAGACGTGGCGCTGCTCCGACGGCACCAGCATCGTCTTTTACGTCCCGTTTCCCGTTGGTTTCTACGGCCCCTACCTTTCGATATGTCGAGCGAAAGTCTGAGAAGGCTGGCCTGGCACCCGGTCACCATCGCCGGGTGCCTGGCCGCGCTCTCGCTGCCCTCCTACCGGACCCCTTGGCTCGCTTGGGTCGTCCTCGGCGCCACGGCGGGCTTCGCCACCAGCGGCTCGGTTTGAAGCCGCAACTCGGCTTTCATGCTGAGCTCGCCGGTCTGGCGGGATGGCGGTGCGAAATACCCCTTCTGCGGTGGCCTTGTGCTCGGGGCTCTGGCGACCGCGATGGGGCTGTTGCTCGTAGGATCGTTGGTACGCTTGGCTTTTCCGGTGGCGATTTGGCGCTGGGTGCTGGGTTTGATCGTCGCCGTGCTGATCCTTCGGGAGATGGGGCTGGTGCGCTTCTGGCTGCCGCAGAACAGGCGGCTGGTGCCCGAGCACGTCAACCGGCATGGAAAAGTCTTTGGGCCGCTTCAATTCGGTTTTGAGATGGGTACCAGTCTGCGCACCTATACGCCCAGTGCGTTGCCCCACGCCGCGGCGATCACCCTCACCCTGCTCGCCGGACCGCTGGCGGCGGTGGCGGTCGGGTTCGGGTTCGGCCTGGGACGATCGGCGATGACGCTGGGCAATCTCCACTTCAGCCACGACAATTCCTGGGATCTGGTGTGGCTCGACCACGAGAAGCTGATCCGGGCCGCGCTGATCGCCGGGTTCGGCCTGGCCTTCGCCGCCATCCTGCTCAGCCTGTGATCAGCCCTTTCGCCTGGGCCGCAAGGTCTTTGGCCCCGATGGCGCCGGCCCAGCGGGCGATCTCGCGCGCCAGCAGCGCGGCACCGGCCTCGTCGCCGGTGTCGCGGGCGAGCATCGCCAGCAGGATCTGCTGCGACAACGTGCCGCAGACCGCGCCCGCGCGGGCGCCAAGCTCGGTGGCACGGGCCCAGCGCTCAAGCGCCAGCTCGTGGTCGCCGTTTTCATGGTCGTGGTCGCCGAGGTGCCGCAGCGCCTCGCGGGCCAGAAGATCGTCCCCTTCTTCGCCCGCTTGCAAAGCCGCCTCATAGTGCGCGGGCGCCGCATCGCGCTCGCCGTACACGTTGTCCGCGATTAAGCCGAGGTACTGGCTCGCCCACCCCGCGCGGACGCCGTCCGGAGCCTGCTGTCTCAGCTCCTGAGCGCGGCGTCGCAGATCGGCCGTGACCTCCGGATCCTTGCCCTCGGGTCCCGGCTGGAACCCGCCGTCGCCAAAGATCGTGTTGCGATAATCGATGCGCAGTCCGAGGAACGCCATGTCCCAGCGGCTCTGCGGGTCGTGGTCCCAGGCTTGCGCCGCCTTCAGCCGCTGATCAGCGTTGGAGGTCCCGGCGAACCAGTCGCCTTCTAAGGCCACTTCTGTGGCCGCAAGGGCGATCCTGGCCCTGTCGTCGTCGTTGTCCGCGGCGGCCGCGTCCAGCAGGCTTGCGGCGCGGCTCCAACGCCCGGCCTTCGCCAGCTCATTCGCGGCGCCGATAACCTCGTCCAGATCGGTGGTTGTCGTCATGACGGCGAAGGTAGTTATCCGGAATACTATCCGCAAGAAAACTATCTCGGAGGCGGATGATGCGTGACTCGGTCGACCGGCACGTCGAGCTGTGGTCAAGGGAGCTTGACTGGATGGATCCGATGAAGGAGGCCATCTTCGTGCGCCTGGCCATCATCGCCCGCCACGCCGCCGCTGCCCGGCGGGACGCCCTCGACCTCGACGGGCTCAGGCATTGGCAGTACAAAGTTCTTCTGATGCTGCGCCGGGTCGGCCCGCCCTATGAGGCAAGCCCCTCGCAGCTCGCGCAGATGCTTGGCCTGACCCGTGGTGCCCTGTCGGCGCGGCTCGCCCCGATCGAGGACGCCGGACTGATCGTCCGAACCGCCGACGCCAAGGATCGGCGGCGGGTGCACGTGAGCCTGACCCAGGCCGGGTACGACGCCTTCGAGGAGCATGCCGACTTCGAGGAGAAGGGCGAGGCCGCCTTGCTGGAGCCCTTGACCACCGAGGAGCGGTTGGCCCTGGCCAACCTGTTGCGCAAGCTCGTCCTCGCCATCGAGGCGTGACTTGCGCTCGCGTGGCCGGTCACTGCGCCGCGGGGCGCAGCTGGTCGACGGCCGAGCGGCGCCGGGCATTGTCGGTGATGCGCAGCGCGGCCCGGTGCGACTTCGCCCGCTCCTGCGCGCGGTGCTCCTCCTCGATCGGCGCATCCCGCTGCTGATCCACCACTTTGGACAGATCGTCGGCGGTATACTTGTTGGCGCGCAACAGTCCAGCGACGAGCAGAGCCGAGGCGGCCGCGATGTCGACCGGATGGGCGGCCTGGGCGGTCCGGCGCTGCGGCTGCGCGTGGCACACCCGGGCGATGATCTCCTCGGCGGCGTCGCCGGGCAGGGCCGGCAGTACCTCGGCGAGGATGGGCAGCGCGGTCCGGCGCACGCGGGCAAGATCCTCAAGGCGCGGCGGATGGCCGACAAGCTCACCGGCGAGATGGTGCAGCAGCGGAGGGGCGACGGCGGACAGTCCCAGCCCGACCGCGGGTCCGGCCGCGGTCAGCGCGTGGTGAAGGCGCTTGACGTCGCGGTCGAGCGAGGCCGCGACGCACAGAGCGAGCAGTGTGGAGCTGGAGCTGGCGGGCGAGCTGGAGCCGGCCGCCGATTTGGAGCCGGCCGCCGATTTGGAGCCGGTCATGTCGCCGCGCTCGGCGGCCAGAAAGCCGGTCAGGAAGGCCACACGCTGGCTCCACCGGTCGTGCAGCTGTGCCCCGGTGTGAGTGCTGTGCTGCACCGGGATCGCGGCCGGCACCTCGGCCGGGCGGCCGCCGATCGCCATGCCCAGCGCGTGGCAGTAGGCGTCGATCGCGTCCTGCGCCATCCGCAGCGCCGCGGCGGCGTGGTCCAGGCGCCCGGCGGCAAGGCCGACGTCAGGGACCGCGTCGAGCCGTGACGACTCGTGCATCACCCCGGCGAGCAGCCACTGCGCGGTGCGCAGGCGGGCCGCGGCACCGGTCACCTCGGCCAGCGGCAGGCCGTCGCGGGTGGACCGCAGTCTGTCGGCGATTTCTTGGATGAGACTCATGGCATCCGCCCTCAAAGCGTGGCGATATAGGTTTCGGCCTGATCAATCGCGACCAGCGTCGCGGTGAGACACTCCTGCAGCTCGGAGGCGGCCTGAGCGAGGGCGGCCTGCGCCGCCTGCACCGACTGGTGCCCAGATCCGTCGATGGCGGTGGCCAGGTTCAGCTGGGCCTCGCCGAGCTGTTCGTTGGCGGAGCGCACCGCCAGCTGGCCCTCCTGCACATGAAGCATTGCGGCATCGATGGCAGCCTTGACTTCGGCGACGCTGGCCACGGCACCTCCAGGGACATACTTGACAACAACCCCAGAGTATGGCGTTTCATCCAATTAGGCGCTGTTCGCCACGCCGCTCATCTATGAGCTTGATATACGAGGGCCGCCTGCTTTCGCTCCCTGCGCTTGCGCCGCCACCGGACGAACAACCAGATCATCACGACCACGAAGACGATCACGAGGATCGGGACGATGATGGCGGTGAGCGAAAGGCCCGTGCTCGTCACATCCTCGGCCGTGGAGACGACCGGCGCCGCAAGCCCCACCGTCGCCACGTTGGCCACCGGGCGGGCGGTCGCCTTGGCGCCGTGCACAGTCAAGGCAATCAACAAGCCGATGACGATGGGTACCCACAAATCCTTGGTGAATAGATCAGAGGGATTCTGAACCATCAACGTCTCGGAGCCAGAACCCGCGGCGAACGCCAGGCCACCGGCGGTCGGCCGGACCAGCGTCTGCACCACGTCGTTGACCGAGTCTACCGCCGGTATCTTGTCGGCCACGAACTCGATCGCCAACAAAACGATCAGAATCAGTATCACCCAACCGTTCTCGAGCCAGACCCAGGACTTGGGCAGCTCGATCAGGTCGGTGTAGCGGCCGAGCAGGCCGATGACGAGCAGAGGGATGTAGGCGTTGAGCCCAGCGGCGGTCGCCAGCCCGATCCCGGTGAGCAGTTCCACGCCAACCAGCATTGCACAACAGCGCCAGTGATCTATGCTGGCGCGCTATGCCTGCGGCAGGCGCAGCCGCATGTTGCTGGTGGTCGTGAAGCCCAGCGAGCGGTAGAGCGGTTCCCCATCCTCCGATGCGCGCAGATCTATCTTTTCCACCCCGCTCATTTGGTACCAATTCAGCAGCGCCGTCATGCATGAGCGCGAGAACCCGCGGCGGCGGAACCCCGCCTCCGTGCACACGTTGAAGATGTAACCCGCCAGCCCGCTCGGGTTGCGTGGCCCGCCCAGGCGCTCCTCGATGGTGCCGACCGCGCAAGCCGCCAGCGCGCCCGGCTCGCCGGGCCGGTCGATGACGAAGGCGGCGAGGGTGGGCTCGGGTTGGGACAGCCGGTTACGCAGGATCTTGACGGATGTCTCCTGCCACGGGCCGGGTTCGGTGGGGATGCCGTCGGTGGCCTCCAGCATGATGCCGCGCAGCCGCACGATCTCCCGCGCGTCATCGGCGGTGGCGCGCCGCACCTCAGGGGTTTGCATAGGTCCGCAACCGTTTCTGCCCTTCATTGTCGCAACCCGTGCCGCCGGCGTAGTCGACACCGATTGGGGTGAGTGTCCAATCCGGAAGGTCGGTCGCCATGACCACCACGGCGAGGGCCATGAGCCGAGACACGCCGACAACCCTATACGCTGCTCCCGTGATCGCGATGTCCCTGCTCGATTCCTACCGGCCGCTCGATCTGGCCGAGGCGACCGACCTGGAGCGCACCCGTGAGCTGATGAAGCGGGCCGACGATCCGTGGGCGCGCGAGAAACCCTTGCACCTCACCGCTTCCGCCGTCATCATCCATCCGCCCACCCGGCGCGTGCTGCTGCGCTGGCACCCGCGGATGCAGCTTTGGCTGCAGGTCGGCGGGCACGGCGACCCGGGCGAGCACGACCCGGTCGAAGTCGTGCTGCGCGAGGCCCGGGAGGAGACCGGCCTGCCGGACCTGCGCCTGCAGGGCGGCCTGCTTCACCTCGTGATCGTGCCGGTGCCGGCGGTCGGGGACCAGCCCGCGCACGAGCATGCCGACCTGCGTTTCGTGCTGGCCACCGATGAGCCGGGCGCGGCGCGGCCCGAGACTGCCGCCTCGCCGCTGCGCTGGCTGGCCTTCGCCGATGCTTACGATCTCGTCGGGCAGGATGTCCTGCGGGAGACCCTGGCCCGCGTGGAGCGCATCAGCCTGTAGCCGGGACCCTGTCGCCCGGTCGCCTGCCGCCTCATCGCCTACGACTCGCCGGGCAACGTCTTGGCGAAGATTGCCAGGTAATGCGGGTTGGTCATGATGCCGAGGATGTTGCCGAACGGGTCGACTACCGACGCCGTGGCGAATCCATTGTCGCCGCGCGCCTGGATCGGCTCGTACTCCTTGGCGCCCATGACTTTCAGTCGCTCAAAGGTGCCTTCGAGGTCGTCGACGTGCCAGTAGACGATCGCCCCGCCCGTGACCGGCTGCTGCGGCGCGTAGGCGGCGTCGATCAGGCCCAGCTCGTGCTCGAAGTCCCCGATGCGAA
>Ga0075421_100003449_pt1 | contig 18907 bp, 16 predicted proteins | sample SoiMetdeltSBSDD5_FD_75292 | JGI IMG/M metagenome (GOLD analysis project Ga0075421, IMG submission 75292) | Bulk soil microbial communities from a Populus tree surrounding site in Tennessee, USA - Soil MetaG P. deltoides SBSDD5 | ecosystem: Environmental > Terrestrial > Soil > Tree plantation... | reverse complement strand
CTGCTCTACGAGCACGGCGTGCGCGATTTCGAGACGTACCGCGTGGACCCGAGTCTGGAGCTGGCGCCCGATTTCTTCGTGCCCGACTCGATCCCCGCGCCGCCCGGCGTCACCCTGGCGGCACGCCTGCGTCCAGGGCAGTGATTCTCCTACCGGGTTGATGGGTGGGTGGCTCAACCCGGCACCATCGCAATGCCCCAATTTGGGGGATAGCTGACCGATCAAGGCGGCCCAACGAGCCGCCGCCCTCTTGCCCGCGCACCGATCCCGGTGCAAACGTGGCGGCCGATTGCTTCGGAACCTCTCCGATTACGGGGGATACCATGAACGACAGTCTATCGCTTGCCGAGAAGGCGCGCGCGGTCGTGCGCCGCCGCACCCACCCGGGCGCCCAGCTCTGCCGGCTGGGCGTCGCAGTCGTCCTTGCCGCCGCGGCGAGCCTCGCCGCAACCGCGCCGGCGCCCGCCCAATCGCAGCCGCCGGCGCCGTCAGCGCAGCCCCAGCCACCCACGCCGACGGCGCCTCCCAAGCGCAGGGGCATCATGTCGAGCCCCGACGGCTCCGCTCCCGCCGCGGCACCGAGCCCCTCCGGCAAGTACAAGAGCCACGACGACAGCGTTCCCGGCGGCCTGCCCGGCGCCCAGCAGCCCAAGACGCCCTCGCCGGGCGGTCCGGGCGGCCAGGGCGGCTAGAGGCAGCCGATCGATCTCTGCCGGGCCGGCTCGTGTCGCGGCCGATCGCTTGGGACAGCGCATGGGCGGCCTGGCGTCCTTGGCCTGCCGCATGGGCAATTGGGGACCTTCCGCATGAGCGCTGTCGTGGAGACGCGACCTCAGGAGAAGGCGCAGGGCGCGTGGTACAACTCCGCCGCCTGCGTTGGCGGCCTGCTGGCCCTCTTCGCCATCTTCTTCGTCCCGCACATCGAGCCCGCCCTGCTGCGAGCCGAGCACTGGGCCGCCGACTGGCGCACCGCCTGGCTGTCGGAGCGGCTGCCCACGTCGCACCCCAAAGTCGCCATCGTTAAGATCACCGAGGAGAGCGTTGCCGGCTTCCCCTATTTCCTGCCCGTAAACCGCGGCTACTTCGCCGACATCATCGACGCGGTGGACAAGGCCGGGGCGCGCGCGATCGGGCTCGACTTCTATTTCACCAGGGGCACCGAGAAGCAGCCCGACGACAAGCTCCGCGAGACCCTGCGCCGGCTCAAGCACAAGGTCGTCATCGGCGCCGTCGAGAAGCTCAAGCCGCAGCAGCTCGAGTACCAGTCCGAGTACATCGGCGACACGCCGGCGGGATTCATCAATCTCAAGCGCGAGGCGGACCATGTCGTTCGCTACCGCGACTATCCCTGGAGCGGGGGCCGCTTCCAGGAGAGCTTCTCCACCCTGCTGGCGAGAGCCGGCGGCTGGACCGACACCGAGCCGCCCGACCGCATCGGCTGGCTGCTGCCGCCGAAGGACGGCGCCGATACTTTCCTGACCATCGATGCCCACGAGCTCGTCAAGGCGACGCCTGACGAGAACGCGGCCAGCCTCAAGGACCGCATCGTCCTGATCGGCGCCGATCTGTACAGGCTCGACTACCACTGGACGCCGCTGTCGATCCGCAGCCGGGCGCAGACGGTCGGCGTCGAGGTGCACGCGCAGATGGCCGCCGAGCTGATCGACGGCGACCGGTCCTACAACGACCTCGAGCCCCCCATCCGCACCGCCTTCCTGCTGGTGCTGGCGGCACTCGGCATCGTGCTCGGCCTGCGATTCCAGGAGCGCAGATTCGACTTCCTCGACTGGCGCGTGGTGAGCTTCGGCGTCATCGCCGTCGACCTGATGTCGTTCAAGTTCTTCTACCTGGTGCTGCCGTTCACGCACGCTGCCATCACCTGGGGCGCCGCCGTGACCACCGGCAGCCACCTCCCCCGCGCCGTTGCCTGGATCAGGGGGCGCCGGAAGCCCGCGTAGGCCCCGCGAGCACGCCTCACCGCTTGATCGCCGAATAGGCGGCGAAGATCAGCGCCGCCCCCGCGGCAACCAGGAAGGCGATTGTCACGTACTGCTGGGCGGTGCTGACGATGGCGAAGATGGCGAGCAGCAGGAGGCCCACGAGGGCGAACAGCCATTCAAGGTGGATGCCGGCCAGCAGACAGCCGAGGGCCAGGATGAGCAGCGAGCTCAATCCGGCGCCGGGCGCCGCCTGCTCGCCGCGCCGCACCAGGGTGAAATCCAGCGCAATGGCGGCGGCGACGCTCAGCCAGTGCAGGATCTGGCGCATCACCGTGCCGGAGAATTGACCCGTGCGGCGCCAAGCTGTGAACACGCACAGCACCCCGTAGACCGGCACTAAAAACAGCCACCAGGTGCGGGCCCAGCTGGCGTCGGCGAGGGTCACGCCCGTCCCCACCAGCGCCAGGAACGCCATAAGGCCCGCCATGATGCCGGACGGGCCCTTGATGAAGTCCACCCAGCCGCCGATCCAGCCTTCGATGAGGCCGTTTCTGGCGGGCCCCTGCTGCGTCGGTTCAACGTTGGACATCTGCCACCTGCCGAGCCGTGCGGACCGTTCCAACCCGTGCGACCCAGCCTATCACGGCAGCGCGCCCGCGTCCCGGGGGCCCCTCAAGCCCGCTCGTGCACGCGCTTGAGGCGGAGGGAGAAGGCAACCAGCAGGATACCGGAGAGAATGGCGTACGCGCCGATGGCCCAGGCCAGCGCCAGCGCACCCGCGCCGGGCTTCAGCAGGATGGCGGCACCGAACAGCACGGACAGGATGCCGGCCGCAATCAGGAGCCACTCGTCCTCGATCTCATGCCGCAGCCAGATGGCGCCGATGATCTCCAGCACTCCCATGGTCACCGCCCAGGCCCCAATCATGATCACGAGCGCGAACGCGGTGAGTCCCGGCCAGAGGAATGCGACCGCGCCGGCGGCGATGCCGAGCAGCCCGATCACCACCAGCCACCAAGTCGGGATGGACCTGTCGCCGGTGCCTCTCAGGGCCGCGCCGAGGGAAAGGATGCCGTCGGCCATGGCGAAGGCGCCATAGAGCAGCGTGAGCGCCAGGACGGTGAGCCCCGGCCAGACGAACGCGGCGATGCCGAACAGGATGCTCACAACCCCGCGCAGCAGCAGCATCCACCAGCTGCGTGCAAGGGGTCGGACACCGGTCGCGCCGGGAGTGAGGGTGTAGGGCTCGTGTCGACTGGTATGCATGGTCCTGCCTCCCAAGGGGGAACGCGATCAGGTCCATTGGTAGGGAAAACTGAGGGCGCCCGGCATCGGGCTTTCACCGGATTTCGCACTGGGGCATTCTGCTGGCCAGGTGTCAGACCTGCGGGTCTGCCCGGTCCGCATTCTGTCTGGAAGCTGAGCCCTAAGGCTCGCATCGTTCGGCTGGGATGACGGGTGGGAGAGGTCTGACAAGTCTATAGGGGACGCCCATGGCCAGCACGGTTGCCCAAGTCTTTGCAGCCGCGGCTGCAGAAAGTGGCCGGCACCCGTTCCTCATCGTGCCCCCGCGCGCCGATCGCGACTGGCACCCTGGGGGCGTGGAGCTGAGCTATGCCGAGGCAGCGCAGGAGGTGGCCCGGCTCAGGGCGCGCTACGCCGCGGCCGGCTACGGGCTGGGCCATCGCGTCGCGCTGCTCCTGGAGAACCGGCCGGAGTTCTTCCTGCACTACCTGGCGCTCAACGGCCTGGGCGCCGGCATCGTGCCCCTCAACCCGGATTACCGCCACGACGAGGTGGCCTATGTCCTGGAGCACAGCGAGGCCGAGCTGGCCGTCGTGCTGCCGCACCGCATCGCCGACACGGCCAGTGCCGCGGCGGCATGCGCCAGGCCGCCCGCAGTCGTCGATGCGCTCGCCCTGCCGGCGGCGCTGCCGCCACCTTCGGGGCCGGCCAGCGTGGGCGAGCCCGGCGTCGATACCGAGTGCGCGCTGCTCTACACGTCGGGCACCACCGGCCGGCCGAAGGGATGCGTGCTGTCCAACCTCTATTTCCTCACCTCGGGGCACACCTATTGCGATCTCGGCGGCCTGATCGAGGTCCGCCGCGGCCGGGAGCGGTTCTATAACCCGCTGCCCCTCTACCACATGAACCACCTGGCGCTGATGGCCACGGCGGCGATGCTGACGGCCAACGCCCTGGTGCTGACCGAGCGGTTCTCGCCCGCGCGCTGGTGGCCTGAGGTGTCGGCCACCGGCGCCACCATCGTTCACTATCTGGGCGTGGTGGCGCCGATGCTGCTGAACCAGCCGTCGGGCCCCGCCGACCGGGCGCACAGCGTGCGCTTCGGCGTCGGCGCCGGCATCGAGCCCCAGCTGCACAAGGCGTTCGAGGAGCGCTTCGGCTTCCCCATGATCGAGGTGTGGGGCATGACCGAGACCGGGCGCATCATGGCCGACGGCCACGAGCCGCGCATGATCGAGACACGCGCCTTCGGGCGGCCCTTCCCTGGCTTCGAGGCGCGCGTGGTGGATGCGCAGGATCGGGATGTGCCGGCGGGCGCCGAGGGTGAGCTGGTGGTGCGCCAGAGCGCCAAGGCGCCGCGCCTGGGCTTCTTCTCCGGCTACCTCAAGAACGAGGCGGCCACCGCGGAGGCCTGGCGGGAGGGGTGGTTCCACACCGGTGATGTGGTGCGCCAGGACGCCTCCGGCATGCTGTTCTTCGTGGACCGCAAGAAGCACATCATCCGCCGCGCAGGCGAGAACATCGCCGCCGCCGAGGTGGAGGCGGTGCTGCAGGCGCACGAGGCCGTAGCGCAGGTGGCGGTGCTGCCGGTGGCCGACGAGCTGCGCGAGGAGGAGGTGCTGGCCTGCATCGTGCCGATGCCGGGAGTGGCGGCGGTTCCTACTCTGGCGGAGGCCCTCTTCGAGCACTGCAACGCGCGGCTCGCCTACTTCAAGGCGCCCGGCTGGGTGCTGTTCCTCGACCGCCTGCCTACCACCGGCACCCAGAAGGTGCAGAAGACCCAGATCTTCCCCGCGGGCGAGGACCCGCGCACCCGGACCGGCATCGTGGACCTGCGGGCGCGCAAGCGGCGGGGATAGCGTCGCCGCCCCCCGCTTCCGGTTAAGCATACCGGCAAGCGCGGGCCTTGCCGGACCGGCGCGGCAGGAACTTCTGTCAGCGTCCGCTGTTCTCCGATCAGCAGTCAACCGCGCTCGAAAGGGTCCCACCCATGGTGCCCGTGCCAATCCGCGACTGGGGCGAGGCGATCACCACCTCGATGGCCCAGGCTCTCTCGCTCCTCCTGGCCGCCGTCCCGAGGATCATCGGCTTCCTCGTCATCGTCGCCATCGGCTGGTTCATCGCCACGCTGATCGCCAAGGCGGTGGCGGCGCTGCTCCGCAGCATCCGGTTCAACGACATGGCCGAGCGCTCGGGCTTCGCCGGATTCGTCACCAATACGGGGGTCGAGACCGACTCCTCGGGCTTCCTCGCCGACATCGCCAAGTGGTTCGTGCGCCTGATCACCCTGGTGGTGGGCTTCGATGCCCTGGGCCTGCCGGCGGTCTCCGACGTGCTGAGACAGGTCCTGTTGTGGCTGCCCAACCTCGTCGTCGCCATCGCGGCGCTGGTCCTCGGCGGGCTCGCCGCCAACTGGCTGGCCGGCTTGGTGCGCGCCGCAACCGCCAAGGCCGACCTGGGCAACCCGGACCTGCTGGCCAGCATCACGCGCATCGCCACGTGGGCCTTTGCCATCGTGATTGCCGTCAACCAGATCGGCATCGCGCGCGAGCTCGTGAACACGCTGTTCATGGCCACCGTCGGTGCCGTGGCGCTGGCGCTGGGCCTGGCCTTCGGCATCGGCGGGCGCGACACCGCTGCCGAGGTGGTGCGCAACTGGTACGACAAGAGCCGCGGGCTCGCCCCCAAGGCCGGCGAGGCGGCGGAGCAAGTCCGCCGCGAGGTACACTGAGCCGCGAACGGTGTCGGCCCCACCGGGCTGACACCCCGGCACGGGGAAAGGCTACAGCGCTCCCTGGAACCCAGCCCCTAATCCCTGAAACTTGCCTTCACGGATAGCGCCAGAAATCGCCCCGCGGGGTGCGTACGCGCTGCAGGATGGGGATGCGCCCGTCGGGGGGGCGCTCGCCGGTCTGGAGGAGAAGACCGATATCGTTGAGGAGCGCACCCTTCTCGGCGTAGAGGGAATGGTTGAGCGCGAGCACGTCGGTGCTGGTCTCGGTCACGTCGATGGTATCGACGCCGTCGAGAATCACCGGGCCGTCGGGCGGAACGTCGCCGGCGCGCGGTACGCCGCCGGCCACCTGGCGCGAGGCAACCATGGCCCGGTCGTTGGCGGAGCAATAGAGCGTGATGCCGCGGCCATAGGGGCGGATGGCCGAGACAAGATTGGCGAACACGTCGCGGTCCACGTCGGGGGCGGCCAGGATCAGCTCGTTGAGGCGCACGCCGGGCGGCAGGGCCGGCCCCAGGTCGCGCAAGACGTTGAGGAGCGGCAGGTTGCCGAGGCTGTGGGCGATCACGCTGACGCCCTTGGCCCCGCTCTCCCGCACCACAAGCTCCAGGAACTGCTTGAGGTGGGGCTCGGCCTGTGTGGCGCTCTCGCGGTCGCCGGCGTAGCCGATCACACCCCCGCCCGCCGGCCAGCTGTAGAGGAAAGTGGCACCGTCGAACTGCAGGTCGTAGGCGAGCTGGGCGGTGCGATAGATGGCGTGGTCGAAGGCCGTATTGAAGCCGTGGATGAACACCAGGGCCTGGTCCCTGAAGGCACGGGCCGCGGCGATGCGGGCGCGCACCTGGGTCATCAGGTCGTTGCGTTGCAAGACCTCCAATGCCTTGATGGTGAAGTGCTTCTTCGGGTCCTCGCCCTGCTCGTAGAGGACCAGCTGCAAGTAGGGAATGCGCAGCGCGAACGGCCGCTCGATGGCGGGGACGCGGTGCGCCGCCGGCACCGTGACCAGCGCCCGGCCCAGCTCCAGCCGGTGGGCCCGCTCTGCCCTGTAGCCTATGCGTGCCCCCTCGCTCGTGCGGACACGGTCGGTGCCGTAGAAGACCGGCACGATGTCCCAATCGGGGCTCGATGCCGCCAGGGGCCCGGGCGCGGCGGCCACATCCCCCGCCTTGGTCGCGGCCCCCGCCGGCTGCGGCGCGCGCGAGGCGGAGCGCGTCCGGGGCGGCGTCGCCAGCTCTCGTGCCACGCTCGCCGGCCCGGCCTCGGCGTCCTCGAGGTGGATGGAGAGGATGGCGGAGACCCAGAGCAGGCCTGGCACGATCACGGCGATCGGAACCGCCCGCGCCAGCACCCTGGCATGGTCGTCGAGGCTGCGCGTGGCCCGCCAGACGAGGACATAGAGGCAACCGGCGGCAAGGGCGGGAAGCACCATCCCCGGCAACGCTGACGCAAGCTCGCGCATGGAGGCCCCTCAGCGCATGCGTCTCAGGATGGATCCCAAAACGTAGACGCAACTATGGGAATGCGGGCGATTCCCGCAATCCCTGCCACCGCTATCCTGTGGAGCGTCGGCGTCCGAGGCCGTCGCCCCGGCGGAAATGGCCCGGGGCATGTCACCGCGCCGCAGCGGCGCAAGCCGCTCCTGTTCGATAGGATGGCAAGAGAACGACGTCGGCCCAGGGCTGGCCCACCCAAAGATCAGGAAACGAAAACGATGGCATGGCCGCAACCCGTCACCCTGCGCAGCGGGCGCGTCACCCTGGAGCCGCTGGAGCGCCGGCACGAGGCCGACCTTGCCGAAGCGGTCAAGGACGGCGAGCTGTGGCGGCTGTGGTACACCTCGGTTCCCTCGCCCGAGGGGATGCGGGCCGAGATTGAGCGCCGCCTGGGCCTGCAGGCCGCCGGGTCCATGCTCCCGTTCGCCGTCATCGACACGCCGCCGGGCGAGGCAGCGGGTCACGGCGCCGGCAAAGCGGTGGGCATGACCACCTACATGAACATCGACGCCACCAACCGGCGCGTGGAGATCGGGTCGACCTGGTACCGGAAGGCCGTGCAGCGGAGCGACCTCAACACCCGCTGCAAGCTCCTCCTGCTCGGCCACGCCTTCGAGACCTTGAGCTGCATCGCCGTGGAGCTTCGCACTCACGTCTTCAACCGGCAGAGCCGTGCCGGCATCGAGCGCCTCGGTGCCAAGCTCGACGGCATCCTGCGCAGCCACCAGGTCGCCCCCAACGGCACCCTGCGCGACACCTGCGTCTACAGCATCATCGCCGCCGAATGGCCGACCGCGAAGGCGCACCTGGAGTTCCAGCTGGCAAGGCCGGATCGGGCCGAGGACGGGCGGCCAGAGCGCAAGTCCTGACCCGGGGGCCGCTCCCGCCGGATGCGCCGGCTCCGCTTCCGCACGGCAATCGCGCTCCCCGCCCGAGGCCCGAATGGAGCCGGTAGGGTTAATCGTCCACTACGATCTGAGGTTAACCGACCCTTTGCAATCTGCGCGGCTCCGCGCGCAGGGCCAAGTATAAACGCCGCTCCCAGATCATACTCAGGCGCCTCAGACCTCTGGTCCAGGCGCCTTCAGGTGCGCGCACACAGGTCGCCAGGGAGCGTGCAAGGGGGGCTATACCAAGTGCTGGACAGCTCACGGACCGAGGTATCGCAAGATACGCGGGAGTGCGGTCGGCCGCAGGCGTCTTGGGCCGCCGCCATCAGTCTGATGACCATTGTTGGCATTGCCTACTTTCTGGCCACCCACCTGAGCCTCGCTCTGCTGACGACCTCCGATGGCGTGGCGGGATTCTGGCCCGCAGCAGGCATTGCCGCAGGCACGATTGTGGCCCTCGGATCGACAGCGCGGGCGCCCGTGGCACTTGGCGTGATGGCGGCTACGATTGTGGTCAGCCTGACTGGAGATCGCATCAACCTTCCAGCCTCTATCGTCTTCGCCATGTGCAACGCCGGGGAGGCCCTGCTGATCGCGTGGCTGATCGAGCGTCAGCATGGTCCGGGCTTCAGCCTGGATTCCTTTCCTCGGGTGGTTGGATTCTTCCTGGCCACCGGGATCGCCACCGCCACCTCGGGCGTTGCGGCCTCCGCAGCGTTTGCACTGTTCGACATCACCAATGCGCCGGTCGTGACGACGTGGTTGCACTGGCTCGCTTCCGACGCCTTCGGCGTCGTTGCGATGGCCCCCCTGGTGATCGGGGTCGTCGGCTCCTTCCGGGACCCACCGGAGCTCTCGGAGATGGCAGAGGGGGCGTGCAGCCTTACCGTGCTGACGATCGCAAGCGTGTTCTGTTTCGGCTGGCCGATGAGCAACTGGTTCACCATCCTGCCGCTCGCCATCCTGTTGCCCCTGTTCATCTGGCCGGCAGCCCGATGTCCGCCGGTGTTCGCTGCGGCTGCAGTCTTCATCCTCGCCGTGGTGATTGTTGCAAGCGTGACATTCGGCGTGGGACGGCTGGGGAGCGCGGCCGTTGCTCTCTCTGATCGCCTGCTTGCCGCTCAGTCGGCGTTGATGACCATTTCGGCCTGCGCGCTTGTGGTGGCTGCGCTGTTCGCTGAGCGTCGCTCACGCGAGGCGTTGCTCAGTGCCAGCAACGAGCGGCTGCGCGGCCAGGAGGGCGCCTTTCGCAGGCTGCTGGGAGCACTGCCCGCCGCCATCTACACAACCGACAGGGCTGGCTACATAACGTATTGCAACCAGGCGGCCGTGGAGCTGTGGGAGCGACGCCCCGAGCTGGGCAAAGACAAGTGGTCCGATCTTTGGCGTCTGCACTACCCCGATGGGACCTCGGTGCCGCTCGATCAGCGCCCGACCCAGATCGTCCTGAATGAAGGCCGAGCCGTTCGAGGCCGGGAGGCGCTGCTCGAACGGCCCGACGGGACGCTCGTTCCAATCCTGCCATGCCCCGCGCCTCTCATCGACGAGCGCGGCTCGGTGATCGGCGTCGTCAACATGCAAATGGATATCACCGAGCGCAAGCAGGCGGAGGCGGTGATCAGGGAAAGCGAAAGCCGTCTGGCCGACGCGCTGGCAGCCGGGCAGGTGATCGCCTTCGAATGGGATGCCGCCACCTGCCGGTCCCGGCGAAGCGCCAATGCCGCTCTCATCCTTGGATTCGAGGATCACAACGGCGACCATGGTCTGCAATGTGACGATTTCTTCTCATACGTCCATCCCGATGATCGAAAACTCTTCAAAGCTTGCAGCCGCGACCTCCGCCCCGATAAGCCCTCATATGCGCTGAGCTTCCGCTTTCGCAGGCCGGACGGTCGGCAGCTCTGGCTGGAGGAGACCGCGAAGGGAGAGTTCGACGCCGCGGGACGACTGCTGCGCATCAAGGGCCTGACGCGAGACATCACCGATCGCAAGAGGGCGGAGCACGCCCTGGACGAGCGCAACATGCAGCTGTCTCTGGCGGCAAAGACGGCTCTCGTGGGCAGCTTCGCGTTGGACTTCGAAACGGAGGAGGTGCAGGTCTCGGAAGGCTTTGCAGCCATTCACGGCTTTCCCGAGGGAACCAGACACACCACGCGCAGCATTTGGAAGGCCGGTGTACATCCTGACGATCTCTGTCGACTGGAGGAGCTGCGGAAGGGCGTCTTCCGCAACCGGCGGCACGAATACGGCTTCGAGTATCGCATGGTCCGGCCCACGGGCGAGATCCGGTGGGTCGAGGCCCGCTGTTTCGCCTCATACGGCAGCGACGGCCGCCCGCAGCGGGTGGTGGGCGTGGACATCGACGTGACCGCGCGCAAGCGGGCGGAGGAGCACCAACGCATGCTGGTTGCCGAGCTCGACCACCGCGTCAAGAACGTGCTTGCCACCGTCAGCGCCGTCGCCTCGCGCACCCAGGACGCCAGCCTCTCCGGAGCAGACTTCGCCGCCACGCTGGCCGGGCGCATTCAATCGATGGCGGCGACGCACGAGCTCTTGAGCGGCCGGCAATGGAGGGGCGTCTCGATCCCGGAGCTCGTGCGGCGCGTGCTGGCGCCCTACATGACCGGACACAATGCCGAGCTGGACGGTCCCGAGCTGACGCTGAGCCCGGAATCTGTGCAGGCCGTCTCGATGGTGCTGCATGAGCTGGCGACCAACGCCGCCAAGCATGGAGCGCTCTCTACCGATGACGGCCGGGTTTCCGTCCGGTGGCGCCAGGTGACGAATGGGAGCCCCGATGCCCGCATTCGCATCATGTGGCAGGAAGCCGCCGGTCCCGCCGTCCGGGCCCCCAACAGGTCCGGCTATGGAATGGAGGTCATTCGCGATCTCATCCCTTATGAGCTTGGCGGCACGGTCGATCTTGCATTCTCGCCCGACGGGGTTCGCTGCGAGATCGGCATTCCTGTCGCCGGGCTGCTCGGCGAACGGCGCTCGAGCCTTCCGACTCACTCCACGGCGAACACCTTGGCCTCGTTGGAGATCTCGTAGATCGTGAACGGCTCCGTCTTCACGCCGGTCATGCCGGGCGAGCCGTCGGGCATGCCGGGCAGCGCGATGCCCTTGATGTCGGGCCGCTCCTTGAGCAGCTTGTTGATCGCGCCCACCGGCACGTGGCCCTCCACCACGTAGCCGCCGACCAGCATGGAGTGGCAGCCGGCGAGCTTCTCCGGCACGCCGTTCTGCCGGCTGATCAGCGACATGTTGTGGGTCTCCTTGACGGTGACCTTGAAGCCGTTGCGGCGCAGGTATTTGGCGTACTCTTCGCAGCAGCCGCACTGCGGGTTCATGTGCATCAGCGCGTGAGGTGTCTCGGCGCGTGCCGCCACGGCGGCTATGACAACGACAAGTGCAAGCATCAGCGAACGAAGCATCTCGCGTTCTCCTCTCTTGTCCGTTCGCACTCAAGGACGCCCGGTACGCCACGCTCCGCGTCGCCGGCCGAGCACGCCCTGACCCCGCATGCACCCTGGCTAGGAGCGGGGGGAGGGGCCGCTGGCGCGGCAGCCAGCGCCAAGCCAACGAGGACAGCAATGACACGACGGATGGTACGCATCAGCCTGCTGCTCCTTGGCTCAGGGTTGGCGAGGGCGCGCCGGCTTGTCAAATCACGCTCCGGTGGCGCCTTCTCGCGCGGGCGGCCGGCAGCGGAGCCCAGGGGTGGTCACGCCCCCCGCGACACCGTGGATATTTTCCGCTAAAGGCTTAGCTGGCGTCCGGGGGAAACATTTACACGGGGGTAATGCGTCATGGCCGAGGCCGCGTCGTCCGCGTCATCGAGGGAAGACGGAGGATTCTCGCGCAGGTTCTATCGCGCGACCGACTACATCCTCGGGCGCAACACGCTGATCGGCATCGCCTCGCTGATGCTGCTCGTCATTTCCGGCTTCGCCACCTGGCACGGGATGCGCGACTTCATCATCGGCGTCTCGGCCACGCCCTCAAGCCAGGGCCAGCAGCTTCCGGGCGGCATGTCGGTCTCCAACGACATGCTGGTGATCGTTGTAGTCGTCGCCCTCACCTTCCTGATGTGGCTGATGCTGCGCGAGACCTTCGGCGCCCAGCGGCGTGTGCGCGAGCGGCTCGTCACCTTCCCGCTCTACGTGTTCCTGGCGATCTGGTCGATCGGCTTCGGCTACGGCTTCTGGTGGAGCCTGATCTCGGGCGAGGAGGCGACCCGCACGGGCCTTGCCGGCCTGCAGGAGGACGCGCGCGATGCCAGCGCCGTCATCGCCGCCCGTATCGACGCCGTGCGCGGGCAGCTCGACAGCGTGGTGTCCTGGTCGGAGAGCCAGATGGCGCGCGAGGAGACGAGCGGCGGCAGCTGCGGCGTGCCGTCGGGCGCCGGCAAGGGGCCGCTCTACAACGCGCGCCGCGGGGTGCGCGATTCCGTCACCACATTGCGCGAGGGCATGACGCGCTCCTGGCTCGACCCGGTCACGGCCGACGTGGAGCAACTGCGCAAGGCCGCGGCGGGCCTGAGCGGCACCACCGTGGAGGAGCGGCAGCTGGCCTTCGAGGCCAAGGCGTCGGAGATCCGCGGGCGGGCGCGCAACATCGCCGCCCGCTCCAACCAGCTCGGGCGCTCCACCGCCGCCGAGATGCGCGCCATCGCCGGTACGGTGGCAATCCAGCCCAACGCGGCTGGCTTCTCCTGCTACGACCCGACGCTGGCGGAGCGGCTGCGGCAGGCTGCGGCCCAGGCCGAGCAGCCGGCCGAGCTCAAGCTGCGTGAGGCGGTCTTCAACGAGGGGCCCGCCGGCGTCGCCAATGCGGTCAAGAATCTGTGGCGCAACATCGGCGCCTACACCACGAGCCTCTTCAGCTACGTGTTCACCGGCAATCCGCCGCCGAAACGAACCGACAGCGGCGAGCCCATCACCGGGCGCGACCTGATCGCGCTGCTCGCCACCATCGGCATCGACCTTGGGCTCCTGGCACTCGCCGTCGTCAACCCGCCGAAGGGCGAATCGCGGCGGCTGTCCGCGCGGGAGACGCTCCACATCAACGAGGCCATCGACACAGCCGTCGCCGGCGCCGGGGTGACGCGCGACTGGGTGCGGGGGCATTTCATCCACCACAACCGGGCGTCCTATCTGGTGATCCCGAACCTCTACAGCGCCGCCGTGGAGGGCATGGACGAGGAGAAGCGGCAGAAGGAGGCGAGGTGGGCGCTGGCCATGAACCAGCTCGCCGGCGTGCTCAGCGACATGGAGCTGGTGCGCTGGCCCGACCGTGGCATCTGGCGGCGCCTGCAGAATGTTCCCCTGCTCTGGAAGAGCGAGCTGCAGCGCCTCAAGTACGAGGAATCCCGCAAGAGCGACACGGACCTCAGCGAACTGCATAAGAAGTGGCACGAGGAGAAGCACGCCGACGGCACCGAGCCCGACACCATCCGCAACCACGGCCTGTTCTCCAAGGCCGAGCGTGCCTTGGAGATCGCCGGCTGGAGCGACCGGGCGCGCAAGGACATCGAGGTGTTCCGCCTGGTCGAGGCCGAGGGTCTCACCCCGCTGCTCATGGTCCTCAACGAGCAGCCGGCAGCGGCGCGAAAGCCGGCGTAAGGCCTTACGGCCGTGGGACCAATCGTGTGGTAGCGCGATTGCGCCGAGCGTCGTTGCTTGGCCAGGAGGCTACTTCAGCGGCCAGTGGGGCAGCTGGAGGTGCAGATGCAGGCGGCTCAGCGCCGCGGCATAGGCGGTGAGCGCAGGTCTCTGCTGGAGCCAGTAGCGCTTGACCGCGTCCGGCGCCTGCGCAAGCGTGTGGGACAGATAGTGAATGCCGGCCGACACCGCCGCCGCCGCCCAGAACACAATGACCAGCACCCAGGGGTGGAGCTTGCCGGTCTGCGCGTCATCTGCCCATGTCCCGGCCAGGGCATAGGCGCCAACGGCGGTCACCAGCCACAGCACGGCTGCGAGACAGTGGTGCACGGACATGATCGTCTCCGAAGTCTTGTTTGTTATAGCCGATCGGCTTTCCGGCCCTTGGTGCAAACAGTCAAAACGGCTAATAGGGCTGTTTTCCGGCGCCGCTCTCTGACAACGCCACGCGCCGCCAGCAAGCTTCTGCCGGAGGCGCCCATGGCGCTGAACTGAACCGATCGCGAGCAAGTCCCATGCCTGATCTACGCCAGCCTGTCCATACCGGCGGATGCCAGTGCGGTACGGTCCGCTATGCGCTGTTCGCGGAGCCCACCAACCCGCACGTCTGCCATTGCCGGATGTGCCAGAAGGCGTTCGGCAACTACTTCGCCCCTTTGGCAGGAGTAAGGCTGGCCGACTTTGCGTGGATCAGGGGCACGCCCGGCACATTCAAGAGCTCGGAAGCCGTGGAGCGAGGCTTCTGCCGCGACTGCGGCACGCCCCTGTTCTTCCGCTACGTCGACCGGGACCGGATCTCGGTCTCGCTCGGCAGCCTCGACGATGCGTCGCGGGTCGTGCCGTCCCAGCAGTTTGGCGTCGAGAGCCGACTGCCGTTCGTCGCTGCCCTGGCGAACCTTCCGGGCACCCGCACGGAGGACGATATCCCGGCCGAGGAAATGCCGCGTCTCGAGAGCCGCCAGCACCCGGACCGGCCGACGGGGTCAGACCCCTGACCTCGACCTTGTAGCTTGCAACGCAACAGTGTGCGTCAGGGGTCTGAGCCCGCAATCGCCTACTTCGCCTTCTTTTCGGCGTCCTTGAGCATCTTCTGGTTAAGTGTCTCGAAGCCACGCACCAGCTGCTCGCACTGCTCCTCCGGCGCCTCGCATTGGACGCCCATGTCGATGCGCAGCTTGCCGCCATCCTCCACCGGCTCTCGGCAGACGACAGAGGGGTGGGCCGGATGGCCGGCGACTGTGAAGGTCCAGATGACCCCGTTCGCCGTGTCGTTGATGGTCACGTAGGCCTTGTCGCGGAAGCTCTCACCGAGCTTCTCGGTCTTGGTCAGCCGCTGGAGCAGGGCCTCGGAGCTCTCGCGGGTCCGGCCGCACAGATCGGCCTGCTGCGCCAGGGACGGGCCGGTGGCAAGGGCGAGCCCCGAGGCGAGGGCGAGCGCCTCGATCCAAACGGCCGTGCGCGGCATCATGCTGACCTCCAGTCGAATGCCCTGCCGTCCAGGCCCTGCTCTGCAATCGACCCGGCCCAGGCTCAGCGCGGCTGCTTGTGCAGATCCTCGATCATACGCGCGTTGAGCGCGTCGAAGTCGCTCTTGAGCTTCGTGCACTCTACTTCCGGGCCGCGGCACAGGATGGTGGTCGGGATGTCGATGATGCCGCGACGCTCCATCACGCGCCGGCACACGGCAGCCGGGTGGGCCGGATGCGCGGGCAGGGTGAAGCTCCAGAGCGTGCCGTCCTGGCCGTTCTCCAGTGCAATGTACTGCTCGCTGCGGCGCATCTCGCGCAGCCGACTGTCCTTCGCCAGGCGCTCGTACAGCGCCTGCGGCTCGGCCTTCGGCTCCCCGCACAGATCGTCGCTGGAGGCCGCCGGCTGCGCCGCTGCGCCGGGCGGGGCGACGGCCAGAAGTATGAGGCCACAGGCCAAGCCGGAGCTCAGGAGCCAACGCCGCATCCGTCGATCGCCTCCCCGATGAGACCGGCGCTCAGCCGGCCAGCCGCGCCTCGATGGCGGCTAACGCCGCACCGGCCTTGGAGCCGTCCGGGCCGCCCGCCTGAGCCATGTCGGGCCGGCCGCCGCCGCCCTTGCCGCCCAGCGCCTCGGCGCCGGCCCTGACAAGGTCCACAGCGCTGATGCGCTTGGTCAGGTCGTCGGTGACACCCACCGCGAGGCCCGCCTTGCCGTCGTCGGTGACGCCCACGATGGCGACCACGCCGGAGCCCACCTGCTTCTTGCCGTCGTCAACGAGCCCGCGCAGATCCTTCGGGTTGAGCCCCTGGACCGAGCGCGCCAGCAGCTTGATGTCGCCGATGGCGCGGATCGGCGCGCCCTGAGGTGCTCCGTCGCCGTCGGCACCCTTTCCGTTGGGCTGTGGGGCGCTGCCGCCGAGGGCGAGCTGCCGCTTGGCTTCCGCGAGCTGGCGCTCCAGCGCCTTCCTCTCCTCCAGCAGGGCCCTGACCCGCTCGAGCACATCCTCGGGCCTCGTGCGCAGCACGCCGGACAGCTCGCGCATCCGCGCGTCCTGTTGAGCCAGGTACGCACGGGCGCCCTCGGCAGTCAGCGCCTCGATGCGCCGCACACCCGCGGCGCTGGCGCTTTCGGCAATGATTTTAACCAGGCCGATGTCGCCGGTGCGCCTGACATGCGTACCGCCGCACAGCTCCACCGACCAAGCCTTGTTGACCTTCGTTGCTGTCAGACTCTCTGGGCCCGACAGCGGCTCACCCATGGAGACGACCCGCACCTCCTCGCCGTACTTCTCGCCGAACAGCGCCATGGCGCCCGTCTCCAGCGCGTCCTCCAGCGCCATCAGGCGGGTCGTCACCGGGGTGTTCTGCACCACGTAGGCGTTGGCCATATCCTCGACCGCCGCCAGTTCCTCGGCGCTCATCGGCTTGGTATGCGAGAAGTCGAAGCGCAGCCGGTCGGGCGCCACCAGCGAGCCCTTCTGGGCCACGTGGGTGCCCAGGGTCTGGCGCAGGGCCTCGTGCAGGAGGTGGGTGGCGGAGTGGTTGGCGCGGGTGGCCGTGCGGCGGCCGTGGTCCACCGTGAGCGCCACGGCACTCCCAGGCTTGAACGCTCCCTTCTCGACCTTGCCGAAGTGCACAAGCAGGTCGCCCAGCCGCCTCTGCGTGTCGGTGACGCGGAACAGCGCACCCTTCGGTCCCTCGATGGTGCCCTGGTCGCCCACCTGTCCGCCGGACTCGCCGTAGAACGGCGTCTGATTGAGCACCAGCGCCGCCTCGTCGCCGGCCTTGAGGGTCTTCACCTCCTTGCCGTCCTTGACGATGGCGCACACCTCGCCCTCGGCGGTCTCGGTCTCGTAGCCCAGGAAATCGGTGGCGCCCACCTTCTCCTTCACCTCGAACCAGACCGTCTCTGTGGCCGCCTCGCCCGAGCCCTTCCAGGCCTTGCGCGCCTTCTCCTTGTCCGCCTCCATGGCCGCATCGAAGGCGTCCGTATCGACCTTGATGCCGCGCAGCTTCAGGGCATCCTGCGTCAGGTCCAGCGGGAAGCCGTAGGTGGAGTAGAGCTTGAAGGCGGTGTCGCCGGAGAGCGCGTCGCCCTTCTCAAGGCCGCGGCTCGCCTCGTCGAGCAGGCCGAGGCCGCGCTCCAGCAGCGAGCGGAACCGCGTCTCCTCCAGCTTCAGCGTCTCCGTGATCAGCGCCTGCGCGCGGCCGAGCTCGGGGTACACATCGCCCATCTCGTGCACCAGGGCCGGCACCAGCCGGTACATCAGAGGCTCCTTGGCGCCGAGCAGATGCGCGTGCCGCATGGCGCGGCGCATGATCCGGCGCAGCACGTAGCCGCGGCCCACGTTGGAGGGCAGCACGCCCTCGGCAATGAGGAAGCTGGTCGCCCTGAGGTGGTCGGCGATGACACGGTGCGAGGCCTGATGCTCGCCCCTGGCCGGCACGCCCGTCGCCGCCTCCGAGGCCGCGATCAGCGCCTTGAACAGGTCGATGTCGTAGTTGGAGTGCACCCCCTGCAGGATCGCCGTCATGCGCTCCAGGCCCATGCCGGTGTCGATGGAGGGCCTCGGCAGGTCCACCCGGTCGCCCGGCCCGCGCTGCTCGTACTGCATGAACACCAGATTCCAGAACTCCAGGAACCGGTCGCCGTCCTCGTCCGGGCTGCCGGGCGGGCCGCCCTGCACCTTGTCGCCCTGGTCGAAGAAGATTTCCGAGCAGGGGCCGCACGGGCCGGTGTCGCCCGCCGACCAGAAGTTGTCGGAGGTGGAGATGCGGATGATCTTCTCGTCCGCGAACCCCGTCACCTTCTTCCACAGCCGGTAGGCGTCCTCGTCGTCGTGGTAGATGGTGACGAGCAGGCGCTTCTTGTCGAGGCCGAACTCCTTGGTGACGAGCTCCCAGGCGAGCGGGATCGCCCGCTCCTTGAAGTAGTCGCCGAACGAGAAGTTGCCGAGCATCTCGAAGAACGTGTGATGCCGGGCGGTATACCCCACATTGTCGAGGTCGTTGTGCTTGCCGCCCGCTCGCACGCACTTCTGGGCGGTCGTGGCGCGCGAATAGGCCCGCTTCTCCTGGCCGGTGAAGACGTTCTTGAACTGCACCATGCCGGCCGAGGTGAACATCAGGGTCGGGTCGTTGCGCGGCACCAGCGGCGAGGAGGGCACCACCTCGTGTCCGTTCTTGCGGAAGAATTCGAGAAAGGTCGACCTGACCTGGTTGACGGTCGTCATGGGCGTGCTCAGTGGGATTTTGCTGGGGCTCTTCTAGCTATGCCGGGGGCGCGTGTCCACAAATGCGGGAACGTAGGGTGTCAATCGCGCGACAGCGCGTTTGCACCGAGCCAACCTATCCCGGGGTGAGGATACGTCGGCGCCAGGTGTCGCCGGCGGACTGGGCACCCTGCAGTTGCCGCGCAGCCCGTTTACGCCTCGACGTACGCGACAATGCTGGTCGGTTGCGGCACCTCAAGG
>Ga0075421_100003448_pt1 | contig 18910 bp, 14 predicted proteins | sample SoiMetdeltSBSDD5_FD_75292 | JGI IMG/M metagenome (GOLD analysis project Ga0075421, IMG submission 75292) | Bulk soil microbial communities from a Populus tree surrounding site in Tennessee, USA - Soil MetaG P. deltoides SBSDD5 | ecosystem: Environmental > Terrestrial > Soil > Tree plantation... | reverse complement strand
GCTCGTTGGCGGCGGTCGGGCCGCGGTCGCGGGTCAGCCAGGCCTCGAGGTGCCGGGCGCGGGCCGGCAGGGGGATCTCGTCGAGCGGCTCCTTCGGTGCGCCCGGCACGTGGAAGGCGGCCGGCCGCGGGCGCCTGAGAGTTTGCGGTCGGACGCTGCTGCGTGGAGCGGAGCCGCCAATCCTTCTTCGGGGTGACCGCGTCGCGCGTCTGGCATCTCTCTGATCGGTGATGCCTCGCTTCGATGCTCGAGCTGTCCCCTTTTCGCCGCGCTCGCTGACGGCAGTCGCCGGCGACCGCTCGAGCAGCGGCCGAAACGGGGCCCTCTCCATTCCTCGGGAGCCCGAGGGGCCGTCGTTATGCCGAGTCCAGATGGCAGCCGCTCCCCCGAGCCCGGCGGCGAGCAGGATCACCGTCACGATGACGCTGCCCTTCCTTCGTGCGCGACGCGTGGGTCCGACTGGCGCCGCCCGCCCGGCGCGCTGGGCCACCCGCGGAGGACGGAGCGGTCGCGGCGGCTGCCCTGGCGGCTGTCGAGGTGCCGCTGGCAAAGCCGGCGTGCCGTCGGGGAGCTGTGCGCGCGCCCTATCGGCCAGTTCCGGATCGACGAGCGCTAGTTCGGGGCTGAGCACGCTTTGTTCATCGCGCGAAGGCTCAAACGCGATCTCATCTGCGCGAGACCTGGGCTGCACCCCGGCGACGAGCTCATCGCCTTCGTAGGTCCGAAGCGATGCCCGCGCACGAGTTGCGAGCTCCGGGTCGACGAGCGCCAGCTCGGGGCTGATCACCTCAAGCGTTTCCACGCCAGACGTCGGCCGCGCGCCGCTAGTGAACACACGCAAAGGCGGCGTCTGCGTTCTCGGCGGGGTCATGACCGCCACGGGTCTCGAGCTTATCCCAGGGTGAGCCGCGGGCAAGGCCGCAGTGCCTACGGCCTCGCCACGAGTGTCCAAAATCAGTAAGACGTTTGCAAAACCGTTTCCAAAGGCGAGCGTGCTGGAAGGCCTGCAAAAGTCGAGAGCGAGAGACTCCGCCGTTTTCCAGCGGGTTCTCAGTGGAGCGTACCGGGATCGAACCGGTGACCTCCGGCTTGCAAAGCCGGCGCTCTCCCAGCTGAGCTAACGCCCCGTATCCGCATGGTTGAGCCAAGTCGGCTCTGCGGATTTACGAACCATGCTACCTCGTTATCTTCTCGATCCCTCCCTCGTCGACGGGCTCGCGATGCAGCTCTAGTTACGAGCTCGTTCTCGCCGCAGGCGCGGGAGTCGCGCTCGAGGGCTCGCGAGGCTGCCGCTCGAGATTCCGCATGCCGGGAAGGAACAGTGCGCCGAGCGTGACTGCGGCCCCCAGGACGGCCGCGCCGACGAGTGTCGTTCGCACGCCGACCGCCGCGACGACGGGCGCGGTCAAGGCGAAGGAGATGGGTAGCAGTCCGATCGAGATCATCCAGTCGAGGCTCGACACCCGGCCGAGCATCGAGCTGGGGACATTGCGCTGCTTGATCGTCGCCCAGACGATCGTGCCGGCGGTCTCGAGGGCGTTGAAGACGAGGCAGGCGAGCATCAGCTGCCAGGCTGCGGTTGCGAGCCCGTAGCCGGCGACGGCGAGCGTCGCGAGAGTCCACGTCCCATACATGAGCGAAATGTCGCGTCGCGGGTGGCCACGGCCCCCCAACCACACGGCCGAGCCGACCGCGCCGAGGCCGCCGGCTGCGAAGACGAGCCCGAGCGTCCCGGCCGAAGCGTGCAGCTCGTTCTTGACCACGTACGGCAGCAGCACCTCGGTCGGCCCGAGGAAGAGGAGGTACGCGATCGCGGCAGAGGCGAGCGTGCCCCATAGCCACACGCGTTTGCGGATGAACCGCAGGCCCTCCTTCATCGCCACGAGCGCAGAAGTGTTCGTCTCGTCCTTGGCCGGCGGCCGGGGACGGATGGCCGCGACCGCAAGAAGCGAGGCGCCGAAAGAGGCGGCATCGAGCGTGAACGCCAGGCCGGCGCTCACCGAGACCAGCACCCCGCCGACGAGCGGGCCGGCGAGCCGCAGCGCGATCGGCCGCACGAACTGGTCGAGCGAGTTCGCGGCCGGAAACTCGTCGCGGGGAAGCAGGTCGGGCACTACCGCCTCGAACGCCGGCGTGAAGAAGGCGGTTCCGATCCCGTAGACGGCGACGAGCAGGACGAGCTCCCAGAACTTCAGCGTGCCGGCGATCACGAGGGCGGCGATGACGCCGACCGCGACCGCCCGCATCGCGTCGGCGCACATCATCACGAGCCGCCGGTCGTAGCGGTCACTCACGATGCCGCCCGCAAGCAGGAAGAGCACCGTCGGGAGCGCCATGCCTAGGCCCACGATGGAGAGCGCCGCCGGAGCGTTCCAGAGCGCATAGCTCTCCCAGGCGACCGCGATCAGGAAGATGCCATCGCCGAGAAGCGAGACCGCCATCCCGGACCAGAGGACGCGAAAGTCGCGGTGCCTTAGTGGAGAGAGCAGTCCGGCGCGCGAGAAGCCGCCGGGGCGGTCGAGAGCCTCGTGACTATGCTGCACTGGACGCAGGCTCCGAGCCGGCGTCCGTCCATTCCGGGCGGCCGGACAGGAATTCGTACAGCGCGCCGGACGCCATGGGTCGGGCGAAGAGGAAGCCCTGGCCTATCTCGCAACCGAGGCCGTGGAGCGAATCTTCCTGTTCGGGGAACTCGATGCCCTCGGCGACGACGTCGAGGTCGAGGCTCGCCCCCAGCGCGATGATCGCCGAAGTCAGCGCGACGTTCTCGCCGGAGCCGACGAACGACCGGTCCATCTTGAGGATGTCGACCGGGAAGCGGCTGAGGTAGCTGAGCGAGGAGTACCCGGTGCCGAAGTCGTCCATCGCCAACCGGATGCCGAGGTTCTTGAGGTCGAGGAGGCGCTGCACAGCGAAGTCGGTGTCGGCCATCATCACGGACTCGGTGATCTCGAGAACGAGCGAGGAGGGGTCGAGCCCACTTTCCTGGAGCGCGCGGCGGACGTCTACGACGATCGAGTCGGACTGCAGTTGGCGTACCGAGAGGTTGACGCTCATCGCGAGCGGCTCGTCGCGGCGGAACTCCTTCTGCAGCCGCACACCTTCGCGACACGCCGTTTCCAGCACCCAGCGGCCCATCTGGACGATCAGGCCCGTCTCCTCGGCCAGCGGGATGAACTGAAGCGGTGGGATCGTTCCGCGCGTCGGGTGGTTCCAGCGGAGCAGCGCCTCGACGCCGAGGATGTGGTGCTCGTGCAGGCGGACGACCGGCTGGTAGTGCAACTCGAGCTGGTGGGTCTCGATCGCGTGCTGCAGCTCCGAGCGGAGCTCGAGGCGCTCGACGACGCGCTCGTGCATCGTCGGCTCGAAGACGCGGTAGCCCCCCTTGCTGTCGCGCTTGGCCATGTACATGGCGACGTCGGCGTTGCGGAGCAGTTCGGCCGCGTCCGGGGCAGGACTCGCGCGGTCGACGAGGCAGATGCCGATGCTCGCGCGGGGGAAGACCTGCTTGCGCTCGATCTCCATCGGGATCTCCAGAGCCTGGATGATTCGCGCCGCGGCATCCGCAGCCTCGGGAGAGTCCGTGACGCCCTCGAGCAGGACTGCGAACTCGTCACCGCCAAAGCGGGCGACCGTGTCGGTAGGGCGCATCGCGATCTGGAGCCGCCGTGCCACCTCCTTCAGCACGGAGTCGCCGGCTTCGTGGCCGAGGCTGTCGTTGACTGTCTTGAAGTCGTCGAGGTCGATGAACATGACGGCGATGTCGGGGAAGCCGCGCTGCGCCCGCATCAGCGCGTGCTCGACACGATCAGAGAAGAGGGCTCTGTTGGGGAGGCTCGTAACCGGGTCGTGGAAAGCCTGGTGCGCGAGCTGCTCTTCGAAAGCCTTGCGCTCGCTGACGTCGCGGCTGTTGAGGACGATGCCGCGGACGTGCTCGTCGTGGCGTAGGTCGGTGTGCTGCACCTCGAACTTCAGGCTCGTACCGTCGCTGTGCTCGAGCGCGCATTCGAAGGAGTGCCCGTCGGGGCCGGTCGATCCCTCGCCGGCGATCAGCTGCTCCAGCCGAGGCCGGTCGGCGTCGCTCAGGATCCGGTCGAAGCGGCTGCCCTCGACGTCGTCGACGGCGTAGCCGAGGACGCGCTCGATCGAGGGGCTCTGATAGGTAACGACGCCGTGCGTGTCGAGGACGGTGATCAGGTCGCTCGAGTGGGCGACGAGCGAGCGGAACCTTGCCTCACTGCGGCGCCGGTGCAGATCCGCCGCCAGCGATGCACCCTCGAGGGCCAGTGAGATCTGTGCACCGAGCGCTTCCAGCGAGTCGACGAGCGCTGGCTGGATCGTCGTCGCCGAGCAGACGACGAGCATCGCTCGGGACTCGGTCCGCGTCGACAGCGGCATCACGAGCACGGTGTCGCCCGCGAACAGCCTCAGCTCGCCGCGGACCGAGGACGGGACGTCGTTGTAATCCGTGCCAAGCGAGGTCGCATGCGCGTTCGAAAGCCAGTCCGTCGTCTCCGCGGCGACATCCCAGCTGCCGTCGTCGGAGGAAGCCATCACGCGCGCTCCATCCGCATGGAGAACGACGAGACGCACGACTGGGTCGTCCCCGAGCAGCCGTTTGACGCCGGCGACCGAGGCCTGGCAGACCTGCGCGTGGCTGGCCGCAGCGACCAGTTCGATGCCGGCTCCCCGGAGCGCGCGCTCGCGAGAGACCACGCGCCCTTCCTGGCGGACGAGCCCCGCCATCCTTGCCACCACGAGCAGGAAGAGGACGGCCGAGGCCGTGATCAGCACGAGGACGTCGGGGTTGCCGAGCTCCTGCGCGAAGCGAATGCCAGGCGCGATCAGGCAGGCGCCGCCGAGCAGCGCAAGGCGCAGGGGCGTGAGACGGGTTCGCGACTCGGTCGCCGGCTCCTCGAGCGTACGCATCGACGGGTGCAAGGCCGCGGCGCCCCAGAGCAGGTAGTAGAAGATCCAACCCGCGTCGTAGACGAGCTGGTGGTTGTAAGTGCCCTGCAGGAGCGCGAGGTTGTAGGCGGAGTCGGTCGCGAGCAGGCAGACGATGCTGCCGGAGAGCAGGTAGAAGGCCGGCGCGCGCTTGCCCGCATCGACTGCGAGGCGGATCGCGGCCGCGAGCAGGAGCACGTCGCCGAGCGGGTACGCGATCGAGACGCCTTTCGCGAGCCAGGTGAGTCCCGAGAGATGGATGTTCGGGGAGATCAGAAACACCCACGAGAAGAGGCCGACGCCGATGGTCAGGATCGCCGCGTCGATCAGCGCCTCTGGGTCGCGGCGGGGGTTTCGGCGCCTGATCAGCAGGATCATCCCCGCCATCAGGGCCGGGTAGACGGTCAGGTAGAGGGCGTCGCCCGCGGACGGGAAGCCGACGTCGGCATGGAAGAGCTTGGGGTAGCTGTAGGTGTAGAGGTCGCCGGCGAAGAAGAGGAACTGTCCGAGCACGAACAGCCACCAGGCGGCCTGCGCCTTCGGCTTGTGGATTTTGATCCCGGCGACGATCGCCACCACGCCCGAGAAGCCGAGGAAGTTGATCAGCGGCCCATTGCCGGCCAGCGGCGGGAAGAAGAGATAAGCGGCCGTGAGAACCCCGGTGAGGCCGAGGTACCACGCCCAGGCGTGGCGCCGCCAGTCGCCGCAGTAGGAGCGGAAGGTCACGCCGCTCGTTCTTTCGCCGGTTGCAGGTCGAAGCGGTCGGCGAGCTTGCCGAGGACGTCGACAAGGCGCTCGATCTCCGGCGCGGTGTTCGCAGCCGTGATCTGGATCCGGAAACCAACCTCGCTTCTCGGCACAAGCGGGTAGGCGGCGAGCGTCACGTAGATTCCGTTCGAGAACAGGAAGCGTCCGACCGCGTCGATGTCCTCGCCGTGAGCGAGGGGAACCTCGATGATCGGGAAGCCGGACGTATTGGGCGTGTGCACGCCGAGCCGGTCTAGGCACTCCAGCACCGCTGCGGTCTTCCGCCAGAGAGCCGCGCGGATCGCTTCGCCTCGCTTCTCGTTCACGTCCAGGCCGGCCAGCGTCGTTGCCAGCGAGGCCACCGGCGAGGGGCCGGAGTACAGATAAGGCGGAGCCGCGGTCTTGAGCAGGCGCTTGAGCTCGCTCGGGCACGCGACGAATGCGGCGAGTGACGAGTAGGACTTGGAAAGCCCGGCGACCAGCAGGACGTGGTCGTACGACTCGCCGAAGTGTCTGACGACGCCGTTGCCCCGCGAGCCGTACGGGCTCGTCTCAGTCTCGCTGCGCTCGCCGATGACACCGAAGCCGTGGGCGTCGTCGACGTAGAGCAGGGCGTCGTAGGTGCGCGCGAGCTCCGCCAGCGCGGCGACGTCGGCCGCGTTCCCGGTCATGCTGTTGACGCCGTCGACGCAGATCAGTCGCGGCGCCTTGCCGCCTTCTTTGAGCAGGCGCTCGAGTTCCTCGAGGTCGTCGTGGCGGAAGCGCTTGACCGTCGCCCCGTGCGCCGCGGCAAGCTGGCAGCCTTCGTAGATCGTCTTGTGCGCGCGCCGGTCGACGTAGATCGTCCCATCGCCGGCGAGGATCGGGATCACCGACATGTGAATGAGCGTGATCGTCGGCAGCACGAGCGTGTCCTCGGCGTCGAGCAACTCGGTGAGCCGCTCCTCGATCTGCTCGTAGAGGACCGGGCTCCCGAGCAGCCGAGACCAGCTGGGATGAGTTCCCCAACGGTCGAGCGCCGCCGGCACCGACTCGATGATCTCCCGCTCGAGGTCGAAGCCGAGGTAGTTGCATGACGCGAAGTCGGACAACCACTGGTCGCCGATTCGAATCATTCGCCCATCGATTTCGTCGATGACGGCGTCCGACATCGGGTTGGATCGTTCGAGCTCGGCGAGGTCGCTGCACGTCGCCAGCCAGCGGTCGATCCACCGCGTGGGCCCGAAATCGGTCCGAGGGCGTGCCGACGCCGACATAGGCAGAAAACATCGACTTTAGGAGGGAAAACCTTTAGCTCGCGCCGAAGCAGGCGCTACGGGCGGTTTCCGTCTCCGACCTTGCCAGTGCGAGCCGGTCGAGGTCGCGCATTGTCGCGACGGCGCCGGTTCTACCCCTGAAAGGAAACCGGCGGCTGGTGAGCCGCCGGCTGCCTGTGCAGAAAGCGAGGAGAGGTTGTTACGCGGCGCGGGCCAGGCGCTCCTCGTGGCGCGCCCGCTTGATGATTTCGTCGCGGTCGCCGAAGCGGACCTGGGCTCGGAGCATCCGCTCCTCGTCCCAGAGGCGCTGGAGCCGCTGCTCCAACTCCTTGACCTCAGCGACGGCGTCGGAATCGTGGCCTTGAGAAAGCACGTGCCAGAGCTCGGTGCGGCGCTCGGTCGCGCGCTCGATCTCGGCCTTGATCTGAGCCAATGTGTTCATGTCCCTTGGAAACGACGGACCGCGGCTCGTCATTCCACAAAGGCATGAGCAGAAAAGCGACAACGACGAGGCCGCCAACCACGGCCGCGGCGACGGCGAGCCAGGTCAGGAACGTGTCCACTGGGTGACGGGTCGTAACGGTCGCCGCTTCATGACGAGCGTCACGGTTAAGGCCCCGAAGGCAAAACCGCCGATGTGGGCGAAGAATGCGACTCCCCCGCCGGTCTGCGGGTGTAGCACCGCGAACCCGCCTTCCCAGAGCTGGAAAACGAACCAGATCCCCAGGAACAGGTAGGCGGGCAGCTGGCGCACGATGAAGAAGAAGACGAAGAAGAAGACCGTCAGTACGCTCGCGTCTGGGAGGAGCAGCAGGTAGGCGCCGAGGACGCCCGCGATCGCGCCGCTCGCGCCCACGTTCGGAATGCTCGAGCCGACCGGGTCCGAGAACTGCAGGGTCACGAAGGTCTGCGCGAACGCGGCCGCGAGTCCCGCGCCGAGGTACCAGAAGAAGAAACGCACCCGCCCGAGCGAATCCTCGATGTTGTTGCCGAAGATCCAGAGGAACAGCATGTTCCCGATGATGTGCAGCCAGCTCGCGTGCATGAACATCGAGGTGAATACGCCGTCGTACCAGGACAGGTGATCCGGGGGAACGACCCGCGGGTCGCAAGGGCCGGCGAGCGTGCAGGGGTAGTAGCCGTAGTGGAAAACGTCCTCCTCGACCGGCGTACCGGTCACTTCCCAGAACCAGACGAGTGCGTTCGCCGCGATCAGCCCGACCGTGACGATCGGAAAGCTCCGCGTCGGGACGTTGTCCTTGATCGGGATCACGCGACGGCGGACGCTATGCGATCACGCCCGGAGGGGACCGGCCCACAAAGCGGGGACGTCGCCGCGGGCGCTTAATTGGACAGTCCCCCTTCGGGGACAGTCCCTCCTTCAGCGTTTGCGTCCTCGCCCAGCGTCTCGCGGAGGCGGGCGAGGCCGGTGAACATGCGGCTCTTGATCGTCCCGAGCGGCTGGCCGAGCCGCTCCGCGAGCTCGGACTGCGTGTAACCGCCGTAGTAGGCGAGCTCGATCGCCTCGCGCTGCTCGGGCGGGAGCCGGCGCAGCGCGTCGCGGATCGTCTGCCGCTGGGCGGCGAGCTCCGCTTCGTCGGCGATTTCGGCGCCGCCCGGCTCCGTGTCGGGCAGCGGCTCGGCGCGGCGGCGCTCCTCGCGCCGGACGAGATCGACCGCACGGCGGTGGACCAGGGTGAGCAGCCAGGTGCTCGGCTTGGCGCGCTCGGCGACGAAACGGTCCGCCGCCCGCCAGACGCCGAGGAAGGCTTCCTGCACGGCGTCCTGCGCCAGCGCGTCGTCGCGGAGTATCCGCAAGGCCAGTCCGTAGGCGAGCCGACCGAAGCGGCGGTAGAGCTCAGCGAGCGCCTGGTCGTCCGAGCGGGCGATCAGCGCCAGCACGGCCTCGTCCGACAGGTGCGCCAGCTCGCGGGCTCCGCTTTCCGTTCTCCCTCGGCGGCCGCCGCGCAGCGCGACCACCCTTCCCTCTCCGCCGTCGGCCATGGCGCTACCCGGAGGCCACCTTCGCTTTCAGCAGGGGCGTGCTCGTCGGGGCGGAGACGCCCCCACGTCGCTCGAGCGTGACCGCAACCGTCACGCCGCCCGGGACGGATTTCGTCAGGCGCAGGTACTTGCGGCCGGCGCCGCCTCGGAACAACCCGGCCGGCTTGACGCTCTTGCCGGCGATGATCCAGGCCTCGTACGTCTTGTTCGGGGTGGCGGCCGGGAGGCTGTCGGCGATCAGCGCTGCCTGGTGCGTTGGCGCCACGCAGACAGCGGCGCTTCCGCCCTGCATCTGCGTCTTCGTGCAGTCGGAGAGGATGTCGACGAGCGCCTTCTGATCCTTGTTGGCCTGCTTCTGGTGGTCGAGCGACCCCGACAGGTGCGTCGCCCAGACTCCGAGCACGACCGCCGCAGCCACGCTCGCGACGGCGAGCGCCGCGGCGGGAATCGCCCAGCGGCGCGGGAGAGGGACGACATTGGGCCGCTCCGCCCGGGCGGCGTTCAGGATCCGATGTTCGAGCGTCTCGGGCAGCGGCGGCACGTCGACGTCGTACGCGAGCGCGGACGCGGTTTCCCGGAAGGACGCGACGTCTTCCCGGCAGCGGTCGCACGCTGCGAGGTGGGCCTCGTACGCGCGCCGCTCGTCGGCGTCGAGCGCGTCGAGCGCGTACGCCGCGGCGAGCTCGTGGGGCGAACCGCTGTCCATCCCGCGTCGCGTCAGGGATACCACAAGGCGCTCAGAAGTAGTACGGGGCGAGGCTGAGCGCCGCGAGGGCGTACCAAACGCCGAACGCAAGGCTCGTGCAGCCGAGGACGGGAGCCACGCGCGCCAGCGAGGCGCGTACCGGTGAAGACGCGAGTGTCAGTCCCCAGCCGGTCGAGAGCGCCGCCATCGACAGCGCCGTGCAGAAGGCGAACAGGCCAAGGGCCGCGACCGCGACGCCGCGATCGTGGATCGAGGCGAGTAGCAGGACGCCGACACCGGCGCTCCCGCCCATGCCGTGGACGAGGCCGATGCCGAACGCTTGCAGCGGCGAGCGGGTGCGGAAGCGCCGGCGAGCTCCATGGGCATGGGGGATGCCGTGACCGTGGTGCAGGTGGAAGAGGCCGCGGCGCCAGCGGACGAGCAGCCAGAGCGCGAGCAGCGCGATCATCACGCCTACGCTCGTCTCGGCGCCGGCCTGCACCGGCTCTGGGAGGTATGTCTTGAAGAGGACGATCGGCAAGCCGAACGCGAACAGGCTCGTGGCATGGCCGAATCCCCACGAGAGCCCCAGGCGGGCTGCGTGCCGTGCCGCTCCGTCGCGGCCGGTTGCGATCAGCGTCGTGACGGCGGCGAGGTGGTCCGGATCGCTCGCATGGCGGAGGCCCAGCACGATCGCGACGACGACGACGAGCGCGAGCGTCGTGCCGTCGGAGAAGTGGGCGATCCAGTCGTCGAGTCCGAACATGTCAACTCACTTTCGGGAGGGCCCGCACGGTCATGGCGAGACCGGCGGCAAGGATGACAAGGGCGCTGGCGGCGGGCAACAACCGGATCAGCCGGCCGTCGAAGCTCGCGCGCCTGAAGACGTGCTTGGCAAGGACGGCGATCAGGCCGATGCCGGTGATGCTCAGTGCGAGGCCGGCGCTGAACGCGAGGATCAGGATCATCCCGAACGCCACTCGGTGCAGCGAGATCGCGGCCAGCAGGACGACGAGCGCCGAAGGGCAGGGGAGCAGGCCGCCCGAGACCCCGACGGCGATCAGCGAACCGCGACCGAGCTGCTCGTGGTCGTGGTGGTGATGATGGTCGTGGCCATGCGGATGTGAGCGGCGGTGGCGAAGGCGGCTCCTGAAGACCGCGATCCCGATCGCGACCACCATCACGCCCGAGACGAGGTTCAGCCAGGGATAGAGCGTCTCGGGGACGATGAACTGCGAGAGCGCCAGCGTGACGAGCCCGAGCGCGAAGACGCCGATCGTGTGAGTCACAGTGACGATCCCGCCGAGCGCGGCGGCGTGCCACGGCGTCCCGCGCCTGCCGACGAGGTAGGCCGCTACGATCGTCTTGCCGTGGCCCGGCGAGAGCGCGTGGGCCATGCCCCAGAAGAACGCGGCCGCGAGCGACGCGAGGATGACGAGCGCGCTCAGGTGCTTTCGGCCGATCAGCGAGCTGAAGCCGCTGTCGGCCACCCGGTCGGGCGCCTCCAGCGTCTTGCCGCTCGAAAGCGCGGGCGGGATGTCAGGCCCGCTCGTCGGCGCGAGGTTCGCGGTCACCGAGGTGACGTCGAGCGGGCTCTGGAGCAGGTTCTTCGGGTACGCCCGGAGCTCATCGCTGATGCTATGCGTGTTCGCGCCGACGACGATCTCGCTCCAGCCGATTCGGTCGCGATAGTTCTCGTCCCGATAGGCGATCGAAGCCTTGCCGCTCAGCATCGGGCCGCTCAGGATCACCTCGAGCCTCGTCGTGTGCAGGCCGGCGGCGCCGCGCGGATGGGCGAGCGCCGTGCCGAGCGGAACAAGCCGCATGCGGCGGCCCTCGACCTGGAGCCGGGCGTTGCGAGCGATCCGCCGTGCGTAGGCTCGTCGGTCGATGTGGCCCGCCTGGTAGGTCGGGATCTCGGCCATGTCGAGGACGTAGCGGACGTACAGCCGATGTCCGGCGACCTCGACCCGGCTGAAGCGGTTGATCGTGAAGTTGCCGAGCGGGTGCGCCGATGCGGCCGCCGGGGCGACCAGCGCTGCAGCCGCGACGACGAGGAGGGCGAGGCGCTTCATCGCAGCGCCCTCCTCGCGACCGGCGCCCAGAGGACCGAGAACTCCGGGCTCAAGCGCAGGGCGCGGCGGAGCCACGCGCGCTGCGCTTCGCGGTGGCCGAGGCAGCCCTCGATCATGCCGCGGTGGAAGTACTTGAGCGCATCGAGCGTCCCGAGCCTGAGGGCGCGCTTCGAGAAGCGCAGCGCCTCACCGCAGTGCCCGGTCCGCTCGAGCGCCCAAGCCAGGACGTCGTCCCCGTCGATCGACGGCCGCTCGTGCCAGGCACGGCGCGCGAGGGCGAGAGAGGCCTTCAGCCTGATCCCGTGGTCGACGTTGAAGAGGGCGGTTTCCAAATCGGTCTTGACGCCGTTGGCGACGAGCAGCCGCTGGATGACGCCGATCAGCTCGTACTGCTTCCGAGCGAGGCGCGGCCGGCCGGTGGTCGCATAGAGATCTCCGAGCGTTGCGACGTACTGCGGCAGCGGAATCCGGTTGACGGCCTCCTGCTCGTGGCGAAGCGCCTGGCCGTAGCGGCCGAGACCGGCCTCCGCACGGGCCAGCGCGTCGAGCGCCAGGGCATAGTCCGGGAACACGTAGAGCGCCTGCCGGTCCTCGGTGGCGGCGGCTCGGTAGCTGCCCACGGAGAGGTAGATCAGCCCGAGCTGGACGTGCGTCCAGGCCTCGGCTTCGCCCTGCCCCTGGGCGGCGTCGGCCGCGAGCCGCATCGCTGCGATCGCACCGGGAACGTCGCCGAGCAGCTGACGCGCGTGCGCGACGCGCGCGTACGAGGAGAGCCCGGGCTGCATCGCGGCCATCGTGTCGAAGGTCCTGAACGCGGCGTGGTAGCGGCCGAGCTCGACGAGAGCGTCGCCGACGACGCCGTAGTTGCGGGCGGTCATTGGCGAGATCGCCCGGGCGCGGCGGCCGAGCACGAGCGCCAAGCGGAAGCGATGCCGGGAGAGGGCGAGCGAGCCGAGCCCGCTCGTCGCGACCAGGTCGTCCGGGACAAGGGCGAGCGCCTTGTGAAGCGCCTCGCCGGATTTCGTGTAGTAGGTCGGGTCTCCGGTCTCGCGGGCACGCTGCTGGTAGGCGAGCCCGAGCGAATCGAGCGCCGAGGCGTCGTCGGGGTTCGAGCGGAGCTTCGTCTGCAGCTGCGTGACCGTCGCAGCGGTGTCTCCGGGCGTGGCCCGCGTCACAGGGCTCCCCGGCGCGGCGGCGGCCGGCGACGAGGATTCGTGCAGGACGCCGCCGAGCGTCAGGGCGGCTGCGGTGAGGCCTGCCGCCACCGCTACGAAAATCCATCGCTCTCGTCTCACGTGTGCTCCTTCAGCCGGGGAGGGAGGGGCCCGCCGGCTGGGTCGGGCCCCTTCTCCGTGGATCGGGCTACGGCACCTCGTAGCCCTGGTGCGGTGCTGCGACGTACGGGAACGAGCCCGAGAAGGAGACGTCGTTCTGGTCGACGCCGTCGCCGAGCTGGTTGTTCGGGAACTTGTTCGGCAGCCCGAACGCCGTGTGCAGGAACGTTCCGTAGCCCTGCGCGAACGCTCGCAGGTCGATGTCGACGACGTCGTCGGACAGGCGGCGCCCGTTCGGGTACCCGCACAGGTCGGCGGACGCACCGAGCGGCCCGAGCCGGTCCGGCGGTGCGGCCGAAGCCGTCCCGCCAGGGCAGGCCCCGTTCGCGCCCGGCTTGATCGCCGTGTTCAGGCGCAGCAGATCGGCGTCGGTGGTGCTCGAGCCGATCTGGTTGTAGCCCGGCACGCCCGTCAGCAGGATCGTGGTGAGGTCCGAGCGGCCGGTGGCATCGATCGCCTGCAAGGCGCCGCCCGCATGACCGTTGGACGGGCCGGCCGGCGGTAGCGCTCCGTACAGCAGGTTCTCGAGCCGGCTGACTTCCGGGCTGCTGTAGTAGTGCTCGAACTGCTGGTCGTCCGCCGGATCCTCCCGGTTCCAGTAGTCCTTGTCGCCGAGCGGGATCACGACCTCGTTGATCAGCGGGTTGCCGAGCCGGGAGATCTGCACCCACGGGCCGCGGCTCTTGACCTGGCCGCTCGGATCGAGGATCCGCGCCTTCTGGCGGCTGGCCGACGCGTAGATCCCGATCGTCGTGTTCGAGAATCCGACCAGGTCGCTGATCGGCACCTGGATCTCGATCGAGTGCGTGTTGTAGTTCTTCAGGGCGTCCCTGCCTGCGGCGGCCGCGAGCGGGAGCAGGTGGAACGGGTTGAACGGGCGCAGGCCGGCCAGGTCGAAGATCGACCCGAGGTCGACGTAGAACGGGTCGTCACGCTGTCCGGCGAAGACCTTGATGTTGCCGGGGAGCGCTGTGACGGCGGTCGCCGCCAGGGTGTTGTAGCTCGGCGTCGAGCGGGGCCCGATGTTGTCGGGCGGCGTCGGGATGGCGCTGCCGAGCATCTGGCCCGGCCCCGTCGGCCTTCCGTTCTTGTTGAAATGGACGAGCGTGACGCTGTAGGTCTGCGGCCGGTTCCAGTCCGGATCGTCGAGCGAGTTGATCGGCCCGGTGTTGTAGAGGAACGTGTCCGGGTTCCGGGTCGTCGTCGTGAACCGGAACTGGTAGCCGAGATCGGGGACGCCGTCGCCGGTATTGTCGACCTTGATCTCGTAGAGGACGCTGTCGTCGAAGCTGTAGAAGTTCGGCCCGCTGGCCGGAGCCTCGAGCGGGATGTAGTTGGCGATCATCGTGACCGTGTTCGTGTTGTCGGGGCTCACGAACGCGTAGAGATCGGTGTTGTCCGCCCGCGGGTCCTGGCTGATCAGCGGCGCCTCCGAGTGGCTGGACGCGAAGGCGTTCGTCGGGCCTCCGGCCCGGGTCAGGATCAGCAGCAGCGCGAGCGCGGCGGCGGCAAGCGCCAGCGCCACCAGGATCGGCTTGCGGGCGATCGCAAACGATGCGTGCATAAGGTTTCCTTCCTCCCCCCTGGGGTCGACGGTGTTCGATCGTCGGGGCTGATTCGCCCGGGGGGTGCGATCGGTTCGGAAGGTAGCTAGCTCACCGTTCGGTTAGCCGAACAGGACCAGTGGCGGATTGAAGAAAGACCGGAATTCGGGCAGTCTTCGGCTTGGGACGGAAGAAACTTGATCAAACTTCACAAGCGAAAGCGTCGAGAACGCGGCCAGACGCTCATCTTCGTCCTGCTTGCCATGCCTTTGTTTCTGGCCCTGATCGCGCTGGTAATCGACGGTTCGATGCTGCTCGTAAAGAAGCGGGCGCTGCAGAACGCGGCAGATGCTGCTGCGCTCGCCGTTGTGCAGAGCGCGCCCGACCCGAGCTGTACGAGCGGCTGCCTGACGAGCTTCGCCACCGACTACAGCCAGAAGAACGGCGGGCCGGACCTCCATCCGTGCAACGACGCGGTCCCGACCAATCCGACCGATACGAACTGCTACCGGTACCCGTACATCGACAAGGACGGCAACGTCTATGACGGGCACGCCGTCGGGTTCCCGAAGGAGGCCGAGGTGCGCATGACGGTCAGCTCGCCGACGATCTTCGCCAGGTCGATCGGCCTCGGGAGCGCCTTCAAGGTCTCTGCCCGCTCGGTTGCGCAGACCGATCCACGGCTCGGCGTCAGCCCGGTCCCCGGGACGACGGTCGCGGGTCAGATAAGCACCCAAACGACTCCAGGGCAGGTTCACACGATCACGGACATGGTCACACTTAACGAAGGCAGCGGCGTGGCGTTTGCGATGAGCCGCGTCTGCAACTCCATTAGCTATTCAGGAGCAGGGTCGGGAACGTGGGAACAGGCCATTGCGGATGGATTTCTCGGTTCTGCTTCGGCGCTCGGCGTGTTTGCCACCAACGGTGGCGTCGACTTCAGCGGGAACGCGCCCAAGAAGATGAAACAACTCGCGTTCGACCAGGCACGCTGCATGAACGCGCCCAACCACGACCCCGACAGCCCGCCGAGCGGGACGAATCAGTGCACGGCGAAGGCCTGGGGCACCCCGCCGGGAACCGGTACCGACTCGATCAATCTCTGCGTCCAAAATCTCGTCAATATCGGCTCGCAGCCGATCGGTTGGCCGGTGAAACCTCCCACTCTTCCCACGCCGCTACCAGCGAATGCAACTTTCAATCCGATGAACGATTACCCATCAAGGTGCGCTAATCCGGGCGGCAGCATCGGTCAAAACTGGGCGGCCACTCATCCGCCGGGGATCTACTGCGTGAGCGGTGCGAACACCAATCTGCAGTTCAGCAGCAACGGGGTCGACCTGACGAGCGGCGACGGCTATACGTTCTTCGCGCTCAACGGTGCCACGATCTCCACCAGCGGCAACGGCCTCAAGCTCAAGTTCTACTGGCCGACGTCGAATTGCGTCGACGTGCGCCCGACGATCACGCGTTATCCCACATATAAATGCTTCAATCGGACGATCACCAACTACGATCCTGAGACGCTTTTCTATTCGTCGTCTCCGAGTAGTGGCGGAACCTGTGCCATCTGTCTGCAGGGGCAGAGCGGCAATCTGACGGGAGACATTTTCGCCACCAAGCCCGATGCGTTTCCGCCGACTCCGACCCTGACCCAGACCGGCGGCACGGTCAAGGTCTCGGGTGGTGCCCTGAGCGCCGGGCAGGGCTTCATCGAGTGTTGGAACCTGCAGATTTCCGGGAATACCGGGAACTACCAGGGAACCGGCGCAGGGCTTGTCCTACCCGGCGGGACACACACGACGACCGACCCGGACCAGACGCAGACCATCGTCATACCGGGCACGACGAACCCAGGCACGACGATCGCGACGACCATCGGCACCGACATCGACTTAAGCCAATAGCCGCGAGTTAGTGCTCGACCTGGGGGTTGTCGATCAGCCCGTGCTCGTAGGCATAGCGAGCCGCTTCGGTTCGATTGGCCACGTCGAGCTTCCGGTAGATGTTCGTCAGGTGGAACTTGACGGTCTGCTCTGCGACCCAGAGCTCCTTCGCGATCGCCTTGTTGGAGAGCCCGCCGGCGAGCGCCTTGAGGATGGCTGTCTCGCGCTCGGTGAGGCCGGCGGCCTTGACGGCGTCGTCCTGCGCTCGCTTCTCGGGTAGCCCGACCGCGCTGAACACCGTGCCGTCGAGCGCCTGCCGGAGGGCCGAGGCCAGATCGATCGGATTGACGCTCTTGACGATGTACGCGGCCGCTCCGTGGTTCAAAACCGTCTGGACGACCTCTGGATCCGTCGAGACCGACAGGATCACGACTTTCACCTTCGGGTGCTGCTTGCGGATCCGGTCGAGGCAGGTCAGCCCGTCCATCTCCGGCATGCGCAGGTCGAGCAGGGCCAGGTCGGGGTTCGTCTGCGAGACGAGCGGCAGCACCTGGCTGCCGACACGCGCCTCCGCGACGACCTCGAACTGGTCGTCCTCTTCGAGCGCGCGCTTGATTCCGGCAAGAATGAGCGGATGGTCGTCCGCGATCAGAACGCGCATGGGCGAAACATAGTCAACCCGCCGGAGGCTCCAACCCCCCTTTACATGGACCGCGCGCGGTGAACGGCGGACTGCGAGTCCTCGTGGCGGACGCCCACCTCCCGACGAGGACCGGCCTTCGCCTGCTGCTCGAGCGAAACGGCTTCGAGGTGGTGGCCGAGGCCGCCGATGCGAGCGCCGCGCTCCGCGTGGCGCTTCGAGAGCGGCCGGCGCTCTCGCTGATCGATGCGCGCCTCCGCGGCGGCGGCATCGCGGTCGCCGGGCGGATCTGCTCGCGCGTCCCCGAGACGGAGGTCGTTGTGCTGACGGACGCGGCAGACGAGCACGAGCTCCTCGAGGCCGTGCAGGCCGGGGCATCCGGATACCTCGAGAAGACCATGGCGCCCGACACGCTCGCGCGCGCTCTCCGCGGGGTGATGAACGGGGAGTCCGCCTTCCCGCGCGCGATGCTCGGCCCGGTGCTGGAGGAGTTCCGAAATCGAAACCAGCGGCGCCGACTCAAGTTGCCCGCACGCCCGGCGATCGAGCTGAGCCGGCGCGAGTCCGAGGTGCTTGACCTGTTGCGCCGTGGCCTGAGCACATCCGAGATTGCCGATCGCCTCGACATCTCGCCGGTCACGGTCCGCCGACACATCGGGTTGCTGCTCAAGAAGTTGAACGTTGCGACCCGAGCCGCCGCGCTGAAGCTGATCGAGCGCTCGGGAGGCTAGAAGCCTTGAACGCCGTTTTCGAGCTCAGGCTCGTTGAGCTGCGACGACGCGACCGGCCGCCAGCGCGGCAGGACGAGCTTGAGCGTCGTCGGCCCTCCGGGACGGCTGTCGACGTCGAAGCGACCGCCGAGCAGGCGCACGCGCTCGCCCATCCCGACAAGTCCGAGGCGGCCGCGTTTCGCTGCTGTGATCAGGGTCTTCGCCACCTCGAAGCCGCGGCCGTCGTCCGTGATCTCCGCCTCGGTGCCGTTGGGGCCGCCGTGGACGCGGATCCGTACGTGCTTGGCCTTGCTGTGCTCCCGGACGTTCGCCAGCCCCTCCTGGAGGATTCGATAGAGGGCGATCCGCTGAGACGCCGTCATCGCGTCCAGGTCACCGTCCAGCTCGAGCAACACGCGGGTCTTCGATCGCCGCTCGAATGCTTCGACCTCGCGCTCGAGGACATCGACGAGGGGTTGGTCGAGCACGCTTGTTGGCTCGAGCGACTGAGCCAGCTCCCGCAGCGTCCTGTCGACCTCGGCGATCTGGGAGGTCAGGTCCTCGAGCCGGCCGGCGAACAAGCGGCCCGTCCGGCCGCCGATGTGCTCGGAGACCTGCATCTGCGCGAGTCTGACATCGGCGGAGAGCGCGACCAGATCCTGGAGCGGGCCGTCGTGGAGATCGAAACCGAGCCGGAGCAGGCGCCGCTCGCCCGACTCGACGAGCGCGCGCTCGCGCTCCGCATTCCGTTCGAGGAGCATGTCGCGTTCGAGCACAGCGGAGAGGAGCGCCGCCGCCTCCTGGAGGAAGGTGAGCGCGCGGGCCCGGCAATCCGGCCGGGCGCGCACGACGAGCGCGCCGTACGGCTGCTGCCACCGCTTGACGGGGACGCTGTGGATCCAGCCACGCTCGCTGGTGTCGCCCGCTCCTGTCCCTTCGAGTGCGGCGCGCGCGGCGTTGCGGACTCGACGCGTGGGATCGCCGTTACCGACGTGAGCGAGGCAGGTGAGCTCCCCGAGCGGATCGATCGTCCAGAGGGACACGTCCGCGATGGGGGCAAGCGCCACGAGCAAGCCGAGCTG